>Ga0163217_1010550_pt1 | contig 12183 bp, 12 predicted proteins | sample SynspAceP_FD_185933 | JGI IMG/M metagenome (GOLD analysis project Ga0163217, IMG submission 185933) | Saline lake microbial communities from Ace Lake in Antarctica - Synechococcus sp. Ace-P (PacBio error correction) | ecosystem: Environmental > Aquatic > Non-marine Saline and Alkaline > Saline ... | reverse complement strand
CGTCGCGAATCCCGCGCTTGGTGGCGCCCGCCCGTGGTGGGCAAGCTATGTTCCCACCTATTCGACCCCTTTCAAGCATGTTTATGGCACTTGGCCATGGGGCACCAGGGGTCGTGGCCTCATGAGGCTGATCTCACGCTGGCGCCGCGGCGAGACATGTCGTTTCCTCCCTGTGGACGGTGCATCACATGTTGCTGGGGCTAATTCTCGGTCCGAACATCTGGAGGCTTCCCAGTTCTTCTGTTCCCGAAACCTCTCTCTTAGCGCTGGTCGAACCGCGCCGCGACCTAAAGACCGCCCAGCAACGGACCTTCGGTTTTAACCCTCCGCGATCCAGGTCCCCTCCTCTTCTTTCCTGAACTACACGGCTGGTTTTCTCTACTTTATTGGTGATCTCTGAAAACGACAAAGGGCGCCCAAGCCTTTCAAGGCAACCCAATGCAAAATAGCGGACATCGGCTTTGACCGATCCCTTCGACAGGCGTCAGGTTTCATATTGCTGGCAGTCAGCCGCGCGCGCCACCCCTGCTTTACTCAAACGCGAGGCTTAATAAAGAACACACCGCCACGTCCTGCATTAAGCAAGGAGATCACTTGTCAGAAACCAAGGCGGCACCCTCACTTGGCCAGAAGATCAAGTATAATGATCAGCTCCTGACCAAGATCCGTTGAAAGTAAGGAGGTATGCAGTTACACAGTCGACTGCCGACCGAAGAGGTGCTGGCCGGAAAACTTCGGTGTGTGATCGCTCGGACCAGGTGAGAGTGCGGCGGAGCGCATGTTCGCGCCTGCCGACGATGCATCGTAACAGATCGCGTCCGGGGATCGGAAAGCTACGTACTGCGCCAGTCCCGATCGCGAGGATTAGATCAGTTTTGTGCCATTGAGGTCGGTCTCGGTAGAATTCCAACGTTTGGTACGAGTTTCGCATCCAGACGGTCGGAAGGGGCTGCAGCCGCCTTGGGCGGCGCGGCGGCGCGATGACGGAGATATATTGCGAGCGAAATGGATGCGGCCTTACCTGGAAATGGAGCAAAACCTATCAGCAAAAACGCCCGGGCGTAGAGGCTTGACCAGGCGTCTCATCTCGCAATCGCCCCGCGCCAAGCAAAGAACCCCGTTCTTTCTTCAAGGTACTGGAAATCCTTGACAGCGAAACAGATATGCTATATTTGCCGTCAAAACTATCGCGTTCCCTGACCACTGGCTTGACGCCCCGGGCAGGCAGGAAGCTGGTGCTGGCAGGAGGCACCGTGCCATACTTTCGGACGCGCATCCGCCTACAAAGCCCGAAGTTGGCGCAGGCTACGATGCGCCACCACATCACCGCTGCGAAGACCGGATGTTTCGTAGACCCGCAAGAGAATTACGAGAAGGTATCGCTGGTTTTCTACGGAAATGACACAGGACTTCTGCCAAGAAAGCATAAAATTCAATAAGGAGCGTTGCACGAGATTATTTTCACATCTGTTGGCACTTTGAGCGGTCTCAGGGATCTGATACTGGGGAAATACATCGGGTAAAAGGCTCGACATCTTTGCCATCGTGGCTAAGGTCAGCAACAAAACCCGTTATGATCGATCCTACACTTTGCGCAAACCTTTCCAGCGCCGCTGAACAAAGTTAAGCCTTCTGGGCAAGGGAGGAATTAACCGCATTTTTCGCCCAGATGATAGCGCCGGCGATAACGCCTAGAAAGCGCCCGCTTATTCCAGAAAAAGGTCATTGTTCGCTTGCGACTAGCACAACGTCGGCGCTGGCTTTCTCTAATTGGTGGGATGGGTTTTCGTGAATGCAGTCCGAAATGAAGCCATATTGGTGGTACTATAGCCCTCAGGTTTCCACATCGGCTGGTTGCAAATGAGACAACTCTTTTTACCGAGCTTGATCCCAATGGGGTTGTGTCGCGGCTCAAAAAATATGACACCTTCAACGTCCAATCCATAGGCATCGATCCTCCAATTCGTGCCAAAGCGTGAACGTCAGATGATTATTCTTAATTCGGGATATTCTTATCCATAAACTGGAACTTACCCGCCAATTCGAGCCAAAAGGCCCCTTAGTTAACCTCTGAATCCTTTCCGGATGGAGTAACTTGGATTCGCCTCAGTTTTCCGCTCACGCTCACATTGCCTCTGACTTGCAACATGGCACCTGACTGTATGACCTGTTCCCGCCTTAGCGGCGACACTCTTCACAATTGACATGCGCAACGACGATTTGCCGCCCTTCAGCCAATATATGTGACTTCGCCGCAAAGGATTCCCCAAGGCCTATTTTATCATGGGTCTCGAAATACTACAGAGCCAACCAAGATTGCGCAACCACGCAAAACCCTCCACAAAGGACCGCTTGTTGAAACGGTCACCGCAGTGCTGGGCACAAGTGCGACTTGCAGCTTTTGGGCCGTTCGCGACAAATTACCATTCCCAGGTAAACAAATAGCGCCCGTTTCACCCGATTATAATTCAGCGAACGGCCTGGTGCCTTCAGCGCCGGCGCCTAAAAGACATCCCGTTCCTGAAGCCCGTAATCCATGCATCGCCATACCCCACCGCCAAAGCATGTTTTGGGTATAGGGGGTCCCCCTCCACTCGACGGAATTCGACTTCGCCGCTTTCGCGGCACACAATGCTGAATCCCGCCCCTATATTAGGCCGAGGTCCGCTGAACGTGACGGCAGCCACCACTAATTTATTGCGGACCGACCGACGCAGCTAGACGATCTTTTTTTCCCCATATTCTTAATTTCTAGAACTAGGGTATAAACGCAGTTGCCGAATAGAGGAAGGTCTTCAGACTTGTTCGATTAAGGAACTGGTACTCAGCTCTAAGTCATCGCCGAAGCAGTCCAAGCAGAAGTAAATCAAGCCCACGTCGGGCGACAGAGTACCGATACGAAAAAGACATGGCCTTAAAGTGATTCCTTCTGCAGCAATGTTGCTTCCACGCATTCAAAGTCCCGCATGTAAAGGTTAATTTCCAAGTTTCGCAGTTTAGGCGCGCCACCCTCGCACGAAGGCGGGAAGGCTGACTTCGTGGCGCTCCTGCATGAGGGCCGCAGGGCTGGGCGCGCAGGATCTGAAATGTTTAGCAATGAACGCAGCTTTCCACAGAGTTGAACATTTCCCTATTTGGGCATATATCCCAAATATGGAATCAACAACATCCACACAACTCGAAAGGCTTTTGCCAGTCACCTGCGTAGCTTGCGTGAAACACATTGATAAGGACGTGGCGGTTCTCGCAGAGCCGCACAGGCGGCTTTGACCGGCAAACACTGTCCCGGGGAATATAGAGACCGCCGATATGTGAGCCCTACCGCGAGCACGCTTGGGGCAGCTTGAGGCAGTCTATGCGCTTCCCCATTTCTTCCAACTCTTGGTCACACTCGAACATGGGTTTCACCAGTTCTTAGGCTGCGGGCGAACAAAGCGTGTTGGCGCGGACCCAGCCACGAGTTTCTGCACCGCCCGCAGCACGTGTTACGCCCTCAATTGGCGGCTCTCCGATTGAATTGATCGAGGGAGAGCTGGTCCTGAACAACTGATCACCTATTGCCAGCTCAGCGATCCGCCGGTCAGGAGCATCACGTTCTACTGTCCTGTCCGGCAGATGCAAAATCACCGTTGAAGGCAATTTGCCCATGATCTGAGGACCGGTGATGCCTGTAGATACATTCTGTTCGGTTGAGACAATTTTCGACTTCAAACGGCCTCGTGCAGGATATGCTGATTGCGCTTGCATGACACCTCTTCCCCCCACATTTCCGACCTTCACGCCCGACATCGCAAAACATGTGGACGATCTCTGCCGCTTTTGCTGTGGGACAGCGTCGCAGGCGGCGCCGCCATCAGATTATGACACCTGTTTTCCAAAGCGCGATTTGCCGAACGCTTCTGATGCCCAGGACGCGTAAACCTCTGCTGTGGAGACGTAGCAGGCGTTGTTTCGTTGCTTTTTGTCGATCACGTTCTTGGTGGGCACGGTTTCCAGCTTAGTCCTCCGAATGCCTCACCATCAAACCGCACGCGCTGAAATCTCGAAAATGATCGTTCATCCGGACGGTCGCCGCCTTGGTCTGGGCACGTTCGCTCATGAACACGGCACTGAGGGTCGCCAAGAAAGCGGGGAAAAACGGCTTGTGGACGCCTGGTACGGCGCGCCACGGGTGACAGTGCCGAACCGCTCGATCGAGGGTTGGTTTCAAAGAGTGCGGTGGTTCATTCCAGACTTCCGCCTTGATCCGGCGGGAGCCGGCGAAGCATGCGACGACCTTATGTTATAGGACCTCTGATTCCATTGCAGGTGTCGGCCCTGATCTTTGGTGTCTTAGCGTTTCTGGGGGGCTTGCTGTAGCGGTCAAGGCGCCGATCTGATGCGCGTGGCTGAAGGGCTGAGCAGGAACTTCTTCTACGCCGTTTTCCTTGAGTCCTTTTGCAACCGCAGCGCTTGTTGACAGGGTCATGGCTTTGGCTACCGGAGTTTCGGTTTCTAAGCGCTACGACACTGAGCGCGTTTGCCGATTGGGTCTGGCTTGGCGGTATGTTCGGCGCGAGTTTCCATAGTGGTTATCTCAATGCAAAGTATCCGGGCTCTCGGCCGTCCGCTTTTTCTGTATTAATCGTTTTGTGACGGGGCAAATCTCGCGGCGCGGCTCTTTACGATCATATTATGGCCTATGGGTGTGGCTGAGCGACCGTTTTTTTGGTCAAGCATTTGGCTGGGCGCTTGGTGTGTTTTAGAGTTTGGTTGGTGGGCGAGAGCCTAAACCCCAAAAGCCGAGTTCATAGATAACGCAGCGCATCGTGGAGTCTGCGCTCGGAACGGCCTTTAGCTGCGCATCACATGTGATTGTCGCCTAACGCGGGCCTTTTGCTGCCTTCGCTTGCGGAGGCACAGCATTCTGTTAGAGTTGAGAAGACCTCTTAGCGGAGGGCGGTTAGCTGGGCTTTCGCTGCATTGTGAAACAAAGGTCTGCTAGAGAAGAGAAATTATGGTTGTGCGCTGCAAGGCGCGCCCGAACGTCGGAAGGCCGCCGCCGCGGGCCAGAACGATCTTTTTACAGCCCGTCATAAGAGGGGCGGAAGGCATATGGCCGGGCCGATCAAGACCTTAGGCACTGGACCCAGGCGCTGCAACGCGCCTTATAACAGCGGCCCCACGTTAGTTAATACAACGACCAACCGCGCCCGAGGCTGCGCCCTTGGAATGGCCAGCCCGCGTCGCGCACGCCGCCATCGACGCGCTGGATACCACATTTTGCCCGGAACACCGCGCGTTTGTGCTGCAGTCCCGCTATGTGAGATAATGTTGCAACGAACTTCACCCCCGATTCTCATCGTCTGTAAAGCCTCTGATTGTGCCAGCGCTCGGGGGGCCAGTATCTCTTCTCTCTGCTCTAGCGACGGCACTGTACCCGCCTCCACCCAGTCCCACCAGACCTGCTTGTCTGCACCCCTCGGCGGCAAGTCTCTACGGCGTACACGTTCTGTTTGTGGTCTACCCGAGAATTGCCGTCGTAGCGTCATCGCTCCGGGCCCGCTTGGCCAGAGGCGCGGACGCAGATATTAGCAGGGAAGAGCCCGGTTTTTGATTGGGTGCGGGGATCGATGGCGTGCCATGTGCAGACAGGCAGCGGGCAATGAATTTCTATCGACAGTCCCGCGTTCGAGACTGTCAGCCGTGATGGAGCGCCAGCCGGGTAGGAAAGCATTGTGCCCACTTCTCTCAGTCCCAGCTTTCAGCGGCTGCCGATCGTCCTGCCTCTACTCGGTCCGCACTTGCGCTCTAACCGGCAGTGATCGCCCTGTACGAACTGAATTGCGCAAAATCCCCGCCTTGATTAAAGCGCGCATGGTAGCCACAGAGGCTAGTCGAGACCTTGCGCTAATTGTTTGGATCCGCTTGCTTTTCTCCCCTGCTTCGCGTCGTCAAGTTCGACTACTGTCTTTGGCACCCAGCCGAAGCCCGCTTGTGTTGCATCGACGGTTGGTTATCTCCGTACGTCTTCGGAGTGTACTGTTACACTAGCTCGCCCACCGGTCATGTGTGCGGTGTCGCGATCGTTGCGAGATTTTGCAATCTCTTTCTCTTGTGGGTACTTTTAAGGTTATCCCAAGGTCTAGCGCTATCCTCTTATTTGCTTCATGTATTTGGTCGGTGGATAGCCTCCGGTCCCCCTTTCGGCCAGGCTCCCAGAATGTACCTTCCGCTCCTGTGGCGCTCCGGTGGACGTCTTAGCTCTTCGACGATATCTGAGTCGTATACTTCGGTCTGCGGTCCGGCGACGCTACAGGCTCGAAGCGCCAATGCTGGCGCGCCGAATATAGCGCTCTAGAGTCACGAAATAGGGTCGGTATACCGCGCAACATACTGTCCGGTCAATTATTTGTATATGCCCATTTTGTAACCAAATACGGTAGTTAACCCTACATATGCTCGCAAAAAAAGTTCATTACTAAATAATTACATTAATGCTGGGGAGAGCAGCAGCTCGAGCTGCATTTTGCCTTACTCCTCAGATAGCGAATTAAAAGGACTTTGCTGTTCCTCAGCTTTTGTGTCTCATTTGTGTCTCCACGATCGCAGACCGTCGCTACGCTCCGCCGAGAACGTTGCGCGTGGGTTCGCACCGGGATATGCCCGCCGTCCCATTATCATGTGGCGATCAGGATTTCATTGCGCACGTCAAGCGGCGTGTGATGTGTCCAAGTCGCGCGTGATACTATAATCGCGGTGAGTGTGCACCCGAGACTGGCTGCGGTATTTTGAGCGCCAGCTCGCGCCCAGCCTCACGCCAAGCATCCAATACCGCCCGCCAGATATAGCGCCATATCTGGTAAAACCCGGTGCGCCAGAGCAGGCGCAATACGTCTCGTCCACCTCTCCGTCACTCCTCTGTCACCAGGTAGATCGGGCGTTCGGGGTCCAAGAGCCCACCCGTGGCCTAAGCATTCCCGGACGGACAGTATCCGCTGAAAGACGTGCCCCTATGTTGAGGCTGCCGCTATAGATGGGTGAACTAGTCGGTCGTTTAGCCCGCCCCGCGCATGCAGAGAGGGCCATCAATCCCGCTAAGCGTGCCTTTGCGAAAGCCGGTATGCGCTCTCGGGCCATTCGCTTCGGCGAGCCTTGGCAAAGCGAGGTGCGACCGTTCAATCGCCGGGTTGGAAGCCCGCGACAATTGCGGGGGGCAATAGTGTGCGCTGTACCTCTTGGTCTCACTGTTGAATGCATCGGAATATGTCTATGCGATAAAGGCGCGATGGAACTAGTCCGTCGGCCACCTTGGTGCGCGCGTCGTTCAGCATTGTCTTCCGTGAACCTCATCCAGTTTCCTGGATCTGGCATAAGCCTGTTGAACCGCCGTTCATAGCCGATGGATCGAAGACATACGATCCCCAATGTCGGGCCCACAGGGCCGAGCCCGCGCCATGCAGGGATTAGAAATCACATCTCCCCCGGCAGCGCCATAAGTGACATTCGACCGCACCGTGCTTATGGAAAAAAGCGTCTCGCATCGTGAGATCCTCGCCGGTTTTCGTGCATCCGTCACTCCAAATCATATACGCGGTGGTGCTCGCGGACTCCCAGTAGCATGTACAACGAAAGAACGCTTCGCCCTGAACCCCGAAGGTGCCACGGTATGTTCTTTGGTCGCCGTCATAAAGCATTTAGACACATGTTGCTCTCGGTGCTTCCAGTCTAGGACCAGGGCGCTCGACAAACCGCGCCTCTCCAATCTTACTCAGACATTATGACGCGGCGAGCATAAGAGGGTGAGAGATTCAACCGCTCCATCGAGCCGGCACCGGGCTTCATGGTCAAACCATATTTCCCCGCCTGCCCCTTCAGCGTGCGCTGAGATCAACTATGGCGTGATTCACGCCCCAAAACTCGTGGGCATTGAGCTCGACCAGTTACGCTCGTCGCGCTCACGTAAGTGAGGAATTCGGTCGATGGATAATGGTTCCTCGAAATATCTGGAGGGTGAATTTCGGCTATGCCATATCGGCACGGACGCGTCAAGTGATACTCTCCGATGGTGAGCAGTGCTCTTATTGATGACGGCGCGGGTGGCGACGGGTTTTTTCCGCACTCCCGTCGCAGACTTTGTGGGCGGTGGCCGTCAGCTCGCAGCAGGTAGCACATCTACGGTCCACGTCATCGAAACACCGAAGATCTCATGTCCTTCAAGCGTTAAGGGAGTGCCATTACTGCGTTTTCTCTTTCGAACACGAAGAGCGAAGATCAGTTGTTCTCAAGGGACACGTATTGAGCTGTAGAAGTCCTCAATCGTCTAAGAGACGACCTGCGGATTGAGCGAGGATAAGTTCCATGCGGGGGTTGCTAAAAAAAGTAGTACGTACGGCTGAGCGAAAACCCGATGTCGTGCAGTCTGCGCCATGTAATTGTAATTACGGATTGTGGCATTGAATCTTTTTATCTCGACGGTCTATTAGAGCCTCTTGTACACTCTGCCTTTCGCAGCACATTGAGATTGAAATGCGATTCTGGCCTAGAGAGCGATAAAGAATCACCAGTCGCAAGAAGTCGCAACATCGGAATCGCTGCGCCAGACGGAACACGCTCCGAGAAAGAGCTGCCCCATCGCTAGCTCATATTCAGAAGAAATGGTATCGGTGTGATCCCTACGTATGGTGCGGCATCAGGTCCGTGCTATTCCCTCTCGATCAGCCGCCAGAAATGCTTTGACCGATACACGACCGAAGCAATTCCGGTGTCACTGAAGAGTGAAGCTGAGTCGCGTGCTGCGGATTGGATGGCTGGGTCAAATGCCAGGTTAGGGCGATTTCTTGACGGATCAGTGGGCCCACTCTGTGTCAGATTTTCAATTGGCTTCCTACCGATGGAGACGAGTGCATCTTCGGAGTTCGCAGTAACCCAGTATTGACAGGCTGCTCCCCATCATTGAGTATCCCCCTCATACCAAGCGTGTGCTCTCTGTCGCAGGTCTGCCCATAGCTTTCTTGTAGATCTGGTGCACGCATATCGATCCGACGCACCGAATGTGTGACGATAGGCCGGCTGGCATCGAAGAAGCGCTCTTAGCATCCGTGTCTGTCCCCAATCCCGGGACTCGGATCCGAGATGTACTGCGAGTGGTGCTCGAGATATATAGAGGCGGCTCATGGACGTACTCCGAGGTCTGACAAGTATTTGCGGGATCTGCTCTCACGATCACGGGGCTCGTTATGTCCATTTCGCCAGTATGGGTTGTCACACGTCGCTGATCCTTCTCTCAGAAATTCATCGAAACATGCGGACACAAAGGCATTTTCCTCTTTGCCGCTCGATGAGACATTTGAGACGAGAACACCGACGCACTCCGGGTCGCCCTTGATCTGGCGAGACGCTCTCCATTTCATTGATCGATACCTTCTCCGTCTAAGCCTGACCGGGTCGCGCAGTCCACGCAGCTTGCTGTCGATATCAGATTTAGGGAGAGTCGTGCTTTGTCCGCGTGGACTCCCGTTGTGTGTCCTCTTCATAGTCTAAGTGCTCAATCCTCGGACTCGAGAGAGATTGCCCAGACGGGTTGGTGTCTTTCTCAGTGGGCGCTTCTGCCTTGCATACATCGCAGCCGCCTTTGTTACTACCATATCAAGACCTTTGGATACGAGGTGTGCGTGCATCGGATGCATTATCATGCCTTCAATGTCAGGTACCCGCAAGTTGTGTGAGGATCGTTTTGTCGATGAAGGGTCCTCCAATCCGACCACGCCCTCGACTGCACTCTAGAAGAGCGGACCCGTTGACTAGATAGTATATCACTGGGCACTCAGTGTGCCATGACGTATCTTAGGTCGGGTTGAGCCCTATATTCCGCAGCTCCGCGAGCAGACAACAGAGGAACTTATGGATCACGTAGGTCCGCAAGATACCGTATTCCATTCAACTCTCGATGGCCACTTTTCTGCGAAAGGCTTCATGTCATTGACTCCTCGTGCGCGGGACTCGCGAGTACCTCTCTGGTTGATCCGTCGTTCTTAATTTGCCTAATCTGATCATCTCCTCAATCAGTAAAAATCTGGCGGCCACGACCCAGATGCGATAGCTGGCACGTCGCCTAGGTTTTCCCATGCTAATCCTTCTGTTCTCGAACTGGAAACTGTCGCCTAAGGCCAGACTGAACGCACGTCGTCAACGATTAAGATCAAGTTCACCGAAGGAAGGACGCCGCCGTGCTCGTTGGACGTAAAGGCTTTATGTTTCCAGAACGCGCCTGCGGTTGCGAAAAGGTCGATTTTATCATCTCAAGGACCCCACTCAAGGTGGGCGGACAGCGTTGCTCTACCAGTCCGCTTTCGGGCTGTTCCCAGAGGGCATCGGTCTTGGGTTGCGCACGACAAGCCTTTTCTTGATCATCCTGTTCCAGACGATCGAAAGAAGAACGAGATATTGATGTCGAACAACGCCGCGGATCCTTGTGAAGATCATTGATCGCGGGTTGCGCCTGCCGCGTTGATTAGGCTAAGCCACCCCGGGAACGACCGATTTGATCAGCCAAGTTTTTGCAGGGTCTGCGGCGCAACCGGCGCCATGGCGCGGATGTCCGAGCCCACGTAACTTTCCAACTGGGGTATTCGCTTTGCGTTGCGATACTTGAAACATCTGCCTTAGCCCGCACCATAGTGCGCGAGATGACGACACGAATTTGAAACCAAATATCGAGACGCTGACCTTACCAACTATATTGTTGATTTTTAGGTGCGGCGGCTTCTGATATAACGAGCATCGATTTGAAGAGCGTCACAGACCGTCCTTCCGTCGTTCTGGCGTGCGTGTCTCATTATTGGCGGCTTTTTTGTGTTTTCTATCTCTGGGCTGCGCTTGGTCGCGTTATATTCATTCTGCTAAACTGGGTTGGAGAGACGTCATTCCTGTTGGAGCGTCAAAGAAACTCTTACCATGTCGGAAACCACATGGCATGCGGCAGGCCTTTGGTTGGCCACAGTAGAGCGCGTGCCACTCAGCCTATGTACTGGTTGCAACGGCTCGTGTGGAGCAAAATATCACTGCCCATCAAGGGTTTACGCCGCTACCGCTGGAATGGCACAAACCGGGTGGCTACAGCCTGCGTCACACTGTGGGGAGAACCCTACGTCGGAATCACTCTGATGGTCGTCTGGAACTGCCGAACGGCAAGAGGAGTTGAGCTCCTACAGTGGACCAGCATGACTGCCGGGGGAGTGTCTCTCTTGGCCATGTTCGGCGAACACATCCATCTGCATTTTGCTCCTCGAGAAGTGAACGAACTCTCACTCTCGTCGTCAGACGTAACTGTCGGCTCCTATCCGCATCTGATCGTGGAAATGGCTGTTCTGTGCTCTCTTGGGCGCATACATCCTCCGGCGACTGGTGTAGGCTGATCCAGCGAAATATCGTCCGAGTTGGCGATTGCGCCAATGGGTGCGCGCTATGCGGGCGCTCAGATCGTCGAGGGCGTATCGTAAATGAGGTTACTCAGCGGCTTGAATGGCCTGTTCACCTCGGCGTGACCTGGCAGCAATGCGAAGAGACCGGCACGATCGCAACCGAGCATGTGGTGAAACTGCGGCGGTATGGGGGCCGTGATTCTGCCGCACGCAACGGTGTCACCCTGCCCTTCATGCTGCTATCATTTTCATACATTCGTTTAGCACAGAGGAGACATACGCGGCCGTGTCCACCACAATATCGGGCGTCCTACGCGGCTCCGGATGGTAAACCGTAGTGCTACAAAGGGAAGATGCGGGTGTGTTATGCCGACATTTGGTGGGCTCAACAGTCATACATTCTTCTTTGTTGCGTTCGAGCTTTAGGACTGCTCTGGAGTGGCCATGGGCATGGGATTTGTATTCCAACGCTTCTGCTTTGCCAAAACTGCCGAGATTCCTTGACCATTTCCCACGCCATTTTGGAACAGGCCGTCAATCCGAATGGATCACATCTCGCAGAAGCGGGCATCCACACCATTTTTAATTCACACTGTAGTTTTTTCAGCCCACACGCTTGACGCACTATTATGGGGTTGGCGGTAGCACCCAGAAGCTCGGGTGACGGGCTACTTTGGTGGCGGTCGCGTGTGCTACAACTCTATCGGGAGTGATTCAGTTTCTTGAGGCGTGTTCGATCTGGTGGTGCGGTTATGGCCGCTGGCGCATCATGGGTTCCTGC
>Ga0163217_1005217_pt1 | contig 12183 bp, 8 predicted proteins | sample SynspAceP_FD_185933 | JGI IMG/M metagenome (GOLD analysis project Ga0163217, IMG submission 185933) | Saline lake microbial communities from Ace Lake in Antarctica - Synechococcus sp. Ace-P (PacBio error correction) | ecosystem: Environmental > Aquatic > Non-marine Saline and Alkaline > Saline ... | reverse complement strand
ATTCAGGAGCCGTTAATATAACCTCCCTAGTGAAACGTCCAGATACAACAGAAGGATTCCATTACTTCGACCAAAAACTGCTATTTTTCTACCTGTTGTGATAGCCCGCTTGTGAACTTGTTCATAGCGGCGAACCATATAGAGCAAAGTGGCGAAAAAAAAAATTCTTCCTTCAACTTTTTGCTTTCAATATTTGTAATGGATTCACCAAACGCCTTGTTCTAATTTGTAAATAAAAGTCGATTTCAGGCATTTTACTATCTGAAAGAAGAGCTAAGACTCCTTCATCTCCAAACACATACGAGCCAGTTTATGCAAATCAGCTGGTTGACAACTGAGTGAGTTGAAATTCAAATTTAAAAATCTCCCGTTGCGGACAATATTTGCCAGGAGGTGTCTTTAACAAACAATTCCAAAAAGCTTCAGGAAGACTATGTTGTGTTTGTCTGAAGAAACTTAACAGTTGTTTTACGGAATTTGATACACGTCATTTTTCACGATTTCGGTAACTTCAGATTATCCCGTTAGGAATCCATGTTTCATTAATTTATTTCCCGAATAAAGCACTTGCTAAGGGACCAGCAATAATAGGAAGATTCCTTGTTTTAATAAACGGGATACCACCAATATGATTCTCATGGCATTGAGTGATTTGACAAAGGCTTTTTACTTTATGATATTTTGAAACAATGTAGCTATAATCAGGATAAACATAATCGATTCCTAATAAGTCGTCTATCGGGAAATTTGATACCGGCATCAATAATTTGATAATTTTCTCTTGAATTGAATTGCCAAGGTATTTTTACAATTTCACTAAACCCCCATGGCAAAAACGGCTGCTTCATTGTTTTTATAGATGGTTTCATTTAGCAAACTTCCGAAGACGCAAAGGCTTGCGTTTTTTTGTTCTATTCTAGATGACTGCCATCTAAAGCTGTATGAACTCAATGTTGAAGGGGGTGTTTCGTTTCAACAAGACTACGTGCTTCAATTCTGTGTTAGCTTCGATATATAAATATTTTGTTTCTTCCCGTTTCGGGTGTTTTTTGTTTTTTTCTTTATAATTTTTCTTATGTTTTTCTTTCATCTTATTAGATTCTTGATAAGTGACTTTGTAAATTCATTATATTTCTCTCCTTTTTAATACATCATAATTGATGATTTTGTTTTATAGACGGTATTGGGCGCGCGTATGGTGCCCATTAATGAAAAAAAAACCATTCATATTCACTTTACTTAGTGTGATTAGATTTGGAAACCACTCAGTTTTGTTTCATACATCTATACTGTTAAAACAAGCAGAAAAAATTTATACGTTTAACAGGTCTGTTCAACATCAACGCTGTGTGAAATATTTTTTACTATTTTTCCCGACTGGTGGTTGTGTAGGTCTTCCACAAACAGATACTACTATTTAACATAGTTCAAAGTGAGTGAGTATGAAACTAAGACTGAATGATCAGACCCAAAAAAAGAAAAAAACACAGGTTGGGTTGTAATAATAAAAAAAAATGAGGAATGGGGACCGAATGTTCTTTTATCTTAGAACTATGCGTGTATATGTGTAACTAGAAAAAGAGTTTAGTACGTAGGCCTGGGCGTGATGATTAAAAAGGAGATGAACATAAGTGAAGAATTTAATGTTAAGTTATTTAAAAAATTACAAGGTGATTGCTAGGGTTGAATTTTTCTATGTGTATTTGGCGTTTGCTATTATTGAATTTAGGGTGTACCAACTTTATATAGCTTTAATTATTGACAAAGGGAATTATTATGATAATGAATTTTTTCTGAGGGTCATAGGAATCTTATGGTGAAATTGTGATGGTTTTGTAATAGCTATTATAGGATTAATTAAGTCTGATAGGCTTAGCTTATACAGGAAGGTTTTAAAATAACTACTGAAATTGATAGAGTTATATTAGAAATTGATATTTTTTATGTCTGTTCAATCTTTTTCTTCTCATAGTGAATTCCAACATATTTGGTGTTTTCCTCATGATTACTAGGACAACCAAACTTGATGCCTTTTTCAAGTGATGACTTTTTACAAATGCTCTTAAGGTTAGGTTATGATGACACCCGTAATGTTGATTATTCTAGTTTTATAATGATTGTAAGAAACAAGTCCGTCACGATGTATACTGTATTGCTAGCATTCCATTTCGTTTGCAATTCGTCTAATGTTTAATAGCTCGGAAAATCAGAACCGTTATCAGAAAACAAACAAGTAAGTTAGATCATATCAATCCAAAACTTGCGTGAAAACTTAAACCAGGTTAAGAGGTAAATTAAGCTTTGATTAGAAGAAAATTTCAAGAGGAAAGATTTCATTAAAGTTAATCAAAAATTTATACAAGAGTTCAAAAAACTCTTTAAAGTTAATTGGCATTAGCTATGCCTAGTTTTTCTATTATATTTAATATTAATGTTTTAATCACAATTGTTTTGGTTTGAACAATTGAAATTTTCAAAGTGGAAATTTACAAATAGGTAATTTTAATGGCCATTTATAGAATATATTGGTCTCGCTTTATTTTCATTTATGCTGTTTGCGAATGTATTATGATGTACCAAGAGCAGCATGTATCCGGCAGAAAGAATAGAAGAAAATTATTCAAACGCGGTACCTTTCGATTGATTGAAAAATGAAAATGGTTGTTTGTAATAGAAAACAACTACTCTGGAACAGGTCGTTTTTTGAAAATGTTACGTTTGCTTACCCTGGAAAAATACCCGAGGTCGCCCGTTATTAGAAAATGTTAGTTTAGTTGCTAACCTGGAGAAACAGTTGCTTTTATTGGGTAGTACCGGAAGTGGGAAATCAACTTTGATACAGTTTGATCCCTCGCTTTTATGAGGTGTGACAAAAGGGCGTGTTTTAATAGATGGAGTGGATGTTATAGAGAATTACCAAACTAAAAAGCTTATTACGAAAAAAAAGTAGGCAGGATTCATTCCTCAAAAAGCTCTTTTATTCACTGGGACTATTTCTTTCATACACATGTATTTAGTGCGCAATGTAATGCGGACCACTAATGAATTAGATTGAGGGCTTACTGATAGCTCGCAAATCTAAGGAATTCATTCTATCAAAAACCAGCTCAATATGGAAGAAGTCTTAGCAGGAAGGTGGAGGAAGCAACATGTCTGGCGGACAAAAAAACAAACGTCTTTTCTATCGCAAGAGCCACATTAAAAAAAACCTGATTGTATACTGGTCTTTGATGATAGTTTTTCTGCATTAGATTATCAAACATGATGGCAAGATTAAGAGGGAGCGTTTAAAGTCTGAAACTCAGATGCTTGCTCGTCTGTTTTGATTGTTGCGCAAAAGAACTTTGGTTTATTAGCATGCTGATAAAATAATCGTTTCTTAGATAAAGGAATCGTAGTTGCCAAGGCACGCATGAAGAACTAATAAAAATGTCAGCATATTTATTATTTGATATAGCTGCATTCTCAATTGTCGAAGGAGGAATTAACATGAAAGGATCGTTAGTCGCAATTTTCGGCTGTTTGTGTGGAAATTCACAAAAAGACTTATAAGAACAGGGCTTCATTTTCAGCTATTGTATTGACGAATGATTTGATATGCTAATGAGTGCACTTCAACCCTTTATTATTGGTCTTGCTTTACAGAAAGTTGGGAAAAAATGTAGCCGGATATAGTTTAAGGGGTCTTGCCAGGAGCTAAAATTAATTTTTTTTATATGTCCGTCAAAGTCCTTATTATTAGTTTAAGTTGTTTCAGCAGTGTATCAACTAACTCATTTATGCTTTCTGGCTTATATTAGACTAATGTTGTTCAAAAATACTATGCGCGATTTAAGAAATATACAATTGAAAGTTAATCAATCGATTACCCAGTTTTCTTATTATTGATCGTAATCAACAAGGGAAAATTTAAGTCGTGTAAACAAATGATGTAGATGCAGTTTAAGTTAATTGCTATGCAACAAGTTTAATCCAATTGAAACCGATATGGGAATTGTTTTTGCAGTTCTGATGATGTCTGTATTTATCTGTACCATTGGCGGCAGTTAATTTTAGTATTGATTCCTTCTTCACTTTTTATTTCAATAATACATTTTATTTCCGCAAATCGCAACCGTATTTCATTCAACAAACAAAATTGCTATAGGAGCGGATGAATGGGCCATGTTTCAGGAAAGCTATAGTGGATTCTCTGAGATAAACTGATATGGAAAAGAACAGAATAAAAAATTTAGAAGAATTTTAAAGTGATTAATCAAAATTGAGTGAATTAGGCTTTTAAAGCGGCTTTAATTTCAGGAATTATGAGTCCTTTAATGGTTTTGCTACTCATATAGATTGTACTTTTTGTAGTAAGCCGTATTAGGTGGATTATTTGTCATCCAAGGTTGCACTGTCTTATAGTAACTTACAAGCATTTACGCAGTATATCTGGCAAATCAATCAACCTCTTACTCAGATAAACCCAACTTTTCAGGAAGTCCTTCAAAAGTGTGCAGCAGCAGTTGGAAAGAATTTTTGAAAATTTTAGATGAACCTGAAGAGAGAAACAGATGTATATTCGAGTAGATTACCTAAACCAGTATCCTGGAAGATGTTGACTCTCTTGAAGGCATGTCACTTATTGGATATGATAAAAGTAAGCCGTTGATAAAGGATTTAAACGTTCAAGTAAAAAGTTGGTCCAAAACAAGTGGCTGTTGTAGGGTTCCAAACTGGAGCAGGGTAAGACGACACTAATAAAACTTAATTGATTGCGTTTTAGAGGTGATGTTGGCGCAATAAAAATAGATGAATGGATACGAAAAACTAATGGATCGAAAAGAAAAAGTAAAGGGAGCGCAAGTTTGGTATGGTTTTAACAAGGCTTGCTGGCTATATAATGGGTAAACAAATTAGGCAGATAATATCCGTATTTTGGTAAATTAGATTGCTACGGAATATGAAGTTAGTAGATGCTGCTAAAACAGCAAAAACGTTGATCATTTTATTACGCACTTTGCCTGATGGTTTTAATATGGGGTTTTAGATCAAGAAGCTTCTAATGATATTCTTTAGGACCAAAAGGAAAACTATTTAACCTTTCTAGGGCAATCATTTCTAATACCTAGGATTCTTTATCTTAGATGAAAGCAACAAGTTCGGTTGATAACCGCTTAGAAGCTTTGATCCAGAGCTATTTGGAAAAAAAAATAAGGAAGGACGTACGAGCTTTCGTTATCTGCTATAGGTTTATCAAACATTCGTGGATGCAGAATTTATTTTGCTCATGGTACCAAGGTTGAAAATTGTAGAGCAAGCAATCATGAAGAACTGTTAAATAAAGGTGGATTTCTATTGAAAAAGTTATTATAACAATCCAAGTTTAAACAAGCGCAAGAATAAAAAAGATTATTTATAGAGAGAGGTCAGGGGGTAAGGAAAAGAAATTGATATTTTTTTGATATAGATGGCACTTTGTTAAATCATTGAAAAAAATTTTTGCCAAATTACAAAAAAAAAGAGCCTTAGACAAGTTGAAGAAAGAAAAGGAAAAGAGGTCATGAGGTTGTCATTGCAACCGGTGAAGAAATTTATATTTAAAGCTAAATCAGTCATTGATGACTTAGGATTTTATAATTATATTTTGCAATGGGGGCAGTAGTAGGATATTTTCACAATGGAATTGTTCTATTGAAATAGATTTGGGATCAAGCGAACTAAAAAGATAATTTAAAAATAAGCAAGATGCATCTAAATCATAATATTAATTTATAATCTGCTGACATGTTTGAAAAGAGAAGCGAAAAAAAATGATTACAGATGATTTACGGCTATGAAGAGTGTTGGATCTAGTTACGCCTCTTTACGATTCGTGATTATCATTTAAAAACGTATCCTATCTATTCAAGGATTATAATAATTTTATTACCGACGAAGAAAAAAGATATGCCTATGTGAAATGGACAATCCCTAAATTTTAAATTTATCAGATGCATGATAGTGGAGTTGATATTGGTCCCGCATGTGGGTCTAAAGCACATACGGTATTAGATTTTTGCAAAAAAAACAAGGATTTGCAGTTGAAGATTACAGATTGCTTTCGGAGATGGGTTAAATGACCTTTGAAATGCTTACTGAACGTAGGCATTAGGAGTTAGCAATGGGAAATGCTTTTAGAAACGGTAAAATTTGTAATAGCAGATAAAATAACTAAAAGCTGTAATGAAGATGGGATTTATCTTTGCATTGCAAGAACTTAATCTGATATATAAACAGTAAATAAATTAAGATTCATTTTTATTTAGTGGGGGGGTATAGCCTCAGGCGGGAGAGGTTGGCTGGCAGCCAAAAGGTCAGGGTTCGATCCCCCCTTATCTCCATTAAAAAAGATTAGGAAATAAAATAAATACTAGAAACCTAGTTGTTTACTAAAACAATAGTTTCTAGTAGTTTTAATTTATAAGCAAGGGCTTAAATAGAGTTGGAAATAGTTAGTATAGGATGCGTTTTACAGTGTTTTTTGTCTTTAGATTGAGTTGTTTTAATAAAATAAGTGAAAACAAAGGGGAATATGCTCTCTTTGTGACCAACCAACTCATTATATTTTGTTGCTTAATATTTTTAACTAGATAGATTAGAAACGTTCTCATCTAAATGAAAAGGGTCCTCATTATTAATTTGATCGTTAAAACATGATTCCGTTAGTATGGTCAAATTTCCATGTGAATAACGGATAGCTGGATAATGCTTTAATTGGATTTTCTGTTTTTCTCCATCCAATCAAGATAAGTCACAGTTACTCTAGTATGACGAGGGAACATATCCTGGAACATCCACGGTTAAACAGAAAGGCATCCTTCTCCTTCCGGCTAGGACAAGGCACTTTGAAACAGAATGACTAACAATTTTTGGAGTATCATAACTGTACCTCAAAAAGATGTTCATTTGTTTCGTCATCGACATTAGGTATATGCGACAGCAATCATTTTTTTTTCCAACATCCTAACTGAGGCGCTGCCAAGCCAACTCCGGCACGAAGTGATTATTTTTCAGCTTTAAATTCTGCATCTTGACTATTTTCAAATAATTTCCAACATCTCTTGCCCCATTGTTTGTATGTCCTCGCCAATAGGAAAAGTAATTTCCTCTGCGGGCGTTCGTTAAAGTGGGGTTGCCTTTCCAAATGGATATTTTTTCATTGTATCATTTGTACTTCACTCCTGTAAATATTTTCCATAGAATATTTACTCATTATAGGCAATAGAATTATCAACTTTATAATCTTTTTAACAGCTATTTAACTAAAATGCACGGCAAATTAAATTGTAAGATGATCATGATGATTAGGGATGAAAACAAAAAAAATTTTTATTTTGAAAAAGAAATATTGATATAATTATGAACAAGAAACCAACATGTTTGTTAACAATTAAAGAAGTAAGGGGAGATAGTATGCAAGAAGCAGGGCAAAATACATTGGAAGACAATATGCAAAATTTACTGAAAAGAGATCTGATCAAATTGAATTTCTACAAGCAGTTAAAGATTTATGGTAGTATTGAACCAGATTTACTGCGCTCATCTGAATTTATTTCAACAAAATATATTAGAAAACAAAATGATTGAACTGAAAGAATTATCAATTTCAGAACCCTTGGATGAATGATCAAGGTGAAACCAAAGTAAATAGAGGATTTCGTGTCAGTTTAATTCAAGCAAATTGGGCCTTATAAAAGGCCGGTCTTCGTTTTCACCCACCAAGTGTAATCAAGTGATTGTTAAAGTTTCTTGGCTTTGAAACAAATTTCAAAAATAGGTTTGACAGGCTACCAATGGTGGTGGAAAGGCGGGTTAGTGATTTTGACCGAAAGGGAAGTCAGATAATGAAGTCATGCCGTTTTTTGTCAAGCGTTATGACTGAATTGGGCAACAGCATATTGGACCATTGATTTAGATGTTGCTGCAGGGCGATATCCGGGAGTTGGAGAGCTAGAGGAAAATTTGGCTACCTTATTGGACAATATAAGCGCTGAACGAGTTCTAAAGCAGGAGTTTTTAACAGGGAAACCAGTTTTTCTAGGAGGTAGTCTTGGTAGAACGGAAGCAACAGGGTATTGGGGTTGTTTATTTCACAGAATAAAATGCTTCAAGATTTACTGGTGAATCGTTTAAAAGAAAAAAGTAGGTTGTTTTCTGGAATGGGAATGAAGCTATATATGCCATTCAAAAGTTCTTTCGAATAGTGTGGGAAAAGTTATTGCTTGTTCAGAATTTCTGGATGGCTTACATTTGGATCGGATGCGAATTTGATTACACTACTATTAAACAATTTAAAAAGAAGTAGAGAGAGGAAAGAATTTCGGAATACGTTCAATACCATCCTAAAGCATATTATTATGAAAGTTAAGTTATCTGGGACATAGAAAAGGAATACCAAGTTAGCGTTGCCTTGTGGCTACGCAAATGAAATAGTGGTGAAAATGCGAAAAAAATGATTGAAAAAAGGGAGTCATTGCAGTTGCTTGGAAGGAGCAAATATGCTTCTAACTTAGATGCAATAGCAGTCTATACAGGGGAAGCTCAAATCCTTTATGCACCAGGCAAAGCAGCGAATGCTGGGCGGCGGTAGCTGTCTCTGCTTTAGAGATGTCTCAAAACAAGCCAGCGACTTGTTGGTCATTTGAAGAAGGTAGACGAGAAGCTTAGAAAGCTATATGGAATCCCATCATATATTGAAGTACGAGATACTGCTAAAAACATATCATATGCAGGGTAATTTCGTTAGTGGGTGCAAAAATATTGCTGGTTTTCATGAAAATCGCTCAATCAATGATTAGTCAAGGAACTCGTATAAAAAGAAAGAAACAGATTTTAAAGTCTGTTTCTTTCTTTTTTTTTTAAATAGAAATAATAAAAATGATTTTTAAAAAAAATTGGAATGAATAGAAAAACTAGAGTATATGAGAAAGTTCTAATCTTTTTTTACTTATGTGATAAAAATAAATATTGTTCATCAAGTGTTTACTGTTATTCAATGTAATACAGTTTTTTTTTAAATTAATAACCGTTTTAAGGCTCGATTTATTCAATATTCGATATTTTGTTTTATAAGAAGACTTTTTTTTGAAAAAAACCCCTTCTAAAATTAGTCGTTGAAATATTTCACGACTGCAAAAAAATCAAGGATTTTTTTATATGAATGCCTCGGAAATAAGATTTTGCCCAGTTGAAAAGCGTTGATATACTTGCATAACTAGAAAAAGAGTTGATAAATTTAATTAGCAAATAGATTGCACTAATACAGTTGTGAAACTGGGTAAAACAGAATTTTATGAAAATTAGAATGTAAAAAGAGAGGAATTGTTTAAAAATGGCTAACAACGAAAAACAACCCGTAGATTTTGAAGCATTGTTAAGTACCGTTGATGCGGCTTTTCCCAATTGGGTACAAAATCCTAGATAAGGATGGTAAGTTGTTAATAAAAACATCATTGCCAGATTTATCTGATGATCCAATTGTTGGAAATTAATGGGAGAAAAATGGTATTGGTCTCGTATTTTACATGAACGCTCAATTGGCTTTTAGCTCGTCAAGACGTTTGGTTTCTATGCTCCAACGGCTGGACAAGAGGCCTCTCAGATTGGCAAGTTATTTTGGCATTCTGAAAAGAAGATTGAATTATTTTCCAGAGATACCCTGATTGTTCCTCAATTGAATTCAACATTGGTTCCTGTCTTATTAAACTCTCTCTTATGGGTTTCTCGCGGACATGCAGTTAGGAAGCCAATATCTGATGCTTTACATTGCTATTCCACCTCAATTATATTGGAGCCTCAAAATTATCAAGCTGCAGGAGCAGGATTGAGATTGAAAACGTGGCAAAACCAAATGTTGCATTCACGTTACACTGGCGATGCGTGGTTCATTCACAAGGGGATTTCTATGAAGAATGAACCTTTGCAGGGGCCACAAATCTCCAGTAGTATTTTTCATTCAAATTAATGGCTACGCAATCTCACTCCATCGTCATAAACAAACGGGCTGCCTACTACATTAGCTCAAAAAGCTGTTGCAGCTGGAATCCAGGAATCCAAGGTTGACGGTATTGGAATCATTAGCCGTTTATTTGCTGTTTACAAAAACCAGCGAGAGAGTGGCAATTGCAGAAAACTGTGTCCAGTGCTAATTAAAAACAGTAACGTTCTCGAGTTGTTGGTCCTCACTCCAACTTCTGGAGTGATCAACACGTTACGCGATTCAAGAAAGTTTTGATATTGGGAACAACGCGAAATCCACTTATTCGTTTCCGAAGTTACTTAACGGCAAAAGGTCTATTGGTCTGAAGAAAGAGCAAGTATTAATTGAAAAAACCCAAGAAGAAATCAAAAGCATCAGCTAAGAAAGCTGACCAAGTACCTAAGCAAAAAGTTCAGACTTTTTTGAAAAACATGTACGGAAGAGCCAACGCAAGTGGATAAGAACAATTGCGACTTTTGAAGCAAAGAGATAAATAATTTATGGCACAAAAGACAATGATTCAAGCGATTACTGAAGCACTTGAACAAGAATGGAAACGTGATCAAGATATCTTAGTTTTTTTGGAGAAGATTGTCGGAAAAATGGCGGAGTATTCCGTGCAACTTTGGCAGGTCTTTCTAAGAAAAAAAAATTTTCGGCGAAGACGAGTTTTCCGATACACCCTTGCTGAATCAGGTATTGGCGGAATGGCTATCGGTTTAGCTTTTACAGGGTTGTTCGTCCAGTTCCAGAAATTCAATTTATTGGGATTTATTTTTTGAAGTATTAGACTCCATGCTGGTCAAAGCTGCACGGACACGTTAAACCGTATGAGTAAGGTACCGTAGTTTTACCAATTACAATTCGTATGCCATTTGGTGGCGGGCGTTTCATACCCACCAGAAATGCACTCAGATATTAGAAGGTTTAATGACACAATCACCAGGTTTGAAAAGTCGTTATTCCCTTCCAAATTCTTATGAGGGCAAAAGGGCTTCTAATTGCATCACTTCGTGATAAGATCAAGTGGTATCTTGAGCCATATGAAATATGTTTACCGTTCATCCGTGACGAAGTTAACCCGAAGAACTTCTTATTAACTGTATCCACTAGGTTAAAGCTGCGTATTTCTCGTGGAACGGTAAAGGACGTTTCGGTCCATCACTTATGGTGCGATGGTAGTCGACGAAGGCACTTAAAAGCTGCTTGATGATTACAAAAAGAAGCTATCTCCTGTTGAAATCATAGATTTAAGAAACTGTTTTCTCCTTGGACATTGAAACAATCATCGCTTCAGTTGAAAAAAAACTGGGGCACGCGTTAGTTGTTTGTTCAAGAAAGCACAACCGTTCAAGCAGGTGTTTGTGGTTTGCTATGGTTATGCTGAAATTGCCAGGAACGTTGCTGGTGCTTATCTTTAGAAGCCCCTATTGGCCGTGTTGCTTGCTCCAGATACAGTCTTTCCATATTTGGTTTAGCTTTGAAAGTTCTTAGGTTGCCCAAATGCTTGGCAGACCTCGCAGAAAAAGTAGAAAGAAGTATATATAATTTCTTAATTTATATGAAATCATTTAGACAGATAATAATAGATGTAAAAAACCATTTACCTGAAATAATTTAAATGGTTATGCATCTATTGATTTAAAGTGTTTTAGTTAAATCATTATTTTTTTGGAAAATAGAATGGCTAATAAAAAGAAGGGGAAGAAAATTCAAAAAATGGCTTTTAATTATAAATTACCAGATGTTGGAGAAGGAAATGGAGCAAGGGAAGGCGGAAAATTCGTTTAAAATGGTTAAGTAGACTGAAGGCGATGTAGTTTAAAGAAGGAAGATTCAATCGTAGAAAAAATTCAAAACGAATAAAAATACAGATTTGAAGGGAAATTTAGCTTCACCCCGTTTCTTGGGAAACGAATTAAAAAAGAATTTAGTTTCAGAAGGAACAGTTTGCTAATTGTTGGCGGAACGTCATTGTTGAGATTGATGCTTCCAGGGCATTGAAGATGAAAGAAGCAGAAGGAAAACAAGAAGTCCAGAAGCTGCATCACAACTCAAGCTGCAAGCTCCAAGTACCTCAAGGAAGTTCTTTCTTGATTCAATTTAAATTAACCAGACGTTGGAGAAGGAATGGCAAGAGGTGAAATCGATAAAATGAGTTAGTAGCCTGAGATCTCTCCCGT
>Ga0163217_1111424_pt1 | contig 12184 bp, 10 predicted proteins | sample SynspAceP_FD_185933 | JGI IMG/M metagenome (GOLD analysis project Ga0163217, IMG submission 185933) | Saline lake microbial communities from Ace Lake in Antarctica - Synechococcus sp. Ace-P (PacBio error correction) | ecosystem: Environmental > Aquatic > Non-marine Saline and Alkaline > Saline ... | reverse complement strand
CCCTGCGCAGCCTCTGAGCCGCCAACATTCTTAGAAGGTCATCGGTGGCCACAGAGGCGGCTGATCTTGCAAGTTGCTCGTCTCTGCTCGGCACCAACGTCTCCATCGCCCATTGACTGGCGCGTTGATTGGGAGCATTCGAGGATGCTTACTGGTAACTGTGGTCTTCCGGCCTCCCTCGGTTCCGAAACACACACCCGGGACCTCCTGATTATCGGTTTCGAGCCCGGCGCGCTGTTTGCCGGTCCACCGCAGAGTTTAATCTCGGAACGCGGTCGTCCGGTAGTATCCGCTTCGACTTGTGCTGCAAAGCGTTCGAGCTCCGCTCGGCTCGGGAACTTGGATAATGCTTCGGACCCATGGCCTGGTCGCGGGCCTGAGCTGCAGCGAGAGCCGTACCCTCGTGCCCTTCAAGGACCGGACACTTATGATCGAGGAAGGCGACAAACGCCCTGCTTGAAATCATCCCCAGGTCATCGCGCCCAAGCTGGCATTCAACCTCCGCCCGGGTGACAACTGTCCAGTAGGCAGAGGTTCGAGTAGGCACCGGCCGGCCGCAAGCCAGCGGCGTTAACATATATTCGTCTAAAAATTAAAAGGTTCGTCATGAATCAGCGCTGGCGTTGTGATCTGCTTCGTCTGCTCGCATGCCGCTGGCCGATAGCGCTTGTTTCTGGCCTGTGGCAGGTTTGCTCGCAAACGCTCGGTAGCGGGGGGGGGTGGCGGCGATGCATTTGCTGGCCCAAGCCCCCTCGGCATCCCCAAGGGCAGGCAACGGCTGGCCCCACCAACTACCGCCGTCGCACGCATGAGCTATGGCCGCGCCATCGGATTACCGTTCGGAAAGCGGGGTAGAGGCGGGTCACGAGCCGTGGACATCTATGACTGGCCGGCCGCAACGGCTCGGCTGATCGAAGCTTGTCGACCTTGAACTCGATAAACGCGTCCCAGCGCCTTATCGGGGTTTGACTGCCGGGCTGGCACCCGAGCTGATCAACACCCCGTCAAACAGACAAGAGGATCGCTTCGAACATCCATCGCCCCAAGACAACCCTCGCTTTGGGGCATTCCCCTTGCAACCTGCTCTTCCCCACTGCTGTTGATCGGGTTCGTGATGTGCTTTTCTGATAGCCCGCCGTTGTCCTCCTCAACGCCCGGACTGTCCTTGGTCCTGGCAGGGCCATTGCAGTTCGGTAAAAAGACCCTCAAGGCCTCGTTTTGCCAATGGAGCCCGAAAGACCGGCGTCAAATTCCCGAGACGTTCGCCGGCGTGGAGAAGCCAAGGAAGACCTCGAAGAAGTGGTGTCACCTTTTGAAACAAAGCCGCAGCAGTGGTTCCAGCCACGAGGGTGGGAGCAAACTCCCCCAGTGGCATTCTGTTGGTGGTGGGCCGCCCCCAAGGAGGAACCCCGGCAAGACGCTTTTTGGCCAAGGACAATCGCATACGGCAGAGGCCGGGTTTCCCTCTTCTCGGCTCTCAGCTCATGAATTTGATATGAGATTGTTCGCGGAGACGGCGCAGGCACGTGTCCGCGACCTAATTTAAACGCGCCGACAAGGAAAGACACAGACCCGCCTGCATAGATCATCATGACGAAATCGAGCCGTAGGGAACGCAACTCTAAAGGATCCAAGCAGATCAAGGTAGGAGCACAAAAAGGCCAAGAAGCATTGAACGGGAACAGACCACACTGAAGCCAAAATGATCTCACTGAAATGGATGGGCTTGAAGGGAAAAAAAAACCAGAGCAAATAATACTCGCGAATTCACTCATCCGGCCACCACCGCCCCGATGTGCTCGATTCTCGCGCTGACTGCACGCCCCGGCCGTTATCGAGCGCCATGTGATCGATAGACGCTCCCGACCAAGGGACGCCTGTCGATCCTGAAGGCCACTCCCGACAACAAGAGCTCGTTCTGAAGGTGGTCTCGCTCGAAGACTTCATCAGCGCGACGCACGCCAGGTTTCACCGGAGCTGATCTCGCCAACCTTGCTCATGCGGCAGCCAATCCTCACGGCCAGGCGCGCAAGGAAGGGCCACCCACCACTCGCCGAGATCGACGATGCGGTCGATCGGCGTCAATGCCACGGCAGAAGCAAGCCCCTCACGATGGACGCAGTAAGCGATTTGATCGCTTATCACAGAGGTGGCATTGGCCCTGGTGGGCACCCTGATCAAGCAACCATGACCCGCCGTCCAGAAAAGTCACGCCGTGATTCCCCGCGGCCCGGCCAGGGCCTTCACCTGGTTCTCCCCTGACGAGGCAGATGCTGTCAGCCGGTGCCAAGCTGCCGCTCGCGCCATCATGGGAGCCCTGGGCGGGGCGAGCTGCAGAAGCCGTGCGTTCTCGCCAGCCGAGGTGCCCCACATGGCGCGGCCTGGTGACATGCCAGCAGTGGCCGGCATGGGCCCGCCAGATGGTCAACCCGTTTCGGCAGTGGGAGTGATCTTGGGCCGGTTGTTCCTTGGAGGTGGCAATCAGGAGGATGTTCCTGGCCGCGATCTGATGACCCGCGTGACATTCTCCGAGTCGTCTCAAAGCGGAATGCGGTAGTGAGGCAGTCAGGCTGTTGTCGACAGCTGCTACCGCGACACCGTCGTTTGTGGTGGAAAGCAACAGAGCCTGCATTGGGATCGCCTAGTCGAACTGTTGATCGAGAGGAAACACTCAGATGGGGATTGATAGCTGCGCAGCATTGAAATGGGCCCCGAATTCACCCGGTGTGCCCGAGAGGTACCTGCTCGCCCTGCTATCAAGCAGCTAAGGCCAAGCCAGGATGGTTCAGGGTTTACGTGGCGGAAGCCAAGGCTTTCCGCTTGCATTGGAACTTTATTTTGTCTTGTTATAACCCTATTGTTCATCAAGCTGAATATCTTGCAAACTAATGTTGGGATACATCGCCTATGCACCTTGAGCAAGTACTCATCGGCCAATGCGAGTCGTTCAGCCAATTACCGCGGCGATGGACTGGGACTCCAGAACGGAGTGGCCTTCCACCATGAATCTTTGAGATGTTGCCGAGAGGGTGGGGCTGATTTCGGACTCCAACAGTAATTGGCAGGTCAGGCAAGACAATGCCTATTTCAGAGATCAGACAGCTCTGGAAAGAACTCAAAACAGCAAGGTGCTCAGCGATGGACAATAAACTCGGCCAGAACCAAAGGAGAGCAAAAACTGGACTGACCACCAGCTTGCTGGTTAAAACAGTTGAATCAATCCAGTCAGATCAATCAATCCAGACGGCTAATCTTGGATTAATTTAATCTTGATGATTTACTCCCTAGTATCCAGCCAGGCCAAAGTTTATAGTAATCCTGTATTCGATCCGTTCAACTGACTGGCCGGATCAGGGCGACGACTCAAGCACCTTGCGATCAGTCCGTAGTCACGGCCTCTTCGCGAGGTGACATGAAGGGCACCGTCCGGTCCCTGCTCGATCCGTGGCAAGCGGTGGCCCGGATTGCGTAGCTGCCAGCTCCCGGTTCAGTTGTCTTTGAGAGAGTAATTTCAATCGGCGCTGAATGCGGATGTCGCTGGCTTGGCCGGCCGGAGCGGGCACCACGTGGGGGATGTGGTGCGATCATGATCCGGGAGTGCGTTGCAGGCTGCTGCGCTTGCCTGGCGGCGCCAGCATGTGAAGCAGAAAAAGCCCGTTCCAGCTGGGCCGCCAATCGACACATACAGTGGCTAACATCAGGCTTGATGGCTGGCATGGTGTTAAAAAGTACCGAGACCGTCGTAGACAGGATCCACCCGGTGGGAATTGACGTAGAGGTAGTATGTCTTTTGTCGGGACTTCGCTTACAAGAGAAAAACTCAGCAACTAGGATCGGGCACGACCCATTCGCTGACTCCGAGGGTGAGGGTCTCTCCGAGGAAAAATGATCGCTCTCGATACCGCAGACCGGGAATAGGATATCAAAGGCGCGCTCGCCCCTGCCCGAATCCTCAATCACGATCGGGATCATTCGGGCAAAACCCATCAAACACAGTTGTCTCGATCTTACGACCTGAGTGGCCGCGAGCTCGCCGACTCGGTGCGCCCGTGCGCTAATGGTGTGTGTCCAGTTAATCATCGCCCAAGATGTGAGGTTGCCATAACGATTCTCACACGGTAATTGTCGCTGACAGCAAAGCGACGCTTTTCATCAAGCCCATTCCCTTATGTGATTGCTCCCCTCTATCGCGCGCCTGGTGGATTGAGCTGCTTGTCGGAGCCTCCACGGAACTGCTCAGCCGCCAGAAGGGGTTGCCGCGTGATCGCTCTTCGCCACCGGCCATTAACCCAGGTTTCAGACAGCTTCGCCAAGGCTTTGATTCGCCCCGAATCGCCAGCAAGAGCCACGTTGTGGCTGTGTGCGCCACTCGGCTGGGCTGCGATTTGCCGCGTAGCCTTCCAGCCAAGCGCGCGGGAAGGCGGCCCGTATCAGAAATGGTCGGCAAGGCACAGCCTGGACGCTAGGACCGCAGGAGTGGGCGTTCTCAGCGCAGGGGGCGAGGGAGCACCCTGAAACCACATCGCTGGTTCTCGAGCAGGTCAAACGCCCTGATTTCCAACTACTCCCGCTGTTCGCCGATTGGGCACTGCTCAGAACCCTGCCACTGCAAGCAATGGCCCAGTGGTGGCAGGGCAGCCTGGAGCCCAAGCGCTGCAGCGGTCGGCCACGAGTCAGCGCCACGATGGGCCTGCTCATACAGAGCGCGTTGATAAGACCTCAGCTCTACGCCGGCAAATCTCTGAGAGATGGCCCCAAGCGCGTTGAGTGTGTTGATGAGGAACCGTGGCTTGCTTGATTCGGCGCGACGTGACGCAGCGCCAGGTGAGAACTGACCGGCCGGTCAAACGATGAGTGTCTCCGCGCCAAGCAGGCCACTGGGGACCCTGCACTCAGCGGCGGAAGGAGCCGCCAGCGGAAGCCAGTTCGAGACCAGCCCAGCATGCGGGAAACCTGCCGCCGCCCCAGCGCCAGCCGCTGAACGCGGCCGCAAAGACCTGCTTGTGCGACGCTTCCGATTCGTGGTCACCGACCAGCTATGTAGAGGGTCCCCTCACGACGAGACAAAACGGCCTGGTTCTGGTCCGCGTTAGGTTTTTGTAGCGCCTGAACAGTTGCAAGCTGGATTCGCCTGGTAGAATTCACGGGTATGGGGCCAAATACCCTGGGGAGCATGAAGCGGAGGAGAGCGCTGCCAGGGCGGGCCGTGTTCTAAGATCCTCAGGCCACTCCAGGGCGGGGACAGGCGCCTCATCAGCGTCGGGGACTTCAGACGGCAGTGTGCCAGAAAAAAAAGAGCAGACTTGGCGAGCAAGCTAGGCGGTCGCAGCCGTGATCCATCGTCATACCACAACCACGGTTCCGTCTGGCGCATAGCCAGGATCAGGCGGTGCGGGCAGCGGACGGCTTGGAGCGGTGCGTTTCCGGATTGCTGTGCGTTGGTTAGTTCTGCAGGCTTTGGTTTTGTTTCTTCTGGCAGGTCTGTCTGCTGCTTGGCGCTCCCAGGCAGCTTCAGGGTCAGGCCCTGGGCCAGCAGGGGTGGCTTCCCTCAGGGAGCAAGCCATTTCATCCCAGCGCTGCAGTCTTTTGGCCGCAGCAAGCTGGAGATCATGTCCCCGATCCGTGGAGAGCCTCTGGAACGGGCAGCCGCTCCCAGGGGCTTATGCGTAACACAACTCTCGCGTCGACAGTCATGCGCCGCTCGACCGAGCGCAGGGATCTGAGCCCGTGCGAGCGGCTCGCTCAACGGTCGCGGATAATTGCCGGGTCAACAGGTCCTGAACAGCACGCGTCAAGGCCGTTCACCGCGCCACGTTCAAAGCAGCAGGGAGGAGGCAGGGAGCGGCTTGGGGCCGCAGCCAACAAAACGGCGATGGCAGTGGCACTTGGGGAGCTGGTATCGGATCCACCGTTGGCGCTGGATTCGCCCCGCCAGAGCTAGTCCGAAGCGGTCACTGTCGAGCGATTTGAGGCAGCCTGAGTGGATTTAACGCTGCATAGCAACGGGCAAGGGGACCAGCCAGGCTGGCGCACCATATGGCTGTTGTGCGCAAGCCACCGCCTTGGCCGAACGCAAGCGATTTCAACACACACCGCTTCTTGCAGACCCTCGAGGCGAGGCGCCGGGCTGAGGACTCAGGCTTGTCGAGGCATTTGCAGGCTTCGAGGCGGCATTCAGGGGCGACCGACCACGCAGGGGTCATCGACACGCCAAAGCTGTTGGCCAAGGCAACGGGCCGCGAAGAGCAAACCGCCGACAAGTTTCTCGGCCTGCTCGGGCGTATGTCCCAGGATACCGCTCTCCTGCGTCCCCATTCGGACACGACGCGAAACAGGCCACCAAAGAAAGGCCCCGCCGTCCCAAAGGGCCGGGGTGCGAGGCTGGACCGAGTTCGCTCGCCCCAAAGGGCGGCAACCGACGCTGGATAGGGGACCAGCCGCAAAGCTTCTGGATCAGGGGCGATTCGAACTATCAGCCGCTTCAAGACGGGCGGCGTGTTGGACGGGGAAACCGCTTGCACTGCAGACTCTGGTAGTGCAATCAACAGGCACCACCAGACAGTGGTCTAGCCGGCAAGCGGATCGCCTTCCAGGGGAGCGGGTTAGCCGGGGTAGCGCTTCCAATTCCTTAGCAACAGCCAACAGGACTCGCCGGCGTATTTTGGCTGCTTTTGTTGCTGTCTTACTTTTTCGCTAACGATCCCGCCATTCCACAACAGAGAGATAAACCACACCCCCGAAGGTGAACGTAAAACCGAGAAGAGACGGAAGCCAGCCCGCAACGCGACGAGTGCTGTCGATCAGCGAGGAAGAGCCAGGCATCCTGAAGTGAAGGGAGCGTCGGGCTCAGAAGTTGGATTTGCTGCCGTCGCCGGTTGCGTCCCCCAGCGACCACCATATACGTGGCGATCGACGACAAGCTCTGCCAGGGCAGGCGTTCGGAGGAACCCAACTCAGGTGTGATCAAACAGAACGGTGCCACTTTTGGCCTCTGAGGGGCAGCGCTTACTAGGCTGGCCTGCCTCGATCCTCCATGCCCAGAACCAGCAGCAAGCTTTTTCAGGCCATCCGATCAACAGCACAGCAAGGCGACAGGACCCCGGACCCAGTAGCCAGCCAGCCCTCGCGGGGATGCGGCAGCAACAGCCCTATCCCCACTAATCAAGTGGTGGTGCTCAACGACGACGTGAACACGCTCCTTCAGCACGTGTGGAATGCCTGGTGGAAAATCCTTCGCCGGAGATGGGTTCCGAGATCACAGCCTGGGAGCGGTCCCATCAGATCGATAATCAGCTCGGCGGGTGGTCTGGTTGGTCAGCAAGAAACAGGCCGAGCGTCTACCACCGAGCAAACTCGGCGGCGAGGGCCTCACCATAGATCCACTGAGCCGGCCTGAGCAAGCCAGCTAGCGTTGGACTTTGTGGCGGAGGCAACGGGAATAGGCCGGGTTGGTGATCACCCAACAGCACCTACCTTGAAAGGGCTGATTCGCGGGCTGAAAACCCTGGCGACCAGACCGGCATCGGACGTGACCCAGGCGTCTTGATTATCTGTGGGTACGGGGACGCAGCCCCGGCCCGCCTGCGCGCTGAGTTATCGACGCGGATCACCCGGTGGCTACAAGCTGGTGGCCCGGCGGGCCAGCTTCAGCCCAGGAGGTGTGTGAGTGACCAGCTGGACAAAGAGACCCTGCAGCTGGAAGCTCGACCGGCTTGGCCCCAGGATGAGCCTGAGCTGAGCGGATCATGGAGGTCTGGAGCTTTGAAAAGGCCGACAATAGAGGAAAGGGGTGAACCGCTGTGCCGGTCTTGCCCAGGATTCGACCTGGATGAACAGGGAGAGGTCAAAGTAGGGTCCGTGGTCCGCTACGAGCCGGCCTACTGCGCACCTCACGGACAGACCTCCCACGTCGAAGAGGGGAGTCTCAGCCAGGGAAAACTGTGAAAGCAGTACACCAACAACAGCCAGCTCACCATCATCTTAAGCCTTTCGCCCGGAAAGGGGCACAAACGCACTCTTGACCTGCTCTAAGGCGCCTTGGGCGGCTCGCGTGGTCGTCTGCCCTGGAGTCCTGTTTCCTTCCTGGGCCAGGGCATGTGACCCAGCCTCCGGGTTCGCGAGATCGTAACCGGCTTGTCCATACCAGATCGAGGCTGGCCCGTTGGCGAGAGAAGCGAAAGGGCGCCTGGCGTCCCTCCGGGTAGTGCGATCAGAGCTCTCTCGATTAGAGCCCAGGCACAATTGACCGGGCTATCGGGCAGTCTTCGATCCTTATGGCGCGCCAGGAATGAGCCACAGACAATCGCCCTGGCTGCGCGACTGGCTGGTTGCGGTGCCCTGGCGAGCCTGTAATGTGTGACGGGAATTATGGGTTCGGGGAGCGCGAGCTCATTGATCTGCCAGGCACCTCGCGCTTCTCGGTCCTTTAGAAAAAATTCGATCGAGAGCACCGGCCGGGCGTATTCAGGGCAGTGAGCAGCGAGCCGCCACGGTGCGGCCCGCGGCAGTGCACTGCACGGGCACTGGCAAATTGATGGCGGCTTGGGTGCACAGCTACCCCAAATGCGCAAATGCGCCTTGTGCTGGTGGGTCTCCCACCACCGGAGCAGGCCGACGGTCCAGTCGGCCGTCACGGCAGCCACAGATGGCCAGACTCGCAGCTGATCAAAGCCACAAATTCCCTTCAAAGCAGCCAGTCGGCCGGCTCACCGCTGGAGCAGGGGCCGTTTCAGTTCTTCGCTGTGCGTGATAGGCTGGGTGCCGCGTCCGTTCGAACCGCGGGTGGCGCGCCTTGCCGTAGTCAACGGGAAATCCATCACCCCTGCCGGCAGTGCTCCGGCGAGGGCAGCGGAAAGGCGGCGGTGAAGAGGGCGCAGCCTGGACCGGAGCGGGGCACAGCCGCCGCGAGGGGCTGACGCTGCCTGCGGGGAGAGGCAGGAGGGTTACAGTGATAACGAGCACCTCCTCCAGGGAGGAATCGCAACGGGGCGAACGGGCAGGTTGAGGCGGATCAGCCAACTGCCGTTGCTCGACGCTTTCGAGGACCAGCGGGAACGAAGGATCGGGCCTCACGCCGGCCGGACGACAAGGCCGCAGGCATCGGCTCCAGCGGGCCGCGAGAAGATCATGATCCCGCCACTCATTTCTCAAAACTGAGTCGCGCGCAAGTCGCTTCGGCGCGCCAGGAACGTTGCGTGTGCCCTCGTCTCAAGGGTGCCACGCACCGTGTCTGGTCGGCAGGCGGGTGGCGGCCGTTCGATGCGGCTTGGGGGTCTGGCACCGTTCGCAGCTCCACTTCCCAGCGGTACGGGGCCGCCTCTGCGGCAATGCCAGGGCCAGCTGGTCCACCGCCCACCACAAACTGACTTGCGGGCCGCCTCATGGCCTCATCTCCGGCCAGGACTTCAACATGGTCGTTCTGGACAATCAAAGTAGCTATCGCATGCCTGCTCCTATGTCCCTCTGCCCCGGTGCGCAGCTCAAGGTGAGGCCCCGATCCACCAGCTGCCAGGGAAGTGCGCACCACGGTGCTGAAACACCAATCACGACTTTCAGAACACGGCGCAGACAAAATGGTTGCAGGCTATCAACTGACTCTCCAGCTCGCTGAAGGACCTGGTCGTAGGCACGTTAATAGACCAGGGCTTCGAGTCGAGTCGCCGGGCCACACGGGGTTATTTCAGGAACCAACCTCTTCGAACACTTTGGATTGGCGGCAAATGGAGGAGACTCACCATCACCAAGGTGAGTTAGGCCGCATCAGCGGGCAGGGTGGAGTCGTGTGCGCCGCCAGCCTCGCTGCCATTCGAGTGGTGCCGCCGCTTCATAGAGCCAGCCGAGATCCCTGCAGGCCGGCCAGGAAAGGTACAGTGTTTAGGTAGACCCAGCCCTTCAAGAGCGTCACCAAGGTAATCAGCGAGCTGCAAAGCGGCAGCCATGGCTGTGATGGAAGAACCGATGGGGGTGAAGTCGTTCCCGAGCAGGCCAGCCGAGCCAATTGATCAGGGCGTTCTCGGCAGTAGAAGCCAGCGGAGGCGAATCGACGCCACCACGATCGGACCACCAGCACGGCGTGTAGAGGCGGCGCGGGAACCAGTGGGGATCCCCGGCACTTCCTGTTCACAGCACCGCCAGGGTGAGCGAGCCGAAGCACCACCGGTGGCACCACGCCGATCAGATACAGGAAGGTGGTGCCGAGCACCTGGGAGAACGACCGGAATCGCTGAGCAGCCGGCAGAACGTTGGCCAGCCCCACCGAACCGCAGCGGCTCAACTCACTGTCGAGGCCGGTTTCGGCTGAAGCTGATCAGCAAGCGCCATGGCGGCCGGCACCAGCACCGATAACGCCAGCGCTACCAGGGCCGCAGCAGAAAAACAGCCAGGGCGATGGTCCTCCGCCCCAGGCCCGCCGCTGGCGAACGAAGGGAATGGATGGGGGGCGCTGCCGCGCGTTGGAGTGCTTGACATGGAGGCCATAGTGTAGCGAGTCCAGGTGTTGACGTCACCGCCACAGGCCAACCCGCAGGGAAATGCTCTCGGGCGACTCAGGGGCCCCAGCTCCACCGCTTGCTTCACCACGTTTCTGGCGGTCGGGCCGGGCGGCCGATTCAGTCGAGCCGTGCTTAACGGGCTTACCTCAACGCCTTTCCGCGGGCCCGCAGCAGGGCGAGATTCGTCGTTAGCACGGTATCTGCTTGTGGCGGATCGGCCCTGGTACTGATTGCCAACGGAGAGGCGGAAAATCGCTTGTTATCATGGTGCCGCGCTCGTGGCCTGACCGTGGTCTGGTGCGTGGGTGATGCCGTTTGTAGTGCGCCCCACCCCTCATGATGGCAAGACCAGGTCGAAGCTCTGAGCGCCAGGCGGGGGCCGTGCGAGGCCGCGGCGATACTGCATATCGTCGTTATGAATCATGCTGAAGAGAGTCAGCGTGTGCCGGAGCCCCTGCAGAAGCGAGATCAGTAGCTGGTTCTCGCGTCCTTACTGTCTCACCCGAAAGAGCGGCTCGGCGGTTGGCGATCCTGCTCGATCGCCTCGGCCACAGCAAGTGGCCTGTTTGCCCATGCGAGCCGAAGCCGACTGCGCGTTCTCCCACATATGGGGGCCAGCGAACTTTCCGCCCCGACAACCTGCCAGTCAGCGGAGAAGGCTAGGCGGCCTGCGCTTCCCCAGCCCGTTTCCCGTTGCTCCACTGCACGCCCACCGCCGACCCCGCACCCGCGCAGGATCTGACGCGGGCTGGGTCGTGAGAAGCGGACGGCTGTGTTTCACCGCCAGTTTCGATCGGGCCCCAGCATCCGCTTATCCTGAGCTGTGTCGCAACAAGGAGCGGACGCTTCAAAGGCCGTGTCGCCGTTCCTCGGCGGCAACCTACCGCGGTGAGGCGGGGTCAGATCTACCCTCGCGCAGCCGGGTGTGATCGCTTCGCCACCGGGAGCGAGCTGCGGGCGGCCGGCCACGGAAGCGTCTTATTCACGCCGGGCTGGGGAGTGCGGAAACTGTTCGTTTTGGTGTACGGTTTTTAGGTGGGCAACCGCGCCGCGGGCGCGCGATCGCTATTCCGCGTGAGCCGGGGGTGGTCGGTGGTTGCCACGGAGTCGGCTTTGCAATGGGCCATCGACAAACCCCGATGTGCGCTTCGTCGACCCACGTCGACGCTGCCAAGGTCTGGAGGCCTTAGCTTTTACCAGGAAACGGCCGCGTCCTGGGGCCGCGACTGGTCCACTTCCCGGAGCTCGTGGCCTGTTGATGGTCGCATGGGGGCAGGCGAGCGTGCCCAGCTGCGCCGGCATTTCTATCGACGACTCCTGGAGCGCCGAGCGCCGCCAGGCAACGCCTCGCCGAGCACACGCAAACGCTCTCTCGAAGCCTGAATCGAGCCTTTCACCGCGAAGCGGCCGGCTGCCGGCCGCCAGTGCTTTCTGCCCACCTTCGGCGGAATCTGCCAGGCAACGTAACGCTTGGCGCCTGCCCATGTGGGCACACTGCGATCCGTTGGCCTTTTGGATCCCAGGCGGCGGCTCTGAGAGCGCGACACGTGCCAGCCCAGAAAAAGCCGCGTCTCGGGCCGTGGTTCCGACCCGGCACCCGCTTCGGCGCCGCCCATGTGGTGAATGTTGTTGGTCCGGGTTGCCAGCACCGCCCTGCTTTCCGCTCCCTGGGTTCGACAGCTCAGAAGGGGTTT
>Ga0163217_1021944_pt1 | contig 12184 bp, 17 predicted proteins | sample SynspAceP_FD_185933 | JGI IMG/M metagenome (GOLD analysis project Ga0163217, IMG submission 185933) | Saline lake microbial communities from Ace Lake in Antarctica - Synechococcus sp. Ace-P (PacBio error correction) | ecosystem: Environmental > Aquatic > Non-marine Saline and Alkaline > Saline ... | reverse complement strand
CAGGGGTGTGGTCCAGGGGTAGGTCGCAAGGGGGACGTGGAGGCTGGATGGACGGGGTTGACTTCCAAGTTCGCCTGGCTACACTTCAAAGTCTTCCCCACTGGACGGATACACTGCCGGATCCCGGACTTTGAGGGCTTCATGCAACTGCTCACACCACTCCCTCATTCAAGAAAACTGTTTGGGGGTTTGCAAGGTCGATGGATAACGAGGGCGGATGCGTACACGGCTGATTTCAAGATAACTGACCATTTTCTCCAGTTTGTGCTGGAGGCAGGGCCCGGCAGGGCCGTGTTTCACCTACTACCAACCCCAAACCCTTGTTCTGGCAGTGCTGTGCGTGATCTGCGTCAGGCCCTCGTCCATCGCTAACGGGCCCCCGCGGCAATCTTGCCTTCGCACTTAGGATCTAGTGGGTCCGGCAGATAGACCCCCCCCGGGTCGCCGCGCTGTTCTGCCCAGAACATCGACCCGATCAAGTGTTGCAAATCGAGGCGATCCAGCAGAGCAGGTGCCGCCCGATTTCCCCAGCTGGTCAACTTGAGGAGTGCTCAGCCAGGTGCGCCTTCCGTGACTTTGCCTACCACCCAGTCTGTTCAAAGACGCTTCAAGACAAGCCTTGGCCCCACCGGGGTTGGCTTGGCCCATCGCGGCCCTGCCTCCGCCCAGGGAGCAACGCACTGAGCGCCCAATGCGGTGGCCACTGGCTGGCCGGTGGGGGCCTTGCTGGAGGCCTCGCAACAGCTCCCGTCAGCGAGCCCCTTGCCTCGAAACCTCGCGTACACTTTACGGCCCTTCCAAGCACCGGTGGGCGGGGCCTGGCTTGCAGGCTGGTCGGGTCTGGTATCGCCAGTGGGATTTCAAGCCGTTCGCTGGTCCAGGGGCTGGGGTCCACAACGTATTCGGTGCTTCAGACTGAGACCGACGGCTTCCCTGTCCCTACCCAGTCCCTTAGCACAGTACACACAGCCAGCGGCTGTTCCCGAGCCCGCGAAGTGTGGTGTGTGCCACACTGATACCCTGCCCAGGCCCAAGGCCTCGCCCAGATTCTCTCCTCAGCAGACGATGGCCGAACTTGCTCGCTGCTGGGGTGTCACTGGTTCGGGACAAAAAACCGAGGTGTATCTCCAGGACTGCGGGCGGCCTGCCTGGAGGGAGGCCGCAGCGCCCTGCTGTTGACCCCGGAGAATCGGCCTTGATCCCCCCAGCTTGATGACCGCTGCCTGGCGACACCCCGCTTTTCGGCGGACCGGTTCTTTCGGCGGATCACACGGTCTCAGCGATGCCTAGCGGATCAGGTCTGTTGAGGCGCTAGCAGGGAACAGCGCAGGCAGGCCGGCCGCTGCTGGTGGTCGGCACCCGGTTCCGCCATCTTTCTTGCCCCTGGCCCCTCTCGGTCTGATCGTGCTGGACGAGGATGCACGGACGAGAATCTACAGGCAGGAGGGCTCGATGCTGCTATCACGCCAGGACGGTGGCCCAGGCGCGATCAGCCTCTCGGCCAGCTCGGCGGCACCACGGGCGCCGATTCGCCCCTACGCCACTGGCTCTCGAATCTGTTCTCGTCAAGCGTGTCCACTGCCTCCCTCCATCGTGACATAAGACCTCGCTGGCGCTTGCCCCAGCGCGGCGGCCAGATCACATCAGTCCTACCATAGTGAACGCACCAGACCGGGCTGTTGCGGCTGCCCGAGCAGCAGTCCAAAGCGGCAGACCCCGGCCCTTATTCTCCCGCCGATATTTTCTACTCTGATGGCCAGCTGGGTTGAGCATCGACATGCGCCTGGAGCTGGGACCGCGTATGGCCACCGGCGCCTGATCAGCCGGGCGCTGAAGAGGCCGGCTCGGATCGGCTCAAGGCAAGTGGGTGAGCAGGCGGGTGCGTGCTCGTGGCCCCGGCGGGGGCTACAGCAGTTTCCTGTGAGTTGCCGCAGCTGCGGGGAGGTGGTGCAAGTGTCCGACGCATGCGAGTTGTTCTCGCCTTCCACCTCCTCGCGCGATGGTGTTGGATCTGTGGTTGCGCTGTCCCACTGGTGCGGCACCGCCAGCAGCCCAAAGCCGAGCGCTTGCAGGCACTGCGGCTCCACTGCCTTCACTCAGACCATCGGGCGCAGACGACGATCTATATAGACATCACGTCCAATCAAGAACATGTGAGCAACGCTCCAAGTAACAGCGCATCAATATCCTACCAATTATAATAAATTTCACTCCACTCCCGGTAGATCTAACTATATATAATAGAAAAAAATCCCAGATGGTGTGATCGAGCAACTGGAAAAGCGGAGCTCGATAGCTTACGCCTGCTGTGCCCTTCGATCGCGTACAGACGGTATGGACACCGACGCTGGCTGGCCACAGTGTGGATTCCGCGCTGCTGTGAGCGATGTCGCTGTCTCTGGAACCAGTCTGGATCCATGCTCACATCCAGGGATCGGACCATTGCGCGGTCGGGGTGACCCTGTAGGCGGCGGTGCTTGAGCCGGCCGCTCGGCTGCTTGAGCATATCAGTCCCTGAGTCAATGGCCCGGTCGGTAGGAAACCCATATGCCCCTGCACGAGTGTTGTGCAACTGGACCTGCCGTCGCCGGCTCGTGTGCGAATCGCCCTCGGCGGAGTGATTCGTCCAGAGACCTATATCCATCCCCGAATCATCCCGTTGATGCCGCCATCTGACTCGATCGTTGGCCGCTACGGCAAGGCACTTTATCACCTCACAGGGCGCAACTCCAGCAGGCGCGTGGCGGGCCTCTCTTGGTGCCCTTCAGCCGCGCCTAATACTGCCTGCTGCAAGACGAGCGTCTCTCACATACTCGACGTGATGATAATACACATGTACGCATCCCAACACCCCACGAGGCCAACGCGCGCTCGCACAGGCGCTGCTGACGCGCGATCTGCGCGGGCGCACGATGACCTTGTTCCGCCGCGTTGGCTCGGTCGGTACGCAAGCTTCTTCACCCGCATATCCGGTTAGCGTCGATCGATATGCGTACGCGGCACGGTCGCGCCTATGGCCGCCTACTCTCGCCTGGCTGGCAGATCCTGCTCAGCCCTAACGGGCCCGCCGGTGCCAGCCCTGTTGCCTACCTACCAGCCGCGGCTGATCGTGCGGTGGGCTCGTCGCCAGGTGAACCTCAGCATTGATCCCGACCCACTGGAGCTTAAGACTCTTTCATCAAACGGGAAGGAGAAGCAATTTCCGGCCAGCCAAAACCGGCCTGCCAGGCGCAGGCCGCTGCAGTCGGGGCCAGACCAAAGCAACACCAGGAATCGTCAACAGCGCCCCCCACCCAGCGCGCTCTCTCAGCGGCGCTGCACCAGTTCGATGCGGTTGGATGAGCGCGGTTGCAACTGGCCTTTGGATTCCCATCTGGGCATTCGGGCACGGCGGCAGAGGGCAACGCCAAGCGCAGGGCAGCACCGGGGCCAGGGCGGGCGAGCTGAACGCCGAGGCTTCCAGTCCGAAGTCCCCTTGACAGCGCGCAGATCCACTTCAAGCGAATTGCTTGGTGGAGCCCCTTACCAACAATTGCGTCCTTCAGCTGGCAATCCGGGGCTGGCAGCTCGTCCCCCCAAGCTGGGCGGCCGTGGCACAGTGCTCTGCAGCCAGCCTGGAAATCTCCGCGGCTGTTCAAGTTGGCGCTCCTCAGGCCTGACCACCCCCTGGCGGGTTTCAAGCTCCAGGCGAGGTTTCGGTGCTTGGTGCCGCGCCTTGCAGCTCCTGCGCTGAATTGGCGCTGAAAGGGAGCATGCGTCCGGACCTCGCTGCCCTCAGGGTCTGCTGGAGGCTGGGAAGCCGGGCCGGAGGAACCGAAAGCGCAGATTCGGTCTTCGACCCGCAGGAGCCTGAGAGCAGGGAGCCAAGCAGCAGAAAGCACGGCCAGCACGGCGATGGCAAAAGGCCACCGGGCCGCGGGTGCGGTCCAGTCGGTGGGTGGCAGCGGCGACGGTGGCCCCGGCGCACGCTGCGGCGCGGGGACTGCGCCGGGTTTCCAAGCGACCCTCCAGGGGCGCGGCCTCCGTGGATGGCCGAACAATGGTCAGCCGCCAGTTGGCGGACGCGGCAGGGCCGGTTGCTTCGAGAATTCAGCTGCAGGTCCTTGGCCTGGGGCCCGAATCCTCAGTCCCGGCAGAACGCGCAAAAACTGCTGGCAACAGCTGGCGCGCCTGCTCATCCGGTGCCCTGGCCCTCAGCAGGGCCGTGACATCAGCAAGCGGCAGGCTGCCCCCAAGGGCGTTAGCGGCCGGATGGAAGCAGGGCGAGGGGTTTCGAGCAACCTCAGGCAACGCCCGGTGTCGCCCCTCTCCAGCGCCTGGCGGGGCTGGTGACAGCGGGTCCTCAGTCAATGACCGGCCGGCGCGCTGCGGCGCCAGACCGGCCCGACCACCATCGTACCGATTGCCGGCATCCGGTGAACACTTCCAAGAAGCAAGGGCGTGTGGGAACGCGGCCATCGACGATATGGGCAGCCCCCGGACCCCCTAGGGCGAGGGCACGGATGGCAGCATTCGTTCTTGGGGGTCATGCCGCCATCGACCACCCCGCTGGCGATCAAGCTCCGGGCCTCCGACAGGCTGAGCTGAGCAGCAGCGAACCAGGATCGTCGCGATGGCCCGCAGGGATTCAGGGGTATCCGGTGAGCAGATAGCTCTTCGGGCCTGGAGGGCGGCGGCGAGTCACCGGCCACGGTGTCGGCATTGATGTTGTGCGGACTGGACCCTGGGGGTTTGGCCGCCACGCTGGAAATCACTGGGATGGTAGCCATTCTCCAGCAGGGGAGTGAAGAACGTCGGGTTGACAGCCGGCCACATCCCCCAACCACGCCCGTGGAAGCCATCCCCCAAGACCCCTCGCTTCGACCCAGGCCGCCATCACTGCCAAAACAGAGCCCCACCGCCCGGCCCACCGAGCGGTTAAGGCCGTAACGATCTGCTTGTTACCCTGCGGACCAGCCCATCTCGAACCCAACATCCATTCGTCTCGGCATTCGGTGACCCCAGGCCATCAACGAAACCGGGGCTCGATCGGACATCCGGCTTCAGCCATTGTGATCTCAGGCCGCCGCCATGGGACCACCACCGTTGCAAACCCACGCAGGCCAGCAGAGCCAGATCACGGAAGACCGCCTCACGGGCAGCGCCTCGTCACCATCGCCGCCCCCCCATACTTCACCACCACACGGCGGCGGAAAACGCTGGATGTACGGCAGGGCCTCACTGAGAACGGAGACCCGCAGGGGCTGTCCTCGCACTGATCAAGGGGTCATGGACCTCAAGTTCACAACGACGGACGGGAATTCAGGGACGGCACGGGCGTTCCAGCTGACCATCGCTGATGGCAGGTTTTCAACCGGACCCAGTATGAAGTTTCAAGTTCAGTGTTCCGTCACGGGCCAGCGTGGCCACAAGCCCAGGGTCCGAAAAAACGGCCAGCCCGCTTCCTGCTTGGCTTGCCAGCGCTCATACGCACCCCCATGGCTTGCGAAACGCCAGGCCCAGGCCATTAGCCACCATTGTTCCTCCAGTTCGCGCTCGCTCAGGAGTTTCGGGCGCTGATCGGTTCGTTCCAGAGCTTGAGGGCCTCCAGCGAGCTCTTTCCAGTGTGAGCCTTCTGGCCATAGCGCCAACGGGTCACGTCCTTGAGCAAGGTGCTGAGCGGTTCGCTCTCAGGTTGCTCGGAGCAGCGGACGGAAATCAGCAGGTTTGGTCAGACGGATCGCGGGCGGCAGTTCGAGGACTTCAGGGCCAGACCGCCCAGCAGCAGTGGAATGCCATAGGAACAACGCCAGCCAGGCTGATGTTGGGGCTATCGCGTCGCGTAGGCGATCGTGCCGACCCGGTAAAGAACGGCGCCAAGGAGGTGTGAGCAGGGCTGCCGGGTGAGGTGGATTGCTTGGCATGGCGGACCATCCTCCGCAAGGGCGTGCGCAACATCGAAACATGTTGGGTCCAACTCTGCGATGACTGCCTCCCAAACTCACGCCTGAATCCTCCAGGCCTATCGGCTGCCGAGCCCGATCGGGTCGAACCAGTGGCGGCTGAAGTCCAAAAACGTGGCTCCAGAAACTGCTGAAAGCTCAGCAGCACGGCCTTGATCGAGCAGCTCAGCGCCGATCGATGTGGCTGTTGCGGCCAGATCGAATGGGGCCGTGCTGATCTTGCGCCTCGACCTGGCGGCCTGGAGGCGGGAAGTGGGCCAATTGAATCGATCTGGCCAGCGAACGGCTGAACTGAAGCTGAGGGCCTGGCTTCAGAACGGATTGTCCGTCGTCGTCGCTGAGCTTTCAGGCACAGCGGCGAAGTGTTCCAGGTGGGAACCTTCAGGCGCCGGGGTCGCTGGAATCGGCAGCAGCGGCGGTCGTTGGAGCCAGCCACAGCAGCCCTGGCCGGACGGGCCTGGGCCACTTGAGCGGGGTTGCCCCCGGCGGGGGGCAACGGGGCAGGCCTTGTGTTCGCCGGCCGGGGAAGGGCCTTCGGCCATGGGAGGGAAGACTTGGGAGAGGGTGAACTCGGGCCGTTTCTCCTTGAGGCCATCGGCGCGGGTGATCGGTTGCTGATGCGCAGGCGCCCCTCCAGCATCAACCGCTGGCCCCCGGACCTGTTCTGGAGATCCTGGGCCAGATTGCCCCAGCCCACCACTTGATCTGGCCGGACGGGTCGTCGGGGCCGCAGACCCTCGAACTGCACCGACATTTTCCGGCCAACAGGGCGGTCTTGGTGTCCTGGGTTGTAGCGCAACTGGGCGCTCGATCACCTCCCACTTCCAGCAAACAGTGATTTCAAAAAACGGAGGTCAAAAATTACCGGTCCCCATCCTGCGTGCACGATCCCGCTGATGCACGCTGCTGCTGAACAGGAAACAGTCCTGCCTGAACAGCCCCGTTGATGCCAGCCTTGATCCTCAGCAGCGACGCGGCTCTGGCTGATCGCCGGCACCGGCGAGGGACCCGGCCCTGGCAGGGTTGCTGGAGCGGGGTCTGGGGCTGACTGTGGCTGTGGTGAGCGCCAGCGCCTGCCGTGCCTACGACGCCCACCCCCGATCTGCGCCTGGAGGTGGGAGCCTGGCGGGCCAAGCGGCCATGGCGCGCGGCTGCGCCAAGGCGACGGCAGGGCGGGCAGCCGTTTTTGGTTGGGATAGTGGATGACAGCCATCCTATTTTGCCAGCCGTCAGCTCCGACCTGGCCGCCACCTGCCTGAGCCTGGGCAGCCGCTGCTGCGTCTGTTTGCGCACAATTCTTGAAGCGAAGCCGTCGACTGCACCCTTGCTGGCGGGGCGTGAGAGGCTTGGCTGCCTAGACTTGGCGAGGGAGCGCCTGCTGTTACGCCATCGGTGCCCGCCATCTGCCCAAAGCCCTTTGGCCCTGGTGGCCCCTGCCGTGAGCTTTGCCGCTGCTGCCCAACCCCGCGAGTCTGCGGCAGGCACGGGGCCGCCGGGCTCCGGAGGCCATCTGGCCTGTCATCGCCCCGGCAAGGAGCGGGCTGGCCCGCGTGGCTCTTGAAGCGGGCCCTGATTCGCCAGTGGGGCATCACGCCGTTGTGTTGTCGCCAATCCGGTTGGCACAAACCGAACGGTGCTGCACACCCTTTGCCGCCGGTTCGGTCTGAGGCTGCTGCTGCTGCAACGGCTGAGGAACCGGAGGGCGATCGAGCAACTCGAGCTGCCAGATCTGATCGCCCGGCTGTGGGGCCTTGCGGCTTGATCAGCCAGGGTTGCTCGCGGACCAGGTCAGGCAGGAAATGGGCGGGGCGCGGTCCCAGCTGGGTGATCACCTGGCGGCCACAGAGGGATCCCAGCTGATCCGCAGCGTTCCAGCGAGTTCACCCCGGTGTGCCGAAGAGAAACCCGGCGGCATAAAGATCGCCAGCCCCGTGGTGTTCCACCAGTGGGCCCGAGGCGGTAAGGCTCGATCTTCCAGGGTGGTTGAACCCTGCCAGCACGACCCGATCCCCGTTTGCTGCGGGTCAGCACGGCACCTTGGAGCGCCCCCGCACCATGTTCTCGAGCCTCCTCGGAAGCTGGAGCTTGCCATTTAGAAGGGCCATGATTTCTCGACCTTCATTGGCAAGAGCAGATCGACATGGCCGTCTTACAAGCTCCAGGAAAAGCTCTGACGGTGGGCGCTCGACGCAAAAGCTCCGAGAGGCTCAGGGCCACCTGGCCACCACTCGGCGCATCCACCTCGGCCGCGGCAAGAAGGCGCGCTTGGCCGCTTCGCTGTCCCAGAGGTAAGCCCTCCAGATTACAACACTTTTGGCCTGGGCACAAAGCTCCAGATCAAGGTCTTGGGGCATCCAAGCCCACGAGGCCCCCAGGTAGGTTGCACAATGTCGTGCGCTGGGCAGTTCGGGGCTGACCAGGATCATGCAGCGGGCCGTGGAGGGTCCGCTTGGCTGGCAGCGGGCGTGTCAGAAGCGGGTTGCGGACGGCGCGGAATGTCGTGGGCGAAGATCGCGCCGAGCTGGTCGTTCGCGACGCGGCCGATGTGAAGGCCGCCTGGCCGCGAGCTGGGGCGATGGCCGGCCAGGGTGTTGGCGGCCCAAGCCACCCGGACGTTTCCGACCCGGACCCACTGGCGGCATTACAGCCGCTCGGCCTGGGCTTCATCCACCAGGGCCATGGCGCCTTGTGGAGTTGGTGGTCTTCGAGGAAACGTCGTCGCTCTGAACGAGGACATCGACGATGGCATTGCGATGCCGATGACATCGAGGAACCTTGCTGATCTCAGGCATTTGAGGAGGGCTCGCTTCGGTCCGTGTCGGATCCTCCACCACGATTGGTCTGGCCCGGTGGGCGCCAAGCGGACACGATCGCGATCGGCACTTCCATCAGTTCAGCAGGAATCGCAGGATACGGCATGGCGTTCGGGAAGCTGCGTCAAGGCGACGACATCGGGCCGGTTGAAGACTTGCCAACCCCGGCCAGGCTGACATAGATCGGCTTGCCAGCGGGCAGAGTTTCGGCGCTGCTGGGGAAATGGTCGATCGCTCGCCATCGACTCATAGGCCACGCAGACCTGGATGGAATCAAGTTCGTCGAGCCACGTTCGAGCTTGGTGATCGCCAGGCGTCGAGGGCCGATGACCTTTCCACCGGCGTAGGCGGCCGATTCCACGCCCATTCAAAACCAACGCAACGACGGCGACGCCCGGTGGTGGTGCCGAATTCGTGGCCCGGTCACAGAGAGGATCGTTGGAGGCTGCTTCGAGTCGGTTGGGGAAGGGCTTCCCAACGCGGGTGGTGTAGGCCTTGGCCACACCGCATTACGCGGTCGATCCCAGGCGTCGGCGACCCGGCACCGATGCAGGCACCACCCGAGACTTGGGGTTCGAGCGAGGGGTCACATAGGCGATAGGTGCCGTGGTCGAGATCCAGCAGGGTTCCTGGCGGGCCCTTTCAAACGGATGTTTTTGCGGGCCGCGCCCTGGTGAATGGTGCGGTGCAGTCGACCACATGGGGAGCCAGCCTGGCCCCGTAACCCTGCATATTCGCGATCATGGCCTCGCAGTCGAGCGGCTCGATGCCGTAGATCTGCTCGAGCAGCTGGTTTCTTCTCCGCAAAGGGGGGCAGTGAGCGATCGCGCAGCCGCTCTTCATCGAGCAGATCAACACCCGGGATGCCATTGCGCTTCGGCTTTGTCGGCATAGTGGGAACCGATCCCCGGCCTGGTGGTGCCGATGCGTCTATCGCCACGGACGCTGCTCCATCGCCTGATCGAGCAGGCGGTGGTAGGGCATGGTGACGTGGGCGTGGAGGCCAGTTTCAGCCCTGTCAATGGCGATGCCATTAGCGAGCAGCATATCGAGCTCTGGCAAAGCATCACCCTTGGGGGTCACCACGGTGCCTGAACGATCAGGCAAGATTCGTTTCGTGATAAAGAATTTCCAGAAAGGAATCAGGTGCAGTTTTGAGAAACCTTGTCGTCAACGACCGATGGTGTGGGCCGGCATTGACGGCCGCCCATGGATAGCGCACGACCACATCGGCGGAGCGGCTCAGGAGATCGGTGATCTTGCCCTTCCCCCTTCGTGCCCCACTGTGCACCGATGACGACACGGTTGGCCAGGACACAAAGCGGCCCGAAGCCTTTCTAAGCACAAGGATTGGAGCCTGGTTAGATCAAGGGCCCTTCCGTAAACAAGAGCCGGACTGATCGTTGTCACTGTTCAGTCAGCGGGCCATTCGGCGCCGCGGGTCACGTTCGCTTCGGCTTTTGCGTAATTCCTTGGCCACGCGGGTCTTGAGGGCCTCGGCAGGGGGACGGTTCGATAATGTTTGTAGGTGACGGCCAGGAGGAGTTGATCGCGGTCTGCATGGTGCGTGAACCGAGCTTCAGGCCGTGACCTTTGCCCCTGGGGCGGTAGAGGGCGACGTAATCCTTGACGGGGTGCGGGCGGATGTTTCGGCCTCTGCCCTGGCGGGATCGTCGTCGGCAATCGCGATTGTGTCAGCAGGGGCCTCGGCCACCACCATGCGTGTCGTCGAGGTAGGTGCCGCTCAGATGGCGCCGCGGACGCCGCAGGCACTGAAGGCAACAGGCTGAGGCTGAGGGCAAGATGCGATTCAGGCGGGCCGTCGACCGAACGGACCTTGCTCACCCAAGGATTCCGCTGAGTGTTGCAGCGGACCAGGATGGGAACCCAACGGTCCCAACGCAGCGGCCATCAGCGCCTCAATTCGATTAATGGCTTACTTTAGAAGCCACCATCTTGCCTCGACAATCTAGCAGGCCTAAGGCTTGTCTGAGCTGTTCATCCAGGGATCGAAAAGCGCCGGTCACTCAGACCGGTCCTCGTCGGGGAGCACCCTCGGCGCCCAGCCTCGTCCGGGGCTCGAGCCAGGGCAACCAGGGCGTCGGCACCAGCTCATGCCTTTAACGCCACCGGCGCGGTCCACCACTATTCCACCCATGCCTGTGGCGGCCCCGCGGCCCTCGGACAGCGCGCCAGGGGGATGCCGATCAGATCGGCATCCTTGAATTTACCCCGGCCGCTCGGCACGGTTCATCAAGCAGCACCTCGATCCCCGCGGCGCCAACGCGGCATAGAGCTGCTCGGCCAGGGCCACTTGCACGCCGTCCTGGGGCATTGGCGATCACAACAATCAACTCCGAAGGGGCGATTGGCCAGTGGCCAGCAGATGCCCTGAGCGGTCATTGGTTGCTGGGCTCCACGCCGCCTGGGCTAACCGGGACACACGATGCCATTTTAAACAACCCATCACGATAGCGGTTTCATCGCACGCCGTCTCTCGGGTCCTGAGGCGAGCCTCCCGAGGGACCTTCGGAGTACTATTTACTCGTCCGAGCTGAAAGATATGGCCCCACCTCGATACGCCGGCTGGCCACCAGCCGTTGCTCCGGGTTCGTGCTGGCAACGTATCCACCGGGCTGGGCCGCACGCAGATCAACCGCTCCGGCAAAGGCGTTTGGGCATCCCAGCCGGCGACCACTGGTGGCTGCCCGTCCTGGTTGCTGCCGCAGGACGAACGCGCCGAGGCACTCCAGGCTGGAATCGGCCAGCCCGCTTGCGAAGGCGTGGTTTGCCCAAATCGCGGGCCAGCGGCGAGGAAACCCCATCGCTGAGGCTGGGGCCCGGAGAAACCCGAAAGGCAGGGGAGCCAGCTCCTGGGCCGCCACCTGGTCGGGGCTGTCAGGGGGCTGGAGAAATCAATCAGGGGATTGCCCCTGGACCCGGCCCCAAACGGGCTTGGTCAGGGCATTTTCTGAGCTTCACCTCATTTGAGCTGTTGATCCAACCGCAGCAGGCAAGAACCAGCCAACCGGCTTGGGGGGGCAGGACCGGCGGAAAACGGGCCGAGCGGGGGCAGCAGCAAACCTTTGACGATCTGGCGGGGCCTCGAGGGCCATATGGCCCCTGGACAGAGGGCTCGATCGGTCCGCCGGCGCCGGGGTCGGAAAATACGGCCCAAGATTTCTGGAAGCTCCAGGGATTCGCCTCCGCTCTCGAGCGAAAACGGGCCCGTTCCTGGTTGGCGGCATAACGGGGCAATGGCCGGCGGCTGGGAGAGGATCCAAGGGGTGTCCTCGGCCGGGGACCTCCGGGCGTTTCCCACCATTGAAGAAAACTTTCCTGGGGGCTGGGCGGCCTGCCCAAACCGGGGATGGCGGGGCCCCCCCCGGCTTTTTTTGTTTCCATCCCCTTCTTTTTTCCCTTTCCCTG
>Ga0163217_1027775_pt1 | contig 12186 bp, 17 predicted proteins | sample SynspAceP_FD_185933 | JGI IMG/M metagenome (GOLD analysis project Ga0163217, IMG submission 185933) | Saline lake microbial communities from Ace Lake in Antarctica - Synechococcus sp. Ace-P (PacBio error correction) | ecosystem: Environmental > Aquatic > Non-marine Saline and Alkaline > Saline ... | reverse complement strand
GGTGATTGGCGGCTTGGTTTGGTTCAAGCACATCACGGTTCACATACGTTCCGCATTGTTTCGCGACTTCATTTGCTTGCAGGACGAAATTCGTGAGATCCAGCGCGTTGTTGGGAGGCACAAGGACGTTGAAAGACGACCAGGCATTTATTACGCATGTGCGGAACCCGAATGAGTCGGCGTGTTGTCAGTTCCGTTGGATCGGTTGATGGGGGCGGGCGTGAGTGCGAGGGGGGTAAGGAAGCAGAAAAAAAATGGCGGGCAGGAAAATGTGTTCATCGGCGGAAGCGTGCGCCGGAGGTTTTCAAGGCATGACTGCCAGTGTCCAACCGATTTGGTTGCATGGTATGAATGCCAGTTAGACTATTTAAGCCGGACGAAAACCCCGCAGTCGAGTTCTGCAGAGGTGCCACTCGACAAGGGATCTCTCGGTCGGCAGCGTCTTCCTGCAAAAACCGGTGCTTGCGCCCATGGTGCCACGGTCCTCGGCGCGATTTTCGGTTTGCCGAGGGACGATTTTTCATTCAAAATCATGGGACACTGGAGCCATGCCTTGAAAAAACCTCGATCCTGGGTCTGCGCACGCTTCCGTCGGATTGAACCCAAAAAATGTCTGTTGGGACGGGAGTGAGCTCGAGGTTTTCTGTTCGATAATTATTTTAGGGGTCCATTCCGCAGAAATCTGAGGTAGAAATAAACTAGCAAACGACTTTCCATCACCCAGCATGGCGGTGGATGCAAGCGGGAGTGGTGGAATTTTTCAAGGTTCTGGGCTCCTGCGTCCAGTGATTTTCATGTTTCGTTCAGGACAGCTCGCTATGCTGAACGGGTGCCGGGGGAAGCGGACTCCATCTGCTTGAATTTGGCGTGGTTTTAAGGAAGCCCACGGCTAGCGGGTCTGTCGATTTACAAGCCCGACGGGCGCGAGCGAGGGAAGCACAGCATGCGACTCGGCTTGCGCGTCGGGCTCGTCATTGGCACGTTAATTTCATGGAGACGATTTAACTCGTTTTTACGCCAGCAAAGATTAGTCCGTTTGGGCGTTTAGGCCGTGGACTTTTGGCAGTGAGTGAGGCTGCTGGTACAGAGGCGGGCGAGAAGCCTCGATTGTCTGGTGGTCGTCTCCTGCAGATGTCTCTGGCTGCAGTGCTGGGTTTCCACGCGTCTGCTTCGGTGGGGGTAGATTGATACTTTGCGACATTTCTACAATGTGGTCCACTGCCGGTTTAGAAATTAGCCAGTTTCTCGGATTGGTTGGGTCGGCGGCGGGTGTGGTGGCGGGCGAGGTGTTGGTGGGGCGAGGGTGTTGGTTTATGAGGTGAAGGCGGTTTCGACTTTGTTGGTGAATTGGAGGAATTCGTCGATGGATTGCAGGCGATGTCGGACGTTTTGGGCGGTTGGATCATTTTCATGATGACTTTCGGCGCGCAAGTCGTGGATCGACGGTCTTTTGCGTTTTTCGCAGGATCTCGGTGGGCTATCTTCGGTATCTGTTCAAGTGCCGCTCGCCAGTTCACGACCTCGCCTTGCCAGGGGGTGACTGAGGTGAGCAGGCAAGTAGAAGGTGCACGCCGACGCTGAGAAGACGTCGACGCGTTTGGGTCGGTTTTCCGGCGACGCGAAACGATTTTCAGGCGACATGATACAACGGCACCTCTGTGCCGGTGCGGTTACCCGGGACCATGAAGGGCGGTGTGGCGGGGACTGGTGAGTCCGAAATCGATGAGTCGGACTCCGGAGACCCCACGGTTTTGTTCTTCGGGTGGGGAGGGTGCAGATGAAAGTTTCGGGGCAGAGCGTCCGGTGAATGAATCCGTTGGGGTGGACCGGTAGGTGAGCGGCCTCGGCATTTCTCGCATGATGAGTAGTTGCAACGCCGGTCGATTGAGTTCGATTGCGGGTTTGCGGACGATGGATGTCTTGCATGGCAGGGGCCCACGGATGTTATTCCATGACGATGATTTTGCGTTCGGCCTTTTGAAGGTGACCCCGTGTTCGTTAGGTTTTGACGATTCAGGTTCATGCTTCATTTGGCATGGCGATCGCGCCGGGCGCGGACTTTTCCGATGGGTTTTTCAACCTTTGAAGCGGCTTCGCTGAAAGAGTGTTCTCGAATTTTTTACCAACGGTGTGACGCGTCGAGGATTTTGACGCCGACGTCTTCTTTGCGTTCGAGGTTCGGTCACGGCGACGTAAGCAAGTTAGCGCTCATTCTCGATTCCGTTGCGGCCGAGTCGCCGTACCGTCAGCGTGCGAAGCGGGCGTCGTGACGTCATTTTTTGAAAGCGCCACCGGTACCGCTACCGGCCGACATCCCACTGAGAGAAGTCGAAGAAGCTCACGAGCTATTTTCCGCCAGTAATCGATCGCCGCTGGCGATTTCAGTCTTAGGGACCGGCGATGATACGATCGGTCGATGTATTCCGTGTTTCGAGCAAGGAATTCGCTGGTTTGGAAACCTTCGGGTAGTTCGATGCGATGGTGGCTTTTGATCGCTTCGGGGGCCGGCGAACCCGATTCAGTGCTTTGGGTTCGGCGAAGATGATATCGCCGAGTTGACGCGAACTTGGCGGCGACCCCGCCCATGGTCGGGTTGGTGAGGACGCTGATGAAGAGTCCGCCGGCATCCGTCGTTGTAGCGGCGATGTTGCGGCGGAACGACTTTGGCCATTGCATGATGGGAGAGAATGCCTTTCGGTGCATGTCGGCGCGCCTCCGCACGCTGGCGCGGGATTGACGGATGATGAGGGCGATGTTTTTGTTCGGTGGCGTGCTCCGATGAGCGGTGAGTCGTTCGCCGACGACCCGCTGCCCATGCCCTACCATTGATGCAAGGCGCTTGGTCGGTGACCGGCGGAAGCGGACGGCGTCGGGCGCGGATCATGCCGGTGCCGGTGAGGCGCGTCGGTGAGTCCGGTGCGTTTTTTGCTCACCGATGAGGTCGTTCGGCGTAGGCGTCGGTCTTGGAATTCGAGCGGGTCAGGTCGGCATGAGGTGTTCGGTTTCATGGGCTCGAACGTGCCGTCGTCGAAGTACTTGGGCGATCCGTTCCCACGCGCTGACGTAAGAAATGGTGGGCTGGCATTGGGGCAGACGATGAGTTGCTGTTGGACTTGTTGGTGCGTTAGAGCAGGCGCTGAGGCGTCACAGCATGGAGCCATTAAGCCCTCGGGGGACGCCTTTTGCCGACGGGCGGATTTCCGTCGTTGGCGGAGGCGGCGCGGGCGGTTTGGCGGAGCCGGGGTGTCGAAGAGAATGGTGGTGGTCCACTGCAGATTCCAACTCGGTCGGCTGCAAAGGGCCGCTGTGATGGGTGAGGACCGTGGGTCGCGTTTTCCGGTAACCCGATGTGTTTGGGGGAATGCCGTCCTGAAGCGGCCGTACGTTAGCCTTTCTAGGCTGACTTCTTGGTTGCCATGTCAGCCTGGAAAGGCTGGACGTACGGGTTTGTCAGCCTGGAAAGGCTGACGTTACGGGTCCTCAATTCCAGGATCATGTCGTCGACGGTCATTGCCGCCGGGGATCATGGGCAGCCACGTAATGTTCCTGGTAGGGGACTTCGACGTCGAGTAGGAATGGGCCGGGGTAGTCGCATCATTTCGTTTGAGTGCCCCTCGAGTTTCCGCTTTGCGTTTTCACCTGGCGGCGCCGCATCCGTTATCCCTTTGGCGATCTGGACGTGAAAGTTCGCGAACCGGTCGCTGGCGTATTCGAAACCGGTCGGCCGAAACTCTTTCCTTTGGCCTCTTCGTTGGTCGATTGGGGCCGAGGTAGGTGTGGCTCGGTTGCGTTTGCATGAACGGTCTCCACTGGACGACCATGCCGAGGTGTTGGTGCTTGAGCAAGAGGGGGAACTTTGACGGGCCCAATTTCTCGCCAGAAGCAGGTGGCGAGTTCTTGGGATGTTCATTTGGAAACTACCGTCGCCATCGATATTCGATAACGAGCGCGTCCGGGATGAGCGCGCTGTGGGCGCCCATGGCGGCGGGCCAGTCGAATCCCATTTCGTGCCGAGTCCGCTGCTTGCTCATCCAGCGTTCGCGGGTTGCGGGAATTTGTAGAACTGGGCAGCCCCAACATCTTGTGCTGGCCGACGCCGACGGTGACGTAGGTTCTGCTCGGCGGTGATATCGGAGAGGGCGTTCTTGATCGCCATTGTTGTTGGCAAGATGCCGTCGAATTTGGTGCGTATGTGAAGCGTGGTACTTGGACCTTTCATTTCGTTGCAGTGTTTTTTGCCAATCCGGATATCGGTTTTTGAACGATCCGGGTTCAGTTCCGGTCAAAAACCTGTTTTACGTCGCCGCGGACGGGGGATGTGGGCTTGCTTGTTTTTGTTCAGTTCGGAGGCGTCGATATTCGACGTGGATAATTTGGGCATCCCTTAGGCGAACGCTTCGACTTTGCCGCGTCACTCGGTCGTCAAAACCGAACGCCCAACGGCAGATCAAAATCAGGTCGCAATTCGCCGGGACCGGCGTAGTTAAGCGATAGGCGGTTCCGCTGGCATCCCGGCCACTCGAGCGTAGTGGGCGTTGTCCGGTTCGACGGACCCGATCCCATGATGGTCGGTGACGTGGGGATACCCGCGTTTTTGGCGATCAGCGGTGCCCGTAGTTCTTTCGCTGGCTTCGCCGAGGATTGATGCCGCCGCCCGGAATAAGCATGACCGGTCGCCGAAGCCATTTTTGATTCGGCGGCGATTTGGCGAATGGTCGTGGGACTGAGGGAGTTGTCGCGTTGATAGCCTGGGCAAATCCATGGGCGGGTCCATGTCCATTTCCAGGTTTGCCTGTTGAACGTCCTTGGGCATGTCGATGAGGACGGCCCGGGGCGTCCGCTCATGGCGAGGTGAAGGCCTCTTTCATAACACGCGGGCAGGTCCGCGATGTCGTAACGAGGTAATGATGTTGGTGATTCGCGGCAGATTTCGACCATCGGGTTTTCTTGGAAGGCATCCGGTGCCGATCGAGGCCCGTGGGGACTTAGGCCGTGATGCAGAGCATCGGATGCTGTCGAGTTTCGCATCGGCGGATGGCGGTGACGAGGTCGTTGGCGCCTGGGCCGCTGAGTGGCCATTGACGACGCGAATCTTGCCGGCTGCTGCGTGTCGTAAACCCTGGCGGCGAAGGCGCCCTCCCTGTTCGTGCGGGCAGGATGGTGCGGAAATGGAGTTCGCCGCCACTTATCGCGTGAGGGCCTTGGTGCATCGGCATGCTGCAGCCACCGGGGTAGGCAAAACAGAATTCGACGCCATGGGTTCCGCAAGCAGAGAGGTGCTCTCTTTTGCCTCCGCGGAGATATCGAACTCCGCGCCTGCTTTGCTCAACTCGTCTCTGTTGTATCCGACAGATGCGTCTCCGAGCGGTTGAGGACGTGACATCCAAGTCATGACCAAACTTTCCGCCTCGGCCCACCAGCCTCACGTCCTGGCACCTCAGCACAGACTTCTCGACTTCAACCCCAAGAGGGAAGAAACGGTCTTTGTGAAATATGGCGGGGAACTGCTCGTGATTTGACGAGAATTTTCGGAGCGTTTTGATCAGTATTCTAAACCAGTTTGTTGGGAATTTCTAGCTGGTTTGAACAAGATCGGCCCAGAATGACCCTTGCCCCGAAAGTAGAAAACTTCCGATCTTCACCCACTCAAAGTAAATTCCGCAAACAGCGGAAAACTGACAATGGCCGAAAAAGCTGGAAGTGTTGCATTGATCGGATTGGTCATATGAAACGTCGTCGCGGGTGGCGATCAGGTGAGCCGGGTCTCGGCGCTCTGGGTTCGCTATGGTAGTTGACGTTATGTGCACTCAGCCTCCTTGGTGTCCGGTTATCTCGGGAATCGGCAAAACCCTCGTCGGTGCCCGGGGCGAGTTTTGCCACAACGGTGGCGAATTTGCTTCGGTTGTTTGCTGTTGGGGGCTGTTTTGTATCAGTGGACCCGAAACGCTCGCTGCGGCGGCCAGACGCCTTTGAGCGCTCGGATGATGTTGGCATTCGGGTAGGATTTTTGGGGCAGTTTGACGACGTTCAGCACGCTGGTCGGCGATTCGGCGGTGTTGGGGACGGAGGGGCGTGCGGCTGCGAGGTCTGACGTCGATTCGGCGGGTGATTTTCGATTCGGGGGTGGGGCGGTTTGTTCTTGCTCGCCAAGGCGGCTTCGGTGCGGGGGATGTTGTCGTGTGGAAATTTGTGTCATTCGGTTCGTGTTCCTTTGGTTCCCATTTTCTGGCTCTCGTTTTGACGTTCGGATGGGAGTGTTCGTAGGAGTTTTGCCCGGGCGGGGAAAAAGTTTTCAACGGCTTGCGGGACCGGATCGGTTTGATTTGGCGAGAGTATTTCGATTTCAGCCGGCAGTATGTTTCGCGCGTCGCCAAAATTCGGAGGTGGCTTAACCGCTGAGCAGTACGTTGCACGCGGGTGGCGTTCTCGCCGCTGGATCCCGCAACGCGCCGCCGCCGACACGATCGGTGTCATGCAGACGGTCGGAACGAACGATTTCGACCGATCGGCATTGCCGTCGGGGATGCGGGCACGATTTTGTCGGCAACGCGGATGACGGTGGCGAGTCGTTGGGTGAGCCGATTCGAATAATTGCCGATTGCAGCGGGAAGACGGGTGGGAAAATGAAACGCCGGTGCCTTCGGGTTTTATTGGGATGGGTGGGAATAAGATGGGGGCTTGCGGTCACGAAAAGCTCTCTCGGGGTAAAACGGATGGCGATGCCGGTTGTGGAATTTTACGGACGTGTTGTGGTTGGTCGCCTCCGCGAAAGAAGTGTGGTCGTGGTGGGCGGCGGCTATGAACCCGTGACGGGCGATCAAGTCGCGGCTGTGTGTTGTTCAAGCCGGGATGCGGGCAGACCTGGCGACTGGCCGATGCTTCACGAGCATGCCTCGCTGCGGCATTGCGGACAGGATGGGCCGGATCCGGGCCGGGTGGCGGCGAAAGGGCGATGCGCGGAAGTGCGAGCGGCGTGGATAGTTTCGCCAGTTATGACGGTGGTGAACGTGGGTTTGAGGACAATGTGCCATTGTCGCGGGAAATCGGGGACGGTCGGGGGCGCCCGAATTCGCTAACCGTTGCAGAATTGAAACCGAGCAAGGCGAATGGTGACGCGTCAACGCTGTGGTCACAACGCCGGGACTCGACGGCGATTCGCGGTTGGGGGCGTATGGCTGCGAATTTTTTCGTTCGTACGGCGGGGGCAGCGGCAATGGCGGGCGGTCCGGGGAAGGAGTCGGCACGCGGGTGACTGCTGGTTTGTTGCCCGCGTCCCGCCGGGGGAGGTTCCGTGGGCGCTCGTCCGACGTGTGAAACGTTGCAGGAGAATCGCGGGTCGCGATTTGGATCGATGCGGGCGTGTGCTTGATTACGAAACAGCTCGACCGGTGCCGTGCAGCGGGCGGCGTGTTGGTGTCGGCGATGTGGGGTATCGGGAGTTTCGGTGATCGAGAGGTTCGGCGGCGCGGAGTTCGGGGTTGTCTGATGAGCATCGACCGGGCGTTGGTTGCGCTTGGACGACTAGGTTCTGTCGCGTTCGGGCGCGGGCGGGGCATGGCTCGACCACGATTGGAGGGGCGTCTCGGTACTCACTCGTTCTCGCAAACTCGGAGATTCCGGTTTTCGAACGTCGATGGGCTGGTCGCAAGCGGGTGGTGTTCGTTCGTCCCGGTGGGGCGGCGACGCGTATTCCGGATGGCAGCACTCGGCTGGAGGGTGGCAGCGTTTGCGTGGGGTCACTCGTCGTCGTTCGCCCGGACCGCGTTGTTTGTGACCGGACCGGGGGTGGCTCGGCGATGGTGAATTTGAGTTTGGATGCGCTGCGCGCCCTTTGGTTGCTCCCCGGCGATAGTGGCTCCGCCGTCGGGGTTGGAGGTGACGACTTCCTAAGGACTGCTGCCAACTCGTGACGGTGTGTTGTCGGCGGCGTGAATTTGAACGGGGGGCAGATGTCGTGACGAGCCGGAGCGGAACACGGGCGTCGCACCGGCGTTGGCAAATCACGACGGCTCGGGTGAACCCAGACGGCGAGATTGCCGGGAGATCGATGGAGTCGGCGGATGGGTAGGTCTTGTTCGCCGAGCGAGGTTCACACGGTTTGGTGAACATGATCGAACATGTTGCTCGCGACGACGCGGAGGAAGGGCCGGACTCGCTTTGTGTATGGGAAGCGTTTTTGCACGTCAACGGTGAAGGCGTGATGCGCGTGGCGGCGGGAACTGCGGACGCTTCGGCGTCTGCGTGCGTCTTTTTTCTGGGTTGTTTGTCGCGTTCCACGCCGGCAACCGGCCTTCGGTTCGCCGATGGGTGAGATGGTGGAATGCCCAGTTTCGGAATCGCGTAGCGTTAGAGCTTGAAATCCACGACGTTCACGCTTGGCTCATTTGGCGAATCGCGGGCGCGAGGCATTCGATTCGCGCGGGCAGGATGTTAGCGCGCGACGCAGAGTTTACCAGGTGTCTGCACCGAGTTCGTTTGGGGATTGTTCGGCAGCGGTGGCGGCACCGGTCTTCGCCGTTCATGATTCAACGGTTTCTTACGAGAGGCCCCGTCTTTCAACCGTCGTGCAGATCTTTGTGTACCCGGGCGTCCGGAAAGCGAACGGTCTTGGCATCGACGGGGTGCGTCTGCTACGGTAAGGAATTTCGTTTACGGGATCACGAAAAACAGGGCTGGGCAGTCGTCGCCGGTGGTGATGCTGCGCGTGTGAATTGGGATTACCATCGGGTTGTGTGGCGCGCGTGGGATCGCGTCGTGTCCGCGTGAGATGCCCCGCGCGGTGTGTCGACGCGCGGCGGGACGTGCTGGATCGATTCAGGGTACGCCGGCGTATCGGCCGCGCCGCGTGTGGCTGACGCGGCCCGTTTGCTCGATGCGTTTGATTGAGGATGCGTGTTGGTGTTTGAGCGGATCTCTGGGGCAACGAATGGTTATCGAAATCTGGTGCGTCGCGACGATGATATGTCTATTTTGGGTGGTGACGGATACGGGGTTGGCCGGGGTGCGTTTGGACTTGGATTGCGGACGGTGATTCTTCTCGCATTTTTTGCTTTTTGGAAGTTTTTGCCGGATGGGACCGGGCGGCGGGATTGTTATGGGATCGTGGTGTCTGGCGGCGTCCGCCGTTCGTTTTCGCCGGTTTGGTATTTGGCGAGTCGGACGCTTGATTCGGGATCCGCTCGGGATCGGCGTCGATTTGTTGACGGGTTACACTCGCTGGACGGGCGGAGGTTGCGATCGCGCGGAGCAGTCTGCCGGCGGCGGTTCGCCGGGTCCGCGTGAGTTCTTCGTAGGGCGATTGATTTTCCCGCTGGCGAAATATGCGCGACGCCGAAGTCCGAGGCGCATCCGGCGGGGTTTCGTGAGGTTTCGATCATAATCGGCGTTCTTTGGAAAATCGTCGCGTATGAAGCGTGGAGATCGCCGAGCGCACGCAGAGGAACGCAGAGGGTGTGTTCCTGTGTTCGCCTTTTCACCTCCGTGACTTCTTTCGGGAGGTCTCGCGAGAGTCCCTGCTCGGCAAAAGCGGCCGGCTTCGCCAATACTGGGGCGATGAACACGAACCACCCTGACGCCGAATTCGAAAAACCCAAGCGGGAAACCTCGCCCGGCCGAAACGCGACGTTCGCGATCGCTCACCTAGCGCCTGGTCGAACCCGCTGCCGGGGGCCGATGAGAAGCGGTTTGCTCGATCGTGTCCGAATTGGGTCGATGTGTTTCGTGGTTGCGGTTGGTTCGCGTTTTGCCGGGTGGCGGGCGGCCGGTTTGGGTACGGGCAACGTGATGGTGATCGCTGGTCTGGTTTGGATGGGATTGGTCTTTGATCCGGCGGACACGTCGCTGGGCGTCGATCGAACCAACTTCGATGCCGAACGGTGGCTTCGTTGGCGGGCTGTAAACGACAACGGCGTGGCCCGCAGTGATGGGTGCGTTGGCCGTTGCCGGGGTATTTTTGATGCGGCCCGGGGTCGCGGGTTGCGTCCGGGGATGGAGACAGAACATGGATGAAAATCCTGTGGACGATCTTTGAATTTGGTTGCCGACGTCGATGGGGTTTGGTTCGCGTCGTGGGGAGTCGGCTCGTTGACGGGCGGGTTCGGATATGCCGTCCGTACTTGGGGACGTTTCGGGTGGTGTTTTGGGCGATTGCGTGGGGCGCTGTTGATTGTCATTTTGCTTCGTTGGTTGGCCGTCGTTGTTTTGGTGGTGGCAGTTTGGTTTTGATTTGGGGTTTCGGCCGCACTGGGGGGGGGCGGGCGGAGCGAATGGATTCTTGGGTGACGTTGCCGATCGTTTTCCGCGTTGGTTGGGTGGCGGCGGTGTTTTGGTACTGGGGGCGCGTTTGCGGTTGCTCGTTGGCGTTGGCCGCTTGGGATGTCGAATCGGAACCGCGATCCGATCGATTCGCTCAGCCGGGGTTACGAGTACACGCTGCGTCGTTTGCCGCAATTTGGTGCTGTTGGTTGTTCGTGGCCGCTGTTGAATTTCGTCGGTCGTGGGTGTTGGCGTTTTGTGGCGTTCGTCGGTTGGGGTTGGCGTTGGCGGATTCGTTCGGGGGTTCGCACGTGCCGGCGGAGTACAGTGTGGCGATTTTTTGCCGGCGGTGATCGGGTGATTGCTTGTTTGTTGGTAACGATGATCGGCGGCCATTTATTTGACTGTTGCGGCAAATCGCCCCGCGTGGCCAGGGAAGTGGAGATCTCGCGGTGAGTCGGATCACCTGGAAGTCACCGAAATTGCCGTCGGTTTCAAACGCGGAGTGATGGATGGTTGTTTGTGTTAACGGCCCTCGTTTGATCACCGGGGTTCGTCCCAGCCCCAATCGTGGGTGGATTTTGACTTAAAAAGATCCATCCAGGCCTTGGATCGTAAACAAGATTCCCAACTACCAAAGAACGAAGGCAATCCCAGCGATTGAAGGCGGGCGATTTATTTTTTTTGGGAGGAGAATTTTTCGTGTTGGGGTCGATTCGAATCGCTTCAATATCCCTGTAAGAAATCAAACGCGTTGTTGGAAGAAACGCAAAACGCTCGTTGGGGACGTTTTTCGCGGTGTGATGCCGGGCGTTGATTTACGTAAGAGTTTTGCCGTTGCGGGAGTTTTGCGTCGGTTGGGCGTGCGGTTTGGGATCGCGTGGTGCGGGGATGGGGCAACGCGGAGTGCCGTCGAATGGTTCGACGTAACGCATCCGGGATGGAAATTGTGCATCGGGGGGGCGATGGGCTCGAGCCCACAAGGGAGTGCTTGCGCCGCCGATTCCTTGCCTCCCACCGTGTCTTTCGATTCTTCAATGTGCACCGTTCGTCAACTCGCCGGAACTCGCCGCCGTGATCGCTCCATCATGGTCCCGGGCGCTCTCACAGTCACTCGAGCGTGCCGCGGAAGGCTGTCAAGGTATTGGACGGCGCGTCGCGGTTGCGGTTGGACCTTTTGGCACCAAACCCGCTTCGCTCGTTTTAACGGGGCGGAAAACAACAGCGGCAAATCACTTACCGGATTGCGTTGTTGGTGGGCCAGGATCCACCAATGGCGTGCTCGAAGAGATCTCGCTAGTAGATTTCTGACACGAGTGTTCCGCGGCGAATTTGCTGACGGGACGGATCGGGCTGGCCAAACGGTATGAGTTTTTCAAACCGATCCGCCCAGGCGATTTACCTATCGCATTTTAAAGGAGGCTCGCAATCGGGCGGATCCAAAGCCGCGAATTCTCGATCGGCGTGGTTGCCACGGGTCAGTGACCGCGTGCGGTTAAAAAACCGGTTGCGTTGCATGAATCGATGGCTTGGAATCGATGTGTTGATCCGGGTCCAACCCTCGCCGGCCCCACGATCCCGAAAACTCGTTCGATACGGGAATCGGGACAATTCGGACCGGGACGACGGCTTCACGCGAGGGACATTTGCGGTTCTTCGGCATTTTCCACGTCGGCCCGGCGCCGGGAGACAGGTCGCTGTCGTTGTGTTGACCTCGGACAATCCGAAATTGTAACCGTAGAACACGCATATCCGGACAATATAAGTCGCACAAAAGACTTCGCGCATATATCTGCGACCAACCGGAGCGGAGAACCGTTATCGGGACACAGAACAGCTCATATTTAAACAAACAGACTACCGGCTTGTATATAAAGGATTGCGGGAGGACCGGAGGGCAAATGGGTTTCTCAATCTACATAACTCAATTTT
>Ga0163217_1039610_pt1 | contig 12187 bp, 13 predicted proteins | sample SynspAceP_FD_185933 | JGI IMG/M metagenome (GOLD analysis project Ga0163217, IMG submission 185933) | Saline lake microbial communities from Ace Lake in Antarctica - Synechococcus sp. Ace-P (PacBio error correction) | ecosystem: Environmental > Aquatic > Non-marine Saline and Alkaline > Saline ... | reverse complement strand
CATTGGATGAGCGGATGTTCGAGTCCTTTCCCTCTTGGCGTCTGACCAAAGACTGCAACAAACAGTGGGGCTGCGGTTACTGCGTTATTCAATCCCAGGGATTTGGTCCAGTATTGACGGCGAAAACCTACACACTGCTCCTCCCAGCTCGGACAACCCTTGGGACGTATAAGCAGTCCGCAGCTCTTTCGTCAGCGTCTACTGGCGCTATCAACCCTGGTGAAAGCGGATAAATACAAGGCCGTATGCGCATTAAAGCGTGGGCGAAGACTTACGCGGCTTCTGTATCAAGCGCATTGAGTCAGCAACCCAATCCAGTCCTAAGTGACTTTAACAAACGATTGCGCGCGACACGGCAAGCCACAACAAGGTCGCAGTTGTTCGAAAGTTGATCGTATTGGCAAAACTCATTGCTCGCCAAAAAATGCTGTGTGAAAACCCAGCATTAATACAGTGCTATGGGCACCCAGTTTTTGGTGTGGATGACTAATGTTGAGCGAGCGCGATTAAATCGCAAGAAGTTTTGGGTTGGGGGGATTCAGGTTGATGACGTACGGATGAGCGTTCAGAAACGGCGCAACATGCTGGGCGTTTCGAAGTGGCGGATCTTCAGGTTACTGAAGTGATATCGAACTGAAGTTGCCGCCAGCGATCTGACACAAAGGTACGGCAAGGACCCGAACGATACCATCCACAAGTCGGCCCGCCCGAGAGATATTGAATCGACTGTTGGGAGTATCCGAAAAATCTGTGTATGAGGCTTAGCCCATGCGAGTTTTTGGGCGGCTCATTATTGTGAACCGTTCTGGGATAGGATAGTCGAATGATTGCGGGCAGCAACCATTCTCTGACGGCCCTGCCTGCTTCTCAAAACTGCGGATGGCCAGATAGATCAGGCTTTGTCGCAGCATCATCAGTGGAAAGCTACGCGCGTTTTGGTGGTTTTTGCGGATGACGCGTTCAGGCTTCAATCGGCATTTGTCGTGTAGATATTTTGCGCACTGCTGGTGGGGAAGGCAGAAACGGGATGCTTCTTGCCACGCGCGTCGCCAGCTTGAGCGCATGGGACGGGTACTTTTGGCCCCATTCGGCCTCAAAAATCAGCAAGGCTTTCTCCGCCTCGGTGTCATCCGTGGCTGATAAATCCGTTTGAGGTCTTTTGCGACGTTCTGGCGATTTTCCATTCCGCAGGAAGTTCAGGGAAAGGCGGCACGAGTGGGACAATGCAGGTTTTGGACTGTGGTCTCAGGAATGCGGCATTGATGGCATCGGAAAAGCCCGTTGAGGCCGTCCACAACGGCGATCAGGATCGTCTTCGACGCCCCGGTGCGCAAAATTGTTCATCACCGAGAGCCAGAATTTTGCCCCTCATTTATTGGCACCATTAGCCCCAGAAACCTCACGTTCGCCCTCTGAGTGACGCCCAGGGCCTACGTAAAACGGCTTTGTCTTGACCGACGCTTTTCCGCATCGCGGATTGACCCGAAGAGCTCAAGGAAAAACAATGGGATACATCGGCTCCAAGAGCCCGGTTCTGGCCAGTCTGATACTTCCGCGCAGAACGGCATCTTTGTACCGCGGCTGACAAGATCGGCAGGACACCTTCAGGCCCGCTAGACCTCTTCGAGATGGGCGCGGATGTCGCGGGTCGATAATCGGCTGCATAGAGGCCAATTGATCTTGTCATTCCAACCTTCGATCCGGGTTTGACCCTTCTGATCAGTTCGGTTCAAAAACTTTGCCATCACCGGTCGCGCGGGGACAATCCAAAATCGCAAGCCCCCATTCATTCCCTTCAACGGCTTGCGCGAGCGTGCCATTGCGGCGGTGCTCTGTAGTTTGTGGGGCTGGTGTCAAGGGTCAATAGGCCTAAATAGCTTCGGTCAGTTACAGCGCCCCAAGCACCGTTCCATCAGGCGCACCTCAGCTCTTTCATCAAGGCCCTGATCGCCCAGTATCGTCCCGCGTTCTTCACCGCCGCTCAGCAAGCTGTCTAAAACTTCCTTGGGATATCGTCGATTGTCTCATGCTCCTTCGTTATAGGAAAGCATGGGCCAATTTACTTCATACACCAAGATAGATCGGACGCACTCTCCGACTGTTCGTCGTATGATGGGCACTAGGCCTCCGGCGGCTGACGCGTTAAAGGGCAGCCAGTTTCCACCTCCGGTGCTGGACAGACCCCATCTATGCCGGACCGGGCATGCGTACTAGATTACGGAAGGGGGGGGGGGGGGGCGGGGGGGTTTTTCCCCTCGATAATATCTTCATCGAGCGGCTCTGGCGGAACCTGATATACGAGGCCCTTAACCTGCATGCTTTGGAGACCTGAGCAGGACTGAAGGCGGGCATCCGGAGGGATACCCGGCATATTCCTTCTCGAATTGAAGTACGTAAGCCTCGCTCCCTCTCGGTATCATGCTCCGCATTGGACCCTGCTGGGCCAATGAATCCCCGACAAAACCGTTGGTGCCTCTTCGCCTTGCTTGATGATGAACGCCTTCACGCGTTTCCGCTTCTCCCCAGCAAAGAAAATTCTAGCGGAAAACTCTAACATCAACGAGGGACGTTTTTGGGGATCACATCAAATTGGGTTACAACCCTATCGATATCCGTCATAGGAAATGCCATGATAGGTTCACAGATCACCAATGGTTAATATCATTTTTGCTCTTAAAGACCAACGGTTAGCTGAAACGAATTAAATATGATCATGTCTTCTTTTAACAGCAGAGTTCTTTCGCGATATGGCTCGTGGCCCCCATTCTGCCTTGGGCGCAATGGAATTTTGGATTGGAACCTCGCACCTATACTTTCGCGTCGGCAGGCAATGATTGAGGGCCGATCTATTTGTCGGGTCCGAATTTGTCGGTCAGGACATATTTTATTCCCAAGGGTACAGCTCGGCCCGGTTTTCTAGAAAACGGCCGTCGAAACAAGAACTGGCATTTACCGGGCAAGACAAACCGTCGCTGAGCCTCCAGTCGGCGAAAACGGGCTGCACGCTATTTACTTGTTTTTCCAAACGCAAAGCACCTTAAAGCCACGACACTCTCGCCCGTATTTTCGTGAAAATTGCCGAAACGGAGGGCGGAGGGGCCGGAAGTTTTTGGCACCCGCCCAGATCAGGCCCATCAGAGAGGCGCTATTCCGCTATGCGAAAGCTTTGGTTGGGGTTTGGCGACAAAAAGCGGGGCAAGATCACGCATATGGGGCAGTTGACGCAGTGGTCGCGCTTGGACAATCCTTACGTTCACTTGGACGGCCGTCCATTTTCAACTGCTTCTTAAATGGCGAAAGCAAAAACGCCAATCAACCGTTCAGGTGTTTGCGCGGAATATTGAGTCCGAAGCCGAGGACGAACCGCTGCATATGGTGACGGATGCGAATGGCATATTGCGCTTTCCGATAGACTTTCGTGAGAGATTATTGATCAAAGTGTTAAAATTACTGCCGGTTAAAGCATGAAATTTTCGACTGGTGTTAGCTATTGGGCGTCGCTTCACTTTTGCACGTAACAGCATCTTTGAGCTGGGGCGCCGGTTTGGATCAATACAAAACCCTGAATTTCCAGCTGCAAATTTTGCACTTTCTTGTTTTTTAAGGAATCGTTCTGGGCTTGCTGGTTGGCGTCGGCTGGCTCAGGCGGTTGAACCGGCGCGAGAGGCTTCGGTGATATCTTCACGGACTGCCGCAGGCATAGTGGGCCTTAGAAAGACAAAAAGCGTACGCTGGGTATTGCCGGCATTGCGCGATTGAAAAAAGGCACCGACCAGCGGCAGATCGCCAAGACCGGGCACCCTTGCTGCTGCCATTTGATGCGGTTCGTCGGTTATCAGCCCACCAAGCACGACTGTTCCGCGGTTGTGGCCATTTACGGTTGTGGATAACCCGCCGGTTGGTCACAGATCCGCGGCCGCCTTCGACATTGGCATTCGTCAGGCTGGATATTTTCCTGTTCGATCACCAGCGGAACCACACCTCCGGCCGTGATTCCGGGGCACCGGACATTCATTGTGATGCCACATCGCGTTCGCTCAATCGTAGGGTTAAGGGGGTCGCCCGTTATTCCCATCGGTGGCAAAGCTACCTTCCGAAGGGGACGTCTGGCCGGACCACAATGGTTCCGGTTTCATTGTCCAGCGTCGTGACCGGATGGCGCGACAAAGCCGCTGGCGCTCGTTAGACTGCGACAGGGCCTTGCACCAAAATACCAAAGTCATTGCCCACCGGCACCAAGCGTCAGCCCCGTGGACAAGCTGATCCGCGGGCCACACACGTGCAGCAAGCACGGACCCCAAGCGATACCCCCCCCCATTAAAGAACTTCGAGCGGCGATTGCACCGTTTTGCACATTCGCGGCCAAGCCCCAGTGGACCCCAAGGGCCGCTCTTTTGCGACCTCGCCGGACACCTCGACAATAGCTGCCTCGATCATGACCTGCGGGCGACGCACATCAAGGGCTATTTGGAACAAGTTGGCCCGACCTCTTGGACCTGCGCCGCAGTGCCACGAACAACGATTAGAATTTCGTTTCGACAGAGGCGGTTGATTATTTTACGGCATCAGGCCCACGACGCGCGTTTTAGCGGCACAAATTGTCCATCTGCAGTAGTTTGGCCGTCTGCTTGCCGCCGACGTCGGCGGCGAACTACGTTGGTGATGTCAGTGGCATCTCCCACCGTACTTTTGATGATGTCCCGCCTTATGATTTTGCGCGTCGCCATACTGGAGATTGAAAACAGTCGTGCGGACGGCCCTCGCGCGGTCTTTGCCGCGCGCGGGACGTCCATGGCGATGGCAAGGCTGCGGACATTTCTGCAATGCTTCGGGCGTGCCACGTACCAGCAATTAAATTGGACCCTGCATCAACGGACAGGCGCGGCGCCTGTGGCCCGCTTGGCCAAGCACCTTCTAGGATAGCCGCTGCGACGCCGTTACCGCATCGGCGCTGCGAAAAGCGCAGCACCTCGAGCGGAACAAGGCATCCCCGTCAAAGCTGCGCGCTATGGCCAGTGACCGGTCGCACGTTGGCGCGCGTATCGGTAATGAACCACGCCATTGGGATCTTCGACGGCTTCGATATAGCCCGAATCCGCGACAAGCGGGCGAGGACGCGCACGGCCTCGGCCCAGAGGGCAGTCGATTCAGGCGCAACATCTCGGTTACGAAGTTCTTGGCTTGCCAGCGATTGACTGCTTCGGCCTAGATTGGGTCCGCTCGCCAGGTGCGTGCTTCGGCCTCGGGGACCACTGCCAGATCGATCGGCCTGAACGGCAACAAATTCGCGCACCCGCAAAATGACTGGAACAGCGACCAGGACGCCTTCATTGTCCAGCGCCTCGGCGGAGGACGACAGTCACTGGCGCCCCACCAACCCGGAATCAAGCACCCAAGTGCGGCCGGTAATCTCGAAATCTGTCAACAAGCAAAGAGGATGTCGGCGTCTCGTAGATTGATGACAAAGGTTTCCTGAGCCCGCACAGGCGGCAGCATCAGCCAAAACTGCGAAGGGCAAAAGCCGGCTATAATGGCGAAGCGGCAAAATTCACGGCAGCGGAATGGGACATAACGATCGTTCGGCCCATTCCTTTCGACTCGATTACGGGGCCAAGCCAAGAGGGCCGGCGATTCACGTCATACAGCGCCGCCGATCCTGATCGACGTTTGCCGACGCTTTCACCATTTACGCGTGTCACGATGGTCAACCTGCTCTCAGACCGGCGCGGTTTACGCCTACGTTCGTGTTTTCCAGCGATGGTATAGCCTTTTCCCCTGGCACCAAGCCAATCGTATTCCAGACCCAAGCGGGGTTGGCGATGATTGCGGTCGCGCCACATTGTCGATATAATCCGTGTGTTGTCACGGGCTGAACGCGTGCAGCGCATCCCACCTGTTCACTTAGAAAACTGCCCTGCCCAGAGGTAATAAGCGCCAGCAAGGCCGTTCTGCGCCCGTGGGGGACTGCGGGACCATCAAAGACCGATCCGCGCACCGGGCAAAATACAGGCGGCTTTCGGTGTCTTTTGTCAGCACGGTCACTGGTTTTAAATACGGAAGCGGTACCGGGGACGACCTCATCGCCGAGCGATAGTTTTCCCTCGTCGTGTTTTCCGACCGCAGCAACGCCAGCGCAGCGCGGCGGATCATCGCGCACGATGACCCCGAGCAAAAATCAGGGTCTGCGGCATCGCAGTAGCTGCGCATCTACCACCCCACGACCTTCCGCAGCGCCAAACGGCGCAAGAAGCCAGCGGCAGGCGCCGAGATCGGCCTGTTGCCCTCAGGGCTCTTGTGCGGGGATCCGAAGCTTCGCGACAGCTGGGGGATGACGCGATCATGCCCAGCACATTGCAAAGTTCGCTTTCCGCACCCGCCGCGGCACGCTTGGAAACTGCGTCAGGATCACGCCCAAACCGAAAGCCATTTGCCCCATGATTCAAAAGCGGCATCATGACGGGGTCTCCACGCGACATATCCATCCAGAATATACAAAAACCCGATCCGTCCCGGAAAGGGCACTGCCGACAGAGACGGCCTGCACAGCGGGATCGTTCGTCAACGGACGGCGCGTCACGTTGAGATCGAATTCAAATGCCCGTATACCTTCAGCGGCTCGGCACCCGGTTGCACGCCTGGCCGAACTTCTGAAAGGCGGTATTCGGCGGCCCACGGCCGCGACCCGATCCGACAGATCGGTGATTCCGTTTGCTATGCCCTTGCGTGCCCGAAGCAAGATTTACCGCGCCCAAGCAAGGACCGGCCATCGCCACCCAGCGCCTCGATCAAACGTGAATCCTGCATCGCCCTGACGTGTCATTCTACCTCCTGAAGGTGCGCAAGCGCTGATGCCGTCAACCCGAACATTTCCGCCGCGCCGTCTCCGCGCACCCGCAGCTCAAGCGAGCAAGGGGCTGTTCCTCGTTCGGGCGCGAATCTGTTGAAACGACGATTCCGTGCCAGCGCTTCCAAACGATCCGCGTGGACCGGCAGCAGATCAGGTTCTTTCCAGACGGGCAAAGGATGCGGCCACCCAGATTTCTCCCATTATAGACAATCGAACCTTATAGCCCCGCGCCCCAAACGAAGCCCATCGGCCACCCCCGTCAGGATCACATTCGTCGCCGCCATTGAGCCTGGACCAGAAGTCGGCCTCTTGCTGGCAATATCGCCACGTTGATCCGCTGCCGATGCTGTAGCCCGACCAATCCCGGCCATTAATTCCCACCAGGCACCAGCACCACGAGCACCTCAACAGGCGTTACCCCGCGTCTGGGTCGTGCAGGGTGGCCGTGGTTTCACCTGCTGGCCTGCAACTGCCCATGTGCCAAGATCTGACGCGACCCCTCGCCGCCGGGTGCACCGTCTGCCCCAAGCGAACACCCAGATCAAATCCCGCCGATTCGCACCTGGAGAGACGTGTTAAATGTAGTCATGTCCCCAAGATCAACCGGCACAGCGGTGAATACCCCCCGCGACCCAGTTCGGCTCGGGCGCGCGTGGGGCCGCACGGCCCAAGGCCTGCAATCCCTGGTGCGGTCGTGGGGTAGGTGCGGTTGTCCAAGCGGGTAAAAAGTTCGAGCGCAGAGCCGCAGCCGCGGGATTGTTCCGACTGCCGCAAACGGTCACGCGTGGCTCAAGTCCAGGCGTCCAATAACGTTGGGCACGATGATCGCGCCACCAGCGCGATAATGACCAGCACACCATCATCTCAATGAGAGTTACGCCCGCTTCACCTCGCGGCGGCTGCGGTGCGACGCGGGGCGGCCCCGCAGGCTTTTTCAGTGGGACGCATGAAACTGTTTCCCTATCTTGTTACGTGCTTCCGTATTACTTATTGCAAACCAAACGGACCGATGAAAAGGTAATTTTTCGTGATAAGTCAAGGCATAAGCCAGATTTAAACGCCTCGGAGCGCCCTGTACGGCTGGCCCGCTTTCTGACGCTTTGAGAGTGCCCTTGACGATAAAAAATTGGCCATGTTGCCGTGCCGAAACTCTATTTGCCCAACAGGTCGATGGGCGGCCGCCCGACCGGTCAGCGCAGAACACGGTCAGCAGTTTTGATCGTCCATTGTACCCCAAATCCAACGCGCGCAACGGCAGGCGCTGATCACCTTCGCCGTGCGAAGAGCGGATCGCCGCCCGCCTGCATTCCGTGCAGGTCGTCCAAGCACGCTTTCCGGTGGCCGCGCCGGGGATTCACCTGGTGTTTTCCTGTCCAATTGATGTGATGGCGCAGGTTGACACAGGAAGTGCGCCGCACCTGCGCGCGAATATCTTTTTAATCCGCGTCCACCGTTCGATTACCGGCCCCGCTTGGCTGTCTGGAGAGAAGGCAGTCGGGCGGTGTGCGCTGCTCTGACGGGACGGGCTTTTGCGCAAATGTGGATATTGCTTGCCGCTTTGGTGGCAGCGCGCTGGCCGGCCGTCATGCGTGCGCTCGGCGAACCAATTTGGGCGATGCTCTTCCAGCGAAATGCTGTCGGACGCCCCCACCCCACCGGACGCCGATGGATGCGGCTTTTAGCTTTGCTCAGCCGCGCACGCGTGCAGCGCGGGGGGTTGAGCCGCGTGGAAGTGGGCTGCCGTCCACTTGTGGGGTCCGCCCTTGTGTGCTGCATTTGGCCGTCGGCGGCCTTTAATGTTGCGCTCCCTCCGTCAAGTCGCTGAGGACAGAGCGCGCGCTGCAGAGCAGGCCATATCGGCATCCTGCCCGGGCCTGACCCTAACCGGCGGGAGGTTGGCCCCGTTCTGGCGCGCCTACGCCCGTGCAGGTGGTTGCACGGAAGCAGCTTTTTTTGCCCCTGCTCAGCGATATCTCACGCGGCTGACTGTGACGCGCCCGGTTGGTTTCAGGCGCATGCACTGGGGCGCAAACCTGAAAAATACATTGGTGGTGCTCATGCAGGCCCGTGTCTGGACGACCGCAAGGCATCGAAGAGACCCTAGATGGAGCGTCGGGCTCGCCGTGCCGGCAGCGGTGCCGCCACAGCGGCGATGGCGTGCAGAGGTCGGAAATGCGGATCGCGGCGGGGGGATTGGCGGATGAAAGCTTTTGCGCGCTCAACCGCGTGGGAAAAAAGCGTCTGGTGAGCATTTGCTGCCCCCTCGCCATCGTGGTTGCGGGCTATCAAATTCCTTTTTGGGCCCCCCTTTCAAACGTGCGGCAGGCCGAAAGCACGTGCAGATATTCTGGCGTTTCGGCTTTGTTCAGGACACAGCCGCGCTAGCGTCAGTCGACACGATGGTGGCAGTGCACCGCTCAACGACACCCGCCCTCGCCACGCGGAATCACCACCTCGCATCCGCGGCAAATTCTGACCTGCGGCGCATTGAGCCTGAAAATGACAGGCATCGGGTCACATTGGATGATACGCCCTTTGCAACCATATGCTGTGGCTCTCTGATCTGGAAGGTGTGCAGGCACGACGTGAAGTAAGAGGCGCTTCGAGGTGGACGACGCCCGGCACCGGCCGCTGTCTCGGCGCGTTTACTTTAGGATCGTTCGTCAATGACCAATGCCAGCACCCAGACCCGCCTTCCTATGGTTTCGCGCAAAGCCAAGGGGTCCATTCTATTAACCTGTCTCTGAAGACCGCGCAGAGCCGTCGACTGCCAATACCGCCATGATGCCTCTTTCGAAGCCCCTTGAATGAAAGCGCAACGCTATCTGGCGCGGCTGTTGACCATTCGAGGGAAAATATCGGCTGGCGAATTTGAAGCGGGCCCTTGGCACGATCTACCGCGGATTTTCGCTTCCGAAGCCGCCACAGGTGGCCGCAGATGCAGACGATGATACTGGCTCGCTTGCGGACACTGCGCTTCGATAGGACGATCTGCTGGCCCAAAACGACGATGCGCAGTTGGTGCGCTTGATCAATGCCCTTGCTGCTGGAGGCGGTCAAGGAAGGCAGCGTCTACGTACATTATGAAACCGAAAGAGCGGCGCTTTTGGTGCGCCTTTCGGGTCGCGCCATTCTACGGAGTGACAGGCCCGAAAACGGCGCGCTCGCCGCCGCTGCTCGTCAGCCGGCATTCAAGGTGATGGGCAAACTTGACATCGCTGAAAAAGCGCCTTTCCGCAGGACGGGCCGTGTGTTCGTTCGGGTCGGTGGGTATGACCTTGATGTGCGCATCTCGCGATTCCCCTCTCAATTGGCGAGCGCTGGTGCTGCCGTCTTTGGACCGCGGGGCAGGACACGCGCGGGAGTGACCATCTTGGCCTGGTCGGATCGCGCATAATATGGTTGCTGAAACGTTATTCTTTCGCTGCGATGGGCATGGTTGCTGGTGACGGCCCGAACCGGTTCGGGCAAGGACCACGACGCTTTATGCTGGTGGATATGCTGAACGATCGGCCAGCGCAACATCGATTGACCGTCGAGACCCGATTGAATATACGATGGGACGGCGTTGGCCAGATGCAGGTCAACGCCAAGACGATCTCAGCTTTGCCAGAGGGTTGCGCGCCATTCTACGGCAAAGATCGATGTGATTATGTTTCGGCGAGGATCCGGTTGACCGCGGCGGCACAGATCGCGTGGAATCCCGCCATGGACCGGGCATCTGGTTATCTCAACCTTGACCACCAACACCGGCCATCGGTTGCCGTCTCTCGACTGGTCCGAATGGGGCGTCGAAACGCCTTCTTGCTGGCCCCATGCTGCGGCGGGCTGATCGCGCAGCGACTGGGCGGCGCAATTGCACCGACTGGGTCTGGGCGACCACGAGCTTACGCAGGCCGAAAGCGATCTTTTTGCGGAGCATAAGGATAAGCCGGGAGAGATCGTGAAGAAAGGGGCTTGGCTGCGAATACCTGTCAAGATAGCGGTTCGCGGACGTCATGCCGCTGTATGAAATTATCCGAGGTCGACGGCGCGCTTTGACGCAAGATGGCACGAAGGGGACAAATCCGAAAGCCGAATTGATCGCCGCCGGCGCGGGGATCGCGGCCGAGCATTCTGGGACGACGGCATCGCCAAGATTGCGTTTGGCCTCACCCTGCACAGGAATGTCGCGCGCGCCATCCACCGACGGTGCCCCACCCAGCCAGCGTATCGCTTGCCGCACCACAAGAGATGAATAATGCCAGCCTATGCCCTATGAAGCGATGACGCCCGCGGCAAGTCGACCAAGGGGAATCATAGAGGCCGCAAAAGTGCCGCCGCCGCCGCGCAGCAGTCTGCGCCAGGCGCAACCTCGCGCCGCGTCGTTGAACCAACAGTTGCAAAGAAAGGGGGGGGGGGGGGGGAAATCGAACGACGGGGGGCGGGCTTTGCAGCGGCCAAGATTTTCGCGACGCGCGCTGACCCTACTGACCGGCCAGCTTGCCACGCTGATCGCGTCGGGGAATCGGTGTGGAACCAAGCGCTCAAGGACCAGTGGCAGACCAGCAGAACAAGCCTGCCGTTACAACCTTGCTGTTGAACCTTACGGGGCGCCTCTGTGCTCGAGGGGCGCAGCTTTGCGCATGGGCGCTTGGCGAGTATCCTCAGGTTGTTCGGCGACTTCTACCCGCATCGCGTCGCGGCGGGGAAACCTCGGGGCCAGCTTGGCCAAAGTGATGGAACATCTGTTCCGCTTCGTGGAAAACCCGCGCCAAGAAAACCGGCAGACGGTTGCAGCTTGTTTTGCTTTATCCCGCCATCCTTGCCGTTGTTTCGGTCTTGCAGTAATCGTTAGCGCTGTTGGACCCCCTTTGTCGTGCCTGACATTGTTTTGCGCGTTATTCACCTCTCGCGGAAGCGGGGGAAAAGCTTGGCCCGTTCCTGACCCCGTTTTCGGTTTGATTTCGGTAAGTTGATTTTATTCAACGCATTGGGGATGTAATGCTGGGGGCGTGCTTAGTTTGCCGTCATCCTTGGCAGGGGGCCAGGGGCCTGCTGCGGACGGGACCGGCGATTTGCGGCTGCGGGGGGCATTCGATTTTCTATCGCGTCGGGTGCTGGACCGCGGGGGTTCTCTCTCAGGACAAAACTTCGGTGCAATTTGCGGGTTACCTTTGGCGACGTTGACCGTCAGCGAGTGCCGCTCGGTTGATCCCTGACTTGCAGGCTACGACCAGACCACCCCCCCCCCCCCCCCCCCCCCCCCCCCCCCCCCCCCCCCCCCCCCCCCCCCCCCCCCCCCCTCCCCCCCCCCCCCCCCCCCCCTTACCGAATTGCACATCGCGAATCTCTTCGCTT
>Ga0163217_1103367_pt1 | contig 12188 bp, 11 predicted proteins | sample SynspAceP_FD_185933 | JGI IMG/M metagenome (GOLD analysis project Ga0163217, IMG submission 185933) | Saline lake microbial communities from Ace Lake in Antarctica - Synechococcus sp. Ace-P (PacBio error correction) | ecosystem: Environmental > Aquatic > Non-marine Saline and Alkaline > Saline ... | reverse complement strand
GCGTCTGGGGCGGCATCGAAACATATAATGAATGTTTCGCCACCTCCTACACGGGAATTTTTTCTCAACTGCGAACATTGACAAATTAACATCATTTGGCTTTTAGACCAAAGCCACATCGACCAGACATAGCAAATTTATCTTTAAACCAGTCAGGGCATGGATGGATTTCCCTGACTCATCAGCCTCTCCTGTCAAATTGCCGTAATACCACGTACTTTCCACTCACCAATAATTCCCTCGCGATGAGATACTTCTGAAAAACGTTGTTGCTAATTGCCACTGAGGTTAGCGCAAACACAAAAAACACAGGAAAATACCATAGGCATACAGTCCAAACACTTTTAAACACATATTCACTCCCTTTGACGTTATAAAATGCTTATTCCATAGCACAGACTTACGCTAAACGATTATAAGGAATCAAATTTTGACCGGCCCTATTTATCAAACAAATATAAAAAAAGCCCATATTTTTCACCAAATACGGCTTTTATCTGATAAGAAAGACACTTTTAAGTGATGGCTTATTTACTCAGCTAACGATCAGCCTTGATTCATACGCCACAAACGTCGCTGGCGTCTCTACTGGACCACTTCAGACAAGGTAGCTGTTCCAAACAAACAACCAAGCCATATCAGCAAAACGTTCTTCAATCAGATCTTCATCATCTTCCCACAATCGGGTGATTGGATTCACCTCAAAAGGGTCGGTTTAGGATTCAGGAAGGCTTCGACCCGCTTGCTCAAGCAACGACGCACTGCATGCCCATGTCTTTCACCAACACCAAACACGGGCGAAGGTTAGTCAAACGATGCGTGAAGTTTACGCTAGCTTCTTTTTCAGCCAAATACGCTTTCATACGGTCAAGAATGCTTCAGTTTTCGCTTTCTCTTCGTTTTCTTTCTTCTCTTCTCTTATCTTGATCTGTTAAATCTACTTACTTTTGGTCACATGCTTGGAAAGATTTTGCCTTCAAATTCTTGCAAAGAACGACATCATCCATCGTCGACTGTACATCGCTTAGCAGTAGTACTCAAAACTTGCTTACGAAGAATTTCTAAATGCGGCTGTTTTCGCCCGTATTGTGACTTCGCATAGATGTAATAAAACCTTCACCTGACCTTCACTCATGCGCTCGCATATAATTGAGCCAAAGAAACAGTCTGTTCTGGTGCGTTCTGTTATGTTGAAACTAAAGCGCAAAAAGACCTTGCAATTTTGGCTTTATTCCCATGTCATCGGTGCGACCTTCTTTGAGACATTACAAACTCGTCCCAGAATCTTGATAATCTTCTGTTCGTTTTCCCATCTTAGTCAGCATGTCAATACACGATTCGTCAATGCAGCACGCATAGAGTCAACTGCATGCGTCATTTTGCAAAAATTTCACGCGAGATGTTCCAAAACAGATTCAATTTGAATTCCACCACAACCTTTCACGAAACGCATTAAGGCGGGGGTGTGTTTAGGAACGCCGCTTATCCATGATGAACACACGCTGAACATTAAAGTTTCAGCCCGTTGCATTCGCGATTCCAAAGATCGTAAGCGCTTGGATGAAATAAAGCAAGCTTGCTATCAAATTACCTTCCACTTGTTGGACACTTCAAAGCTCTGTAATCATGAGAGATGGCTATAGAAACTCTTGGTACTCTTCTTTCTGTCACTTCATTACGAGCGCGTTCCAAAGGCTTTTGCAGAGTTAACCGCTTCAAACTCAGGCGCTTTCTTTTCGATCTTACTGGTTTAGGATTGCCTCTTCATCCCATTTCGATAAAACAGGCTTCTCCATCTCAACAGGGAAGGAAAATGAATCAGAATAACTTATGTGACCAGATGGCGAAGACGGAATTGTCAGCAAATCTTTCTCGTCTAAGATGAAGCGTGATACGCGTACCACGAGTTTCTTGTCGATGTTCTCGATCGTTAAATTCACCAGACCATCAGGGACCACCCCAACGTACCGCTTCACTTCGGAAACACCCAGCTCGACGAGTTTCAACCGTTACTTTATCCGCTACGATGAATGATGAATAAAAAACCACACCAAATCTGACCAATAGTGACTGTCTTTTTCTGATCGCCGGCTCAGTTTCTCAGAAAAGAAAGAGGTACCTACTTACGATGTGCAAGATTTGTAATGGCTTCTTCACGAGACATACCAACACCATTGTCATCGATAACAAACGTATTTTGTTTCCTTTATCGGAATTCATACGAACACGAGAATGTAGGGTCTTCGCTGAGGAGAAGGCTGCGTTACGACAGACTCAAAGCGAAGCTTATCGACCGCAGCCGATGCGTTTGAAATCAGCTCTCCGTAGAAAGATTTCTTGTTGGAGTACAAAGATGATCATTCAAATGAATAGTGTTTATTCCGTTTGAATCCTAACGTTTCTTTTGAGTATCAGTTGCCAGTTGTAGCTGTGCTCCTATTTAAAATGAACTTCGCGTAAAAACCAAAAAAAGTGTTATTCTTTTCACATTGTGCATCATGAATAAAGCCTATTACCGCGATTCCAGCGAGTGAACAAAAAGAAGGAAAAAAGTCACAATATTTTAGGGATTTTAAGTTGTAAGGCGTATTCAGAGAGAACTAGCAAACACGATGGATTATTTATATCAATATATTAGTGCTTTTTACGGACTAGCGTTATGTCCGTCCACCAATCGGAATAAGCGACAAATCCACCGTCATGTTCTTGATGAATTGTTTTTATTAAGTTCAACGCCACTATCCTTTGTGTTCTTTATTCGTAAAAGCGTCATCCGCCACATTGCCCCCCCAAAGTTTTGTCGTCAACCAGACAACCTCCTGGACGCAAACAACGGTGTTTCCTAACTGATAATACGCCAATAGGTTTTTCTTATTTCCGCATCTTATAAAATTAAAATTATGTCGAAAGACTCTGACTCGGCTTTCTAGAAGCTCCGTCATAAAACCGGAAGAGCCTTGGATTCACAATAGTCGTACTCGATCCATATACACCGGCTTGTTCCCAAAATAACGAGTCGCATATTCAACCACATCTGTTCTTTTCAATGGCCCACCAAGTCGCATTCTTTGCTATTGCCATGGCCAATCGACAACGTGCTGTGTAGCCGTAAAAAACACCCACTCAAGAATTTCATCGGCGTTTGTAATTTAACAAGCAAAGCCAAAAACTGCCCTACTCTGGCGACAATTGCATTTTTTTGGCCCGGGGGGGGGGCCCATTATGATTGCGCCGTTTCTCGGCGCAAGGGCTGTTAATACATCAGATCTCACGTACAGGACCACGCTCCACCAAATATTGATAAAGCGTTCATCGACGTTTAACCGCTTCGATTTAACTGCTTATCATCTTCTGGCAAAGGTTTGGGGAAATTAGGAAGCACTGAAGATTTCATCCACGAGGTTCCGCGGTCAATTGTTTTTGAATTTTAGAACGAAAAACTCTTCGACGATAAAGCACAGGCACCACCATCACACTGGCGCCATACAAAAATAAGCCCCAGAACCAGCCACAAAAATCCAACGACGGCGCAAAAATAGTATGCGCGCAAACCGTAGTTAAATTGATTGGCTGCCAACGCTGCAGAAATTTGCGCCATGTGCACGCGTATAACTCATCGCTCACTGTTCTTCAATACCCGTTCTGTCGCCAGTGCGCACTTCCAACCAACACAGAGCAAAATTATATTGCGAACCGACCATGTAAAGGTAAAAAAAGCGTAGCAAAGATGATTACCAACACGATAATTTTTCCAACTCCCTCTGCTGACTCATTAGAGACAGAGATAAATCTAAAGAATAATCCTAATGCTTTTCTGAATAATTAAAAAGCGGTTAAAAAAAGACCCGCAATGATAAGCAACTGCTTGATGCCAAAAAATAAGCTGCTCTGCCGCTCTAAGTTGCCATCCACAGATGCATCAGCCAATTTCGTATCTCGGACGTAAAGGCTGACATCCATGCCAATCAAACTGATGCAATACCATCACTAGACAAGCACGGCGCCGAAGTGGTATTGAGCAATGCAGCTAGCCCCACCAACAGGCAAAAAAAAACAAAAAAAAGAAGTACCAATATTCCTAAGGGTATTAATTGTAAATAAAAACTGAACGACTTCCATATACACTCTGCGGTTCAATAACAGTTTATATTGCCGATATATAGGACCATTTTTCACATCGTAGTCCCTGCGTTTACTCTTATAAATCCAGACAAAACCCAGCAAGAAAATAATCTAGATTATCCTTAAAAAAAAACTTGTATTCAAATCACAGATAATCGGTATTATCCAGCCCGTCAACAACGACATGCGATGTGCGTGAATTGGTAGACACGCGGATTTAGGTTTCCAGTGCTTCACGGCGTTGAGAGTCGAGTTCCCATCCGCACCACTTACTCTCTTATTTACCTCCCTTAGTTACTTCTATTAAAAAACCGAATCCATTGCTGAATTCGGTTTGTATAATTGTTTATATTCTATTCACTTAAGCATTATTTCAATTTCCAAGCCACCTCTTCCCGCCAAAAGAAAAGTACGGATTGAATTCGCATTTGGCCAATACAATACTGGCGCACTTCCAAGATTCACGAACCAAGGTTACTGTTCTGTATTGCGAGCAATCGTAAAAATTCCGGCACCATAGATACTCGGCAAAGCCTTCTAATTTATCCAAGCATTCCAATCTCAAAACACTTGTGGTATACGCAAATTCAAAGCAGACCCAAGCACTGTACAACCAGCACAGCCACAATCAGACGCTTACGATGCTTAGCGTGTGGTGCGGAATCCGTCCAAGAAAAAACCTCGCGAGGCCAACTTTACTACTGCACGTAACGCTTCTGATGAGTGCTACGCTTGAGCACAGGCAAAAACAAAATTGTGAGACGCATACCGCCATCCAACATATCATTGCGATTAGCAAATAAAATCTGTGAGGCGTAATGCGTTGCCGCAACACCGTCAGCGCAGACAAAACAAAGTCAGCGGCGTCTTTCGTTTGTATGTGTTAAAAGACCACTTTTAGATTTGGGTACTCGACTAAACAATTTTGACCATATGCTGATCAATAAATTCTTTTTTCACGATCAAAAATATCAATGTTTCTGAGCACTTCGCCATGAATTAACAACAACATACCGTCTATCTGCTAACGCTTCAAACACTGGATAAAAGCGATTCAAGAAGTGTACCCTGATCTGATTTTTGTGGCGCCCGCTGGGTACATTTTTGCAGCTAACACCCTGCTTCTAGCGTCTTTAATATCTTTGAACCGTGTTTAGTCGGTGAGATAAATTCGTCATAATAGGCGTTAAAAAAAGAACTACCGCAGGTCGCGCTGCTAAAATACCTCTTTGTAGCTTAATCTAACCAGCCGTGTGTGTACTGCGGTACCAAATATGGCATCACCACAGCACGCTCAAAACAACCGCTGTCGCAGGAACAGTCTCAAGTAACATTCTTTGACACGAAAATGCAATGCCCAAATCATTCTGGCTTAATTATAGTAATTTCGTTTCATAGTAAACCTATTCTGTTTTTTAAATAAAAGCGGTATAAGAATTATCAATCATTCCATTCGTATACATTTGCACATACGCTCTTTAATCGACGGTAGCCTCTTCAAGGTCGACAGGGACCTTCCTGCTCTAAGCTCTAGTAAATGTATCAGGTAAATCCCCGGTCTCGATTAGCAAACATCCTTGCCAATGGGAAGTTTTTACATATTACCTTGGGATAATACCAAAAAGCATCTCCTCTGTAAATTATTTCGCATAGTCAGCATGACCTATTTCAGTGAAGCAAATGAGCGATCCAAACGGGTAATTATTTATCTTTTTCTAGGAGGCTTTAGATTAATTTCAACTAACTGTGCTGGAATATCGATTGCTGTGCATCTCGGTGATAACCCCCTTCTTAATCTTGATTGGTGTACAAAAATAATTGGATCTGATGCCCCCAGAGTAGAAGCGAAGCGGGGGCAAAAATTATCTGAGGTATGATCCGCAGTAATCACGAATAAAGTACTTTTAACCAACTTTGTAGCTGCCTGTTTCAAAAAAACGCTCATGCCAATCTGAGTTATTTGAACAACGCTATGCATTGGATCTCGCTTCTTGAATTGTATTTTCCATTACTGCTTAGCATGGTATATGGGGGTGGAGAGCTGATAGTGAAAATCCAAGACAAAAGGCTTGGACATTTTATCTAAACTCATCAGCGTAAATGAAGAAACGGAAACTCATTCAAATATACCCCATTGACCGTCAAAACTGAGAAGAGTCTGGATACATTCCCGCCATAATACTGACTGAACCAAAACGAGATGTTGTATCATCCAAAATTACATACTGTCCGATTTTTCGCACCATGAAAAAATCCGTACTGTACCCATAGCTTTCACTATTTCTCCAGCCCATACGAAGGTATTAGACTGTATTTGGTTTTTTGGTGAACGCATATAAGCTTCGACATTAAACGATGGAATACCGGCAAAGTATCGATGCACAGCCTCAATCAACGACGACCATTTGCTATTCCATTCGGAAAAAAACGCCCCTTATCTGCCAATTCCTTGTAAGAAAGGAGCGTAAACCGGAAGAGCCCGAAGGTGGGCCAATAATATTCAAGCCCAAAGCTTTCTTAGTATCAAAATGACAACATTATGATTTTATGCTCAATCGTTTTGTTTCCGTTACCGACAATATCAAGCGCCGCTTTAATATCCCCGTCCGATAAAAATAGTGAGCTCTTTTTAAGTCATTCAGGATCTTCTCTTTAGTAATGTAAAAGAGTATTTAAAACCAGGCACCCAAATCGCTAGCGAAGCTTAGGCATTCAGAGCTCGAAATAGGTTTTGATTGAAAGCCCACCTCGACCAAGCGACAATGAAGAAGCAATATGAAATACGAAGCAAAATAACAACACCAAAAGCTTATTTATAAATACAGGTTTAAAATTTTTTTGAGTTTAGAAAGCAACAAAACATACGATACAAAATTAAAAACGGGTATAATAACATACCCCAATAAACAAAAAACATTCAGGGAGTTGTGTCACAAACATCGTGGCGCCATTGAGAAAATTTCGAGGCCCACTTCTGTCGACCTGGCTATGGGAAGAAAAACTGTATTATTAAGTTAATTTACAATGGCAGGCACATCAACAATCAGTAGATAAAAAAGTATAAAAATTCATACTGATATGACGAATCGATCGAAACCAAATCGTACGCATATCGCAAGCATCAATGTGTATTTCAATACGCTTAGCAACAAGATCAACCTCAATCCATGTAAAAAACGCCAGCAATACTCATTGATGTTTCTGTTCGAAAAATGGCCTAAACATTTTCCCAATAAGAAATAAGCTCTCGTTAGAATATAACCTAAGAGTCATGGAAAACGTTCCAAGGACAAGGAAATAATGCGCTATATCTCTTCTTTTTCTAATCTAAAAAAACACCTTCAAACATACTGAATCTTTCAAACCGATGAAACCAAACAACTTAAACATGATACAAAAAAAACCGCATTTTTAAACGGGTTTTTTATCATTTTTGAACAAACAGAATTAACTGTCTTACGCGCGCCTTGGGACGACGTTCCAGCGCGATTGTTATCACGATTCACGACCGCCAGCAGGGACGCTTACGCTCCACCAGCATTTGATGGACGACGATCACCACGCCACCGCAGGACGCTGCGAGATTTGAAGGCATGCTGCACGCTTATTCAATTCGTCGGCATTTTCTAGCTTAGCGAATGCAGTGCGCTGTCCACAAAATACGCAGTTCTTGCTTTAACTTGCCCTGAATACAGCGAGTCCCATTAGTCGGTAAATCAACCGTTGCAAAAATCTCATAAATCGATATGCCAATGTTAACGGCTTTTCAATTTCCGCTTTCAAATTTGCATCGCTGCAACAATGTTTCCAGGTTTAACACCTGCACTGTACCCTACTGAACAACATTGCGCGTCATAGACGTTGGCTTGGCGTCATCTTTCAAAGGCATAGCTTCAGCGGTACTGGCGAACTTACCTCACGTGGTTGCACATTGACGGTCACCGCGTCCACTCGATCTCCAGCGAGGAGTTTTCGCGATCATCACGACGCTCTTGCGTTCATGACGAACTCCATTTCAGACAACAAAATGGCGTTTTACTTGAGGAATATGAGCCAAAGCAGCCGCCGTTCAATGGGTCAACTTCGTTCTTTCTGTAGCTTTGTACAAGATCCAAGAAGAAATCAAGATTTTCGTTGTCCATTGTGTCTGTGATGCTTTGCTTAAAGGCGAAGGCAAAACCACGATGGTCATTAATGTCTGAATGCAGTTGGCAACGTCATGCTTTCAATTGCTGACGTGTTGCACGCTCAATGCTTGCAAATACGGCTTCGGGTGAGCCAAACAAAATGCCTTACCAGAACGACCGGCACGACCAGTACGTCCAATACGGTGAACATAAGACTCTGATATCCGTAATTGGAATATCTAGTTAACAACGTGACTACACGCTCTACATCTAAACCACGCGCCACAACGTCAGTTTCGCGAACAAGAATGTCAATTTACCTTTCTAAAACATCACCGTTACGCTCACGTAAATCTGGCTAATGATCACCATTCAATTGCCTCACAAGCGTGGCCACGGGCACATAGCTTCTCAGCAATTCAACCGTTGCCGCTTTTGTACGAAAAAAGACAATCAGCAGCGTGATTCGTCATCTCAAGATACGAGTCAAAAGCGTCAGCTTTATGCAACCACTACTGGCCAGTATTTTTTGAGTAATCGTCATCGCTTGTGGCTGTTTTTTAACATTTAACTCTTTGGATTGTTAAATGGCGGTTAGCCAGCCTGACGAATCACAGCAGCATCCGCTTTTCAGAGAAACAAAGGACAAATTTGGCGAGTGGCGTGTTTGTTCTTAGAACCATTCGACATCATCGATGATATCCCATTCGTAACATTTCATCTGCTTCATCCAAACTAAGCGCTTTAACTGGTCCATCTAGTTTTAATTTTACCGAATATGTCCATAACACCGTAAAAATGACCAGTTACCACAACAACGTTGAAACGCCACGCTTAAGCTGACGAACGTGAGTGTCGTATGACATGCCGCTAAATGCAAAACATGGAAATCTGGAAGGTGACGAGCATACGATTGAAAGCTCAGCAACCCTGAATAGCAAGTCACGAGTTTGGAGCTACACAAGTAATTGTGTCGTTTTATCTGCATATCAAGTCGAGATTAACAAAGAGCGCGAACGCTCCTGTCTTACAGGTACCTGTTTGGCGCTCTGCCCTAGAATGATCACACCTTCTAAAAATATGGAATACTTTCCGCTGGATAGCAGATGGTTGTTCATAAACCTAAGTCCGGCAACTGCCTTAAGACAGGGCCAATTAGCCCAGCCAAGCAAATGTAGCCTGAGTTTTCGAGCATCAGACATGTATAATATTACCTTTTTTTGGTGAGTATAAGGCCTGTAATCATTTACTGCCTTAATAAAATTCGCCTAGAATCCTTCGGCACGAAAAATCGATGGCGAAGTATATGCGAAAAAAGAAAAAAAGCAAGAACTCCAAAAAAAGATACTACTGACTTCGTGATTCTAAATTCAATTAGCGTTTTGTGAATTTCATCTTTGCAGAGTCAATCATAATCGCCACACCAATGCATTTGTAGGATTTGCTTCAAACGCCAACTTGCATAATGATAGTAAGCGGAATAGATAGCAACATGCAAACTGACCAAACAACCCAACCCCATAACAGCAAAGAAGAAAAACACTAAGTAAAAGCCCTTAACCTTGCCCATATAAAACAGGTCATCATTTACCAACAATTAAGTAACCACTAAGAAGCCAGCACCAGTTACCCAGCCGACAAGCTACCAAGCTTGAACAAACGGCCAATAACATCCTGGTACACCGCAATGATCGAGCCAATGTTTGCACAAAATTCAAAAGAAAAGCACAAAACGACCCCCATAAAATGGAAAGTCGACACCACACCCATAACAAATATTATTAGCACACCGGGTTAAAATGCTAACCAATGTTTTGATCACCAAGTAAACGATTCACGGAGTTAATAAAGGATTCAAACCACTCTATGAATTGACGCATCGGTCACTGCCAGAGACAATTTCTTAGGCAATCAACGCTTTCAAAAAAAGAATGAAAATACGATTCTCACACCAAAAATAAAATTGGTCACGCATCTACCCAACCCTTCTTAACGCGGTTAGCATAACACTGCATCAATGCCGAGGGTCATATAACCTTACCTGATCGTAATGAAATATATCAGTCCTAGGTTATTTAATCATGCGATTACATTGGACATCTCTTCAGCAAAGCGTGTTTTATTGAATTTTGGTAGTCTGATTGGTAAAATTCATCAAAGAAGCGCCAACCTAGCACGCCAATGAACTAATGCAATCAATATGACAAAAAAACCCACTAATAAGAAATAGCCAAGTAGGAAACCGCGGCGCGCAAGCTCGACCATAGCAGGCGTCACACACAATGGCAATGAACACAGACAACATAGAGAACGGACAATCTTCGAAAGCGCCTTTAATCCGGCGATGAATTAATAATGAACGCGGCAAGACCAACAAGCCAATGGGTCCTTTATCCTGTTCACTCATTCTAATTCCTTACAATGCGATCGGTAGAAGCTTTTGAGCGTAGTCGGCCAGATCTTGCAGCATACCTTTTGCTGCAGTTAGATTCAGTGTTTGAAAGCAATGTGTAATTAAGTTGGTCAAATATTGCCATGTTAATAGATCCAACCACCGTCTTTTTCAAGCAAACGAATTTGGCGATATTTCTTCCACTCAACCGTTGTGACTCACTTAACTTGATCTGGGTAATTACGAACCAATATTTAGCGCAGTAACATTTCAGGCATCGACGATTCATCAAACGACATTCCAATCAGCCAAAAAACTGTTCACCGGGTGTGTCAGCGAATGGCTTCCATTCTGGTTTTTATCTTTCACGCGAGAAAAAATACCACCTAGTGCTTACAACATTAAATCAGGATCTTTTAAAATTTGGACGCTCTTCCTGCACAAAGACATCCCACTAATTTTGCAGCCTAGACCAGCTTCCCTTTAATGATGGCAAGATTTATGACGACAACAACTTCTCCATCCAACGCCAAGGCGGCTTTACCAACCTCAGGCATCTTCAGAAAAAGTCGTGGTGCTACCCGCTGGCGAACTTATTGTAAATGAATTTGACTTTTAACGGCAGACCTTCTAGAGCCTCCCAATTCATCCTTACGTGTAAAATACTCGTGACGTATTTCTTCCAACGCTTTAAATTCAATCCAAAGTTGAGCATCGCCATTAGAGTCAGACACAATTTACACCATTTTTATTGTGGTGTGGCGCCGACAGGTACAACAAAAGCAAGGGAATATGCTTTTGCTTGAACCAAACATCCCCGATATATGCAAAAAAGCTTCATTTCGAGGCCGAACAATTCCAATTGGGAATTGCTGGCAAACTCGTGTTTTTGGGCGCATTTTTTAAAAAAAATTAATCGAAAACCAACCTAGGTTGCTGTGGCGCGAATTCAACTTCGCTATTTTCCAATCTACCTACACGTCATACAAAACGCATCAGTTGAGCTTGTCGTGGGCATTTATTTGCTTTTGTTAACAAAGCTTCCAAGCTTTCATAGAAAACCTGACCCAATCAATTCACCCTTTTGGCCAGAACCAATGCCTTTCTGGTTCGCATGGCATAGGTTCATTTCTAACTTAATTCGATTTTCAGTGTTCCCAACGCGAACCAAACCCGTTTTTGCCATTCACGCGCATAGGACTCAAATTAAAGTTACCGATAAAAAACCCATGTCGTACGCAACTTTCGTCATCGAAAAAACGAAATGGAGTTTGTAACCCAAAAGCCGCCACAAGTTAACCTGGAAACGGGACCAGTTCAAGCCTTCTACGGCTTGCATTTAAATTCAAGCTTCAACAGAAAAAGCCTCTCTATTTTGCATCTTGTGGGCTTAATACCCGTTTAAACAAAAACATGCCCTTTTTTTCCTGGCTGGGAAAAAGAAAAAAAAAAACATCTTTTTTTCAGGGCCCAGTTCGGCAGTTTTAAAAAAAAAAAAACCCCATTTTTAAATAAAACCAAATTTTGGTTCCCCGCCATCTCTCCTT
>Ga0163217_1050838_pt1 | contig 12188 bp, 20 predicted proteins | sample SynspAceP_FD_185933 | JGI IMG/M metagenome (GOLD analysis project Ga0163217, IMG submission 185933) | Saline lake microbial communities from Ace Lake in Antarctica - Synechococcus sp. Ace-P (PacBio error correction) | ecosystem: Environmental > Aquatic > Non-marine Saline and Alkaline > Saline ... | reverse complement strand
ACTTGAGGTGCTGGGCGGTGACCGGGCGCTGAGGTCGCTGGCGTTGAGGCTGGTGCTTCGGCGTGAAGGATCAGGCAGGCGTCGAAGATCGAGCGGCGGGGGATCGGCTCCCGCTCGGTGATCATGTAGAGGAAATGGCCGAATAGGGGAGATCGTCCGCGGGCTGGATGGATCTTGGCCTTTGCGGGATCAGCTGGTAGGCCGCACCATCGTTGGGATCTGGTTTGGCGATCAGTCGCATCACGCGTTCAACGAAATGGTAATCGGGATCGTCGAGGCGCGGCGTGAATAGAAGAGCCCAATAGAGGCGGCGCTTCGATGGAGCGCACCCATCGGGATGGCCGTTCGCCGGAAGCACTTCATCATTGTCGCGGATACGGAAGCTTCCACCCGAGGTGCATCTGGACATCGTTCTCGGAAAAGCGCGCAGCTGTCGAAGCTTGGGCAACTCGCCAGTCAGAAGCATAGGCGTTTTCCAGGAAGTTGCTGTTGGCGCCAGCTCAATCGACGCCATAGCCGCGGTAGGTGAAGTAGGACCTTGCTGGCCATCGATTCGCAGATGGACGACTGCCGTGGCGGGACGCCTTTCAAGTCCGGCCGGAAGGCCGGGCGGCTGGGGGCCGCAGATTTCTTCTGCCGCGATTGTATCTGCCGCAGTCTGCGCTCATCCACCACATCGCCAACGCCACCAATGGGAGTCGAATTTAGGGCAGCTCCTCAGGGGCGCCGTAGCGAGCGCTTGACAGGCTTTGCGGGGCGTTGAGCAGGAGCATTTTTAGGGGGGCCGGTCGAGACATCCATCCGGCTCCGGACTGCCGCAGGAAGCTCCAGCAGCGGCCACTCCGGGCTTTGCGCACGCAGGGCTCCGGCGGGCGGCCCGCACAACCCGGCGGCCAGGCCGCTCAGTCCGGCTCATGGCCCACCAGGCAGAGCCGCCGCCAGCCGGCAGGGGCGGCTGCGCCCCAGGCCAGGGCAACAACAGATCGAGGGGTCGGCTCCGGTGCCAGTTCAGGCGTCCTCTTCAGGCGGAGGGGCCAAAGCCGCCCGCGAGGGCAAGATTCCGCGGTTCGCGTGGCGCCGCAGCAGGGGCTCGAAAAGGATCTGATCGCAGCCAGTCCCAGGCCACAACTTTTCAACCACCCAGGCGGTTGCGTTGGCGTCCTCCTTCAGTGAGAGGCCGCTGGTGATTTTCGGCCAGGCCCAAACCGCCCGGCCAGCTCCCAGGTCAGAGAGCAAGCCATGGCGCAGCAGCAGCAACTGGGATGTCCCATCGGCTCAGCCAGCTCCAGCCGGCCCCGCAGCCGCAGGCCGGTCGGCCTCTGTGGTTGCGGGAGCCTTCCGCTTCCAGGACTTGAAAGGCGAGACGTCGATCGTGTTGGCACAATGGCTGCGGCAAGCCGGTGAGCAAGCGCCAGGCTGCCACAGGGCCAGCAGGCTGCGGGCGGGCTCTGGGCCAGGCCGCTTTGAAGCGGAGCCAGGGGCGCACCCCAGGGCTGCACTGAAGGAAGCCTCGCTCCTTGGGAGGCTGACGCCCTTCAAGCTGGGCGTCGAGTACGCCCAGCCCTTCCGACCACCAGGCCACGCGTTTAACGGCTTCGGGTGGCGGCACGCTGGCCTGGAGCTGGTCCGGCGGTTGCCTTGACGAGGGGCCCCTCCAGCCCGGGTCCAGACCTGAGAGGCATCCGCTCGGAGCGGATTCAGGGGAGGCAGAGATCAGGCCATGGCGACCTGACGAGGGTTAGAGACTCTGGGCCGGCGCTGGCGGAATCGCGGTCGATTTGCCGCAAACAGTCCTTTGGCCTTGAATCGAACGCAAGGGGCCCGTCGTGAACGGCTGACAAGGGCTGGGAAGGGGTCCGGGCCAATCCGAGCAGGGTTTGGTGCAGCGCGGAGCCAGCAGGCGCTTGGCAGAGCGCGAATCAGTTGGCCACAGCCCTCGGCATCGAAGCGGTCCTTGTCGCTGCCAAGCCACGCTCCTCGCGCTCGCTGGCTGTTGTGTGAAACCCGATGCGTTCGGGGGCTTGCGCATTCTGCAACAGCAGGGCTCGCCGGGTTCTGGGTATCAGAGGCAAGGCTGCTGGCCGGACTGCGCAGTTCGAAGAGCAAGGCCGGGCTGGAGCTCGGCTGAAGGCGACGGGCAGGGGCTTGCGCAGGTCGATGTCGACTCAAAGCGTAACGCCCGACCCGAGGGAGGAAAGGGCCCGCACCAGGACCAAACCACGTCCTGGTCGGCCCCAATTCCGCCGGATCCCAGCAATCGGCGGAAGACGCGGGCCGGGCCGTGATCAGGGCCAATTGCCCTGGCCAAGACGTTGCAGATCGGCGAGCCAGTCGTGGGTATTTCCGCCTGGTGAGCTCGCGATCTGGGCAGGACATCCAGGGGCTGCTCGAACACCGCGACCTGAGGCCACCAGGACCAGCGGGTCATGGATCAGGCCGTGGCGAGGCCTGGCCGTCGCCGGTCACGCCGCCACGACCGCTATCAGCCCCATGCCAGCGATTAGCTGCTGATTCTGGCAGTTCCGTGCCGCCAGGGCTGGGGGTCTGCCAGAAGCGCTGAGGAAGAGGCGGGCCCCCTCCGCATCACGCTTTCCATTGCGAGCAGCCAGCCCGTTCGGGCCAGCGGAGGCCCTCGGGGCCATTCAGGGCCAGGCTGTCTTGGGAGCCCAGCCAATGGCACAGCTCACTGGCGTAATCCAGTCACCTGCAGCTGCACCAAAGGCGCGCATCACGCAGCGCTCGACCGCGGCCACTGCCCGCGCCGCTGCCTTGCTGGGAGCCTTGACCCCCCCACCCCCCCCCCACCCCATGGTGTTTAGGCACAGCCATCAGGATGGTCAACAGATGAGGCTGAGAGGGGCGGTGCGAGGAATGAACCGCGCCGCCTCAGGCATCGGCAGGCTGCGATGTTGAGGTTGAGGCGGGCCTGCCGCCACCACCAGCCACCAACCTTCCGACGCCGATGGCGAGCAGTCAGGGCACGGTCAGCACCAGCCACCAGGAGGGCCCCTTTCATGGGTCCAAGCAGGGATCCGCCTTCATCCTTATGCATTCCAGGCTGCTTTGGCCGCGCTAGCGGTGGTCTTCTTCAGCATCGGCCGAACCTCGTAGGACCATCCAGCCTCGCTTCTGGCCCCTCATCCCGGGGAAACCCCTTTCGAATGAACCCTTCCAAACCCCATCCCCTCCGCCGTGCGGGCCCAGGAGCTCGGCAGGGCCAGGCTCGCTCGAGGGAGCGCTGCAGTTGGTGGATGGAGTGAAGACGCGAATGGTCCAGGGCCACCGGGTGACTGGCGTGATCACCTTGCCCCTGAGCCGACTCGAGGAGTGGATGTCATACACACCATCTCCAATGCTGTGATCTCGTGGACGGAATGGTCCGTGGGTTGGACGTGTGTTGCCCATGCTGTAACTGCAACCTTCGCGTATTCGCGAGCCTGGCTAGTTCGTCTGCTGGCTGATCGAAACCCAAGGATTCGATCAGTTCTTGGATTACCTGCAGTGGCGGCATCGACGGCCTGGACGCGTTGAGTATAAGGCTTGGATCGCTCGGTGGCCCGCTACTGGAAAACCCGCACAACCAAGCCTTTTGCGACTGCAGCTTGCAACAGGGGGAAGCAATACCGATCACGACTACACAAAAAACCCAAAAGACTAGAATCGCAATTAAAGCAAAGCAAGAAGCTGATTCATCCAGGCAAGTGCTGATAAGGGCACGTTATTCAACCCAAGTTCCTTCTCTGCCGGCCAAGTGAAGAAGGCACAGCTTAAAATCACTAGCGCAGAAGGCTGGCCATAGAGACTAGAATCCAATTTGAATCAGTTCAATCACCAAACGTTGCCAGACCTGGACACGGCGGACCAACAGGTGCTAAGTGCAACCATTCAGCACTACGTCGACACGGGAGGCCCGTGGGTGTCAGGACCCTGGTGAAGCGGTTTCGATTTCCCGGCCAGCCCCGCCACAGTGCGTTACCGACATGGGGTGCTGAGGCAGAAAGGTTGCTGTTCCAGGCCCCAAATCTCGGCCGGCCGGGTTCCGAGCCAGCTGCGGCTTACAGGTTGTTGTTGACGATTGCTTGCCAGCCCCCGCCGCCGGCGCCCTTCGCTGGAGCGTTGAACTGCTGGCTATGGGAGCCTGAATGGCGCACTGGATATTCTCCTGAATTCATCTGGGCCCGGCGGCTGGCCGATTCTCAACCGGACTGCTCAGGCCTGATCACCCGCCCACAACGCCGCAGTTGCGGCCTGCAGGCAACGCGGGCGTGGTGGCGGCCGGTGATCGGCTGATGATCTTTTTGGTCGAAACGGAGGGAGTGGCCTGCAAGCCTTTCAATGTGCGGCTGCAGGCCGGGAACCGAACCGGAAACTTGACCTCCTAGAGCGCTGGGTTGAATGATCAGCTCCGAAACATCCCGATTTCCACCATCGCTGCAGAGGCTCCCTCCCCAGCTGCAAAACCAGTGCCGGGTGGTAGCTCCAAGCCCTGAAGCAGCCTTCAACTGGCCCGCAGGGCGGGAATGGCGAAGAGCCGTGGCCCTTGGCCTCGGTGGGCCTGCTGGGCCAACCGGAGTTCAGCCCGCACCGCCAGCTTGCGGCCGCTGATTCAGTGGTGGAAAGAAAGACCCCCAGAACTGCTGCCGTCGCCGAGTCAGCCGATCGCGACGGAATCCCTGCTTCGCTGATGGCCCTTGCCCATGGCGATTCCCTCGACGGGGTGTGGATCGGCGCCGAACACCCCCACCGGCGCTTCAACAGTGCGCGGTCAGTGCAGGCCACCTACGAGGCGGGCGATGGCAGCCGCGGCCAGGTTGCCTGTCGGGCGATGCGGTGGAATGGACCCTACGCCAAGCCGACCCGCGCGAGGCGCCTCGCAGCGCTCAGTCGGCCACCCGTTAGGTAGCTGGAACAGACGGCCTGCTCAGCGTAGCCACGAGATTTGACCTATTGCGTCGAGCTTTTTATCTGAGGAGGCTGGTTCATGGCCTCAAGAACTCCCGGGACCAATGCCTAGGTCGATGGATAATCAATCTCCGAGCTATCAGGAAGCTGCATTAGTGTTTCCAGCCCAGCCCCGATCGCCTTGTTTCATCCTAGCTGGCGGCCGGCAACCTGCGCCCACCACCAGGCTGTTTGAACTGGATCAGCACGCGATCGTCGGGACCAAGCTGCGCTTGGACGGTTCAAAGCCAAGCCGCAAGGCCTTTTCGCCCGAAGCCGGCACGCCCCCCGACCTGCTAGAAGCGCAACCTATTGTCTTTTGAAGCCGCGCGGCCATACATCAGTCGGATCAGGATGGGCCGGTGCAGGAGGGCGATCACTCGGGCCCTGCGCATGGCGAGAGCGCCAGCAGGCTGAGCCACCTCTCATCCATCGGTGGCAGATCGCCGGACAAAGCCCACCGGGCTTTATCAGATCTATTCCCCAGGCACGCGATCTATGGCCACGCCGGAAAACACCATTCTGCGATCGGTGAGAGAAATACGCAAAGCCTCCCTCCGATGGCGTGCGGCCATCACCAATAACTCTCACTCGAAGACGCCGCCCGCTCTGACCTAGGTGTCGCGACGTGATCGACTACGCTCCAATCTGACCGTCGGCCCCCCCCTTCGAAGTCGGCGCTCTTATCGCCGCGGACAGCCTGGAAGCTCGCCCATTCAGCTCGAAACTGGAAGCGCGGCCATCCCGACGAATCAGCCAAGAATCCAAACGAAGGCTGATCGGAGATCAGCGGCAGGCCACTCCAGGCAGTTGCCCGGCTATTGCCTGGAAGCCGAAGTCCGACTTCCCAGGCACTCACGCCACCCGGCTTGAGGGTCCCCCGTCCCCACCCACGCACCCTATGCAAATCCGGTGTCCAGCGGGGATCTCCACAGGGCATCTGCCGATTTTACGAACGTGCTGCAGGAAGGCTGCCGTGCGCGAAGCCCACGCCGGCGCTCTTGGGCCCATCAACGAAGAGGCTGGTCGCCGAGATTAACATCCCCTTGCCCTTCGGCCAGCCGGCCGCTGCCGATTGCCACTTCGGCATCATATGCGTGGCCGGCAGCAAATGACCGCCGTGCCCCCGGCAACGGCGCGTGACGGCCAGCTCACCGCACCGGTCTTCTCTATCAACCCGCCAATCGCCATCGCCGAGCCGCTCCGGGCCACAGTCGGGTCACATTCCTGGGTCGCGCGGTGCCAGAGAGGTTGAATCACCACGCTTCCTGCGCTGGCCCGGCGCAGCTCGGAACAGGCGAACTCCAAGCCAGGCAAACGCAGTGGGCCGATTTAAGCGCGGCGATGATAGCCTTTTACGAGCTCGCATGACCGCTGCAGGGCATCCCAGGGCCTTCCTGGGTCGTTTGACAGCGAGCGTATTCGGCCCGGCCGAGCCCTGCCGTGGAGATAGCTGTAGTTCCCGGCCCAGACGCGGGATAGTCCGAGGCCGGCGCTGAAATCGAAAATGGGCCTCCTGGACGCCTGACCCTCCGCGTATCCTGCGAAGCAGCAGGCTCATTGGCTCCCGTGGGGCAGCAGCGCGACGCGGCCCTCGGTGATCGTAGGCGGCGTGGCGCCCGGTTGGCACCCCCATCACCGCACGCCTCACAACCACCGATCAGCGCCGCTACGGCAAGGGTCCGTATCACGAACGGATGGAACAGCACCCATTGCGCATTGGAGCCGCCACCGACCCGCAGGCCAAGCAGCCAGCAGCAGGCGACCCCGAAAAGCCTCGGCGCACTGCCTCGCTTGGTTTCGTGGCCGAATTCACGGCGTGGAATCGACGCACCAGCATCGGGTAGGGGTGGGGCGCGCAACCGAGTCCGAGGATGTAGTGGTGTTGCTCATCCACGGTGGTCCACCCAATTCGCGGGAATGGCACAATCACTGCGGTGGCGTCCCATGAGGGTAGCCGGCCGGTCTGTCACCGGCTGCACCTGGCTCCCTAGCCAGGAGCGATGCAGGGAAAACGTTGAGGGTCAGCCTGGCGGAACGCATGTCCTCGGCACGCCACAATGATAGACCACGCATTCCAGCCCGAAAGCAGAGCGCAGACCGGTCGAGCAGTGAGCCACGCCGTGATGGCCAAGCGCCAGTGATTCAGCAATGATCCAGTTCTTGCCCATACGCAGGGCCAGCAGGGCCTGGCCAAGCGCAGTTGCTTGATCTTGGTGGGCCGGTGTGAGTTGTAGGTCTTCGCGCTTCAGCCAGCAGGAGCGCGGGGCCGGCCCCCGGGGCGCTGGTAGTGCACGGGGCGGTGCAGTCGCGTCATGTCCTTCATAGTCGGGGTGGGCCGGCCCACGTAGTTTACGCAGAGGTGATCCACAGGCGCGGCGGTTGAACGGCGGGATCGGCCCATGGCCGCCGCTCGCTCCTGACCGCTTCCAGCCTCCGCCAGGGCCGGCTCAGCGTTTCCGCAACGAACTGCCGCCAGAGCGACCGAAGCGACCGGCCGCCGTTGGCCCACCGATTGCGGCCAGGGTGGCGGGATCCGAAATGGAACGGGAGGGGAGCGTGCTTGGTCACTCGGAAGAGGGGCGTAGATAAGTCCAGCCTAGGAAGCGCTGCTTCAACGCCTTCAATGCTGGCGATACCCGACGCGGCATGGCTGGGCCGTGCGCTGTGATGGCAGAGACGTCGCGACACACGGTGCGCCATGGCACAGGGTAGTGTTGCAGGAAATTCAGCAGGCCCTGAGAAGCACGAAGGGCGGGACAGCTCAAAGGCGCCGGCATGCAGGCGGCCGATTCCCAGCCAGCGGCGTGCGGCTGCGCGCACCAAGCCGGCAAGCGGTAAAACCGTAACTGTTATCACCGGGTTGAGCTCCAGCGACCAAGCGAAGCCAGCAGGTCTGCTCAAGCGGCTCGAAGACCTCCGCCGGCAGCGGCGGCACCATCAAGCAGGGCCAGATCGTAGCTGCAGGAGATCAGCTGGCCATCGCCTTGGGCGACGTCTCAGCCAGGAGGAGCTTCCGGCCAAAAGCAGGCGCGGCTGAACGTGGGCATCGGATGTGTGACATCGGCTCAGGGCCCGCGAACGTCCAGGCCGGCACCTTCACGGCCACGGAATTTTGCCAGGCTCAAGGCAGTCCCAGGCGCAGGCGAGCTTCCAGTTCGAGAAAGGTTTCTTTCAGGCAGCATCGCCACCGGCACCGACCCAGCAGCAGGCGAAGCAGGCCGCGAATGGGGACGAGACAAGCCATGCCGATAACGGGCAGCCGATCGGCAGGAGGGCTGACCAGCAGCCAGCAGGCCGGCTGCAAACGCCAACGAAATCTGACCCATCAGCCTGGGCTGGAATGATATGGTCGACCACCTGACCACCTGGTGAATCGCCGCCACAGCACCTCAAGACCGTGCGGGGATCATACGAGCAGCCAGAGGGCCACTCACCAGACATCGTGAGGCGCTGGCAAGCGGAATTCAAAGGGGTTGACACCCGATCGCCACGGCGAAGGAGCACGCCGTAGCGCGGACATGGCCAGCAGGCGAAGCAGCCACAATTCTGAGCACAGCGAGAGGGATTCAAGCGCCAGCACCACCTGGCCGGCGAAATTAGCCGCGGAAGGTGCGATACAAAGTACGTGCCAGCACCATCGCTCTCCACTGCGGCAGCAGTGTCGAGCACGGCTGATCGACTCACCAACCGATCAGCCAGGAACACGGCCAGCACGATCACAACCAGCGTGTGACGTCAATTGTGAGCGTGACGCCCAGGCCAGGCTGAGGAATCCGCTGCGCCTGAGCTGAGCTGGCGAGCTGGGTGGAGCGGGTTGAGCAAGCTCACCTGCCATGAGATCGCCGAGAGTCGAGGCCGGGACAGCAGACCACTGGGCCCGTCGCAGCTCTGGGCCTCATTCAGCAGCAATTCACCATTGAACCAGCCAGCGGGGCAAGGCCTTGAGCAGATCGCCCCAGCTGGCTCTACCAGAGCGCAGAGCTACCAAGCACCAGCCGATCACCAAGCAACCAGCAAGCCCAAGCCCCAAGCCGAAGCCACCAGGGCAAGCGCCCCGGGGGGGGGGAGGGGGAGGGGGGGGGGGGAGGGGGGGCCAGGGGGCGGGGCACCCGCGACCCGTGATGCCAAGCGGCTGGGGATGTTACGGCAGGAGGCGATCAGGAGACGGCCGTTGGTAGGATCAGGGCCAGGGAACGGCGCCAGCACGGCAGCAGCCAGCTGCGCAGCAAACGAACATCATTGAGCACCGCAGCTTGGCAGGGCCAGCCCCGACGCTAGGGACATCAGCGGCACCGTCAGCGGTCGCAGCCTTAGCAGTTCATGACAGGGGGGCCTCCTCGCCCGAGGGTAAGCCCGCCCAATTTACCGAACCGCTTCAAGATGCAATCCTTTCGTCCCTACTCTTGATCATTGCAGTTCGGCCCTGTAGGCCATCAGCTGCTTCGCCCAAGGACGGGATCCCATGTGGCCAGGATCTGCGCGCCGCCAACAGGGCCGGCGTTTGCTGCGTTGCCCGATTCGCCAACGGTGGCCGGAATGCCAGCCGGCATCTGCACGATCGAACAGCAGGAGTCGAAAACCCGAGAGGGCGCGGCTCTGCACGGCACCCCATCACGGCCAGGGGGGTGAGCGCCGCCACCATCCCCGGCAGAATGCTGGGCCGCCTCCGCCGCACCCCGGCAGATGATCACCTCTCAGGCCCCGGCCGTGAGGCCCCGGTGGCGAAACTCCACCATCGCAGCGGCGTGCGGGGTTGGGCCGGAGAGCACCACGCAGCCTCCACCGCCCATTCCCGGCAAGCGCTCTCAGATCTGGACCGCCGGCGCCATGGATGGGCAGGTCCGGAATCGAGCCTGACCCATCACCACCGCGACCTGAACAGGAGCGCCAGGTTCCGTTGACTATGGCCGGGGATGTGGGGGATCGGCGCAGCAGGCCGTGGCTCAAGTCGGTTCCAAGAGGAGGGAGAGGCAGCGAAGATGGCATTCTCGCCGCTCCTAGCGCCTCGCCGCCAGAAAGTCATAGCGCTGGCATCAGCAAACGTCCGCCTTCCAAGGCGGCCGGCTCCAGCGAGGGCAACGACGACCCAGCCGCTGGCGCGATCGCGTTAGATCGCATGAGAGCGCAGACGGTCAGATAGCCTTTGAGCGTGCGGCCGCTTGCACGCCCGGCAGCAAGGCACTGCCTGGCGTACGAGACTAGGCAGGGGAACTGAGACTCAGCCCAGCCGGATCGGTACGACCCGCGCAGAGATCAAACGGCGGCCTTGGGCCCTGGCCTTCCGGAGCTCCAGGCCCCACGAAAACTGCCCCGGCCTGCTGAGAAGCTGCTGGAGCATTGGCGTCTTGGCGTGATGGGGTTCGAGGCGAATCTGCCCAACCCTTGGTTGCCTGCGCGGTGGACCCCTGCCGCCAAGGCCCTGCCGTGCTGGGCAAGCCCGCGGCCCAGCACCGGGGCCGGGCGCTGCCTTGTCTGCTCGGCCGCCCACCTGGAGGGCACGTTTATCCTGGCCACGGCCGCCGCGGCGCCACCACCGAGCAGCAAGCCTTCTTGCACCGCCCCAGAGCCTGGCGGGACGCTCACAGCAGCGGATCGGGCGGCATTTGAAGACCAGCAATCGATCATGAGTCACCCTGCCCACCGGAACTCCCCGGCGCCGGCGCGTGCATCGTATGGCCCTGACGTTTGCCGGGGTCAGTGGTTGACGCCTGGGTCACAGGCTGCCGCCACAGAAGCGAAGCCGACGCCGCCTTTTCCCACCGCAGGGTGCGTTATCGATATCGCTCCCACCCAGCAGCTTTCAACGCGATGCCCGGCTGCACCGACACGGGCGCGGGTCCGATTCGGCGCGGCACTGCGGCGCGGGCGAACATCAGCCTCGGCATGATCGCGATGAGGGTGATAGTGACCCCAAACCCCCCCCCCCCCCCCCCCCCCCCCCCCCCCCCCCCCCCCCCCCTTGGCAGGATTGCGTGATATGCAGCGGCTGGCGCCCCGGGCACGGGTTGCTCTGGTCAGTGACTGCCTCGCCTCCTCTAGGGCCGAGGGAAGGGAACGCGTCACCAGCTAAGGGATGAGCGGACGTTGCTGTGGAAGGCGGCAAGATGCGGTGAGGACTGGCACCGCTTGCCGGCCCGTCAACCTAGCCGCTGCTTGAGAGGGGGTTGAGTGCGGGACGGCTGGCCCCGCTGCGAGCGGCGCCCCGGAGGACGGGCAAGATCGCCCGCACGCCCACTCGTGCTGCCACGTGGGGCTAGCTGGCAGATTGACGGCCAAGTTAGAAGCGATGCGTGGAGTGGGGCCTTCCCCTGGCGCGACGGCCTTGCGCTGGAAGCCGCCCGGCGCAGCGGCGATCTGCGCTGGCGGCGGGCCGGAGGCCAGCTGGGCGGGGCCGGCCTGGGCGAGGGAGTCTCCTTAGATTTTCGGGCCGCCTGGGTTGTATCAATTATGAGTCCTCTCTCGAATGGCTCCGCTGACACGAGCCGCGCTGTGTGGTGGAGGAAGTGCTTCTCGGCGCGCGCGGTCGGTTCCAGCGACTTCGCATAACATGCACGGGCTTTATATGCGCTGGAATAGACACTACAGCGACAAGCGACGAGTGAAAACAAGTGTTGCAGAACGAACATCCGCCATCGAGCCACCAGGGAAAACCGTGGTTGGGATCAGGTTGCTGCTGTGTGCAGGGAGGGAGAGGGCAAAAAACCTGGGTGGCGCTAGCTTTCCTCGATGCCTGGCTGCTGGCGCGAGGGCCTCAAGCCTTCCCGTGGACCCAGCATCGGGTGCCGGCAGGGCAATCGCCGGCTAGCGAGCCTCTCACGAGGCGATGGTGAACGAAGGCGGGCCGCACGGGCCGCAGGCGGCATGATCTCGGCCTCAGAGCGCATCAAATTTCAGACGCCATTACCCGAATCCGGAAAGCCTCAGCGGCACGCTACGGACACGGTGATCTCGCCCATGGATTTAGTGTTCATCCCACTACCCCAGTGGAGCCCGACCGAGCCAGATGGGCAGCCAAACCTGGGCCTCTGCATGGCCAGAGCGCACGGCTTGCGCTGGGGGTGTCAGCTTTCGCCCCCTTTTTTTTACCAACCCCCTTGCTGGGGGCCCCGCCCGATTTTTTTTTTTTTTTTTTTTTGGAAAATAAAGTTCCCGATTTTTCGGGTCCAAAATAAGCCTTCTTTTCCCGGGGCCCTGTTCTCGCTCTCATAATGTCGTCTCGCCAAATGACACCCTGATCTCTCTCT
>Ga0163217_1116841_pt1 | contig 12189 bp, 13 predicted proteins | sample SynspAceP_FD_185933 | JGI IMG/M metagenome (GOLD analysis project Ga0163217, IMG submission 185933) | Saline lake microbial communities from Ace Lake in Antarctica - Synechococcus sp. Ace-P (PacBio error correction) | ecosystem: Environmental > Aquatic > Non-marine Saline and Alkaline > Saline ... | reverse complement strand
GCGGTTATGCGTGGGTTTGGCGGGGAGGATGGGCCGGCGCATGCCGCAAAACCGATGCGGGTAGCCGTCCCCGCAGGCATGGCCGGTCAGGACATCGTGTCGCCATCGCGCACAAAAGCTGCGGTAGAGCCGTCTTCAGGGTGATTGCGTTCCGCGCCGGCCCCAGCTGAGTTCAAGCAAGCTGCCGCGGGGCGTCTTTATCTTGCGCCCAAATCGTGCCGGAGCCCCAGCAAATCGCCCGCATTCACTGGCACAGCCCGAGGGACCGCGTGATGCGCCAGTTGTTGGGCGCTGGAATAATACAAACGTGTTTTGAATTGCGCTGGCGCGATCACCTGTTGCTCACCGCCGTTCGGGCTGAAGGATGACGATAGGTTAATGTCGTAAAGCTCGTTTTAGGCTTCTGCCAGATAGGCAGCAGATCGACTTCGGTTCGGGGGTGGAGGTCCGGGAAGGGCTCTAGCGCTGCTTGGGTCACGATTCCACGGCGAAATTGCTGGTGGCGAAGCGCCTTGGCCTTGAAAAGGGCAAAGCGGTGATACTCCCCACGCTTGGATGTCGCGTGCGACCAGTCGTTTCAGCAAGACGTAAACCAAAGATCATCTCGGTCCGCTTGCGGCCACGCTGGGGTGTGTCGCCCAGTTCGGTAGAGCGGTGCCACGATTGGGCGCCAAGCTCAAAGCTCTATACAAGGCGTTCGCTTGGGCGAAATACGGGGCGGTCTGCATCTGCGGGTTTGATCTTGGCCGTTTGGGACGATGGAAATGGTCGGTACCTGACACAATCACAGTAAGACGCGCGCCCGTTAAGCCAATCGGCATGTGCAGCCAGTTTCGGCGGGCAGGCGCGTTTTCGGCACCGCGAAACATTCGTGGCCGACATTGGTGTGGCCATGTTGCCGGCCCGCATAGAAGTCGGTTTATTCAGAAACACAATCGGATATGTAGGCGGACGTCGGCCATGGGGATCAGAGTAACGCGATTTGCCTGATCCGGACCTGTCGCTGTTGGAACAGCAATTTCAATCAGGACGGCTGCGCAGGGTGGCCCAGGCGTCGGGGCCCAAATCCATTCACGTCATTACCAATTAGGGCACGGTCAAAGACGGGTCGAAATTGCAAGCAAGATCCAGGTCTTCGGCTTCTATCGCGGCCATATCGAGCACCATATCACCGATCGCCACACCAGCGCGGGTTCAAGCGTGTCCGTCGAGAACACCCGTAGGGCAAGAATTGTTGAGCGGAAAAGTCAGTGTCGGCGCTGTTCGCGCTTTCAATCCAAGAATGTGAGCAGTTGTCATAGGTGTTTCCTTGCATGTGTTCTGTTACACCGGTGACGTTTGTGGCGCGGGTCGGTATGCCGATAGGGGACCGGTATGATGTTTCGTGCCAATTTCTCAAAAACCCGTCAAGCTGTGTGATGGGCGGGCGGTGCTGGGCTTTGGGGTCGGGGGGCTTGTTGGCGGCCTCCCTTGCAAAATCGGCTGGTGTAGGTAATAGTCCTTAGCCCATTACTAACAAGCATGTTACCGATGCCAGATCAGAAATTCGAGTTTGACCCATTTCTTGCCTTATCTACTGAATAGGCAGCTGAAGTGAGCAGTCTTTGCGTTCCAGCGTTTACCTATAAAGACCGCTTATGGCATGCTGCGGACCGAGTGGCGGGTGCTGTCCAATCTGGGCTTTTATGTCAGATGACCGCTGAGCGAAAATCGGGCAGCGCGCCAATATGCATTAGACCAAGATTCAGTCGTGCGGTTGCAAAAGGCTGACCGACCGGGCGGTTTCGTCACACGGCTGCGCGGGATTCAGGACCGGCGCGACAGAGCTGCTGTCGCTGACGGCCGCAGGAACGGGCGGCGTATGATGATTCTGTTTCGATTGTGGCCGAAGCCTATGAGCTCGTCTGACAGCGGACCTGACCCCAGCGGAGCGCGAAACGCTAAGGGGCTGTTGGTCAAGCTCGCAGCCGGGCAGGGGGCCGAAATCTGATGTTGGTCGCGGGCCACATGGCCCACCACTGAGGGTCAGAAGTTGACGTCGACACCGGGCAGGGTTCAGGCTTTTCTTCATCAGGTCGCCGCAATCCTGACCGGGCGGCTACATTCGAGATATTGGAGCTGTGTGACGCCGATATCCTTGAGGTCAAGCAGGGTCAGGCGCGGGGAAAAACAGTTCGCGGGAAAATAACACGTTCGTTGAAACCGGGCGCAATGCGAAAGCCGATGCGTTTGCTCAGGGTTGGCGATGGCGCGTTTCCATCTTGTCTTTGTTGGACCATGCCTGGTGGCCATGCGTTCGGCACGACGATCCAGTCGATTCGGGGCAAGGCCTGCCTGCGCGCGCAGCTGGCCGCGCATTTCCAGACCATTCGGAATAGACGACGGGCGGTAATCTTGTCCACCCATAGCATCAGTGCGTGCCAGAGGTTCAAAAGTCGATAAAAACTTGTCGTTTTTAAGCGGGCAACAAGTCCTGCAAGGCCAGACGTGATCAGTGTGTCGGCTAGCGAATGTGCGACCTGGCTGGCGGTGTTGCGACCCCGGGCAGGTCGATCAAGAATGAAATCCGACGTGGGCCAAGCTCTGCCACGGCGCGCTTGAGGCGGTTGTCATAGATGTTTTCGCCCGTTGCAGGCCTGCTTGCTCGATCTCGGGGAGAGCTCGTGCAATCTCGGGGGAAGGGAGGTTCCAGCTCAGCCGCTTGCGAGGAATGATTTTTGCGATTGGTCGACGTATCGCCCGAATTTGTGCGCTTGGCGCAGGTCCAGATCCAGAACGCTGGCTTGTGACCCATCCGTCAAGGGCTGTTGGCCACGTGCATAGAGAACGGTTGATTTTCGGCCCCGCCTTTTTCATTCCCGACGGACGATAATATGCGGCCATTGCGTTTTGTCCTTTCACTCCCCGTTTTGCAGGGGCACATTGGGGAAAACCATATGGCACACATGGCGCTTTTGAAAGCGTTTGTGGGCTCAGATTGTGGTTATTGTTGCGAAATTTCACCCGGCAAGCGGCAAGCGGGCCCATCCGCAAGGCACAGGCTAACCCGAGCGCCGTAGCGAGCGGTCATTGTTGCCCCCATACGGTCCAGGTGCAATCGTAACGCCGCTGACGTCGTTTTACTTGCCAGCTTTGCGCGACAACGTCGATGCCAAGCTGGCGGAGTTCACAATGGGCCGTGCAAACCGTTTCAAGCGCGCCTTGTCAGAACAGTTGCCTGCGCAAAGCAATTACGTTCGACGAGGTCATGCGCCGCGATCAATCCTCCGGCGGGAGCGGGGTGGATTGTCTACTTTGCGACAGGGGGGCGGTTGTGCGGTTTGCCGCCAGCGCGAGGTGACCTGAATCAGAGAGGGGAAAAGCGGGCATCTCAGCGAACCTTTCGTGGAGAGCTGAGGGGGGACTATTGGACCGTAGTTGCCTTTTCCAAAACCTAAACATCGCGCCAGATGTTCCGTAAAATGCGAGGGTAACCTTGGGCAGGGGCGAGATGCCGCTTCTTTGGACTAAAAATACGTGATTCAAATAAAAAATGTGGCGCGCCCCCTCGGGCACGCCCATCTGGAATTTCGCAATGGAAAAGGGTTTAGGAAGGCCCAGACCTGGCGTATTTGTTTGAAACTTGGAAACGCGGCCACCGGTGTCCATTCAAGCGGGATTGTGCCGCCGTTCCATGGCAGTGTGCACGGAGGGGTCAATATCAGCGACCCAGTTGGTCGCCTTCTTTGCCGGGTAGGTCGAATTTCATTTTCCGGATCGTTAACCGTCTGTCATTTTGACCGTTGATCGTGTGGTATTCGGGTGGTGATCGGCTTTTCATGACAGCTCTCCTTACGCGTTCGCGGCAGATTTTGGCTTGTAATGTACACGTTTTCGACGATGCGTGCCGATTTTACACGGACGCGCGCGCAGGTAGTACAGTTTCGCACGACGCACACGGCCACGACGGACAACTGTAATGGCTCTCGATGTTGTGGAGTGCAGCGGGAATACGCGCTCTACGCCTTCACCAAAGGAAAATCTTGCGCCACAGTGAACGAGCGGCAATTACCTTTTGCCGGTTGTTACGTGCAATGCAGACGCCTTTCGTAGTTCTGAACGCGGGTACGTGTACCTTCGGTCACCTTTAAAGCCCACGCGGATGGTGTCACCGGCGCGGGAAGTCAAGGGATTTCTTTCCCCAGTTTCGGCGATTTTGTTCCGCCCTCGATTCTCAAGCAATCAGGTTTCATCTTGATCGTTCTCCTTTGAATGCTCGGCGGTTATCACGAAGTTTTGGTACGATCAAGAAGCTTCCGGTCTTGTGGCGGGCCTGCCGCGGGCAGCCCATCGAAGGTAGGGTTCATTCTTTGCTTGTCATCTGCGGATGCAGAAAAGACTGGGAGCCGCTTACACACGATTCCAGGACCTGCGCGTCGTATAGGCGGATTGCCCTGCAGATCAAGTTCCCGATCACCAAAAAGGCGCCGCGCGTTTAGCGCTAAAATAGGGGCGGAGATTTGCTGCGGACACGGTCCAGCACGGTGTCCGCCATTTTCAGATCGGCACAAACCGCTGGCCGGTAATCGCCTCGAAAGCGTCGATATAGACTTGCGATGTGGCCGGCGATCAAATCGCTGCGGGAATTTCCGGGGATATCATTCGTTGCATAGGGGTTCGGCAGCGCGCATTCAACCCAGATCGGATCCCGTCCTTGTCAAAGGGACGGTGGGCGGGTTGCCGTTTTCCAACGCAGGCCTCATAGCCTTCGGGCCAGCCAAGGAACCGCGAATGTCGAGCAGGTGTGGTGGCATTTTCATCAGCCAGCAGGATATTGCCCTGCACATCGGTGCCGAATTCGTATTTTTGTTTGTCAACGAGGATCAGCCCGTTTTCGCCTGCCATTTTTTCCTGCCCCGCGCGCGAAAAGAGTTTTCAACCGCATGTCGTTGATCTGATCCCATTGTGCTTGGGTGAGCAGGGTCTTGGTAACGATCTCTTGGGGGCCGTCAGCGGGAGCATTCGTGCGGCCGCCGTCAAACTCTTTTGGAGGTCGGGTGATGATCGGCCGCACGGTAACGCCTGATTGTCGCGCCGCCAGGCCATCAGGAAAACGATGGCCGTACATTTCTCGTTCACCTTTCTTTGTATAGGCGTCACACCGAAAGTGCCTTGTTGAGCCGCCTAGATAGCCGCGTACCACGATCCTCGACAGGGCAAGAATGCGTCAGGTTGCTTGCCGATCACCACATTGGGGTCGGGATATTCAAGCACGTGGTTGGGGCAGATGTCGCCTGGTGTTTTCGAACCGAAAACCGGCGCGGGTTTGCGTCAAAACCTGACCCTTGAAGGGATGGAGGTGAGGGATACGATCAAAGGCCGAAATCCGGTCCGATTGCACACGAGAATCTCGCCGGTCGTTCCGGGCAGATCATTAGGCAGTCGCGTACCTTGCCGAAATAAGGTGTCGGCAGCTCAATCGATGCGGAACAGTGATCAAGGGTGCGGGGTCGGTCTGTCAGGTCGCCTTCCGTGGGGTCACTTCTTGGAAGGTATATTTTGCCCACATATCGGGGCGTCGTTGTTTTCTGTCAGCGTTTCGGCTGGGCCTGCCGCCATTTGGCGATTTCCGCCGTGATTGCCGGACATTGAGGACCGGGGGGATGGGGCGGTCTTTCCAGTCAGCGGGGCGGGTGTGTAATTGCGGGTGCTTCCAGCAGGCCCTGAGGAATGCGCTTCCTCGACCACGCTGGTCGGCGTTGCCCAATTACGCCGCGCGCAGCAGGCGCACCGTTGGGCGCGATCATTAGCCTTGCGCGGCCACTCTCCGCCTGTCATGAACAAAGTCGCCAAGTTGACACTTTCGGTGATGCCATAGTGTTCCATCACGCGTTCATCGACGCCTTCGGAAAACCCGGCCACACAAAGATGGTGACGCCGGGAAAACAGGTGGCTAGATCTTGCGGGCCATGGCTTGATCAAAGCGCCGTCCGCGTGGGGGACATATAAAGGTCGGCCAACGCCCCGAGGCACCGGTCAATCGGCGTTCTCTATCGCGGGCGCCAACCACATCGGCGCGCCATAACCATGCCGGCACCGCCGCCTGCAGGGGTATTCGTCGACATTGCGGTGTTTTGCCCACAGCCATAAGCCGCCGCAGATCATGGGTGTTCAGCTGCCATGTTGCCTTCTTGCAAGCGCGCGGCCGTTGAGGCTGGCCCACTAGCAACACCTGGGAACAATTCGGGGAAGAGGGTTAACGATCTCGGCGCGCCAGACGCCAGCGTAATCCGGGGGTGATCTGCATCAGCCGCGCGGCTTGACGGGTGGGGCGAAACAGATCGCCGTTCCGTTGAGAACGTTGAAAGGAGTGATTCAGGTGATTCGGCCTTGGGCATGGTAGGCCTTCGGTTCTGACCTAAGCGTCTTTTTTCATCGCGGCAGGATGCCTCGGGCGCGGTCGCGATCATGCGACCCGACGCCAGATCGACAGTGGGGGAACCGCGAGCCTTGCGTTTGAAGGAGGAAAACCGGTTGCGAACTTTGCCGCGAGTTTGCGTTCAACAATCGTCAGCGCCGTGGTTCTGGACCGTCTTGACCTTGCCGATCAGCGTTGCCGCCGGTGTCTCATAGGACTCTAGCCCGATAAGATCGGCATGTGATAGAATTATCATCGTCGGGCAGCGACAGGCAGTTGGTCGCGCTGCGCAACAGAACGGTGCCGCGCAGGGCGTCTGCCTCTTCTTTGGAACGTGAATCATACGGTGATGCGGGCCGACAAAAGGCCGTTTTTTACAGGGCGCGACCAGCGCGAGATTGGTAGCTTGCGTGTGCCGTCTTCGCTTGGATAGGCGGGCTGTAAGTTTTCGATGTCTTCTGGCACAGCGCAGTTAGCTCTTTATCGCAAGCTCTCGCGGACACCATATGAGCCAGAGATCGCGCCCACTGAAATTTTTATCGCTTCACTTGCAAAAGCTCCGAGTTTAAGGCAAATTTGTACCGGTCCACTGACCTGTCGCCCGCGCGGCATTCCGACTTCTCTGGTTGCGTTCAAAACCAGATGCCAATGGCAGCGCCGTTCCGAGCGATAAGAGAAGGCGAAGAAGGACGAAACATTTGTCAGCTTTCATTCTGGTCCAAAGGGCAGGCGCAAAGGCCAAAAGGTCGCAGGCCGTTCCGGCGGGACGTATTCGTTTATGAGCACGTACATCGGAACAGGCTGCACGCGCCAAAGATGGCGGGGCTGTCGCATGTACCTGAATCTCTCGGCCGCGAGCCTGAGCCGCGCCGAGAGAAAGCCGATTTATTCTTCGGCTGCGTCTTCTTGCAGGGAGCACAGCGGCTTCGGCAGCAGCAGTGGCCTGGCTGCTTTTTCTTCAAAACGCGCTCTTGCGCTTTCCTTGCCGGGGGGGTACCCTTCTTGGGGTTGTTCCGCTCGGTCTTGTCTTTCACGCCGGCAGCTTCAAGCATACGTGCAAACGCGGTCTGTTGCTGTGCGCCCCCTGGCCGATCCAGTTATTGAACGCGCTCGACGTCCATTTTTTTACGCGCTCTTCGCCCCCCACTATCTTTCGCAGCAGCGGCGTTTGTATTTGTGCCCAGCTTTTCGATTGAAGCGGCCATCGCGTGGCTTGCGGCTGTTCAGCTGCCAAACGATGCGGTAAAAAGGGCGCTTTTTTTAGAACCGCCACTGGGCGAGACGAATTTTCATGGATGAGTAGTTTCCTTTAGGTAGGTACTGAGCGTTCAGGGACGCACCCCGGACTTATGTTTGCTGGGATGTTGCTTGTGGTGCTGAATGACTCAGCGATGATGAAGTTCAGAAACTTCTTGGCGAATTCGGGATCGAGGTCAGGCCTCTTTCGCCAAATCTTCGAAGCCGCTTGATCTGGTTTCGCTCGCGTCCGATCACCCACCCCCCCCCCCCCCCCCCCTGAGGGGAAGGTCGTGTTCGGCTTTTGAGTTTCCCCACAGCCTGAGTGTGTTTTGAACCGCTTCGCCCAAAGTGTAAAACCAGAGATTCGCATCCAGACGCGTCGATGGACGCGCGCGTGCTCTTTGAGAACCCTGCCAGCGCGGGTGACGGGATCGGTCATGCGGGCGGCTCCTTTATTTAACGGGCCAAAGGGCAGGGCGTGTTGCACGTTTCAGGGTGGCCTCCGGGCGGGAGTTTTACGGGGCAAAATGAAGTGCGGATCATTCTTGTTTTCCCGAAGGCCGGAGAGGCTGGCCGGGGCAGACCAGCGCCACCCCATGCCGGCCGGGCAGTTTGCCGCCCATCTGTTTTGGCTGCTGCCTTCCAGCGCTTTGGGGTCCACTGGACGGATCCATGCCACCGGCATGCGCGCCTTTGCCATCATGCCCTCATCGCTGTTTGAGCATGCCACCCTTTGCCCCATTTTGCACCATTCTTTTTCATCATGTCGCCCATCTTGGCGATGCATCTTCATGAAGTTTGTTCAGTTCGGACACTTCCATGGCCCGCGCCTTTAGCGATGGCGTTTTTTACGGGCTGGCCTTGAAGGAGGGGCGGGTTGGCGCGGCTCTTTCTTGGTCATCGACTGGATCAGGGCGATTTCTTGGCGCTTTGAGGATCTTGTCGTAAACCCGCGTCTTCAACCTGTTTTGGCCATTTGCCCAGCGGGGGGCATCTGCCCCATCATTGCCCTGCATTCCCGCCATTTTGAGCATCTGTTCGAGCTGCATTTTCAGGTTCGTCATAATTGAACTGGACCCTTGGCCATGCGCTTCATCATCTTTTCGGCTTGTTTCGGCCTTCGATTGGTTTCTTGCGCCTTCTCGACCAGGGCGACGATGTTCACCCATGGCCTAGGATACGGGCCCGCGATGTGCGTTCTGGCTTTCAAACGTTTCCAGCGCATCCAATCTTTTCGCCGAGGACGACGAACTTGATGGCGTTTTGCCAGTGACCGCCCGCATGGACAGGCCGCCACCGCCGCGGGCCGTCGCCGTTCCATGCGGGTCAGCACGGGGACGCCGGAAAATGCCCAATGCGGTTCGTTAAAGGTTTCGGAAGTTTGTACGTCGTCTTGACCGGTCAGGGGCCGTCGCAAACCAGCAGGGTTTCACGCGGTTTGGCGACATTCGCGTACCGCTTCGACCTGCTTGGCATCAGGCTCTTCGTCGGATCGGACAAGCGCGCCCGCGGTATCAAGGCATATAGACGTCATAGCCGCCCATGGATGCCTGGTCCGTTTTCGCGCGTTTCGCGATCTGGACGGGGTTTTCGGCTTGACGATCAATATAGGCAGGGTATCGACGCCCCGATCTGCACGCGAGAGATCGCCAGCGTCCATCGCGGCGGGCGGTTGACGTCAAGCGAGGCCATCAGCACGCGCTTGCCGTCGCGGTTCTTTCAGGCGGTTTGGCAAGCTTGGCCGTGGTGGTGGTTTTACCGGGAGCCTTGCTAGGCCGACCAATCAGATCGGCGGCAGGCGCATTGTCGCGACTTCAGCGCGGCCCGGTTCGCCGTTCGCCTTTCAGCGTCGTCGATGCAGCGCCGTCGTGGACAATCGGTTGACGGACCTGGCTGGCCGGCGGGTTTAATCGGATTTGGTGACCGCCTGACCTTGTGCCCTGTCTTGCACGGGTTTGACGAAATCGCGGGCGACAGTCAGGGGATACCCCGTCGGCTTGCAAGGCAGGGCGACGCGGACTTCGCGTAGGGGCGCGTATTTCCACATTCCTCTTCGCGAGAGGGCCACCCTGGTGTCAGACGGTCAAAGACGCCAGAGAAGGACGTTCAGAAGATTCTCAAACCATGGGGGGGGCCCATGGGGGGCCCCCCCCCCCCCCTTTTTCGATCCGGTTGCGGTTCCCTTGAAATAGGATGCCCGCGTTAAATACGCAAATGCCCCCACGGGTAACACGCTGGTGGGGGGCGATCTCTGGCCGCGCCAGAGACGGAAGACAGATGCTTCCGGAGATTTGCGGACCGTTTAGGCGAGCGGCGGGATTGAGTCAACCCGCCGCGCGTCCCGCAGGGTCCAGGCTGCCTTTGAGCGCGGTCGACCCCGCTTCATTGGCGCGGGCGATGGGTGGCTTCGGCATCGGTGGCCAGCGCGTTCGGCGGCGACGATGGTGACATCGGTCACTGCCCATAAAGCCCAGTACTGCCTTGAGGAAGCCAGTGTTGAAGTCGGCCTCGGAGGCCGGCAGGGACGCCCAGGAGGCCATCGCGACGATGTACGCGCTGCCTTTGACCAGGGGCCTTCGGGGCCGGCTTCCGGTGTGTATCGGAAGGTTGGACGCCGACGCGGGCGACGAGATTCGATCCAAGCCTAAGCGACGCGGGCAGCTAAAAGTTGATAGATTGGCGCCGCAATGACGGATTGGTGTCGGCGGCCAAGCAGTTCGGCAAAACAAAGCTATGTCGGGACTCAACCCAGGCGCTTCGCTTTGCTCGGCTGGAGCGGTTTCGGACTCAGGTGTAGCGCGGGCGATGGCCCATGTTCCGTGATCTGGGGCAGGGGTTCACGGGCGAGATCGCGCCGGTTACATCAGTGTCGCCCAGTTGTTGCGATGATCCGGTCGGTAAAGGACTACGGGTCACAGGGAGCTGCTGGTGCTGGCGGAGGGAGTCGATACCGCAAGATAGACATGGGAGGATATCCCTTTCGTGTTTGCTTTCTGACCTCTACATTGACCCTTGTTGTGCGACGCAACTGGTGGAAAATGCAGGTTGATGTGTTCAATAAGCACAGGCGCGGGCGTAAGGGGGCTGTGATGGATAACTGGACGAAATTTAAAACGGCCTATTCAGGTGGCCGCGTATGGGGACCGTCAGCGGCGCGGCCGAGGTGTTGGGCGCTGCATCACGGCCCACCGTAATCCGCCACGTCGATGCCGCTGGAACGCCGGCTTGCCGGTCAAGCTGTTCCAGCCGTCAAAATGCGCGCGGTACAAGACGACGAGGGCGGCGAAGGACCTGCTGCGTGATTGGCCGCGGCCACGACGATCAGTGTCAAGCCAACGTTGGCGAGGCCGGATCAAGCGGGCCGCGGGGGAGGCGGTGTTCGGGCGAGTTTGGTTTGTCACGTTCGTGATGGAACTGTCGAGCTGGATGAACGCCGCTGGTTGGTCGCGTTCCAGAAGAAGAACCCGTATGTGAACCGTGCGGTTTCTGACCGGAGAGCGTTCTGTTCCGGCTGGGTACGGTGGAAGCCCATTATCGCCGATCCGTGCCGGACAGGTGCCGGAGGCAGCCAGTAATGTGGCTACAGCCGTGTTCATATGCTGGCAGATGGGGCTGTTCGCCCATAAGAGCTATATCGTCTTGCGCATTGGATTGCCTTTCGGCCCTTTTTGATGACTTATGGGCAACCACCGGTTTGTCGGGCATGACGACGCGCAGATGCGTTGCACCGGTTCTTTAAGTGGGATTGCGCGATTATGGTGCCTGCACAAAGCGATCTTCGTTTTTCCGGCGGGGCTTGATTGGCGGGCGGGCTGCGGGTGGCGGTGCGTGAGGGCGGGGATCGGGTTCATCCGAGCTGACGGAAGGTCGGCGGCCGACCCCTGATCTGGTCGAATGGTGCACCCGATTCTGCCCGAGGTGCGGATTCGACGTTGTGGCTGGTGACCCTGTTTGATCTGCACCGCACGCCGAAGGTACCAGTCGTTTTGCTGTCTTTTCTGAAAAAAAAGCGGTAAAGAGGAAAATGTGATGGCGGACCTGATATGCAGGGGGCATTCTGGCGATTGCTTGGTATTTTCGGGCCTTTGGTGGCGGGGTTCATTTTCCACTGGGGGGCGCTGGTCGGGCCAATCTGATCCCGCCTACGGCGCTGAACGCGCGCGGTTCGTTTATCGCGGGTTATGGTGATTTTTGCGGTGGCTGTTGGCCCCGCGACGGGGGACCCAGGCCGTGGCCCAAAAAGGGGGGCCAAAAACGGGCAGGCCCCTGGGCCGCCTATTCTGGTCTGGCCTTGGGGCGGCCTGTTCGCTGTCTTTATTTTGTGGCTGATTGTTCCGAAGGGGCTTGGAAAGAACGGGCGCCGCCCGGTTTCAGTTTGCCGGGCAAGCTGTGTTTTAACGTTGGACCGGCCCCGGTGATTCGCTTGGCGGGGGTTTTGGCTTGGCTGCTTTGGCTTTTGCGTCAGGTCCACGACGGCACGGTATGGGGGGTTGGCCCTGACGATCGGATCGGGTTGGTGCGCTTTGGGTGATCTTTCGCGCGGAATATTCTCT
>Ga0163217_1046891_pt1 | contig 12189 bp, 10 predicted proteins | sample SynspAceP_FD_185933 | JGI IMG/M metagenome (GOLD analysis project Ga0163217, IMG submission 185933) | Saline lake microbial communities from Ace Lake in Antarctica - Synechococcus sp. Ace-P (PacBio error correction) | ecosystem: Environmental > Aquatic > Non-marine Saline and Alkaline > Saline ... | reverse complement strand
AAGCATGCTATCTCTACTGTTGGTGCGGGTCGTCCGGTAGCGCCCTTGCCGGTTCAAGGCAGTGCTGAAGAAGCAGAGATGGAAACACCTTTGATTGTTGGGGAGGTCTTGATTGTTTTTTTCAGGCGCCATGAAGGCGAGCTGAACGTGCTGTTCTTGTTTCCACCTTGAAGGTCAACGGCATGAGCGGCCACCAGGGAAGACCCCCAGGGTATTTGTCGAGCTGTGGTGAAACTCGGCTGGCGCCGGACATCAATGCTTTTCTCAAACCGTCAACCGCCACCATCCCAGCCCGCGCTTTCCTTGATTGGCGCTGGGATAAGGTGGAGGGCTGCAGTCAATGTAAGCCGAGACGAGGCGGGATCTGGTTATCTTCAATCACGTCCTTGACGCCGAGTGCAGGAAGCCGCAACCCTGAGCGCGAACTGGTCAAGAATGCGGCGGTAATAGATCGCACCGGCTTGATTCTGGATATCTTCGCCAGCGCGCCCGTTACCCCATGAGGCAAGCTGCAGGTCTGAGCTCGCCCTAGAGCTTTGAATCAACTTGAGTACGCGGTTGGTTGCTGGTTGGACTCACCTGAAAGCGGCAGTAATGGGCGTTATGGCCTCGCGGCCCAGGTTGAAACCAGCTCGAGACCGATCGCCGCCTTGTCGGAGGGATCAAAACAGATCACCCGCGTTTGGCCAAAGTCCGTAGCCAGCGCGAGCAGGCTCGCTCGAATTCAAAGGCGTCGCGCCGAAATTTCCAGTAGTTCTCTGGTCGGTCTACACCAATGGCGGGCAACTGTCCAACGCTTGTTCAACGTGGGTCACCCGTTCAGCGGTTGTACGCGGCTAGATCAGTTTGTTTTGCCACTTTGGATCCCGACCTACGGCGGAATTGAGCTGATTGATATCGGCCCCGGGCCATTCTTGCTGATACGGTGGGTTTTATCCGTCATCTGCCCGCACAAATTGGTCGAAGCCTTCAGAGCCACACTGCGAGAGAGTCCAAGTCAGGCTGATCTGCTCCTGCAGTTATCATGGGCCGGCTGACGACCCCAGACCGTACCTCGCATACGAGCAGGTAGTCAAGGTTGTCTCACCGAAATTGATGCGATTGAACTGCCCATCCTTTGAGGTTTACAACAAGATTGATCTGTTGGAAACACGTCGAGCCGCACATTTCAGCGTGATGAGTCCGGCGTTGCGGTGCGCGGGTCTGTGGATGTCTTGCGCGCAAGGGCTTGGGGGCTGGAGCTTGGTTTTGCAAGCAGGCGATGGCTGAAGCGGCTCGGCCAGGATGTGATTCAGGAATCGTCGGTAATTGTGGAGCCACGCTGAGGCTCGATTGGCGGGGGCGCAGTTCTTAGCGGTAGCGCCGTGGTAGAAGAGCGCATTGCCGATGACGGCCGCCCAGCAGCTTGACCTGCGTTTGCAGAACGCGAAGTGTATTTTCAATCGGTCTGCTTCAAGCGCGAGGGTTTGGTGCTCCCCCGATGTGTTTCCTGCAAACAACATACTTTGCCAATAATGGGTTGCCCAGCGTTGTTCGGCCTGGGGGTGGGTTAATTGCTGTTAGGATTGAAACAATATCTGGGGTGGCCTGAGGGTTGTACCTGTCTGGCAGGTTTACGAATTAAACGGAGGAACGCTATGGCCTGGAATGAGCCTGGTGGTGGTAAAAAATAACAAACCCAAGACCCTTGGGGTAGTGGCGGCAACCAATGGTTGGCAGTAAACAACGGGAAACAATAACGGCAACCGCGGCGGCAAGCAGGTCCTCCAGATCTTGATTGAAGCGCTGAAGAAGCTTGCACGGACATGGCTGAAACGGGCTGTTTCGGTGGCAAAAAAGGCAATAGCAACTAACAGTTGGTGCAGCAGCCGCAACAGTTGGTGGCGGAGCGGGCCATATCCGAAGCTGTTCTGGGCGATTGCCGGTCTGGTTATTATTGCCTGTCTGGCTGTTCAGTGCTGGTCTATACCGTGGAATGAGGCAGGATACAGGCTATGTGCTGCGTTTCGGCGTAGTACCACCTCATCCTCGGTGGAACCGGCCTGGCATCTTTATTTTCGCCGATGAAGGAAAGTTTCAGCGTAAACGTGACCCAGGTTCGTTCTAGTCGCCAGCAAGGTCAGATGCTGTACTGAAGACGAGGAACATTGTAGAAGTGCCGGTGGCTATTCAGTATCGCATTTCCAACCTGGAAATTTTGTACTCCAGAGTGGAAGGATCCGGAAACCATGTCTGAGGCATGCGACTGAAAGTGCGCTGCTGGCACTAGTGGTTCCCACGCGATGCAACCAGGTTGCTGACTGAAGGCGTGAGGCAGATGGGTGTTGAAACCACCGAGCGCTCTGCAGCGCTATTCTGGATACCTACAATACCGGTATTACGCGTTAGTGCAGTAAAACATTGAAAGTGCGCAGGCTCCGGCCGAATGTGCAGGACGCCTTTGGACGCTGTTATTCCGTGCCCCGCCGATAGATGAAGTGCGCCGAAGCGTAACCAGCTGTAATCCTACGCCAAACGGGGTATTTCCCGAGGGCGCTGTGGTCGCGCACTAGTCGGCTACTGGAAGAGGGCTGAACGGTTACCGTTGATGAAGTTATTGCGCCGCTCGCAGATGGATGGTAAGACTTTGCAATGCGCGTTCAACCTGATTTGTACGTTGCAGTACCATGAGCATCTTCCAGAGGTAAGCGATGAGGCGCATGTACATCGAGGACGCTGCAGGAAGTGGATGACCAATACCAGGCAAGATTCTGGTATGCGGGTTGGTGGAGGTAACAATTAATCTTGCTGTATCTGCCGCTGGAACAAGTTGATGCAAGCAAGGTGGCGGTGCGGGTGCTTCGTCCTTCGTCCTCCTCTTCGTCCTCTTTTCAAATGCAAAGGCGCTTGGCGCTGGAGCTGGCGAAATCAGGTTCGCCTTTGCCGTTGGAATACAGGCAGCGTGATTCTGCGTGCAAGGGAGGTCTCGCTGATGAGTAATAAAACAATTTTCGCCTTATCCTGGCTTTGATTCTGGTAGTTCGTTGGCTTGGAACAGCTTCTTCGTTCGTCAGTCAGATCGAAACGCGCATTCCGTCCTGCAGTTTGGTCGGTTGGTAAACAGGATGATGTTCAGCAGGGCTGGCATTTCAAGTTACCCTTCGTGCAAGCTAGCATCGTTTGTTCGATGGTTCGGCGCTGGACGCTGGCGATACGCGACTCACGTTATCTGTACGCTGGAAAAGGAAAGCGCTGATGGTTGACTCCTATGCCCAAGTGGCGTTATTGCCAACGTAGAGCGGTTTCTACACTGGCGACGTCCGGGGCTATGCGCCGATCGCTGAAGACCGCCTTGCTCGTCAGTTGGAATCCGGGCTTGCGGTAACGAGGTGGCACGCCGCACCTGGAACGGAAGTCGTATCGGGCGAACGGGATCAGTTGATGGCTGACACCAGTACGCTGGAATGCCAGCGCGCAGCGCGAAATTGGGCATCGAAGTGCTGGACGTGCCGGGTCAAGGCGATTAAGATTTGCCCCGTGAAGTGAATCGCAGCGTATTCGAGCGTTATGAGTACCGAGCGGAGCGTTGAGAGCGCGTGAGCACCCGACCAGAGGGTCGCGAGCTGGGTGAGGGTATCGAGCGGATGCTGATCGCAGCGCGAGTGAATTCTGGCTGAAGCCTTCCGTTGAAGCCGAGCAGATTCCGTGGTGGACGGGGGAGCCAGTCAGCTGCCAATCTACTCTGAAGCCTATAATACAGGGATCCTGAGTTCTATCCCTTTATCGTAGTCTTCAGGCCTATCGTGAAAGCTTCTCCAGGCAGTCCGATATTTCTTCGTATTTGATTCTGATAGCGAGTTCTTCCGCTTACCTCAGGGTACAGTGTGAGGTGATGCCGTTGACTGACCCACAGCTGCTGCCTTAGCAGTGTGGTCAGGCCAAAAAACGTGATAACAATCGCGCAAGCGGGGAAATCCCGGCTTTTTTGTGACTGGTGCTGCTCTGCATGCTGACCAGGCACTCTGTTTCTCTATTTCTGTATTCGCTAGCAGGGGTCCGGTTACGCCGGGATCCGTTGCGTCAGGAAAGGGTTGTGATTAATGCGACTGTAGATAAGCTGGCTGTTGGCCTGATGCATCGAAGAGGTGCTGCCTGAAGAAGGGCGGCGCGTATCGAAGTGCTCGCCAGGCAACTGCCTTGACCTCTTTGCCTCCTGGGGGATATGACCTTGGTCATTACCCCGCACATCGAATTACGTAGAATCCCTGCTGACTCGGTGCGTCATGACCTCGTAACTTGCAAACGTTCAAGATGATTGATCAGTTGTCAGGTCGCTATTGCTCGGGCTGCGCGCGGACATACCCGCCAGGTCGCGCGTATCGATGCGCCACGCTAGGGTGCGAAGGGCCCAGCAGGCTCTGCTATTGCGGCAGCGTCGATGCATACCCCGCCCGCGCGCACTGTCTACCGCCCGCAGTGCTGATCCAGCTGGGTGTCTGTTAGCTGTTACTGGCGGATCCGCTGTTCCAGCGCCGAGTGATGAATCGAGATTATTACCTGATGCGGAGAGGTTGCTGGATAGCTGCCCAGGTCAAGGGGTGGTGCCATCTGGATATTGGCCACGTCGTGGTATTTCCGGGCCTGACCCAGTCCGCGGGTCTGGAAGAGGTACCGATACGGGCGCTGTTCGATTGCGCTGCAGCGGCAAGCGCGATTTGATGAGGTGCGTCAACTGACGAGCGCGCTGAGTCAGTCCTCGCTGGCGGCCATTGCCTTTGCAGTCTGGCGAGTTGTCCGGTGGCGTTGAAGTGCTTGGAGGCGCGGCACGTTATTGGCTCGATGGTGCGCCCGACGTTCGGTCATTTTGGCAGGCGCTTGGATGATCTTGGTTGAAATCGCCCAGACGCTGAGCCGGCAATATCCGGATATCCCACTGTACTTTGACCTCGGCGAAGCTGGCGTGCGTGGTCTACCACTATCATACTGGCGTGGTGTTTTCCTGCCTATATAGCGGGTGTCGGCCAGAGCATCGCCAAGGCGTGTCGTGAACGATGATTATGGTCAGGATTTTGGCCGGGCGCGTGTCCAGCGACGGTTTTTCGACCTGATCTGCGTTTGCTGGTCGGAGGCGCGGGTCCAAGCTGGCGGCGGGCGTGCCCGCCGGTATATGGGGCTACCTATGGCCAATTGAGCCAGGCTTGCAAGCTGGAGGTGATGGCACTGCGGCGGGCGCGGAGAAGCGCGTTGATTGTCGCCTTGCCTGGCCAGGATGGGATGGTCCGAAGCGCCGATTATGCGGTGCGACACGCATTTTGGGCGACTGGCGTGATTAACGGCCTGGCAGGTTGCTGATCTGAATAAATTGATTCAATGGCTGTGCAGCGGCCGTTTCAAATTTTGAATTGAGGCGAGAGCTGAAATGGGGCAAAGATGTAGTCATTCCTGGGTCCCAATGGGGCGATGAAGGCAAGGGCAAGATCGTTATCTGCTCACCAGTCAAGGTTTAGCTGCCGTTATCAATTGGCTATAGTGCGTTACCAGGGCGGTTCACATGCCGGACACGCTGGTCAATCGTGGTCACAAGGACCGTATATGCACCTGATTCCCTCGGGCATTCTGCGGGAAAAATGTGCCAGTGCTTTATCGGCAACGGTGTTCTTGTAGTGCTGTCTTGCCTTGAGCCCTGATGAAGGTGCTTTTTCAAAGGAGCTGGAAAGCCAAAAGGCGTGCCCAGTGCGTTGAGCGCTCCTGCGCATCAGTCCGGCCTGCTCCGCTGGATCCTGCCTTTTCACGTAGCCGGTGGATCAGGCCGCGTGAAAAGGGCCCGCGGGGCGATAGCCAAGATCGGCCCACACACGGGGCGCGGTATTGTCCTGACGATTGAAGACAAGGTCTCGCGCCGTGGTCTGCGCGTCGCGGATCTTGTTCATTCGCGAACGTTTCGCCGCCAAAGCTGGGTTGAAAGTGCTTGGACACCATTAACTTTGCGTTGGGCAGCATTATACAAAGGTCGAGCCGGTCGGATTTCCAGTAAGACCCTGGATTGAGGCCTTGGAGTATGCCGAGTAAGTGGCTGCGCGCCGCTTGATGACAGGACGTGACCGCCCGCCTGCATGAATTGCTTTCGTTCCGGCGCCAACATCATGTTATGAAGGAAGCTCAGGGCTCGTTGCTGGATTATCGATCCACGGTACTTATCCCTTTGTAAACCCGTTCCAATGACCATCTGCTTCGGTGGTACTGCGACTTGGCTCCGCGATTTTGGACCCGTGCTACCTGGGATTACGTTGATCTGGTATCACCAAGGCCTACACTACCCGCCGTTTGCTCTTGGTCCAGTCCCCACAGAGCTATTCGATGATGTGGGTGCTCGCCTGGACCGAGTCTGGTGGCCATGAGTTTAGGCTCCACCACCGGGTAGGTGCGTGCGCGTCGTTGTGGCTGGATTTTGATGGCGGTTATCTTGCGTCGCCGCGATGGAGATAACAGCATTCATTGGTCTGCTGTCTGGGACCAAGCATGGATGTACTGGACGGGCTGATGTAGATCCGTTATCTGATATTGGCTATCGCAATGGGAGGATGGTGCGGGATCGAAGCGCCTACCGATGCTGACAGCTATCTGGGTCTGCGAGCTGTCTATGAAGACGTTCCGGGCTGGAGCGAGTCGACCCTGGGCGCCAGACGCGGAAACAGTTGCCAGCCAAATGCGCGCGCTTATATCAAGCGAATCGAAGAGCTGGTTGCGTGCACCTGTGGATATTTCATTTCCACTGGGCCGATCGCAACGAAACCATCATCCTGCGGCAGATTTTTCTGAGCAGGTGTGTGGGACAATGGTCTGATGTTAAATCTGATCTGAATAAAAAAAGGCGCCGCGAAGGCGCCTTTTTTTGTGCTGATAATGCGGATCGGGTTTCAGGGCAGGCCGGGTGGTGAGAAAAAAAATACGCGCCACGAAAAAATCCACAGGTGCAATAACGCGGAACCTGAGGTCCATGACGGTATGGATTTTTGTAGCAGAATCTGGTGCGAATGCATCAGAGAAGAAAATGGTGCCAGGAGAAGACTCGAACTTCCACGGCCTTGCGGCCACCAGCACCTGAAAGCTGGGGCGTGTCTACCAATGTTCACCCACCTGGGCGCTTTTCTCAGACGGCTGGTTTGCTAAGCTAAACCCAAGGGTTCGCGTTTGCAACCGTTGGTTTGTTGTTGACGGCTCGAATAATTACGTAGCGCCCCAGGGCTTGTAAACCCCCTTTGCGAAAAAAAGTATAGAAACATCGGAAATAGGTATGCAACTGGATCATGTTCGCCGGTTCAATAGAGAGCTTATGACCGAAAAAATCAATATCCAAAGACTCGGACGCCTGCGTCGAGGCAACTCCAAACGTACTTCCGCATTCCACCGACGGGACTGAGGGGCCGCAATTGACCCAGAGGCTCATCGCGAAGCTCAGAATTACGAAATCCCATTACCAGCCGCGAGCTTATCCTCAAGCTGCCTTGAAGGAGCGCGGCGCGGCGTGTCTAACGCTGTGCGCAAACTGCAGACGAGGTTTGCGATCAGCGTACGAAGGAGGGCATTCGAAGCCCTACCGTCGCCGCGATTGCCGCGCCATGGAGCGTGATGGGTCAGCTGAGCTCTACACGCGCCCTGGGTGCTACGCCTCCCGTCGGACCAAGCTGATCTGGATCAAGGGTTCGGTGTGATGGGTCAATCGCGATGGTTTTCGGCTTTTGTCCCCGTATGGGTTTTGTGGTGGTCGATGATTCTGGTTTCCTCAGCCCTGCGCCAGATGCTGCCTATGGCTTTGATGGCGGACCGTGTGCTGGGACGTATCACCGGTCGGTTATTAGAGACCTCCCGCCGTGGCCGCAGTGAAGGGAACCATTGTCGAAATACTTGTAACGCGCCCACGAGGTACTGAGTGTGTGGCCTGCTGACTTTATATTGAAAACGGTGCTAATGCTTACGTGTAGTGGCGGATGTTTTAACTGCGCATATGATCCTGAGGTACCACGAAGTGCCTGAATCCAGCGGTGTGGGCGGTCTGAAGGCGACGATGGGTGATGGGTCTAGCGATGTGCGAGTTATAGTCGAAGTAAAATAGATTTAGCCCAGTAGACCGAGGCATCCGATCGCCTGCAGTTCGCAGGGTGTTAGAAGTGATCGAGTGGTCGGCGGATTATTATGGCCGCGCGTCGAGATCGAGGTTGCGGCTAACGCATGCTACGACATCCCTAGCGTCTGGCCGCAGGCGAGGGCTGGTATGAAGCGGCGCGCCTGAAGGACCACTGGAAGGACAAGGACAAGCTCAAGGCGCGGTCGATCTGCGTCATTTTCCGCTGGTGGACTTATCGATGGGAGGACATTGCGGCGTGATTTCTGATTGACGCACGGTCTTATTGTGGAGCCGCACAAGGCCAGTGCGCTGGCTGGCTAGTGTGCCGGCGCTGGGAAAGCTTTATGTGCGAGTTGCCGACGTGTCGCATTATCGTTGCCGGTAGGCTCGGCGCTGGAATCGTCGAAGCTGGATGCTGTGCGGATACGTTCAGTTTACTTCCCAGCGATAGTGTGCCCGATGCTGTCCTGGAGGCGATTTCCAACGGCTTGTGCTCGTGTGATGCCGAAAGTTGGACCGTCTCGCGCTGGTCTTGCGAATATGACCGTTTTGCCAAGTAGCGGTGAGCTGACCGACTTATGAATTTATGAAGGTGAGATTCACTCCCCGATGCGCGGCTGACATATAACAAGGTCGTTCCAGCTATGCTGAGCATCGACGTAGCGCCTGTGAAGGCCCAGGTTGCGCTGATCGAAGAGTTATTGTCCGATCTTGCAGCCGCGCTGGAAAATTCTGTACGAGCGTATAGCAAGGCGCTTGGCCAAGGCCCGGTCAGGGCGCGTTGGCGCGATTGATTTCGGAGACCACCGAATACGGGCGTATTATGCTTGGTTGAGTAATCGGGAGATTTTCCGAAATTCCGGTCCACACGCGCAATGAGCGGCTCACAAGATGTGAAGAGTGCATGCTCTGCGCCAACGTGGCATCTCGCGGCTTCCTCCTAGGATTCTGGAGCTGGCCTGGCTTTGTATCGTGTTGGTACATGATGCGCCCCTCAAGGACGAAAAGTTTCGAACGGCTTACGCATGTTCCGGTGGATGGGGCATTGACTCTGATCGCGCAAGGAAGGGCGCGACGCCTACGCCCGGAAGATTTACAGTGCGTTTTCTGCAGAAGGTCAAGGCCGCCCCGATGCGCAGTTGATCCAGACGGGTATGCTGCGGGTACGTTGAGTCAGGCCAGTCTACAGCCGCACAACGCCGGCCACTTTCGGTGAATACGAGGCCTATTACCCACTACACCTCGCCAATTCGTCGTTTATCCCTGACCTGTTTGGACGCACGCGCAATCCGCAGTGTGATCTCGCTCACGCAAGAAGACCGATCGTGTTGCAGTCAATGTGCCGGCGGCTCTCTCGGTGTGCTGGCCCAAGGTCATGGCGTTCTATCCTTTATGATAGAGTATTTTGATATCTGGCCGCGCTGGAAAATCTCGGTGGGCAAGCATTGCTGCGCAGAAATACGAGCGGCCGTGCCGGAATTTGAAGCCAATGTCGCGTGATGTGGTCAGTTGGGCTCAAGTGCGAGTTGCATAATGGAAAGGACCGGTGTGGAGCGAAAGCTTTGCATGGTCTGGTTATCTGCGTGATGACGGTTTTGGTCTGGTTCGTCGAATACCGATATTTACGTGAAGGTCTGGTGCATTGATCACTGCACTGCCGTCCGACTATTTATCATTTTTGATGCGGTGCACCACCCGCCTGACCGGTGAGAAGCCGGCAAGAGCTTTCCGCCTTGTGGTGGATACCCGTCAGATGGGTCATGGTCGCCCGGGTTGATTCTGGATGAGCGCAAGATCGACTTTGAAATGGACAAGACCAGCCGTCAAACCGCCTGTAATACCACGTCACGGCAGCCGGGCTGCCACGTTCAGCGTCTTGATGGACGAGTGCGAAAAAGGCCGGGTGGTCTTAGTTGGCCTGCGAACACAGGGCCGCGCGCCGGTTCCGAAGTAGCGCGTTCGAAGGCTTCAAGCCAAAGGGCAATTCGGGCGGCAATGAAAGCCTGCTTGACAAACAAGGCCGGCAGGCATGCCGTGGGTCGTGCGGCCCGCTGATGCCGGCGGGCTCCGCCGGGGCCGGCAACGTGCGCCGCGGGCCACCAACGGAGCGGCCCCGTTGCGCCGCGAGAAGCCCCGGTCGTTGAGCTGAGTATTATGAAGTCGATAACGGAATACGTTTATTGGTGTGCACGCGTTCAGGCAATGCTGGAGCGCTCTCCTCAAGCGGGATAAAGCAGTTTGGTGCTGTGTTGCGCGGTTCAGCCTGGAGTTGCTCGCTCCCAGGCGTTGCTTGGACTGGCCTGAAAGCTGCACGGGAGTGGGTGTGCAGACGGGTCACGCCGGACGAGCTAGACAAGATGCCGATGGCGTTGCAGCTCAGGGAGGTCGTTTGCGTCGGTAATACGCCCAGCCAGATGTGGTCAGAGGATAATGCTTCGACAACCTGCTCGACAAGCTTGAAGGGCCCGCGTTGTTGCTGGTGCTCCGATTGGGGTGGACTGATCCGCAGAAGTCTGCCGGTGGCCTGTCGTTGCGCAGTGCTCGGATGCGGCTGGTTGCGCTATTGCCGTGATCATACCTCGCGACCGCTCTGCCAGCCTGTCACCAAACAGTTGCGCAAGGGCGCCTGTGGTGCGGCAAGAGGGGACTGTGCCTCTGGTTTGCGGTAAGCCAAAACTGGCGCGCAACCTTGAAGCAGTTCCAGCAGGCGCGGCCTGTTGGATCGTCGGTACGGCGGGAAGAAGCGAGCAGTTGATCTATCAGGTCGAATCTCAAGGTCGCAGTTGTATCGTGATGGGGTTGAAAGGTAGCGGCATGCGTCGTCCTTTCACGTGAACACTGCGATTATACTGGCCAAGTTGCCGATTGTCTGCAGTGTCAGCAGTCTGAATGGTGTCGGTTGGCAGCGGTATCGTCTGTTTGAGGCGGTTCCGCCAGCGCACGCAGCCAGCCTGGCCGCAAAGCTACAAGCCGCAAGCTTACAAGCTACAAGCTTACAAGCTACAAGCTACAAGCTACAAGCTAAACCTGAAAAACCCTGCAATTTCAGGCTCTGTGTTTATTATTTCCGGCCTGCTCCGGTTTGCCGCCTCCCATATTCCTGCAAAGTCGGGAATAATGGCGGGGAAATGGTTGCATTCGCGGGCATAGGCCCCGCACCACTTAAGCTTGCAGCTTGCAGCTTGCAAGGCTTTGCAGCTTGGCAGCTTGCAGGCTTTTGCAGGCTTGCCAGCTTGCCAGGCTTTTGGCAAGCTTGCAGCTTGCAGCTTTGTCAGCTTGCAGCTTGCAGCTTGGCAGCTTGCAGCTTGCAAGCTTGCAGCTTGCACCGCCTTAAAGCTTGCGAACTTACCCCCCACTCCCATAGAATGTGCGCCCCAAAAAACTAGAGTTCTTACTCCTTGGCAGACCATGTTGGGTGGTGGCTTCAACCCGTAAGAGCACTTATGCGTCATTTACGAAAAAATCGTATTTTTATGGTTCACCCGGATCAGGTGAGCAGGTCGGCGGCATGATGAGCGGTCTATACCAAACTTCATCGAAAGAAGGATGGCGGCCAAGATCCACCGTCTGGAAGATGGGGGCCGTCGTTCAAAACTGGGCTTTACCCGATCGACAAGATCCCACCAAAAGCCCACTAGCAATCATGATCAACGATCGAAGTGCAAAGCCGCCCAAGGCACTGGAAGAGCTGAGCTGAGAACTTCCGTTATAACCGGACGCCGTGTGATCCGTTAACATGGTTCATTTCGGTCCGTGACGAAAAGCCATCCCACCGAAACAGTTCCGTACAATGCTCAAGCCCTGAAGACCACCGGTCGTTGGCGAGGCGTCGTTGAGGCGGGTTCGTGAGCGGCACAAGGCGATGGGACAAACGGATTTCGGACAACGACATGCGACAAACGCTGACGACAACGGACGACGGCGACGGACGCAGTAAGGGTCATTTTCCCGGTTCCCCACTTCCAGTTATCTAGGGAGACGCTGCCATGCACGTTTTTTCCGGTTCGCCAGAAAGTCTTGCCGCTGACTCACCGCTATAAACTCCTCGTCATACGTCGAGTGGTACAAACCTCTCGCTGCTCTCC
>Ga0163217_1025239_pt1 | contig 12189 bp, 16 predicted proteins | sample SynspAceP_FD_185933 | JGI IMG/M metagenome (GOLD analysis project Ga0163217, IMG submission 185933) | Saline lake microbial communities from Ace Lake in Antarctica - Synechococcus sp. Ace-P (PacBio error correction) | ecosystem: Environmental > Aquatic > Non-marine Saline and Alkaline > Saline ... | reverse complement strand
TGCAGCACCTTCTCGCCCACCGTTGGCGGTTCACCGAATCCACCAGCGCATTCGAGCTTGGTGACTTCAGCGAGCCGCCTTCGTTATCGATGGTGCTTGGGAGCAGCAAGGGGGGGAGACGCGATTCGCTCAGCCCGTTAGGCACGTGCATCAAAGGTGCATCGCCGTGATGATCGCCCCTTCCAGGGTAGGCGCATACTGAGTCGACAACCTTCTGCTCGGGTCTGGCTGGCGCGGGGACTCGGGGCCATGAGGTCAACGAGTCGAGCGATTCCACGTCGAGATCGCCACCGAAAGAGGTTGACGAACTCCGATCGTTTCTCGACGGCGCCGTAATCCCTGCCGGTAGCCCTCATTGGACAGCGGCGGAACCAAACGCGAGGCAGCTTTCACCCTCTTTGGCGAATGCAAGGGCACACCAGCCAAGTTGCGCCAAGTCATGCGGCGAAGCAGATTCACCTTCAACGAAGGTCTTGGTTGACCGCCACGGTCAACCCGGTCGTCCATGCTTCATCGCCTCGAATTCAAGGTTGACGCCCAATGTACTCCGGGGGTCTGGCCCAGCAACGTCACCAACCTATTGCCAGCACCCACCGCAGCTGATTGGGATATGGGGCGGCTGACGGTCTTGTGAGGCCTGAGGCGGCGGCGGCGGGCGTTCGTCACGTCCACGGCGCGCAAGGGCGGCGCAAGTCCAGCGAGGCCCGGCTGCGCGGTCGCGGCCCCTTTTCCCTCGCCCGTGGTTTCGACTCGAAGGTCCCTCCGGCCTTCCTGCCATGGCACCGCACAAAACCTGCTCAATCCAGCCCGGCTCTCAGCTCGTGGGCTTTACAGCGCTATTGCTCAATCAATGCGCCAATCGCCCACGATGAATCGGCTTCACGCCCGCGTCCTCGCCTGGCTGATGCAATGCCCGCTGCAGGCCACTTCTCGGCCTGGCGGGTCGGCCCGATCTGGTTGGCCCATGCGGCGAGTTGGCGAGCGCCACGAGCTGGAAGCTTCGCTGGAGAGCTCAACAGGCAGCACGATCAATCCACGCAAGCGCGTTGAGCGTCATGCCCGATGAGATGCACCGAGCGGGCTGGCGGCACTCATGAGAGGAGAACCGAGCATGCCCACAAAGATCTCTGGGGCTTGATGGGGGCCATCACCCAGGCCAAAATGCCGCTCGATTTCAACTTCAAGTTGAGCTCAGCCCCCGAGCTGAAGGCCTATTGAAGCGGCCGATGAAGCCGGCCAAGGCTTGAAATTGCCCACGGTCTCTGGTTTCAAAAGAGCGCCGCAAACAGGCAAGCTGCCATCGCGCTGGGCGGCCTGAGGCCCAAGGCCCACCGGGAGCCTTCAATCTCCGGCACCAAAAAACCACCGTGTGGCGGCGGCCAGGGCGGAGGGCATCAGCAAAGCAATTCCAGTAGAGAACACGGTGACGCGCGGGGGCGCCGTCGCTTGGATGTGGGCGCGCACAGGCCTATCATGTTCGGTGGGTCCTCAAGGCTGCGCAAGGCCGCGGCTTGTTTGGCGCCGCCTGCGCGGCTGTGGGGCGCGCAGGCGCTCCGCCACGGCCGCTGGGCCGGCCCTTGAACCCGCCCACCGCCTGCTTCTGGGTCTGCGCTGCGCCCACCAATTGGGCCACCACGCACCGCTCCACCCGCTCCCCGCTTTCAGTGCCATTGAGCTCCAGCCGCCTAGAAGGAATCTGCAATGGATCGCCTCAGGGTCAGCCGCCGCCATGCCGCCGTTCTGCGGAGCTGGGCCGGGCAGATCCTCTTTGAGCGCCAGCTCGCCACTCCGGCCGCTGTTCCCGTGGGGTAGGGCTCGCAGGAGCTTGCCCCTTCTAAGGCGGCCAGGGCGAGGCATTCGCGCGGGGCTTCTGCCCCGCCCTTTCTTGCTGACCACCTGGCGGCTGGCCGCTGGCAAGAGGGAGAACGTCGCCCCAACACAGCAATGCCCACCCCCATGACCGTGGCGCGGTGATGACCGCTTCCAGTACTTTCGAGAGCAAAACAGCAGCAGCAAGACGCCGTGGGATGCTGCAGCGACGCCATCGGGCGGACGAGCAGCAGCAGGGGCCAGGCCGCAAAATCCTCGCTGAAGAGGCGCATGGGCTCTGCGTTGGCGCGAGTTCACCGCCAGCACCGCCGGCACCAGCCTTCGCCAACCCGCTGGTGGTGCCCTACTTCTATCCCAGACGACAACGCCAGCGCACCGGCTACCGCGAGTGCTTTCTCTCCGAGCTGCGCCCATGCTCGCCGCCTACTGCGGCAGGTCAGCAGCGATGACGCCTACAACGCATCGCGCCCAGAGGGCGACAGCACCGAGGCCAGGCCCAGCTCGTCAGCCCTGCGTTCGCTCGGGCTGGAGCAACTTTTTCACAAATGGGCGTCACCGCCGATCTGCATCAAGAGAATCGACGCGGCCGCCGTCAGCCACGGCTGCTGCACAAAGGCCCAGCTTCCCAGCCAATCGGGCAGCGGCCACGGACCGTGGTGAACCGGCTACGAAAGCGAGCGGCTGGGATTCACAACGATCCAACGTTTGAGGCCAATTCCTCGGTGGGTGGTACACAGCAAACCTCAACGGCAAGGGCCAGCAAACTACAGCGCCAAGAATGACCTGGGATCCCCGCGGAGGCCAGGCGCAGCGGCGGGCTGCTTCCTGGTATATGTAAGGGACTGAGCGAACCATGGCCGACCTCAGCAGACCTGCAAAGCCACTGGCATGTCCTTCTTCTGCCACCAGCACCGTCACCCGGGCCCAGCCGGGTGCCATTGCGCCACTGAGCCCGCAGGAAGCCGCCGATTCATCCGGCTGCAATGATCGTGGAGACAGGCCCACTGATGTCTCTCTGATTCTCAATGTGATCGAGGCGGCAAGCGGCGCGGCCGCGGGGCATGCCAGTACACCGGCCTGCGGCCGACCGCCACGACGCCAGCCAGGCGAGCAAGCACTGAGCCGAGGGAATCGATCCCAAACAGCAATGAGTGGCAGTTGAGATCTACTTCGCCCAGGATACGCCGGCCCACTATCCAGCCGAGGTGCCCTGACTTCGGCTGGTGCTGCGTCTTGAGACCGGCCCGTGCCTGGATTCAGCTGCTGCTGCCGCCTACTGGACCGCTCAGCCCAGAAGCGGTGAGGCTACTTCAGCGCCGGCACCCACCCCACAGAGAACGTCTCAGCAGAAGCGCTGCACGTCTGGCCTGCATCGGAAACCGGAACCTGCTCTCCCAGCGAGCCAGACCATGACGACGATTCTGAGCCACCACTTACAGCAGAGCTCACCACCAGCAGCCGGGGGGGGAACTGCCTGTAAAACCACCGTTCGGACCGCGAACAGCTTCCTCTTGTCCCTGCTTCGCACGGTGTCATCAGCGAGTCTCGATCTATCTTCTCGCTGGACGGTGTTGCGCCTGGCGTCTGGTCTTCCTCCGATGCCAAAGCCTGCCCAAGAGTTCTGATGCGGCTGCAGTTACAGCCACTTGAGTTCCGCCCTTCAACTTGGATTCCTTCGCCCTGCTCGGTGGTGCGCCACGGCAGCAAGCCTCAGAGGGGGGCAAAGCGTAAATGGCAGAACATCGGGCAAGCAGCTGCCGTGATCGAGAGGGTCGTGGTGGCCCGCCACTCATCGCTCCAGCTTGCCCTTCCCCCCCCCCACTGCGTTTCGGGCTGTGGTGGGGCGCGCTTTTCGCACACCAGCCCATGCCCCGTCCCCTCTCCGCACGCGATGCCCCTGATCCTGGAGTTCCTGCACTCGCCGATGCCAGCGGCGGCGCTTCTCTCGCCCAATTCGCCGGCCTGATCGAGCGAGAGATGCATCCAGTCGCCAGATTGGCCCTCAGCCACAGCATGAGCCGATCAGGAGCGTCAGCACTAGCCCAAGCCTTCCTCAGGGCCACCATCGCGGGCGCATGCGGTCACCAATTCTCCGCGATCGCGTCGCCGCCTGGTTGCGGTGTCACGCAAGCGTGAGCATGAGAAAGGGCAACCCACGCACGTTCCGGCACGAAAGCTCTGATCAGCCGCAGCCTAAAACGGTTTCTGCCTGCTGGATTTACCTTGCGAGCCAGCGCAGAGCAGAGCGAAGAGTCAGGGCAAGCTCGAAAGCGATGCTGGATCAAACTTCCGGCCAATTCAGCCGCCTGCTCAGGCTGCACAATCCTCGAGGCCCTCCGAATTTCGCCAGCGGCAGAAGCCATGGGTGACCACACCACAGCCCACCGGCTGGAGCGCAAGGCACTTGGCAGCCTCAGGCGGAGCTGGCCTGAGGGCCATGGCCCATTGCATCACACCTACGAGGTCAGACCAGCTCCAGCGCCGATGTGTGGGCGCAGGTAGGTCTTCCAGCTCAAGCTTGCGATTCACCGCGGACTTCTGTTGTGCTTGATTCTGAACCTTGCTGGCCGCTCGTTGAAGCCGTCCACCCGGCCATGCCAGGCTCGCGGGTCGCGAGCATCTAAGGGCCCGCCGCGACCTCACCCAGCAGGGCCGCCATTCATCCCGTTCTCCAGCCATCAGCACAAGGCCACTCATCAGCTATTTTCCAGAGGGCGGCCAAAAAGCCAGCTGAAACACATCACCCTCAGCCGTTCAGCAATGAGAGAGTGCGGGCGCTGGAAAAACTCAAGAAAACGCCTCTGACCAGAGGTTGAGTCGCGCAGGTTTCCTCAGGTCTGCGCGGCGCAAGGGCTTGACGCGAGCGGCTGGCGCCGCCCTTTCCCTCGCCGCAAAGTCGCCATTTCGGGGCACTGCGCATCCTGTCCATGGCCACCAAAAACCCGCTCAACCGCCCGAGGCCGTAAAGCCTCAGAGGCGTCCATCCCCGCAGACAGCGATCGTGGCGATCTCATCAGCCTGCTGGAAGCGAGCACCACCCTTGCGCAAGCCCTGGGAAGCCAGGGCGGCCGGATTCCACCACGTTCAATCGCTCTCCGGTCACCGCTACAGCGGCGCCAATTCCGATCCTGCTCACCCTCGGCATGCACCTGCGGGGTTCCGCCCTGCCCTTTCTGGTGCGGCTTTTGCCGAAGCCAAGAAGCTCGGAATCTTCCCAAGAAGGCTCCAAACGCCTGTTCGACATCCTGCCGGCCCCCAGCTGCACAGCCGCGAAGAGGAGGGCGAAGCGCGGTGAAATCTCCCTGAAGAGCTGTGGCCAGCTTCCGCCCCGTAGCACATCTACAATTCCAGCGCATCTGCAAAGGCGAGAGCGTAGAAGCACGCTCTGAGGCGCCAGCCGCAAGCGCGACTCAGAAGAGACCTCAGGTGCGGCCAGAAGGCCTGGCGGCCACCGCCGCTGCAGAAGCCACCCTCTCCGCCTGGTGTGTGTGCCAATCAGTCCGCTGGGGATCGGGCTTTCTACATGCCAGAGCTCGGATCGCATCCAGCGCCGGGCGGCCATGGCTTCGACCAGCAGCACCGGCACTACGCCACCTGGGGCGCACGAGGCATCCACTCCCACAGGGCACAAAAGCGGGCTCAAGCGAATTCTTTCGCGCGCCATGGGCTCCCACAGCTTACGCCCGCGAGGAAGCTGGTCGCTTGAGCTGGGCGCGGTGCTGCTGGGGGATCGGCTGGAGACGGGGCTGCGCTGGAAGGCCATTGCCGCTTATATGGCCACGGATCGAGATGCTCAAGGCTGAGCAGAGGGTGCTCTTTCAGATGCTCAGCGAACGGCGCCGGCGGCGCGATTGTGATCAGCTCCGAAAGGTGATCACGACGAGGGATTTAGCGGCTGCCAAGCTGGATTGGCAGCATGGGCATCGAGCCCTTCAGCGAGACACGACAATTACCGAAGATAGTTTGCCGCCGACTTCTTGGCCCTCATCACCAGATTGATCAGAGCTGAGCCGCTTGGCGGAATGCACGTAAGTAGTCAATTCCACACTCAGATCGGGCGAACCCTGGCCAGTGAAAGTAACCCACTACGTTTTTTGAACCGCGAGTGCTGCAACGTGCAGGAAGGAAGCGTTCACTGTTGCTCGAATTGCTCCCGTGAGATCTGGTCAGGTCGGCGATGAGATACTGTAGCGGTAGGGCATCTGGTCGCTATCGAGCCCTGGGATGAACATCTGATCGAACTCCCAGGCCTTTGACCCGGGCATGTTGCTAGGCGCAGGGGCTGGGATCACTCGGAGTCATGGATTCGCTGGCCTTGATCACAACCGGGTGCGAAAGCCTTCCCGTTTCCAGCACGGCCCGTTGAGCTTCTCGACCGCTTTCTTGAGTGCGAGCGGTCACGCAGGGCCCCGACAGGGCTGCCCTGCTTCCTGCTGATCTGACGCAGTTTTTCGACAAGGAAGCGCTTGCTCTCGATCGGCCGGATCCTCAAGGCCCTGCACGAGCGGGGTGTTCGCCGATGAAAGCAGCGATCGTAGGTACGTGGCGGGGTCGCTGCCGCCGCTCGAGATCGTCGGAAGTCGAGCCCCTGGAGCACGGCCGTGGCCCAGGCGCGCGTTTCCTCGCGGGTGCGGTTAGTTGATGCGCAGCTGCCGGGAGCGGCACGGATCTCGACACCGGCACGGCTCGAGCACCACAGTTTGCCATAAAATGCGCTGGTGGGGATCGCCGACGATGAACAGCTTCGTCTGCGTGCTGCCTCACCGGCCAGGCCGAAGAGGCGAATGAGGCAACATCGAGATCCTGCGCCTCATCACCACCACTGCGGTGAACAAGGGGCTTGGGCGGCGCTTGGGACAAACAGGTCAGCCGCGGCCTGTTTGGCCTTCCTCGGGCCCCACAGGCCCGCTGGCTGGCGGAAACTCAGCCACGCAGGCACGAACACTGGCCAGACTTGGCGCGGTTGTTGCCGCGTGAGGCGAGGCCGCGGCCGACAACGGCGTGCCATCAGGTAGTCATCGCGGGGTGCGGCCGCCATTGGCCAAACCCACTTGCCTGCCACTCCTCGCCTGTGTAGAAGTTCTCATTCCAAGCCCGAGGGTGGTGTCGGGGCGACATCCAGGCCAGGCCCAGCACGAGTCGCCGGCCTGATGCGTCAAACACCCGAAACCTGCAGGCTCCTGGTTCTTGAGACAGTTCATCACCAAGCCATCGAAGATGATATGCACCTCGATGCGCTGCAGGGCCTCGGTGCTTTTGCAGATCTTGGTGAGGTTGCTGCGGATGTCGGTTGTCGAGCTTGCGCGTGAAGGTGGCTCCACACAGACCCGGCCAGGGCTCACCGCATCGGCAAGCGCATGGGCCAGCCAGCGGTGCGATGCATGGCCACAACGGTTTTGCCAGTAACGGCACCACCCAGCACCCTCACCGGACCGTTCCAGTGTCGATCCACAACTTCGCTGGCTGGGGTGCAGAAACACCCTCCACTGCCCAGCGCGCCGAGAGCATGGCTTCGAGCACTTCGATCGTCGGTTGATCAGAGGAAGTGGGCCTGGCTCTCGGGGGTCTGCAAGCTGTAGGCCACATCGTGGCGGTCCGATGTGGGGCCGGCCTTTGCCGCTCGAGCTCCCAATCACCGCCTCGATCGGCTTGCCATCGGCCAGGAGAATGAGGCCATCACGCAGTCCTGGGGGAGCCACTCGAATCACCGTGCCAGGGCCTCGTCATTCAACGGCCCGTACGGCGCAGGAGAAGCTTCCTGGCACACCGAGCAACATCAAGTCGTCGTGCTGCAGCTGAAAAGAGGCCCGTCTGCCCGTTCTGTCTCGCCAGAGCTCTGGCTGGCGTCATGTGGCAGCTCTGGGCCGGTGCCGTTGTGGGTTCAGAGCTGTGGGAGGGGGAAAGCTGGCGCTGGACTGCAGCGTGTTGTTTCGCCCACCGCCCGTTCTTCGGCTGCCTCCACATCCACCACCGCAGAAGCACCGGAGACGCGGTTGACGTGACAGGTGTCGCGACGGGCCCACTGGTAGGCGTCGTCCGTGCTTATCGATCAGAGCAAGACATAGGTGTTGCCTTGCTCCGGTTCGCTGACGAGCATGCGATCTGGCGTGAGTGCGAACACGCAGGGACCGATTCATCGGATCCTTGCCACCTTCGATTGCGCTCGTAGTTCAAGCCCGGACTGCGGGAATTGTGGCGGAACTTGGAGATGAAGGTGGCAGCCCTTACTGCGCCCTTTCTCGGCAGCTTGTGAAGGCGCCTGAGGAAGCGCCTGGAATGGCAACGGAGGCGGGTGTCGCTCATGGGCTGCATGGGTGTGGAGGTCAGTAGCAGTCGTGGACGGAAGAGCGAGCGCGATCGCCTCAGCGGTGCCTTGTGCGCGGTGAATCATCTGTGCACCCAGCAGCACCAACCGGCGTTTCAAAAGCGCTCGTCGTCTGGGCCAGCAATGAGCGCCAGCTGGTTGATCGGGCAGGCCAGCTCGGCTTGGTGCCGAGCACCTCACCTTGCTGCCTTCCAGTTCAAAGCCCGCCGATTGGCAGTGGATGGCGGCTCGATGCGCCCCCTCGGAGCTGGAGGCCAACTGCGTAGACTTGAGCACGGGTCTGCACGCTGGGGATCGCCAGCTGCTCGGAGCTCCTTTCCAGGACGCCTTCGTCGCTGCACCCGGGGTGCGCCGGCTGACAGAGCGCGTTGGCCGCCGTCCACCACACCTGATAAGGTCGATGGCGGCTGCCTGCTCGGCACCGCCCCAGCCTGGGTGGAGAGCAGCAGATGGGGCAGGAACTGGAAGAGATTGGCTTGCCGCAGCCATTCCCGCCAGGCGCCTGCTGCTGCTGGTCGGTGGAGCAGGCTCGGGCAGGAAGTGGATGGCGCGAGAAGCTGGCGGCAGGTGGTTGCTGCTGTGAAGATCCAGATCCGCGGAGCTTGAGGGCCTCAAGGGCCTGAGCGATCGAAGCCGCGGCCCATGGCCTGGCCCAGCCGCTGACTTGTTGCCACTCGTCCCACAGGCCCTGAGCTGGGAGCGCCTCAATGGCGTGCTGAGCTCCGGTGCGTGAAGCGGGGTGGGGCGGCTGGCTGGACAAATTGGTGGCCAGCCCTGCCCACCAGCAGCTCTGAGGGTTGAGCAGGGATAGGCAATCAGCAGCTTGCAGCTTGCCGTCTGGGCTCTGGCGGGCCTGTCGAATGGGAAAGCGTCGGGGGCTTGAGCGGTTGGAGCAGAGCTTCGCCACCATCCAGATGAGCTCCGGTTGGTAGTGAAGGTGGGGTTGAACTCCGAGGCAGCGCGTTGGGCTCCAGCTGGTCTTGGGCGCTGGGGGACTTCTCGACCACGTCAGCCCAGCTGAGGCCCCAGAACATGTAACGCCCCGCTGCGTTGCGCGCCATGCGCTGCCGCAACGGTGGCAGTTCGGCCGCGGGTGTACTCCCAGCCATCGGTGTTAGATGGCGAGGCTTAAAACCGCGGCGGTGGGATGGAGCAGGAAGTCGGCCGGGAGTAGACATCCCACCCCTTCGCCTGGGGGAGAGGGCACTTGCTGCTCCAGCTTCCAGCTCACCAGTGGTACCGGCGCTTGAGGCTGAGAAGGAAGCCCTTGCGACATGAATATCAGGTCGTCCTGGAGCCGCACGGTCACCCCTCGGGTGCTCCCTTGCCCTCGGCAACTTGTCGATGAACGCAGCTCGAGTCGCTTTCGGCGCGGGTGTTTGATCACCACCTCCGAAGAGTCTCGCCGTGCTGGGCTGGAGATCGCCCCGCGTTTGAGGATGGCCTGAGCTGCTTCGATGGCGCGGCGTAATACTCGTGCGCCAAGCCGATCGAAGCGCTGGCGGTAGAGAAAGATTGCAGCGATAGCAGCCTATCACTGCAGTGTGGCAGGCTGGACGGATTGCAGTATCCGCGAAGCCGCTTTGAGAGTCTTGGGCCGCCGGCCTCCATCAGCTGGCGCACGTAACCGTTACCGCCGGGGCAACGAATCAACAGTAGAGGAAGGTTTTGCGTTGCTGCTGCCGGGCTTTGGGCTCTCTGGCCAACCGCCGACTGCAGGTGACCACCTTGCCGCCAAGCGTGGCGCAGGGCCCAATGCAGGGCGCCCCACGAAGGAGGACTTCCGGGCCTCCATCCCAGAGTTGCGCCGGGTAGGAGAAAAACGCAGCGCCTCTGAGGAAAACTCCCTGTACATGAACAGTTGCTGATTCACCTGAGCGGCGGCGGTTGTCGCGGTAGCCGGCAACCCAGATGTGGTTGCTGGCCTGGGAGGGCCGCGCTGCACTGCCGCAGTCGTGCTGCATGGAGCTCGAGAAGCCCGCACCTTGAGCCCTTGCCGGCATGGTGTGGTTCGGCCGACGGGGTGGGCTCGCCGGAGTTGATCTCGCGGAAGCTCTTGCTGGCCAAGGTATTAAACCGCGCCGAAGGGAAAAGTCCTCGTCCTCAATCGCAGGAGAAGTTTCCCGCCGGGGCTAGGTCGGGGAAGGATCAGCAGCTCGGTGAAAGAACTGAGGGAGTTGCGCTCATCGCTGTCGTCGCGAACGGCTGCGCAATCTTCTGTGGTGGGCCTTGCACTGACGGAGGCGGGCATCTCTCCTTGACCTGGCCCTGAGTCGGCATAGCCACTGTGGCCGCAGCGTGGGCACTCCTTGCGGCCGAAGTCGTCGTCGGTTCCGCGGCAGGCGAAGGAGCAGGGAGGGCAGATACGCCAGCGCTCGGGCCGTTGAGGCTGGGGTCGAACATGATCGACCTTCACCGGCCGGCCCTGGCATTAAAAAGCTGACCATCGGGCACCACTCGCGGATGGCGACAGCGGCAGGCCGTTCCGTAGCCAGTGTTGGCAGCTGCTTCGCTGCTGCGGCATCGGCTGAGCCACCCGAGCGGCTGGGCAGCCGTCGCCAGGAGCACGGATTGAGGGTGACGCCGGCCCTGCGGCAAGGCGTTAGTTGTGTGCCAGGAACCTCATATCGGTGAGCATCTGGCCAGCAGGGGCCGGTTCTCCCACAGGTTCTTTCTGCGGAGCTGGTTTGAAGCCCCTTGAGGCTTTCCGTAGTCGTCCCTTTTCCCTCTCGTTCGGCCTCGGCCTGAGGAGGCTTCTCGTCGCGCCCGGAGAGCTCTTGAGCCTTTCGCGCCAACTTTCGCGCCGTCAGCGCCAAGACGTTCGCGCTCGGCGACTCAATTCCTCAGCGCCTGGATCAGCTCGCTGCGTAAAGGGAGCGCTCAACCGCCGCTTCTCCCTGGGCAGACGAAATGATGCAGAATGCAGCTTCCTGTTGGTGAGTCAGCAGTGCGGGAAGGCTGCCAAAAAAGCGCTCCCAACAACTCGCCTGATGGGGCTTGGGCAACCACTGCAGCCAGGTGTAAGGAATGTGTCTGGAAAGTCCTGCGTTGCCCGCCTTCTCGACCGCACGAGGCGGTTTGAGCTGGCGAGGGGCCAGGGCCCTGTGGGCATCGATCGCCGCCTGCACCACGATCCAGGGTGAAGCGAGCAGCTGCGCCGCAGCGATGGCGGCAAGCATCGACCGCGATAGCAGCCCGGATGGTGGCTGACGCCGCCCGCGGCTGCAGACATCGCCTCCGGCTCGCGAAGAAGTTAGACTGGTCCGTGGGGGGTGCCGTTGACGATGGTGCGTAACCAGGCATTTTGCCCAATCCCGGCGGCCGGCCCGGCCGTCCGCTGCAGGGTAGTTGGCGGGCTCGGGCCGGACCGAGGGCGGAGCAGGACCGGTGGAGAGATCCCAATGTTGATTGCCCATCTCCAGCGGGTAGAAGGTGGCCGAGAGAAGGTTGGGATCGCTGCGGTATTGGCCGGCGGATAACGGTTTCGAGCCCGCTCGCATTCGCCGATGGCAACAGGCCGGTTTTGCTCACGGGGCGACGATGCATACACGTTCGCCGGGCCATAGAGGGGCGCGGTAGAGGGGCAGGCCCGCCGCGGGGATCGGCGTAAATGGCCTGAGCAATGGCTTACCTCACCAGGCCATCCCATTCCAGAGCGGTAGCTGCTGAGCCAGCACGCTCTTGGCCATCACCGCAGCAGATTGCAAGCGCAAGCAGCTGAGGGGTGGCGCTGGGACCTGAAAAACTGCGGGCGGTGAATAGCCCAGATTGCGCTTCAGCGGGCTCGCGCGGTTTTCCTGCAAGGCAGCGCCCGCGCCAGCAGGGCCGCCAACCACCGCGAAAGCAACACCTCTTTCTGCTTGCTTACGCTGTTGAGGGCTCTGGCGGGCGCAGGTGCGCTGAGCCAGTGCTGGGCCCAAGTGGGGCGGCCCCCATCCGCCACCAGCTTGCTCGAAGCGCCCTTTGCCGCGGTAGCTGGTGGGAAGTGCGGGCCGCGGCCGAAACCCGAAGCGCGCGTTGGGATGCATCTCTCT
>Ga0163217_1003091_pt1 | contig 12189 bp, 19 predicted proteins | sample SynspAceP_FD_185933 | JGI IMG/M metagenome (GOLD analysis project Ga0163217, IMG submission 185933) | Saline lake microbial communities from Ace Lake in Antarctica - Synechococcus sp. Ace-P (PacBio error correction) | ecosystem: Environmental > Aquatic > Non-marine Saline and Alkaline > Saline ... | reverse complement strand
CTCAAGGACACTTTAAAGGAATGGGTGAGGACGGCCAGGATCCAAGCTGAGGCACTCAATCGCCTTGCTGGGGCCCTTCTCCTTGGTGCGGGTGCAGCTGGCTTGGGTGGTATGCCACCCAGCTCTGCCAACGGCGAAAACCGGCGCTATCAGAGCAACCGAGAACGGTCGCGGGCGGCCTTATACCGGCTGGACACGACGACCAATGCTCGAACGCCTCTGGGGGGACCACGGTCCACCCGGACACTTACGGAGGAAGAGCAGCGCGGCGCGCCGATTTCCGCGGCCGGCCAAAGCAGCTTATCGTGCATGGAATTGGTGCGCTGGAGTGGCCTCGGATCAACGCCAGTGGCGGCCGCGTGCTGGATGTGGGCTGTGGCATCGGCGGCAGTGCCCGGATCCTCAGGCCGGGATTACGGCTTTGAAGTGCTGGGAATCAGTAGTGTCAGCCAAAGGCCCAGATCGCCCGGGCAAGCAGCTCACCCCCGCCGGCCTGCCCTTTGCCGCTTTTCGCGGTGGATGGAAGTGCCCTGGCCCTCGATCTCGCCGTATGGCAGTTCCGATGCGGGTCTGAGTGTGGAGGCCGGACCGCACCATGGCGACAAAGCCAGCGTACGCCGGATGGAGCTGTTTGCGCGTGCTCGCGCCGGAAGGCCTGCTGGGCCTGGCGACTGACCGGCGCGATCCCAAGCAACGCGCGCGCTGACGAAGCCGCGAGCGCTGGGTGATGGTCAGCTTGCCGACCCAATGGGCCCACCCCGAGTTGCCAGCCCATCCCTCTTCAGGCACAACCCTGGCTGCAAGCCCCTTCGCCAATGGAGCCAGCGTGACCAACAGGCGAACTGGACCAAGGCCACCTTGCCCCTCCTGATCGAACTCGACATGGAAGCGCATCCGCCGCCCCGGGGCGGTGCTGGGCCTGGGCCGATGGCCGTGCTGCAGGGACTCGCGAAACCCCGACCCTGCTGTTGATGGGACTGGGCTTTCCGCAACGGCCTGATGCAGTTCGGTGTGTCCGCTGCCGCCAAAACCAACGACCTAGCCGCCGTCGGGCTTCGACGATGCTGATTGGGGTAGGTCCAAACAGGACCAGATGCTCACAGTGACCGGCAATTTCCGCGACAGCCTGCTCCAGGGAGCCCGAATCGGCTGGTAGCTCCAGTTTCAACGAAGAACAGTATTCGCCCATTTCCCGCTTGACGGGCGTGACTCGATCCGGCTCATTTCAACGCGATGGCGAAGCAGCGCAGGGCATCGAGACAGGGCGGCCGGGGTTGTTCGCCCGCAGCGAGAAGGCGAGGGCTTGCAGTGGTGGCTTTGGCGCGGCCCGCAGGGATGGCAGGCGCACGCTTGCAGCAGGAGAAAAAACGGGCTGCAGTTTCCGGCCAACGTCATTGATCGGATAGGGGCCAGTACCTCCCAGGGCCGTGCTGGCTGCCGCCTGGAGCGAGCCACGGCAGCCGGAAGTGGCTGCCGCCACCAGCGCGAAGCCTCCGCCGTGGAGCGGTGGGCAGTGCAAGGCATCGGAAGATGTTCGGCAGCCATTGGCTGCACTGGGCCAGGCCTGGGGATGGAGAAGCACCTCACTTGATGCGGCGATCGGACCGCTGCCGAGCAGGGCATGGCGAACCGGCAGAACCAGGGCTCGCCGGGATTCCCAATTCCTCATGCTCCCAAGAGGGCATCCGACTGGCCGTGACCCCGCCCTCGACGAGTTCTCGACGGGCACCACGGCTGCATCACAGTGGCTCAGCAGGGCCCGGATCATCGGCCCGGTGCCCGCTCTGGGGGACCAGTTCCACATCGCCCAATCCTCAAGGTCAGGCCAGGGTTCTGGCGGCCTGCTCGCCATAGGTGCCAGCGGGACCAAGAAAGGCAAGACGCATGACAGGGGAGCAACGGAGCGGCGAAAACCGCATTGATCGATAGGACATCTCCGCCGACTCCCACCCTGGCGATGCCCCTGGGCTTTCGGCCGCCCGCCAGGCAACTTCCGGATTCCGGTATCAGCCAGAGCGAAAAAGGCTGCGCCCTACTCGAAAACGCGATCGGATCGTGCGCACCCTGTTGGCTGCCGACCAACTTACAACGGCTGGGCGACGGGCGCTATCGCTACGCCGTCCAGCAACTGAACGTCTTCCAGCTCCAGTCCAGCGATCGTTCAGCTGCAAGCCACGCGACAAGCCAGGCCGACTTCGAGATTGAGGCCCTCCGATTGCCAACTGGAGGGTCTCGAAGTGGTCCGACACTCGCACTCAGCTCCACTCCCATTTGGTTTGGTCAACGGAAACCGGCCTGGAGGGGAAGCCCATTGCCGTTTACTGGTCAGCCGGGCCGGGCCATTCTGGGCCTGCTGCCAACCCGCGGTTGCTCGAAGCCACCGGTTCGTCCTTGCTGGCTGCAATCCTGATTGGCCGGATGCGAAAACGGGTCGGCCGCAGCTGCTCGTATGACTTCAGCGCTGGTGCCGGCGAGACGGAGCACCCCGGGAGAGAAAGACTGCGATGGAGTGGGGTGCCCCCGAGCTCGCGCAAAGGGCCGCTCGGTGCATCGCCGTGCCATAGCCGACATGGCGCTCCAGTCCGGTAGCCAGGGAAGGCGAGAGGCAGCCGCCGGACCAGCCCATCACGCGGCCTGTTTTTGGCGAGCACCACTGGCTGCGGCAATGGCCAGGCAACGGCGATCACCTGCACCAGGGTGAACCCTGCCGGCCAGGACCAGGAGTCGTAGGCAGGAACGCCATCGACCAGCACAGGACGGGCGCCGGGGCAGCGTTGCAGGGCCGCAGCCGATGCCGCTTCGGTGGCCCAGCGAATGCCGTGGCGGTTCATTTCGCGTGGCTGAGGCCGTTGGCCCAGTCCCCAGGCCTGAGGCCGGGCCGTGATCAACGGAACCAGGCGTTCGCGATGGCGGGCCGAGAGGCGCCTTTGCTGTCGGTGAGACCTGCCCTGGCCAGAGCTCCAAGGGCCGAAGCCGGCAACACAACCGCCCCGCGAAGACGGGTCCGGAACAAACAACCTCGAACGACCCTCATCAACCCCGGCACAGGTCCGTGGGTCATGGCCGCCAAAAGCGACCCCGAGGACGACAAACGCCTCAGACCGTGGGCCGAGGAGCGCCGGCGACGCCCCGCGGTTACCAGCGTTCTGCTCTTCGGAGCCGGCTGGGCTGCTGCTTCCGCTGCAGTTTCGGCCGGCGGAATCCAGGCTGCCACTGCGTTGGCCGCAAAGCCGAGGTTTCAGGAGCCGCCTGCAGCGGTTGCCGAGGGGCGTAACGGGTGATCTTGCGCGGACCGGCACCTGCACCACAGGAGCCTCGATCACGGTTGTGACGGCTGGGCCATCGGCTCATCCAGGCTTCCAGGGGAAGGGGGCGTGATTTCGACCAGCACGTTCAGGGGACGGCTCATGCCGAAACCAAGGTGGAACTGGCAGCGTGCCGGTCTGGGGCCACTGGCGGCCGGCGCTGGCACCGTTATCGCCACTGCCGTTGTCGCCAGTCCTGTTCATCACGACTGCTGTTATCGGTGCTGTTGTATCGCCATTGCCCCGGTGCCACCGCGACGGCGGCGCGGGAAGCTGTGACGATGTTGTTGACGGGCCGCTTCGAGCACGGCCTCCGGATCCTGCCTGGCCTGACGACGCGCACCATCAGGTGTTCGCCACGGGTTGGGGACTCGAGCAACGGGGTGGGGTTGAAGACCAAGCCAGCCGTAGACCAGCTCCTTGTTCTTCCTCCATCGGCACGGCACCAGTTCGGGTTCCTGGCGGCGACTGACCGGTTCACTGACAAAGCCCGGCAGCCGCTTCCACTGGGCTCGCTGAACTAGCAGGGGACCCTGAACCGGTGCACTGACCGGTTGCCTCCACGGCTTCGCTGGAGCGGGCCGCGCGCTTGCCACGGCCACCGCGGCGACGCCACTGGATTCGGTGGCGCCAGGGGCTGACAAACGTCGGCCCGGGCCGAAAGCCGCCGAAGCGCACCAGGCCATCACCGTGGCCAGGGGTGGAGGCGAATCGGGTGCCGGGAGCACGCCACATGCCGAGGCCACCACAACTGGGGCAGGCAAGACCGAACAACCATAGGATGTCTGGCCCTGGCGTTGCGCGTGAGTTCAACCAAGCCGAGCTCGGAGAGCTGGGCAATCTGGGGCGGGCGGTGTCATCGCGGACCGCCTTGGGTTGAAATGCCTCAGCAGCATCAACTGGGTCGCGCCTCGACTCCAGTCGATGAAGTCGATGATCCACGACGCCACCGATGTTGCGCAGCTTGAGCTGACGGGCGATCTCAGCGGCCGCCTTCGCAGTGTGAGTTGGTCCAGAGCACGGTTTTCCGGGCATGGCCGAACGGCGTGAACGAAGCCTGAGTTTCACGTCGATCACCGTGAGCGCCTCGGTGGGCTCGATGATCACGTAGGCCGCCTGAGGAAGATTCAGCCCGGGGCTTGACGAATCGCGAATTGCCGCATTTCAACCCGCGTAATGCTCCAGATGTCGCTGGATTCGGCTGGTGCTCAACCTTGCAGCTGGCCTGATCGGCACGAGGAAGGCATTGACCCGGCACCACGGCCGCTGGGGGTATGCGACGGACGACCCGCAGACCTCGGGCGTGAGGTCACGCAGGACCGCGATGGGATGAAGTCTTCGTCACGGTTAGGCAGCACAGGTGGGCTGGCGATTTCGGCCGCTTTCCTGAATGCTTCCCACTGGCGCACGCAGGGTCTCGAGATCACAATCAGCAGGTCTTCGCCTGATCCCTCGGTTCGGTACGCACAGCAGACCTGCGCCGGGAGGCTTGATCAGCACACCGAGAGCACGCAGCCGGTTGCGTTCGTTTTCCGCGTTAATCCGCCGGGAAATGCTCACTCCCTGGCCGTGGGGCTGGAGGGACCAGGAAGCGGCCGGGGAGCGTGAGGTTGCGCGGAGGCGAGGCCCTTTGTTGCCGGTGGGCTCCTTCATCACCTGAAACCCACACCTTGCTGGCGAGGCTCAAGCAACTCGGTGATTGCCGGCTGCTCCCTTCCTCAGGCGCAGGGGGCCGAGGTCATGGTGACATGGATGAAGCCGTTTTTTCGCTTCACCTGTGTTGACGAAGGGCCGCATCGATACCGGGCAGGACGTTTTCGACCCTGCCGAGATAGACCATCACCGATCTGGTAACGCCCTGGGCGACGACAGTTCATTCACACGTTCGTCGTGAAGGCACTGCAGCGATGCGCAGTTGCTCCGCCAATGACGATCTGCTGGGGCATGGAGGATAGGTTTGCTCGGTGGAATGCCCTGCCAAGGGATTGGGGATCACCCCGGAAGAAACCAACTGCTTGCGCAGAGCGTGCCGCAATGCCGCTCGACTGCTGCTGAAGCAGAAGGGGACGGAAGGAAAAGTCTGGTGAGGGAAGCACCCCTAGAAGCTTCATCGCCCGGATCACGTGGTGCTGGGGGAACTGGCTGAATGAAGAACGACCAGTGCACGCAACCGTGTTCGACTAGATGATGGGCCGCATGAGGCGATGCCCGCTGAGAAAGCGTTTACAGCTTCAGAAACTGCAAACGGGAACTGCCGTCTTTCTCGGGAATTTAGCACGCATCATCCCAGGCCACCACACCGCTTGAAAGGCAAAGGCCCAGCAGCAGGCCGCAAGGGAAACAATCCCCCCAGAACGCCTAGGCCCCCATCGCCCAGGTATGTCACGTAGGAAGATGGCCAGCAGGAATGCATGGCAGAGCGGTTGTGGATTCAGATACAATCAATGACCTGAAGCTCAAGGCGGGCTATCTTTCTTCCCGAGATCGCTCGCCGGGTGAAAGGATTTCTCGGCCGCCAACCCCGAAGGCCTCCCTGATTCGCCTCGGCATGGGCGATGTGACCGAGCCGCTGTCCGCCGGCCTGCGCCGAAACGATGAAGCAGGCCGTCGACGCGATGGGACGTCGGAAGAGGCTTCCATTGAGCTACGGGCCTGAAAACAGGCGCTACCTCTGGTTGCGTGAGGCGATTGCCTCCACGAATTTCCAGGCGCGAGGCTGTGCCATCAGTGCCGAAGAGATTTTTTCGTCTCTGATGGCTCCAAAATGCACAGCAGCAACATCCTCGACATCCTCGGGCGAGGGCAATCCGCATCGCCGTGAAACCGATCCGGTCTATCCGGTGTATGTCGACAGCAAGTGTGATGGCAGGCCGCACTTGGCGAGGCCACGAGACGGGGCGGTTACCGCCGCGGCTCACCTATCTGCCGATCACCGCCGCCAACGGGCTTCTGCGCGCCCCTGCCGGAGGGGCCGGTGGATCTGATCATCTCTGTTTCCCCAACAAATTCCACCGGTGCAGTGGCCAGCCGCGAGCAGCTCCAACGCTGGGTCGACTACGCCCTGGCCAACCAGGCCGCTGATCCTGTTCGATGCCGCCACAGGCCTTCATCCGTGACCCGGAACTGCCCCATTCGATCTACGAAGGATCGAGGGAGCCAAAGCCGATGTGCCAATCGAGTTCCGCTCCTTTTTCGAAGAACGCCGGCTCACCGGGCACCCGCTGCGCGCCTCACGGGTGGTGCCACGGGGGCTTGATGGGGGTGGCGCGATGGGCAGGAGGTGGAAGCTGTGGAGCCTCTGGAACCGGCGCCAGAGCCACAAGTTCAATGGTGGTGAGCTACATCGTGCAGCGGGGGCGCTGAGCTGTGTATTCCTTGAGGGCCAGCCAGGTGAAGGAACTTGGTCAACTTCTATATGGAGGAATGCGGCGATCCTCCGCCAGTGATCTCAAGCCGCGCCGGGCTGCGCGTCTTCGGTTGGCGAGCAGGCCCCTTTACGTCTGGATTCAGGGGACGCCTGAGGGCGTGGATTCCGGAGCTCTTTCGACCGGGCTGTGAGCGAGGCCCACTGGTGGGCACCCCCGGGCAGCCGGTTTTCGGCGCCGCCGGCGGGGGGGGGGAGGGGGGGGGGGGGGGCTTTAAACCTTTTTTTTTTTTTTTTTTTTTTTTTTTTTCCCGGGGGGGCTCTCGGCCTTCAACAGCCGCGCCAATGTGGCAGAAAGCCATGGAACGCATCGCCCAAAGCTCCCTGGCCGCAATAACAGTGGCGATCTGAGCGGTGAATCGCCCCCTGCCGCCGTGGTTCTGTCGTCTGCTGCCGTGCAACTGTCCGTGAAACAAGCTCCCCGCTCCCCCCGGGCGGAGCGGCGGTGATCGATCAAGAGGTGCAGGAGGTGCGCAAAGCCCTCGCCGCTCTATCGGGTGCTGCTTGCACAACATCCGTCAATTCGATGGAGTACGTGCGTGACCAGCCTGCGCGAGGTGGTGCCCTCCGCAGTGAACCAGGACGCGATTGCCGTGATGCTCGAGCACAAGACGGCGTCGGCCTGGTGATCGTTGGTGTTGATCTCGAACACGGAGTTCACTCCGAAACGCTTCAAGGGCAAGGGGCTCACCACAGCACATCGAGCCGAGGACTGAAAGTGGCACCCGGGGCGCTCGAGCGCGGATCCCCAGCCGGGGCTCCCCCACGGGCTGGGCCACCCTTGCTTGTACGTCCCGCTGCTCTATGCGTCGGGCTGGCTGATTTTCCCGTCCGCTGGCCCTCTTAGGCCCCCGAAAACTGCGTGCCGATCAGCTCAACTTTGGTGGGCTTGATTCTTTGGCCCCTGGTGTTGCTGCGCTGACCCCTGCCAATGGCGCCTGAAGCAGGCCTGGGGAGAGGTCCAAAAAAACCCGGCAGCGCCTGGGCTTCTTGTTTCATGCGCTGCCGCCCGGCCTTGGAAGGCCCTGCTGCGCGCGGCTGCTCATAGGCCGCTGCTTGCTGGGATTCCTGGCCATGGTTCTGATCGCCACGAGGCGCGCGGGGATCCTGGCGCCGGATGCCGGCATCGCCCTCAATGACTGGCGCTGCTGGCCGGCGTGGGGCTTCGCCGAAGAACTGCTGTTCCGAGGCTGGCTCTGGGGGAGCCTTGAACTCAACTCAAGCCCGCACGGCGCCTGCTGCTTCAGGGCGGTGATCTCGCCCCTGATCCACCCCTGGTACCGCACGGAGGGGCCTGGAGCCATCGGCCAGCTGGCGGCGTTGATCCATGCTATTCGGGATCGCCCTGGCCTTGCAAGTCCGTACTTGACGCCGGGCGCCTCTGGGGAGCGATTCGGGGCTGCAATGGGGGCCGTAGTCGGGCGGCTGGTCGTGCTGCAGATGGGGCTGATCGAGCTCTCTGCCGGTTGCGCCCGCCTGGCTGAGCGGACCGGGTGCCCCCAACCCAACCCCGATCGAGGGGCCATTGGCTGTCTGGGGCTCGTCTGCGCTGATCTGGGTGCGGCGGCCGCAACTGGGCCGCTGTAACGCACGCCCGTGGCTAGGGGCCGCTTTGCCGCAACAGGAGCTCTGAGGGCTTCTCCGAGGGGAGCGAGGCCATAGTCACGCTTCCAGCAGATCCATGACCGTGCGGCCAAAAAATCCTGGGGATTTGGTTTCAAATGCCTCCAGCAGGAGGCGGCAAAGGTGCTGCCCATCGGTCAGGGTTCCAGAGCAACTTTTTCCCCCTTGGGGGGGGGGGGGGGGGCCGTTTCCCCCCCCCCCAAACGGCATTTCATGCTCATCGGGTTGTTAGCCCGGGTTGGAGCATTTGCCCTGCTTCAAAGCCATATTGCTCCAGGGCGTGTGGGCTGCAGGGCCAATGAAGAGATGGCGGGGCTCCACCCTTATCGGCTCCGAAAGATTGCTGCTCGAAGCTCTTCGGTGATAGGCCACGGTCTGGCCGGATCGTCTCGGGCCTTTCATCAATCACATTGAACGAATAATTCACCGAGACCTGCTCCCGGAATCCAGCTGCAGAATGAAATCCGGCAGTTTTCCAGAACAACGCGAAAGGTTGTAGCCCATGCGGCATTTTTCCGACCAGCTCCTGGCTGCACGGAGGTGATGCCGCATGCGAAAGTAAGCTCATGCCGGTGGCCAACCATCAGCCTCGGCTAGTTCCTGGTCGAGGGTTGTCAGCGCGGAGTAGGCCGCCCAGTGGATGTCAAGCCATTCCCGCCGCCGCGATGGCCCGCAGAAAACTGCTTGCATCGTCCGATGTAGCGGCGCGGCGGGGATGAAACTGGGCATCGGTGAAACCAGAAAGCCGCGCACGCCTCTGATAGAGCTGGCGCATCTCAGCCCACCACCTCGTCAACAGGATTGACGCGAACCTGCTGGCCTTCCACCACGTGTAGACCGAGTAGGCAGCAGTTGTGGGGACAGGCCGCCGTTTGGTTCTGGCACGCCCACGTAGAAATCGCCGCCTTCGAAATACCAAGTCAGCTGGGGCCAGTTCGAAGCGTGTAGGAGTAGTCGCAAGCCGTCTTGACCAGGCTGCAGGTGGTTCGTGGATGAGGGCCCAGCCGAGGCGCCTCGCCAACAAACGAAACAACGCTCACCGGCCACGCGTTTGGCCGCGGAACAATTTCTCCAACAGGACCCTCCCTTCCGCCAACGGAGACCACGGTGCCTTTGGGCAAACTCTTGCCCAGCTGTTCGCTAAGAAACACGCTCACGTCCGCCCCGAGGCCACACCCGTTGCCTCGGGGTGAAACGGCGGGCCTGGCGAAGGACCACGGCGCACCAGCGAAGTTGCGCCAGGCTCCGCCATAGGAAAGCCGCCATCAGCCGCCAGGCCACCCAGACCCGCACACGTAGGCGGGCGCAGTGGATTGGCGGCGTAGAACACCTCAAGGAGTCTGCAGCGGGTTGCCGCCGCGCCCATACACAGGCGCAAGATCTGAATGTGCCGCGCAGGAAAACACCAAAACAAGGTGGGCGAAAACCGCTTGACGGTGGCGAGCAGGGTTCGCTCCACATCCAGGATTGGCAGGCGGCCCAGGTCAAAGGATGTGCTGGTCAAAGCTGCGTGAAACACTTGTGCAGGTGATCGGCCAGGTTAAATTCGGCCGATCGAAAAATCGGTTTGCAGGAGCACCCCCCCCCCCCCCCCCCCCCCCCCCCCCCCGGCGGATCAAGCAGCACCCGCCCTCAGCCGAAAGGGGCGGCTGGGGCTGGGAAGCCTGCCGTGGCAAAGCCATACGGCCTGGGTTCATCGGCCCTTGGAGAAGGGGGTTGACGCTAACCAGGACAGCTGGATCCCATTGGGGCCGCATCGGGCCTTCGGTAAACCAGTTTCCGCAAGATTTTCCACACTAATGGCGCAAAGATTCCCGTTACAGTGCCTAAGGCAAAACGGCAAGAGCTTCGCCTGTGCGGCAAGGCTTTTCCTCTTCGGAGTTCCTTCACAGACTTCCTTAGAGAAAACGTCCCGCCTGCCCATTCGTCCTTATCCTCGCTTTCCTTTTTGGGCATAAACCTCCCGGTTTCCTATGGACCACCCACCGTTCAGCAGCGCTCCGGCGCTTCTGCCTGGAGTCAGTTCTGTGAAGTGGGTCACCTCCACCAACAACCGGCCTGTATGTCGGTTGGTTCGGTGTGCCTGATGGATTCCCCACCCTGCTGGCTGCACCCATCTGCTTTCAATCGTGGCCTTCGTGCGCGCGCCCCCTGTCGACATCGACCGGCATCCGCGTAGCCTGTCCGCCGGCTCCTTGATGTACGGCCAAACAACATCATCTCCGGTGCTGTGTTCTTCCAGCAACGCCATCGGGCCTGCCACTTCTACCGATTCTGGGAAAAGGCCGCCCAGCCTCGATGAGTGGCTGTACAACGGCGGTCCCTATCAGCTGGTTGATCTTCCACTTCCTGATCGGCTTCTTCTTGCTACATTTGGGCCGCGAGTGGAACTCTTACCTACCGCCTCGGCATGCGCCCCTGGTCTGTGTCGCCACAGCGCCCCTGTGGCGGCTGCCTCGGCTGTCTTCCTGATCTACCCCTTTCGGTCAGGTTCGTTCCTCTGATGGCATGCCCCTACGGCCATCTCCGGCACTTTCAACTTCATTGTTGGTGTTCCAAGCCGAGCGCACAAAACAGCCTGATGCAACCCCTTTCCACCATTGCTGGGTGTGGCTGGTGTCTTCGGCGGCTCCCTGTTTCTCGGCCATGCACGGTTCACTCCGTCACCAAGCTTCCTTGGTGCGTGAGAACGACCGAAAGCGAGAGCCAGAACTACGCGTTACAAAGTTCGGCCAAGAGGAAGAGACCTACAAACATCGTGGCGGCCCCACGGCTTACTTCGGTCGTTCTAAGATCCTTTCCAGTACGCCTTCTTTCAACAAACAGCCGCAGCCTGCCTTCCTGCTCGCCACCTGGGCCCCGGGTTGTGGGGCATTCTGGATTCACCGCCCTTTGGCGTGAGGCACGATGGCCTTCAAACCTCAACCGGTTTCAACTTTCAATCAGTCGATCCTCGATGGCCAAGGCCGCGTGATCAAACACCTGGGCTGACGTGCTGAACCGTTTGCGCGTCTGGGCATGGAAGTGATTGCACGAGCGCAACGCGCACAAACTTCCCGCTTGACCTGGCCTCTGCAAAAGAAGCCAACCCTGTGGCTTTGATCACGCCCTTCCATCGGGGCTGATCGCAAGCGGAGGTCAACCCCTGTTGGCTCCAAGCCATGCCGTTCACCTCAAAAGCCCCCCTCACTTGCGAGGGGGGCTTTTTTGTAGGCTCCGCCAAAACGGCCACTAAGGCATTGGGAAGCGTTTTATGGCCAGCTCTGTCGTGTCAGCACTTCCGGCGAATCCCACGGGGGTGGCGTTTTGGGGGGTGATCGTCGATGGTTGCCCGCCACGGCTCCAACTGGATCTGGCCGGGCCAATTCAGGCCGGAAACTGGATCGGCCGCAACCGGGCCCAAAGGCAAGAATCACCACGGCCCCGCAAGGAGGGGACGACCGGGTCGAAAGATTCTCAAGCGGCCTGCTCGATGGGGATTGGACCCTGGGAACGGCCTATGCGATGGGGGTGGTGCGGGCAACAAAGGAATTCTACGTCCCGGGCGATTACAGCGACATGGCTGTGGGCCTTTCCGCCCCTTCCCATTGGGCCGTATGCCACGTTTACCAGACCGCAGTACGGGCATCAGGCCCGCAAAGCGGCGGCGGGGACGGGTCCTTCAGCGCGCGAAAAACGCTATCGCCGGGGTTGGGCGCCGGGGCGAATCGCCCCAAAGCAAACTGCTCGGGGCCCCAAACACCCCATTGGGGCAGCGGAAGTGGGGAATTCCGCCTGTTGCGGTAAAAAAAGCGCCCCATCCCCCACACGGGGATTAATTCTCTTTTCTTTCCCTGG
>Ga0163217_1099106_pt1 | contig 12190 bp, 4 predicted proteins | sample SynspAceP_FD_185933 | JGI IMG/M metagenome (GOLD analysis project Ga0163217, IMG submission 185933) | Saline lake microbial communities from Ace Lake in Antarctica - Synechococcus sp. Ace-P (PacBio error correction) | ecosystem: Environmental > Aquatic > Non-marine Saline and Alkaline > Saline ... | reverse complement strand
CCATTGTTCCTGACATTGTGATAGGTAAGGTAAAGGAATAGTCGTTTTGTTTGGAATTTTTGATCAATTCACGGTACCACTATGGCACTTGATCCGTTATAGGGCCGAAACGCCGCCTCGATATTATCGTATACGATTCTAGTCATGTTGGTTGGAATTTGTCCATTACCGTATAAGCCGGTAAGCGGGCTAAAAATAGGCCTTCCGGTTGATCAATATTTGTGAAACCCCCCTTGAAGTCCAATTATCCGCAATTGGGTATAAGTTGCACGTTTGGCAATCGGTTTTCCACCGGAGGCCTGAGTTGGAACCTAAGCCTCAGAAAGATTGTTGCCACTACATATATCCAATGTTTTTACGTTGTCAGATTTACGATGACGGGGGAGTCCGTGCGTCTTTTGTCCGTTCGCGTTCCAGTTCACTACCTGTCAGCCCCATAACAGCTTTTCTTATTCAGAAAATATTAATTTAATGTAGGAGGATTGTCTACAATAGTTTTTTAAGTATGGGGGTGTGTATCTTGCTTTGGCAAAACTTACGGTATAGCTTCCAAAGAGCGTTTAGGCTATAGCTTCCCTGTTCCCATCCGTAGTGTGCCGATGTGGGTGCTTGCAGCTGATGGTCGCCAGGCAATAGCTCTCCGTTGAGAGGTAACTTGTACCTTCCAAGGTTCCGGTTTGGGAGAAAAGAAGGGATAATGGTGCAAAATAGAAAAATAGTAAAATATATATTTTTCATTAAGTTAAATTACTATTTTAGGCAAATCTAAAAATTGTTTGTACAAATAAAAATGTATTTTTTGTATAAATTATTTATGACACGTTCGGAAGAGAATTATATTAAGACCATTTTTCATTTAGCAGGAAAGGGACAGAGGGAAATGTGGCCACCAATTGCCATTGCAGAGCTAATGGAAACCAAGCCCTCCTCGGTTACCGACTATGATTAAAAAATTGTCCGAAAAGATTTGGTTAAACTTACAACGAACCAAGGGGTTTCGTTAACCCCATTAGGACAAAAAGGGCATTGAGCATTATTAGAAAGCAGACTTGGGGAAGTTTTTTTTAGTGGAGAAAACTGGATTTTGTCCTGGGATGAGGCCATGAGGTGGGAAAGTTGGAGCAATAAAAGTGACCAGCATAGATAGTCTAGATCGTCTCTGCATTTCTCCAAGTTTGATCCGCATGGGAATCAATACCCGGATAAGGCATACGGAGCCTTTAAGGAAAGGGTAGGGATTTGCTTAGTGAAGTCCTATAATACTATTGGAGTATGCGTTGGCGCAAAGAGATTCATTCAGCACGTTTTTTGAAGTTTTTGGAAAGAATGATAGCCTTGGGATAATCAAAATAAACTAATCGAAAGGAGGAGTTCGATGGTTCGATTAAATATTGAATAGACGGAAGGAAAATGCAAATTTCACATGTCATCGCTTCTAATTGTAGTATTTAAAAAACCAATGATTGAAATATGAATGAAATTAGTGATTATTTTGAATCTATCGACCAATTACTAGCTGCTTTTTAATGCTACCTTTTTACATGGGACTTACGGCCCTGGTTGCCTCATGGTGTTTTTCTTAAGACTATGAATCGTTGCCGTATGGAGTGGCATGCTTGTTTTACGGGCGGGTCATGGTAGCGGGCAGTTTCGGAGTTTAATTGGCCCCTGGTATAGAAAATGACCCTGGGGAGGGATTTTGTTTAAGGTGATACCGGCTGCAGTTGCTTTTTATTAGGGGGCATTGTTTCTTTTTTGGGTTGATAGGTATTGCCTCATTTAGCATATAAACTTTAAGGAAAACGGAAAAAGAAGGAATTAAAACTCCCTTCGCATAAAACCACACTTATTAACTTTAGGCGATTACCCTGCACAAATATTCCAGATGGATTGGCGTTGGGGTCTGTTTGGAGGTGTTCAGCGGATTTGATGGAGCTTTACAATTTGGCGGGCAGTTGCCATTGGCCTTGGGATAGGACTCAAAATTTTCCGGAAGGTTTTGCGGTGGCATGCCGTTAAGGCGGCAGGAGGCTTAAGTAGGAGAAAGAGTTTTATGTGATGGACAGGCATCAGCCTTGGTGGACCTATTGTCAGCGGTATGGGTGCATGGGCGGTTCTTTGCTTTTTCAGCCTATTTTACCCTATGCCCTTCCTTTTGCAGCTACGCAGCGCTATGATTTCTTTGGTCGTTGAAGAGGATTCCGGAAACTCAACAAGAATAAGTTACGATATAGCCACCATTGGGTTTTATAGGTAGGGTTATAGTTATGATAGATTGCTCGATGTAGGCTTCGTTGAAATATTTGGTTTGTTAAGAAATCATCTATCTTCATGCTTAAATTATGGAAATTACAGAAAAAAGACATTGGTTTTAAAAGTTGCTTATTGGGTCACCATAATTGTAGTTGCCTTGCTTTACAGGCTTCATTACAAAAAAAATGGATAAAGACGGAAAAGGAGGAAATTGGAAAATATTATCTGATATATTTCGTTTAAAAAATCCCTTATGCGGAGATGGACAGTAGTTGCAAAGGTGGAAAATCGCTTCGCAGGAACGCATCAATGGATCTCTGTAAGGAAAGGGAAAAAAAGGAGTCTTTTTAAGAGATAGGCTTAAGCCTTAACAAGGTGTAATGTTATGTGGATCGACGTTCCCAACCTTAAAAATAAATTTTGGTATATCAGGATTCCATGGAAATTATTTAAATTAACATGCAGATGAGCACGGGAAAACGGTGCTAGTGTATCAGCTTTTATTCAACAGATTAATCCTCCAAAGAATATGTTGTGGGGTTTACGCAATGGTCGTTATGTGAAGGAAATATATTTGGCGTTCTGTGTTGATTATTCATTCGGCCGGCATGATCCCAAAATAAACTGTCGCGTAGTAGTGCCCAATTAGCGTTAAAAGCATTCCATTGCAATATCAATATTGCCTATTTACAATAATCCGAAGGGTTTCTAAAATTTGAGGAGGTTATTATAAGGTTAGGAACGCAAGTACGCGTACTGAGGTCACTACCCATTTCAGATTGATCTTTCCAAAGGCGAATATGCATGGCATTTTTCAATGATGAAAACGAAAAACGATAAATTGGATACAAATTGGTGGAATTCAAAGAACCCCATTAGCCTTTTCTAATGCCAATTAAAGACCTTTTGGTCCTTCCATCTTATAAGAATGCGCTTTTTAAATTGAATAAGACTTGAATTAAAGGATGGAGTTTCAATTAGTTATTGTTTACTACTTTTTATAAAATATTTTTATGGTTCTTTTAGCCGCATTGATATGGGTTCTCTTTACGGTCTTTTAGCAGTGGTGTTTTCGGGCATTTGGGAGCGCTTGCCCTAAAAAAATCGATGAACGAAACAACAATTAAAAAAGTTTTGAAACTGGGGTAAAGTATCAAATGTACCATGCCATTTTATTACGGATTTTAGATTTAATTTTTAAATCATGGAAAGCTTTGGACCAGGTTATATGACTTTTATGATTATAATTTGAGTGTTTCTATTTATTTTAGGTATTTATGATTTCTATTAAGTGCAGGCTAAGGGAAAAAAAAAACTCAAGTTTTGGGTCCAATTAACCCCATTGGCGGATTATTCCTAGTTATTGGTTGGGCATGTGTGTATTCCTTTATTCAAATTGGTTTAGTCGTTATTTAACCTCTACTCGCGCGTAAAGATCTCTTTATTGCTAGGTTGGGTTCTATATGTTTATACCCCTTCCAAAAATTCAGTTGATTGTAGTTGGCCATATAAGTTAGGAAGAACGGTATTATTTTCCTGACGGACATGAATTGGCGGTAGTTTGGCTTCAGAATTCAAAAAGGATCACTGTGCCTGTTTACCCCACGGCTCGCCAATCTATTTTTTAAGAGAAGCTCGTTCTGGTTGTTTTCCTTCCCTTTAACGCTTGTTAGTTCAATGATTTTTCCCAAAGGCTTTTTATGCCACCTTTGCGCCCAGTTCTTTTCAAAATAGCGTAAATGGAGCTAAATCCTTCTTATTCTTGGAAAATATCATCTTGCCCTTGTCCAAGTAATTGGTCCAAGTACTCCAATAGCTTAAAGGTCCTCAAGGATTTCATTGCTGGTAATCCAATCGATTATAGCAAAATCATCTGCATGGGATAATAAGCCTACCTTGGTTAGTCTGCAGCTCTTTTGGGCTCAAAATTCCAAGGATATAGACCGATCATTCCCTATGTAGGTAAAAGTCTACCATTTTAAAAAATTGTACACGATTGTCTTTATGGAATGAAAGTTGAGTCTGAATCTTTTCAGAAAGAACTTGTTTGCCATAAATCTTACTGAGACTTCCTTTTTTAAAGGAACGGAACATTCTTTTTTCGATTTTCTTCCTTCTTTTTCTTTTCTTCCATCTTTTTTTGCAGGCCTCTGCATCGACCGTATCATTCTCTGGGGTAAATATTCGTCGGCATCACTTTTGTACGGAATAGACCGATTTAAGTTTGAAATAGAATCGACTTATATTTTCTTTTTAGAATATCATTGATTTTCTTCCAAGAAAGTTAGGTCCAATTCACTTGCTTGTCGTAAAGCTCAGAAGCTTTTATTCAGGGTGAGTTTTTTGATGTTCCTTTTCATTAATTGCCATAGAGTCCTTAAGATTTGCGGTGTACGCTCGATTTTGTTGGATGGTATTCAAACACGTCCAAGAATTTTCTCGTTGAGCGCACTATTGTGGATTCTTTGAAGGTTATAATGGATTGGTTTTAAGGTTTTGATGATTAGGAATCCCTAAAGAACAATCGTTTTTTAGTGAGGGATTTACATATAATTCTTGTCGATATGTTCTTTACCTGCTCTATTAGCTCTTCGGCAGCTATATTGTTTGTTACTGGACAATTACAGGATTTAATTCTTATTGCTTGGCCACTTAGAAAAACAGCTTCGGTGAATTGATTCACCAATGGCTTGCGCCAAACCTTCATAGCCTATGCACGAAATAAATAGGAGTCGGTGTCTTTGTTTTTTGATCTAATTATCAAACTAAATCGGCCTGTCTGTTCATTGGTGTAATAACCCTTTTTTATTGGGACAGTAGAATTGTGGCCATAGGATAGTGTTGTGTTAGCGGAGTCTTTGTACAAAACGGAGGAAATTACTTGGCTGATTAAAAATTGCTCCGAAAACAAATTAAAAAAAATGGGGAATAGGAATTTTAAAATTGAGCATTTACAAAGTTCATCTAATGAATACCAAATAAGGAATGGATTTCTGTGAAGCAATGGAACTTGTGATTATTTTAAGACAGATTTTATTTTTACGTTAATTAAATGTAATATTTAAGTACCAATGAAGATTAAAACGTTTTCTACTAGGATTAATGACAACACAATCCCGATCACCACAGCGGTTTAGAGCTACGTTTTTTTCCTGCAAACAAGGATTTTGGCATAGAAAATATTCTTTACAATGTATCCCAAGGCTAAAACCACGTGATATAGACCAGTATGTGTTGAAGAGATGCTCATTTTAGGTGTTTAAAGTCCTATTAAAATATCGAAATAAGTCCGTTACATTTTTACTTATTTTGGTTCATCCTGGTTACTTTAAGATCTTGGTATGCGATCAATGCTACAAATAAGCAAGAAAGCTTCATAAAAATAGCTGTGTTGCTGCAGGCATTTCCAGGTATTTGGTCTCCCGTTTTACGATGGCAAGACCGTACTCAGACAATTGCATTGCAAATGCGTGAATAACAAAAGAGAAATGGCCAGAGGCCCAAATTAAATTAAGGGTTTCTTTGTTTAGGGGCGATTTCGGCGGCCATTCTATTCTTACTTGGTGTTCTTCTCGTCCTGCCTAACTAATATATACGTAGTAAAGTACCCCGAAGACTTCCCGGCAGCAAAAAGAGGCAAGGACGGCAATTACCAATTTCTTCCAATCGTAACCAGCGGGCGCCTACCGGTTCTATGGCTTTTTTTTTCCCCATATTATCCCAGTATAAGAGTTTTCCAGTTGTAACTTAGCTTTCTTGTTCACTGCCTGTCGTGTAAGGTTCTTTCTTAAGCCCTTTAGTGAATTCTTAAATCCTACTATGGTCCCATAGCGTAGGCTTTGCGTATTGATGCATATCCTGAAGTGCCATTGTTTTGTACGAGGCCATGGTACTTTCAATATTGAGTTTGATTGAAATCCGAAAATCCTTGTATTCAATTTGCTCACTTAACAAGTCCCGTCGGGACTTGGTGGCAAAAATTATCGAAAATCCATTGGATCCCAAGAAACCAAGTTATGATGGGAGATTGGCCAAAATAATACTTACCGGCGTCCAACACAAAAACTTTTTTAGTTTTCCCAAACATGGTAATAAGGACCACATACTCTTAACGAGTGGAGAGCTTATTAATTTGGCATTACCATGACAAAAAAAAAAAGTCTTGCTTTTTATCTTCATGATCTTTCAAAGAGAATCATCGCCGAAAAAATAGCTGCTCAAAGTCCGCATGAGGAATAAAGGAGCTGTAAGAGTCAAGGGGCCTGGATAACTCAGCCAAGAATCTTCGCTCAGAATAACTAGGGCAATAATGATCAAATAAAAGTAGTCTGGCGAGCAGGTAGTGTAAACGGGGTACAAAAATGGTAATAAGCCGCTCCTTTTCCAGTTCTCCAATGTCCTAGTGGCCAAATTGCGGAAGCACATGCTGTTCTGAAATCAGAGGCACTGACGCTCTTGCGCTTAGCCAAACGGAGCGCATCAATTTGTCCATTAGAAAAAACAACCCGGCTCATATTAACGGATTCCTCCAAGGAGGCATAAAAAGGAATAAAAGGCTATGTTTGGGATAAAAATGACTATTCCACCTTATCCAGCAGGTTCCTTTCCGCAAAAATTGGTAAATTACCCCTGGAAGGTAAAGTTCCTTGACCCATTCACTGGCAGAGCAAAAGATTCATCATAAAATCCATTGGGTAAACTTGCCAGTCGTATTTATGGCCTAAATATGGTAGCAAGTATCAAGAAAAAAATGAACATACCCAAAATATTTGTGTGTCAAAATCTTGGTCCAATGTGGCCCTGAGTCCCTTGGCCGCATTATATCCACCTATATGCCTGATAATTTAGTCATTGCCATTTATGAAATTGATATTCTAAGAATGGTTTCCTTCGTTGCAACCTTTTTAGTTCGGCCATTAATGTTGGTGGCAAAAAAGAGGAGGAATGGTAATTGGATTTTTTGCTTAATGGGTTAAAATTAAATCCTGTGAATTAACAAGCCATAGTTATAAAGTTCTTCTTTTGGAAAAGTCGATTTCATTTTTTCAAATACTGGGGTGCAATTACGCGTGAGTGTCAACATTAGGGCTAATGGATAGAGGGGGAAATTTTATAAGATCCGCTATTCAATTCCTTAACTCGGTCTATTACCCGTACCTTTTCTGGTGCTTACCAACGCATATTTTTGGCTGGCAGTTTTTCTTCCAACAGTTCTATGTCCAAAGAAAATTACCAGTCCGTGACATGCGATCGGCCATATTAAATGACCAAGATACCGGGATTTTAGATTCTTGTGATTGTGTTAAAAAGAGAAGGTTTCTTTTTTAAGGTTTTCAACGTCGCTGATGTACAAACGGCAAACGTCGGGAAAATCCTTATCCAATTTTTATTGAGCAAAAGTTCTACATACACTTTCATCCAAGGAAGGTAAGTATTAAGGCTATAGGCTACCTGTAAATCCAATATTATTGTGCCTTACACCACGAGGCAGTTACAGACCCCTTCCTTTTGTTCAACAGTGATGGCCCGGGTAGTTGCCTACTTTTTTATGTTTTAATCCGGTTAGTGGTTTGAAAGGAAGTTTTCCGGTATGGGATTGCCTATAAAGCCAACCTTGAGCTGTTTGCTCATAGTGCTGGGGAATCTTCAATATTTCTAATTCTACAGGGGCGCTACAGATCGCCTAATGGCTAGGTGCGTGCCGTTTAACGTAAGTATATGGCGGTTCTTTAGAGGGGCCACTTGGTACGAGTTCAATTTCATATTGCCAGGAAGCAACTAATTCAATTAGTTAATTGGAAGATTCCATTCGGCAAATTCTTTGATTGATTCCCCTTTTGAACCTCGCTTTAAATGTAGTACTGATGGTAGTCAATTTTTATTTAGATTTGATTTTAATTAAGCACAAAAATAAAAAAGAAAAAGATGAGTATTACGTAAACCATTAAAAAGTTGAGCTTTGAAGGCCTGTTGCTATCCAATTGAAGAGACACTAGAGGTTTTTTAAAGGTAGGCAGAGTGGGTAAATGGACTTCGACATAGGAATCGCCATCTTTAATTATACCGTTTTTATCCGTAAAGAGTTTTTGGGTACTTACTCCTTTATAGGAAGGATTATCAATATTTAAGACCGCCAATTAATTTATCATTTCTTCCGATTTTGTACCAATCATAAAGCCCCTTATCCTACGTTCTTTGTCTACAAGAATAAAGCTTTTCGGTATGGATCATATCGTTACGGTCTCCGTCACCACTAGTCTTAACTGCTTAATAGGATTTTCTAGCCAGTTCATAGATTTTTCCCTTATTGTCACCTGTAACCAGATTCCATTTGTGTACCTTGAACCCCTTTTTTCCAAGCATATTTTTTTAATTGTGGAACTGGAATCTATGGCTGGGTAAACCGGAATGGATAGCAACAATACCGTCACTGATCATCATGAATTTTGTCCTGAAGGCCAGCATATTTTGGTGTGCATAATATAGAAAAATTGTGGAACAGGTAGTAAAGAAAAAAATCGGCAATATAATTTTGTTGTGGTAGTCCACTTGAGTTATCGATGTTGCGTTTTGTTTGGTCAAAGTAAAATCAGGCAATAGTGTGGTATTTTCACATGCTGTACAGGTGGCTGTCTACCAAATTCAAAATTTACCATGGCTGGTGGTAAACCTGGTAACAATTCTTTGTGTCGGTTGAAGGCAATTGTAGGAAAAGGGTGGACGAATATCCCGGAAAAATGAGTAGAACAAGCACGAAGAATTTAAATTTGAGCAAAAAACGAACGCATGTTTTTTGGCAAAGGTAGGGCAGATACCGTGAAATTTCAAGCATCTTTAAACGGATTTGCTACTAAAACTTATCATAAAAAGGCACCTGATGTGGGGAATAGGTTTTTTTTAAGACCACCTAATAATGTACTTTTGTTGCGCTTTTTTAAAGTTTAAAAAAATTACTGAATGACGTTAGCAAATACAGACTGGCTACAGTTATGTACTTATCATATCCATTTTGGTGATCTCCCACGGAAGTGGGCATTTCTTCCCGCAAATATATTTTAAGACGAAAGTGGAAGAAATTCTATGTTTTTGATTCTGAGTTTTCCCTTGTTCAAAAGAAAATAGGGGATACGAATATTGATTGGTTTGTTGCCCGATTGGGCGGTTTAGTGAAGATTGCGGGATGATCGATGAGAGCATGGACACCGAGCAATGAAGCAAAAACCACAACCTTGGAGTTCGTTAGCAGAGCCGCTTAGGCAACGTCTTATTATAATGACAGGCTGGGACGTATGGTTAAACTTTTTGTTTGGCGTGGGTTAAGTATATACCACGATGTTTTGGCAAGTAATGGTGATACGTATATCCTTCGATAGTTTAAAAATTATGGAATAGTAGTAGATTCAATTGCGAGAGCAGTTGGGATGATAAGACAGCGATCAAATTTTGATGGTGGACGATAAGAAAACCAGAAAATCAACGAGGCGAGTTTTTGGAGTATCATATCTCGGAGATGATGGTAACGTTAACAAGGGATGGAAGAAAGTACCTTTCCTTTATCTGATGAAGGAGGAAATACCTGTTTTTGCAACCAAGTTCAAAAAATTCTTTGGGGTATAGATCCAAGGCTATGATTGCCAAGGTGGCAGCCAATTCGGTAGCGGGGAAGGAGGAGCCTATTGCCAGGTGACGAACATGTTGGGGTAAATGGGTGAAGTACCAAGATTTTGGATGAGTTCAGAGGTAAATTGGTTCATCCCCAATTCAAGAAGTTAGGGGACAGTCAGCGTTTGAGGAAACGGGGCTACAGAAAACTTGGAACTAAACAGTTCCCGAGGAGGACTCAAGGCTATAGAATTAGATCTTAACGATCTTAGGTCACCGATAATTATAGTTTTTTCTTGAGGCCATTCTGCAGGTTATACACGGTACCATACAGGGTTTGACCGATCAGATAAGACAGTTTAAAGTTAATTTCAAATACCAAGACGGGAGCTACAAACAGGGGTTAAAGGACTCATAGAATTGTGGAAATGATGCCGGAAACTGGGAATTGGGATTTTCTTTGAATTTTATGGCATTTGTTTTCGTTATATATGTTGGCATTTTTAAATTATTCTTCCTATTCCGGCATTGGGATGGCGGGCATGTAATGTTATTTTATTGTACGAAATAAATTTCTGGGCAGGAAACCAAGTGAGAAAGTGTTGGCAGGAAACGGGCCAAATAATTGGTTTTGTTATCTTAGGGGGTTATGGCAGTGTAGTTTGAAACGATATTCTGGAATTATTATCAAAATTTTTATAGGAGAATTAAATATTTTTTAAAAATTAGGTGTCAAACTCACCATTTTTCTGATTTGGCGTTTGAAAAAACATTTTATATTGGCACCGCTTAGGCATAAAAATACACTCCTCCTTACTCTCCCGATTAGCTAGCGGCGAGGTTAGATGGAAACGTTCTTAGAGATTAAATATTACACTCCCCTTAGCTCAGTTGGTTAGAGCATCTGACTGTTAATCAGGAGGGTCCTTGGTTCGAGCCAAGGAGGAGCTACTATAAACAAAGGCTTTACAGAAATGTGAGGCCTTTTTATTGCCCTAGGTCAAACATAGGTCAAACAAAATTCTTCAGGTTCTATTTCCTAACTTACTTACTGGAGACGGGTTGTCATTAAAAATATCACTAGTTTTTCTTTACCATCATGAGAAATGTCTATACCGTCCACTCTATCCAAATACAATTAAAATAACAAGGCTGCGTGTTGCCGTATTTTAACCGTTTTAAAGAATCGTTGTTCAATTCTTCAAATAACTATTCATTTTTATAGTTAAAAATTTTCTAGTTCTCTTTTGGTGCTATTCTGCCTCTCTAATTTGAAGTCAAACACTAAAAAGCGAATATATGGAGAAAATGAAAAACCGTAGTGGGGCTTGGCTTATCCGACATCGAAAGGTCGTTGTCCGTACACCAAGAAAGTAATGGAACGTGGCAAGATCTGGCTGCATACACTGGACTCTCCAAAGCAAGATCTATAAGCTGACCAACTAAAGGCTGATTCCATGGGAACAATCCATATCGCCAGAAATTCCTTTACAAGGATTACGATAGATAACTGGCTATTTGGGGGAACCCGATGTTCGGATGAAACCTTGGAACACCAGTTTAACCAGCAACTATTGAAAAATAGAAGGAGGTTTAAGGCGGTCTATTTCAGCTTCATTATAGCATAGCTATGAAAGGACAACAGCCTACCATCGCGTGTGTGGGCACCTCCTATTCACAAATTGGACGTGTCCCGGACCATTGCCGGGCATTTCAGACGAAAATCCACTGTTCCATGACCCTGGCGGCCATCGCCGAAAGAAGATCATAGGTAGGGTTTTATCGGTGGATAAGAAGTATGATGGGGTTCACCTGTCTCCCCAGCATATTCATTTTGAGCAAGGATTGCCCAGGTTTCTATAACTACCTATGCTCCTGCCCCATTAAATTGAGAGAGGGAGCTTTTTCCCCTACACGCTACAACTTTGGAAGCATATTTTGGTCACCAGTTGGATATCAGTCGTAGATTACTGCAGTTGTTTTATTATGTTAAAGCCGGTCCAGGGTGTTCCTATATTGGCACTGGTATTCCAAAGGAGCAGGTCTTACAAGGTAAGACCACCTTTCTTCAAAAAGGGCTAAAAAACCATGGTGTCGGAACAATAAAACCTGACCCTATCTACCCAATGACAGTTTTAGCAGCCAAATTTAATGCTGATTGGCTAACAAGCTCTTGATCTGTAAGAAGGTACTCTTTAAAAAGAGAATTGACCGAACGGATCAAAGGTACCTGAGTACGAACCCAATTTAACAAACTGAAGCAAGGGGAAGATAGAGGGAAGTGAATTCTTTTGGGAAGTTCATCCTTTGTCCAGCTCAACAACGAGGCAGAGGA
>Ga0163217_1098001_pt1 | contig 12191 bp, 14 predicted proteins | sample SynspAceP_FD_185933 | JGI IMG/M metagenome (GOLD analysis project Ga0163217, IMG submission 185933) | Saline lake microbial communities from Ace Lake in Antarctica - Synechococcus sp. Ace-P (PacBio error correction) | ecosystem: Environmental > Aquatic > Non-marine Saline and Alkaline > Saline ... | reverse complement strand
TGATCACACCCTTCCTGGCCTAATAACAGATCCGACGGATAAGTATGTCCGCTGTCCGAGGATCACCCGCCGTCAGGGCTGCATTCTCTTGTTAGGCGTCTCGGCAGACAGAGCCTGAAACACTTTGACCTTGATAGGCGTGTCGCCCATGGTCACCGACCCCTTGCCTCGCGCCCGATCCAAAACGGGCGATTGCGCGGTTACCCCACAACGGTGCGCGGGCCTGCGCCCACCGTCCATCACGTTCAAGTGTTCCACGCTCCTCTGCATATGGTGCTCCATCTCGCAAGCTATTTGCGCCGCCTCCATATGCGCCTGCAACTCCACATCTGACCTTTACGGCCGTTGCCACTTTGGCAGGCGTCCCTGCGATTTCCGTTCAACGGTTAGATATCACGCCTCGGGCAGGGAGAATACGGGTCCTTTTTGTCACCCGGCAGTTTCGGGTCACAGGGATCACCTCGTAAGTCAGAGTTCGCGTGAAAAAGTTCGACGTCGAGCATCCGGCGCAGGGTATGGTTCACCCCCGGGACGTGCGCCCGTGCCTATCGTTTGCATGCCGATGATATTGCGTTCCACCGTCTCTGAGCTCACATGGATTGAGTAGCTCGTTCCAGTTCGGCGTAAGCAAGTGAATCTCTCCGACGATCGTACCAGCTTGATGGTGTCCAACTCGTCTAGCTGCCCATGTGAGGCGTCGCGCGGTTCTTGTCACACGGTGTACCCCACGGCTGCATTGGACCATTCATCCGCCGCGATTGGGGGTGTCCATCCGCATAAGATCATTGCGCGTCAAAGCTTTGCCCCGTGCCTCTGCCAGCAGGTGTTCGATAGCGCACGTGATGCTCAGCGATTTCCGTGCCCAGTCCTGCGTCAAACACATGTGGTCATGTTTCAGGGGCGGTGGTTCAGCACCTTTCATCATCCGCACGGTTGCGGTTTCCCTGAGGTATGATATATTTCGATTCACCTTCTTTGGTATTGCATGCGACTCCGAACCGCGACGACGCGCCAAGGGTGCATCGGCGGAATATCATGTGGAACTTCTCACGCTGGGGGGACATTGTGCGCAGGAGCCTGTTCCCACGCCTGCTGATTAAGCTGTCAAAAAATATAACGTCCGCCAACACGGGCCAGCATTCTTTCAATTACCGCGTGCGCGGGTCGAATAAATCGCCTTTTGCGCCACAAGCATCCGCGGAAGCATATAGCGTCGTGCAGGCCAAGCGCATCCACAGCTCGACGTCTTGGTGTTACGGGATGCGCAATGGAACAACATCTCGTCGTGCGCGTCCGATTTGCACTCTGCGCCCGAGGATCGGTCAAGTGACAGGTAGCGGTGATATCAGGAACTATCCTGGCAATGACATTTGTTGCGCCCGTGTCAAGCGGGGTTGTAGCGGTCATCGGGAGTCTGCCGATTGGGGGCGAGGTTTTTGGCAACGGCGACGACAATGGCGGCTAGGCCATCAAGGTCCGATTAGCCTCCTCCGGAACGGCCGGCGATGCTTGAAGGCCTGTCTCGCTTCTCTGTAGTGATTGGCGGAAAGGTCCGCATAAGCGCCGCAGCCGAGCTTCCGTGCACTTCAAGTGTTGCCTGCATATGAAGCGCACGGTTGCGGTTCTCAGCGCCATGCCAGTCAGGCAGAGAACAGTCGGAACCGGTCTTGTTGGTTCCGCAAGCGGATGCGCCGGGTTTTGGGTCAGATCGCGGCAGCCCTGCAGTGCTGAATTTAAAGCCGGTACCCGATAACGCCGGCCCCAGGCTGATCCTTGCCAACTTGCCCTTGCAAGACCTGCTGCCCATCTCAAGGCAGGACCCTGCGCGCACACGTGCGACCAACCTTTGGTGGACAAGGCCCAGATGTCCGCCGTGTCCATTGAGGCGAAGCGCGTCTATTCTTCATGAATTACCGACGGCTACCCGGTCGTTTGTCGACATTGGTCGGGGTGATGTAGCACCTCGATGACAGCCTCCATGCTCCCATGCATCATCGGCTCTGGCCGACCGGAATGAGGCCTAGGCATTCGCCCCTGTCGACAGCGTCTCGCGGCTGGCGTTCTAGTCCAGTAACGTGTTCTCGGCCGGGCTTCAGTGGATGGTGACGCGAAGTCCCTTGTTATGCTCGGGCTCACGACCAGCTGTTCCACCGCAAGCGCGGATTCAGTACATTCGCGAAGGGGCGTTCAGCCCGATGGTCAGTCAGCGTTCGGACACCGGCAGGCAGGCGCTTAAGACCATGCCAGGCGTGGTTATATTCTAGCGTCAGGATGTAGTGCGCCGGAGCCGCGTCAAGTTAGGATGTCTATTTCGATCTGACGACAGTCAGCTACATAGGCGCGCCCCTCTCCCCGGTACTTTTCTGAGCAAGTAAAACGATCATGTATAATCGTTTATTATTGGATATCTTCCCGCTCAGCGCTTATCTGGTTCTTTGTCCCGGCCAACGCTCTTACTCTGTCCTGCCACAAAAACACACGGTGCGCAGCGCTATTTTGACTGTGATGCCCGCGTCGATCGCCCTTTTGAAGATTAACTAGGAAATCCTATGTTGTCGCCGTTCTTCGGAGCCTATTTATTTCGGGCCCGAAATTCCGCTTTGTGAACAGTCCCGTTTGCGATTTCACCGAGAGAGCGGAAATAGTGCGGCTGATTCCAACGTCAAGCCTTGATCCCCGAACTGCTACCCGAATCCTTGCAACTCCGGGCTGGATTTGGCTTATGGAGCGCGCATCTGCGAGAATACCCGAAAGAGCTCGCTTTGTTGATATTCATCGCCCAAATGGCGGCGTTTCATAGATGGGAAACGGCCCCCGATCTTCATTTCCCAGTCATTCTAGGGCCAGCACCAGCTCGCCCATGTCCGCGCGCGCCCTACTGATTTGCGCGGCAACGTGGGCCGATGAATCTGCCCCCCGATTCTCGCTTCTATAAGGGGCCACGCCGTCGCTATCATCCGCAATCAGGAACCGGACAGCGCCCATTGGCGGCTGCTGCACAACCGCGAATTCTGTACGCTGTGTGCGAAGGAAACTTATCTCCTCAGCTATGAAGGCACGACCGACACCGAATTCTTCTACCGCTGCTGCTGCGTTCCCTGATGTTAGGAGCCGACCTAAGCTTATGACGATGCTTGCAAAGCGGCGTGTTGGAAACTGCTTGGCGCGGTGCTGGAGGCGTGTATTGCGCAAAACTGGGACTTGGTTTGGCCCTAACCAAGCTCAAGATCGCGCTGGTTCCCCCGACCGGATTCATTCAGCGTGAACGTATGCGCAGCACACCACGGCGAATTAACGGCCCCCTGAGGGCGACTGAAGCAGCTTGCGCAAGCAGGCCCCGACTCGACGACTATCTTGTCGATGTCTACTGGAACCGATTGTACCTGCTGGATGTGGCCATGAATTTATCAGGACTTACGCCCGACAGCGACAAAGGTCGACAGCCGCGCCGAGGGGGGAGCGACCTCCGCCATTTTCGCGTCCGAACCACTAACTGAAGACGGCATGACTGGTTTGGTCGATCCAGCTTTTTGGAGAGATGTCAGCCCTGGCGCCGTAACAGATGGCAAATCTCCAAAGACCGTGACAAGATACTGGACGGTATAGCCCGCCCCCCCTCTGCACGTTGGAAAGGACATACATTGGGCCGACCGTGTATCCCGATTTCCGCACGCTCTGCGCGCGCATGAGGCGGGGAAAGGTAAACTACCGTATCACCCCAGTCAAGGTCGCGGCACGCCCGTTGTGGATCCTCTTGCGCCGCAGGGGGCACGAGTCGAAACCCGGAGACGGCGCAGAATCTCGCCGCGGGCGTGCGCAGGATGGATCTGTCGTTTCATCTGTTCGAGGCGCTGCACCCTCGGTGCCTCTATTGCTCGAATGGTTCCACTGATTATCCTCCGCACCCGGTTTTGAATGAACCCGACCTGCACTGGCACTCTCTCCGCGCAGTCACGTCGGTTCGCCGTCGCACGGCGCGCAGATGACCCGGCCCGATGCCCAGTCTGGCTGGGAGGCCGTTGGCCGAAGTGGCTGCGCAGATCCATTTGGCGAAGCCCCTGCGCGCCGCCGTGTGCGCCCTCTCTCCGGCCCTCGGTGCGTGCATTCGCCCAAAATACATCTCGCATCGCCACCCTCAGCGCGTGGGCGTTGCAGCGTATGGTAGACTGGTCTGTCGAACAATCGCCTCATTGCTTCTCTACTACGGTTCTTGTCATCAGATACCGCGTGATGCGGACCGCTTTTAGCGTGCCGCGCGTTGCAAACGGATAACGAAGGCCGGGTTTATCAGATAACCTACCGACAGGCCTGACTGGCACTGCTACTACTGGATTCGGGTCCGCCCGCGCTCAATAGGCCCGGCGCTGATTGCAGGTCTGCACAGCAGCGGACGCTCTGTGGTCCGCCTGCGGCACTTTTAAAGAGAGTGCCTTTGCAGGGGCAATCAGTCACAAAGGGACTTTCGCAGCATTGGCGATATTAATAATCCATTACCCGGTGCACATATTGGGCATGCCAGACCCACGACGGATTTGCACGTGCGTCGTCGTTTAGGGTCACAGACGCCCGTGGAAGCCTTGGTTGCAGTGGCTCTCGTCGCAGACACGGCTCAGGTGCTGCGGCTTGATCCCTGATCGATTTCGCCCAAGCACCCGCAGGATGGCCGGGCTCATCGCGAAACCATCCACCAGTACCGTCGATCGCTTTGACCGGGTTTGTTGTAACCCATGCACGGGAAACGCTGGCCCCTCCTTATACGCCGCTGTGCGCTGTGCCAGCGCTTGCCCGGAACTGGCACGTCCCTTGATCGTGACGGAGTCATGCGCCCGCTGACCGTCGCCGATACGCATGGCCACCGTCAACATCTGGATTCTCTGCGCCCTGACGCCTGCCCTCATACTCGGCTGCGGTGGTGTCTGGCGTTCCAGTTCGCTCGCAAGCGATTGCCATGCGTCACGCGAGTGCGCAAGCGCCCTATTCGCAAGCACTGGACGCTTTACCGGCCGCGTCCACAGACAGGTGCTCGCGCATTGCTGCCCCTGCCCCGAACTTCCCGTGCGCCCCGCATGAGTCGCAGTGTGATGCTCACCGCCCCCGGTTCAGCCGCCGCCTGGCTGTGATCAGCTCGCGGGCATTGTAGCGTACGGGATCGGTCTGCGTTTGCTAGTGGGGTGCCGGCAGCGGTTCCCCGACAGGCCCTCCTTGCGCGCGCCCTGCGCTAAGGCCCGAGACTAGGGCCGTCTTCCGGTGGTCGCCGTCAGCCAATGTGCGAAGGCGCATGCAGATACCGGCAACCTATGCCGGCGGGCAAGGACTGTGTGCGAGACAGCCTGCTCAGCGATTCGACACGGTGGCCAGATGACACCTGGAGATATGGCCTATATATAAATCCAGTTCCGCTCGCTTGAGCCAGGTCATTCGACGCGCAGACAACGCTATCTGGCGACAGATCACTCTCTCAATACCTCCGAAATCAGCGTCCGTCTCGGCTTTGCCTAAAATTAAGCTCACTAAGTTTCAACGCATACTTAGACGTCGGGCATGACTGGCACATACCGTCCTTGTGCGTCTCATTTCGGCTTTTACGCTTCTGGAGCAACGGTGTCGCCTTAAAACGCAGGCAAAAAAAACTAGTACTATAAATATGTATAGTCTCTCTCTCCTGAATATTTCTTCCTACCTCTACTCGGCTGGATCGGAGAACTGGATCACTCTCGGGGGGTTAGGTCCGTGTGATCCCGATCCTCGTCATCTTCGTTTTTCATCACCATTCACGACCGGTTTCGGTTGCAGATGAATACTTGGGCCGTCATGTTCCGCGTCCTGGTCGGCTGTCGAACAAGACAACGCTGGGGACGATTCTAATCATGATTTCGGCACGCGAAGCGCTGGCTGGTATCGGTCGGCGACGTGTCGGCGGGACCACATTCGCAGGGGTCGCGGTTTCGATCTCGCTTGCGGTCCCCGGTTGCTCTGTCTTTGGATGTGGGCCATCGCGCTGGTTGCGCACTGGTCACCAGCACTTGTTCGAATGTTTCGCTGCCCAGCTGTGTTGCAGAACGCAATAACAGTCGGAAATACGCAGCCCTTACCGCGGCTCGTCCGGCTGGCGCGTATCATCCACGGGGAAGCTTTTGGGCAGGAGAGAGTGCGCGTGGGGGCGTGGCCGGGGTGTTACGGGCGAGTCGTGGCGCTGGGATTGCCGCCTTTGCCTCGGCTTTAGACCCCGTTTCTAGTTCCGGCCAACACGGAGTCGCTGGGTCATTGCAGACACGCTTTGCTTTGACGCATCTGGACCGGGCATCGCTCGCTATGGCGATCGTGTCTCGGGTCTTTTCATCTTTGCTGGCATCACCGCATCGCCAAAGTGTCCGTCTGTGCCGATGTTGTGGTGCCGATCTGCCACACTCGGGTTCTGGCTGGCGCCTGATCGTGATCTTGCTGAAACATCACCAGGCCTGTCACGCGCGTGATCTATATTGACATACGTCACAACGGCCTTCGGCCTGCCAAAGAAAGCGTCAATTGGTGGTGGCATGGTGGCGGCGTCGCCCAAGTGTTCTTTCGTCGCGGTATCTGTTCTCGAACGAGGCCGGCCTGGTTCAGACGCCGAAATCAAACCGGATGGGCTCCTTGCCACTCAGCAGAGGTACGCACCACTCATCAGCCAAGGGCGAATTCCACACAGTGTTTTCGTTCTTTTTCGACACATCATTTCCATCTGTTCGTGCACGGGCCTCGTGATCTTCTGGGCGATGTCTATGTACCCGCCCGGGCCGAAAGTAGAAATGCATTCGACGGCTGCTCTCGCGTCTGTTGCGTGCCGCTGACACAGCAAAGCTGGCCGCAGTGAGTCGCATCTGCAGGCACAGGGTGCTCATTATCTTCCTTGAGCGGTGCGGCCGACGTGACTCTGCTGTTTTCTCCTCTCGGCCTCCTCTTTATACCAGCGCTGGCCATTCCCTCTCTCGTTCGCATTCATCTACAAATTGACTATCTGGGATGAAACGACGCATATGATCTGGGCTATACAACTAAGCCCCGGGTATTCGGTCTGCGGAGATCCGCTCCGCAATCCTTCGCACCTTGATCTTCTTCTTAAGCATGATGCGACGCCAGCATTCTGCCGACATCGCCTTTGGTGGGCTTTCTTCTTCGTGTCTTCGTAGGACGGGAATATATTTCTACGCTCGCTGGTACTGGGCTAGGCGTCATGATGCTGTTCTGTGGGCCATGCGCTGCTGGCGCGACTCTCGCTCCGATGCGCGCTCAGCAGCTTCGCATTAGTCGTACCGGCGAAACGTCCCTGTGCTGAACCCGTCGAATTGACCTATGCCGATCTGACATCGACCCTGACGCCGTGGGACAAGCTCCCCGCACGTTATCTGAAACTCATCTTACGCTGATCATTTCGAGACGGTGCCGTAGCCATCTCGCGCTGCGGCCCGTTTCTTTTTGCACCCGACGCACGCTTTCCAGAAACTCGCTGATGGTCAATTACCGTTCCCTGCCTCGGCCCCATAGTTGCCTCCAGAGACCATTGTCAATCCGAATCGCGGCGAGGTAATATCAGGCACAGGTGGTCCCTGAATTCTCATAATCAATCATCTACGGCGCAATCGATTTACGGGCGGCTGAGTCGCGGACATACTTCAAACGACTCGACCCTATCGGTACTCGTCCCTGGCCGAATGCCCGGTCGCGTGCGCATACCAAAGCTTGCGTCGAGTGCGCGACGACTAGTATGGGCCTGCCTGCCGATAATGCCCCTGATCCGAGGCAGATGGCCTCTGGACCCGGCGTCGCTGACGCGATGGTCGGCACGGGCGCGGTTATTTCATCTACACAGGTCGCCCCTATCTGCCTTGTCTATGGCCGAACCGCTGTCGCGGCTCCTTGTGTCAAGCTTGGGCACCGATTCACGTTGACCGTCGGGCGAGCCGCCGTTCATGTGGGACATGTATTCGAGACTAATACACATGCTGCCCAAAGCTCAGCGGTGCGCGGATATTCGTCGCCTTATTCAATTGTTGGCGTTCGGACAGCATTCCCTCGAATGGCGTCTATTTTGCAACAAGAAGCGCAGAGAACGCTTTTTGGCGCCGCCGCCTTCGGACATGGATCCCAAAGTCGTGTGGCGCCTGGCATGAAAGGGACCTTCTCTGGCGCGGCACGATGCCGCGTCGGGCAAAGGAATACCATGAAGCTCGCCATGGGCGACCACGCGAGTTCCATGAAAGTTTTGGTATCGTCCTTTGCATGGCCTGACACCGGGGTTCGAGGGGCCAAGCAACCCTATGGCAACAAGTGCCCTAGCCGAAGACCCCGATTTCTCGTGCATCTGAGGTCGCCCCTTTGCTAATGGCGTCGCAACACCAAGAATTGGCTGTGCACCGATTCACAACATGTGATGTGGCCCACCCCTTACGGCACGGATTTCAACCTTACCGACGAGATTGACCTGTCATGAGCAAGCTGAGGCAATCTATGGGCGACAACTGCCTCGCCTCACGCAGAGCATCCGACTCCACATCCAATTATCTCTGCCTATGTGGCGGACTGGTACAATACTCGTTCCGGCGCTACTCCATAGAGTAGGAAACGCTTGGTCCAGACAACTAAGTATAATATTATATCTCTCCGCGCTCTCTCCCGTACGCCGGGCCGTGCGGACTTGACTGTCGGCTTTCGCGAAGGCCGACCTGTGATCCGGGCTCGGGTTCTACTCCAATGAATGCTTTATCCGACTAGCCAGCTGATCGGCCTGATCGAAAGGCCGCAGCGCTCCTCCGCGTGGTGTCCGTTCTGACAGCGGCCACCCGTTTTTGGCAGCGCGATTCATCGGAAACCGACTGCTCTGACCGCCACCGGACAGGCTCTCCAATGCTTGTAGACTTAGCATAAGCGACTGATGAGCTCACTCTCACCTCTCCGGTGAACCATCAAACTGCTGGGTAGGCTCCGTGTCTATGCTGCCTCTTGTATTACGTCTCGCACGGATCGGAACGCGGTGACACTGTGCCCCAGGCCTTCTGCCGATTTTCGCCTCCTCTTCACACCGTGTTCACACAATGAAATTAGATCCTCTACTCTCCACTGTGATCCTCTCTCATGGCATCCGTGGCTGTGACTCCATACTAGGCATCAAGCGCTCTCCCGCGCATCATCCTGGCGTTCTGCCGTGTTCTTGCTCTGTCTCGCGTGGGAGGCACGAAGATCAGGCATATACCGCAGACTTAACGCTCACCCCTAACGACGCTTCAGTCTTGCGCTGAGAGACTCCTATTTCACCTACGATGGGCGCAGGCGGGCCAGCGAGGAGCGGTATATCGGCGGACGCCGGCTGGGGTAATATGATCGCCACCAACGATGGTGAAATCTGCGGGTCGAAGCCGATCGGCTTCGATCAGCGTTTTGCTCAACCGACGGTTCGCCCATGGGATAGAAATTTGACGACGAATGGCACTGGCTATTTTGTAGCCCGACGCCTAATCGCGGCCTGCTTGCGATTACCGTCAGCGGTTCTGTGACCCTGCTGGCCGGAGACGACCATAAGACAGGTCAGCCCGATCCTTTTAGCGCCGATGATGTAAGATATCGCCGCTGATGCAGCGTTCTATTTCTCGGACCGCCTCGACCGCTATTGGGGCAGAGCTATGGCGGCATCGCTGGCAGCATCCGTGCTTGGATCTGGTGGTCAGCATTTCATCGAACGCGCGATACCTGAAATGCAGCGCAAACGGGCGAACACGTGTTCGCGCTGGTTGGCGCTGCTCTTTGCCACGGGTCGCGGTGCCGATGATTCAGAGGGCGCTCTTTCTGTGATCGAACGAGGCAGCCATTCGACGCGCTGGCCGCTTCCCCGCTGAGACTCGTGCAAGCGCGGCGATCGGTTGTTCAAGAGAACTCCGGGTCTCCCGCGTACAACAACCACAACAAGTGCGCCGGGCCCCCCCAAGAGGCGGCAGTTTTGATCGGTCTGGTCAGCCCGCGCATTCCCGGCGTCTTTGTGCACCCCGCTGGGGGCTACCGCGCCCCTGGCGCCGTGGGATTTATGCGCTGCCGGACAGTTCTCCGACCGCACCGCTGCGACTAATGGCTTATAATCTGCCGTATGGATTGGCGTCGGGTATGGGCTGGAAACGCTTCAGAATCCTGGCTGAGCGACTTTATGCTGGTTGACGGACTGGTTGCCGGACCCTGCCACTGACGGGCGCATCGCTCTGGACTCTGCCTTGACACGACCGCGGCTGGGGGATACCTGACGCCCTTGAGACGCTGACACCCGCCTGTCCGGGTGCCGCGGGTCGAACACTTGGCGGCTAGACCGTTCACGGCATCTGTTCTCCCGCTTTGGCCGCCGCCAGGCATGGGAAGTTGCGTATCATTGGCGCTCCAGATGATGAGTAGACCGGGCCAGATAAGCCACATTCTAGTATGGCCCCACTTTGCACTCACCGCTGGCCCTTGCCAGCTTGCTGTCACGGCCACGTCGCATCCCCCAGCAGCAAAATCGCGCGGTGCTCCTGATGACGCCACACAATGTGCGCGGCACCGATTTCCTCGCGTGACCCTCCAGCGGCACGCTTAATCTCGGCGATGGCCGATGAGCGTAAGTCAGGCTCTAGATAAAGGCTCTCTACGCCGTATTCCTCGGTCCCCAGCTTATTATATTGCAAATCTGTGCAGCCATACGCACTCTTGAGCGCGCAGATTGCTTCCGCCAGTCGACCCTCCGTTTGCAGCCGAACGGCTAGCCAGCACACAGCGTGTTCGCACGGACAGTTCACGCCCAAGTCACTCCCACATGTGTCCGCGGCAAATCCAGAATCCGGTCCGTCCAGCTACCGCATTCGCCGCGCTAAGTCCCCAGCCGATGTAACAACGTATAGCAGCCCCACACAGCGGCCAGCGCTTGTCTCACCTAGCTCTAGCTAAGTTGGCTCACGCCCACGAACTAGTCTGCCTCGCCGCCAGATTGGCCTGACGCCCGATCAGCCTGCCACCCCGACAAGCACATCGCCCAGCACTTCGTCAGCCAGCGCTCAGGTGCGTTGGCGGCTAAGACACACCACGTCGAGCACCGCGTACCGAGCGCACCGCGCGTCCGTCGGTTTCTCTTCCGCCACGCTACGCCAAAAAACACAAATCCCCCAAAAAAAATACCTCCGCGCCACATCTCGCTCGCCGAGGTCTTGCGCACCGCCGAATGGCCGGTCCATCCAAAGAACGGTCAGCTCCCGCACCGCTGCGCAGTCATTCAGCCTCCAGCGGTTGCGGCTCGGGCAGCCCCGCTTTCAGCATCGCCATCCGCTGGCAGCAAGGGCCCAATACCAGTGCCGGACACTTTGCGAGCGGCATCGACGGCCACGATCACAAGGGTTCAAACTTGCGCCCCGCTGGTCCGCACGGTCGACAGCGCGAACCCCGCCCAGACCAGCACGGTCACCGCATCGGCGAGGTAGGCCGGACTCAGCGTCGAAGGTGGCGATTTGCTGCGGAGCCGCATAATCCGTTCGGCGGCGGGTTAATCGAGGGGGAGCTGAGCATTAACATTCGCTGCGCACTCTGTATCTGCGCCGTTTTTACGCCCTGTGGTACCGCCTCAGCAGGATGGTTGCTAATGATTGCGCCAAAATACGGAATCTTAAGGCACTATACTGCCCCTTAAGAGGCCAAAATGACAGCAAGGATCGCGAGAGGCTAAAAGCGCTCAACTGCATATGGTACGGCTGGACCACAATCAGGATCTGGCCGCACAGGGGTGAACCTTCACTCCGTCCCTTGTTTGCATGCCGCACCCGCAACACTTGATGGACGAAGTGGCTCAATTCATAACGGGACAGTATTTATACCGCCATTTGTCGACGAACGCGCCTTATGGGCTGCCGTGACCGGTCACTGGGTGACGCATAAGCTGTAGCAGACACACGGGCGAAGGGGGGGTGCAAACTGTTCGAAAAATGTGCTATTGACCGTGAGCCAGATACCATTGGACATGCTTATTGCTCATTCACCGGACAGGACGCAGGCATTATTTTGATCTCACGCGGTTTACTGGTCGACGTGACCTTAAGATAAGGCTCACGAGAATTCGTGCGCTCACAGCGTTTGCACATATATCCCCCACGCCATGCCTTCTATCTCGACTGATTCACAGCTTTGCCTAGGCGTGCGACACGTAAATACCA
>Ga0163217_1079106_pt1 | contig 12191 bp, 13 predicted proteins | sample SynspAceP_FD_185933 | JGI IMG/M metagenome (GOLD analysis project Ga0163217, IMG submission 185933) | Saline lake microbial communities from Ace Lake in Antarctica - Synechococcus sp. Ace-P (PacBio error correction) | ecosystem: Environmental > Aquatic > Non-marine Saline and Alkaline > Saline ... | reverse complement strand
AGGCAGGCGCGATTCACTCAGAGCCACACCATCGGGAAAGCAGGGCCGCCTGGGCGCAGGCCGCACCGCTGGCGTGCGCAAACGGTCCAGAGCCGGCTGACTCGATGCGGAAGCGCGCCTTGCGCTGTTCGATGCGAATGCGCTGTACCGCTGATGGCTTCCTGCCGCCGTGCCGTTGGCCAGCAGCTCGGCGCGCCCTGGCGCGGCGGAGGCTTCGGGCGGTGGAGCCGCGACCGGCATCCCGACCATGGCGCTCCAGGGCCGGCGCCAGAGGCCCAAGCGCCGCGGCGTTGGCATAGATCAGGCGGGGATCGTCGGCCCCGCCATTTGGGCGAGGCACCACGGCAGAGCGGCGGAACAGGTCTGGGCCCGCGGCCACGGGAGTGGCTGGCCTGGGGCGATCAGGGGCCGGCCGAAACCCGCTGTGGAACGCGGCGAGCAAGGCCTCGGCGAACATCCAGGGCGGCAGGGCTGAGCCCAGGGGGATTCCGCCGGCAGCGGCTCAGCCGTGAGGAACAACGGCATCACGCTATCAACCGGGATCAGGGCCACTTGCCCATCCCTGGGCCATGGCCGGCCTTGCCGAGGCGGTTGCCCTGGGCCCTTTGAGCTGCTCAGGAAAGGGGCTGGGCTTTCTGGAAGAGGGGTTCGGCGGCGAGCGGTAGTTCGCCCGCCTCATCCCAGGCCCGTTTCGCCTTCCATCGCCTGGGTGAATCACGACAGATCCGGATCGAGGGCAGCGGCGTACGACCACCACAGGCTCGGGTCGGGTGATGGCGGCATTGGAACCGGGTGCCGCGCCTGGGCGGCGAGCGGCTCAGCGGCACCGGGGCTGGCCTGGCCCTTGCCTCCAGCTTTGGAGCGCCCCTTGGCTTCTTGCTTTGGCCTCTGCTTTGGCAGCAGTTTGCGGCGGCTTTGGCGCTGGCGGCCCTGACACCAGCAATTTGCGGCGCGCACAGCCAGATCGGCGAGCAGTGGCTTGCGCTGCGCCCCCGCATTCTGGCAAGAGCAGAAGGGCCGGTCTTCGCTGAAGCGGTCGCCATCAGGAAGTAGACGGCGCTTGGACTTGTTTGGCAGGGGCGGCCTTTGTCCGGGCAGCTGCACTCGCAGCGCACCTTCTTGCATGGTTTGAAGGGAACAGGCGCTATGCCGCTTGGCGGCAAAGGCCCGCTCGATTGTCCTGGGGCATCACCGCCACCAGCAACTCGGCCGACCAGCGGGCTTCTGGCCGAGCGCTCGAGCACGTAGCCCCCCAGTCTTCGTCGGAGAGGGTTGTCGAGCCAGAGCTTCACCTTGTAGGGCTTCATGGCTTCGGTGCCCTGCACCCGGGCATGGAACCCGCCGCCCCTTCCAAAGCGGATCGAAAAGCACGGTTGCCGGAGCGGGCGTAGGTCAGCGCGCGCTCAGCCGTTTCTCTGTAGCGGTAGGAGTTGATCAGCTCCATCCACTGCATCCAACCCACCAGGCTGCTGCCCCAGGCCCTGCTGACCCAGCTGGGTGGGTGATGGGCTGCCGCCGGAGGCGACGCTGCGTGCCGGAAGGAGGTCATGGAGAAAGTATGCCGAAGTGCGGGGCCTGCGAGCCACCAGGGCAGTGGACAGAACAAGTGAACAAACAGAACACAAGCGTTGATGGCACCTTACTTCTTTAAAATTACAAGAAAATACGACCGCTTGCGATTATTTTTTGTGGCTTTTGCTGCGGTTTTTACGTAGTTATGTAATTTGTTTATACGGAAAGGAGCTTGCTGTTGTTGCCTGATTGCCCTTTCTTGCTGAGCTGTAGTTAGGAGCGGTTGGCGCACTCCATGGATGGGCTGCCGATCGGCGTATTGCGAAATAATCTGTTCACCCCGTCCCAGGCGCATTCGCCTTGACAGGAGTTCTAAAATCGTCAAACCATTTTGTCTTTGTCATCTGCCCCATCATGCAAGCGAATATTGATTAGACATAGTCTTTTAATCACAATGCTGGGCGCCATACAGTTACGGCAATCATCATCAATGTCTTCGGCGCTTTGGGGCAGGCCCAATCCATCCGCCAGCTTTTTTCAGGAGATTGGCATCACCAACAAGGTTGTCGGCCCTAGTGAATTACTGCTTTGGTGTGGCAACTACGCAGCTGTCTCCAGGAGAGCTGGGCCCTGCTTTGGCACGATTGCTGGGATCAATCTTGCATCATCTGTGCAATTAATCCCGGCTGACCCAAAGAGCCACCATGTTGCCCTTTTAACGCGGCTAGTCTTTTGTCAATGGAGTTGTGGATAGAGCCACATCATCGTCACGGACTTGGGATCCAACCGCCTCGGGCAATCGCCAGGCTAAATTGCGTGCTGCGCGCCTGGCCAATCGGTCGCGCTGTCTGATGACTGTGATGTCTTTGCGGATCTCGCTTGGCAGGGCTTCACCGCATTGGCCATCAACGACAATAACGGTGTTCAACCACACCAATCATTGTTGTAGGCTTGATTTAATTCCACCAACATGCTCAGCCGATTCTGCAATAGCCTGGTTGGAGTAAAACGCAACAGTCATCCAGTTGCCTAAGGACTTGCTTTGTAACTCAAAAATGACTGTGAATTTTAGTTCTCCAGCCTTGGGACTGTGGCTTAAGGCTTACACTTTACATATTTGATAATAAAATAGCACATTGCGATCGCTTGAAATCTCATTCATGAGCTCAAGCCTTACATCTTAACCATTTTTGTGTTGTTGAATTCTCGTGAGCCCATGTTGAAGCCTTCCCGGCGTGCGGGCGGCCAGCGCGCTATTGGAGTTGCGATCTTAGGGCTGAGCGGTTGAAGATTCGGGCTTAATATCAGGGTCGATGCTTTTGCTAGCGCTGGAAAAAGAGCGGCTTATAAAATAGCTTGCTGGAAATACATGGATGTTGTCGTTAGGAAGAAAGTTCTCCCAGTGCTGGAGCTGCGCTATCTAACATGAACGTAGATTCCGACCATCCAGCACCAGATGCGGTCCACTGTCCTTGAGCGCTAAATGGCTTCTTCGCTCCGCATTAAAAACTGATGCAGCAGTGCCTGTCTCTTTCCGTTTCGTCGGCTAACTTTCTTGCGCTTAGCCCGAGAGTTGACAGACGATGCTCAGACAAAAACCGTTTTTCAGAAGCACCAGAAGCACTTGTTGGCCCTGCTGCTGCTTTGGGGCAGTCTTCTGCTGACAAGCCTGAAGGGCAGTGGCGGATTGGCGAGGCCCCCTGGGGTCCAGGTGCAAACGCTGTCCGATCCGGCCAGGCGTGGAACGGGCACGCGCCTGCCGCCTATCCCAGAGGTAGGCCGGAGCTTCACGTGGCTTGCACATCACGATTCCCCCGGCGGGTGAAGCTGCCGATGCACATCACCGGTGATCAAACGCCGCATGCTGATCGCGGCCAGCTGCTGGTGATCGCTGAGGCGGGCCCCTCCAACAACTCCAAGGCGGGCGACTGGAATAATCGAGATGGTGAACCGCCCCACTACGGCACCATAACGGCACGAAACCGCGAGATTCGTGATGGTCTATGCGGGGGTGGAGGGCAAGCCGATTACCGTCTTGAAGTCGCTTCAGCACCAGTGCCGAGCGGAGTAGGGTGTAGCCAGCTACTCTTTTCCAAGCAAGTCTGTATTCATAGCCGATTGTTCTCTGGCGATTTTGTCTAATTTCACGTTAAGCGTGGGGCTTCGGTTAACTGAATCGTGGTGGATGCAATGTTGACGCGTTGTTTCTGTCCTTGCAAACTCATCCGAGAATTCGCGTGAACAGTGATCCTTTGATCAGGCGTCGGGTTTGTAGTCAACCACGTAGGCGAATGGTTGATTTCTATTCCAGTTGTCAGTGAGAACGAGGCTGACGAACGGGTCATTCTGGCATCTTCAAATTAATTACTTCCTGGAACATACTTGCCAGCGGCTTTGACATTCGCTGTGTTGTATTTGGTTTGGAATCAGCTCTGCAATTCCACTTGTTCAAGGATGGATCGTGCCAAGCGATGATCGCTTCCGTACCTTCACAGGGTATTTTGATCCTCGTTCCATAAATGGGAAAAGTCGCCCGGAGGTAATTGAAGAACTGGCGCCTTGAACACAAAGCTGTTGGCGATGCGGGACAATCCTTCCCGTGTAAGGTCAGATTCCACCCAACTTCGCCAGTTTCATCAACGTTGTTCGAAGTCTTTGCCGATATCAATGACATCCCTCTTTACTGCTCCCTATTGGACCGATCCCGGTTGTAAAAGCCACCAGCTGAAATGCAATCCAGCCTGCCACGCTGGGCAATCACTTCCCTGCAGGAAAAGGTAATGCCTCGCTCGCAACAACCAATTGGCAACGGTCAAGCCACCCAGCCGATCCTTGAAGACCGATCGTAATTGAGGACAAAGCCGCAAGATATCCAGAAAAAAGTAATGAGTTTTGCGCCGTGTAGCGGCTATTCAGATCTTTGAGATAACGTGTAGTGATATTTGAAAATGAGCGATCAATAGGCTGATGACCAGAGTCCGGCCACAGCATGAATAGCTTCGAGACGGGGGTCGGCAAATAACGAGCTGACCCACTGAATTAAGTCTTGCATGTTTTCGTTATCGCTTGGGGCTTCTCATGCTCGAGCATCTACAAGGCTCCTAGGGACCAATTCAGCTTGCTCAAGGGTCTTCCACAGCCGTGGCATCAGTTGCACCAAATTGCAGGGGGCGGGTGCCGCCCTCGAGTTGGGCGCTGATCAGCCGGTCCCAGGCTGTTGTCACCGCATTCGGGTGATCCCGGCAACACGAAGATTCACGGTTGCCGGTTGCCACGGCCGGCAGGCAGCGGCTCTGCAAGGCTGCTGGTAGCGATCGTCTCAAAGGAGAGCACCCGGAACCAGCTCCCGAAGCCCTCGATTGTTTTGTTGCGAGGGCAGAGGTGCGGGACGGCCTCAGGGCTTGCCGTCGCGCCGGTGAGCGTTCCCACTGCTGGATCACGCACCTGCACGGGCCGATCGGCAATCCAGCGCTGATCGCGGCGGATGCATAGCGGTTATCGGGAAGGCAGGCGCGATCCACCCAGCGGTGACCGGCGGCTTCAGCGATCGCTCAGCAGATCGCCGGAGGGATCGGCCGCTGGCGGGGTCGGCGCTGCGGCCGATCGGAACGGTGAGCAGGGCAACGTCGGCTCACCGGAGGCTTGATCCAAACACCAGCGAACTTAGGGCAGCGGCTTCTCTTGTCGTCAGGAAGATGGGCTCCAGTTCCAGGGCTGCTCCCAGCGATGCTGCCGGGTTCGGCACCCACGGTCGAAGCGTGAATCGGGGGGGCGGCCGGCTGAGACCTCCAGCCGCACAAGCCGAATTAGGGCGCCGCAGGTGCTGCCCTTGCACTGCGGCCGATTGAAACAGCTGCGAGTACGCCCACCGTGCAGTCAAGCCGCTTCGATCCGCTCCTGCAGGTCCGCTCCTTCGGGGGGGGGGGGGCCCCCGGGCCCCTGGGGGGGGACGGCGCAGGCTGTAGCCGCTGCCCCACAGATCAGCCAGGGAATTGTGGGCCGCAGTCCCCCTTCGCTCGCCACTTGCTCTCTGGTGTGTCGCCGGGGCTGCGCAAGGCAGCTCGGGGCCTCAGCTAAGCCTGGCCGCCTCAGCCCACACGAGTCCCCGCAGGGGTGTGGGCGTTCCTGCCTTGGCCTCTGGAGGACGAGCAAAGAAGAAAAGAAAAAGACCTTGTGCTTCTCCAGTTCCTGCGGGCCACCTGATCGAGCCAGCCCGGCGGAGTTGATGGCGTTACGGCAGGGTCTGCCCCTGGAACCCACTTGGTCGCCCTCAGTCACATACGGCGGATGGTGAAGCACCAGGACGCGCCGCGCACGGCCGGGTTGCGCCAGAGGCACAAACGATCCCGGAGCCAGTTTCAAGTTGCTCCTGATCGACCACTGTCGGGCGCCATCCCCGCTGTTCAGGCGCTTCTCGATATTCGAGGAGATTGGTTCGTCGATCGCCTCGATCTCACCAGCGAGATCATCAGGCGCGATCGCCCGGTTCCGTGTTCTGCAACGAAGGCAGCCAATTCCAGCCGATGGCTTGAGTCGTTCGGCCTTCTGCTGGTTGAGTTCAGCCCGTTCGGCCAGCCCAATCCTGCCGCTTTTGGCCCCCTTACGGGAGCTGTCCCGGGCAAGGTTGGTTGATGAGTGTTGGAGTCGAGCCGAAGACATTCAAATGCCGGGCATTGGCGGAAAGCTGTAGTAACGCATCGGCAGGCCGGTGAAGTTGCCGGGCCGGTAGGTAGGCAGCGCCTGTCATCCACCTGCTGTGTTAGTGCTGGTCGAGAGTCGCCAGCGCAGTGTTTGGACGGCCCTTGAGGTAATCGGAGAAAGCGCGGGCGAAGGCATTCCCCGCGGTGGGAGCCCATGCCAGCCCACACTCCAGGTTGATCAAAGAGCGCAACAGCCATTGCCAGGCGGGCGCGTGATCCAGAGAGCAGTCGAGCAGCAGGGGCAGATCGTTAATAGGTCGTGATACCGAGAACGGGAAAAGGAAAGCAGCTTTTGAAGGTCATCTGTCATAGGCGATTCTCTTCGGTGTTCACCGCCACCACCAATCCGGTAGGGGACGAATTGAAATTTCGCGGTATTGCTCACTTGGAGCCCACCTGATAGGACCAGATCTCCGGTGTGCAGCACGAAACTGGCCGTTGCCCTGGCCCTCCATCAATAGCTTGGCCACCTGGCACTGGGGCCTGCGCCGGCGATTGGCGCCCAGTGCACTCCTCGTACGCTGTCGCCCAGCACCAGAAAACTGAATGGATCCTCTGCGTCCGAGTTCGGAGCGGAAGGCCGTGGCGTCTGATCGATTCTGCCGACTGGGTGATTGCCGGATCCTGCCAGCACACCGTTGTTGCATGGCGTGCATCTTGACGGGAATCTCGCGTGCTTGAAATCAGCTGCATGTCGCGGGCTAGGCGAGGCAAGGGGGCGTAAAAATGTGAGGACTGGCCGGGGCAGACATTCAAAGGTTTGATCGGGTTGGCCTCGCACGATTTCGCCGATCGATCACAGGAGCTGGGCCGGAATTCGGTTCGATCTGATTGTGCGGGCCCGGAACAGAGCAGATCCTCGCGATCTGTCGGCGTCTGCACCACGGCTGAGCCGCCAGCGAGGCCAGGGCATTGAGGCTCTGCAGAAGGTTCGCTGGTGTGCGATGAGTGACCTCCAGCAGGCCGTTCGTCGGGGATGACCCGCCGAATCCCTGGGCCAGAACAGAACTCGATGGTTGCCACATTCGCCCACTTGTGATTGCGGCGGATTCAAGTTCAATCAGTCGCCATCGATTGTCAGGCTGCTTTAAAAGGTGGCCTGATTGGGCCAGCTGCTGGGCACCGCCAGCAGATAGGCCAGGGTAGCCCAGCAGGTTCTGAGCTCCCGCGGTCGCCCGGCTCACCATCCGGCTTCAAAACCCAGTCGGCCAGCAGAATCATCGGCTTGGCTTTGCAGCGGGCCGCATCGATCACCCATGGGTGTTTCCCGCCAGGATCGTCGGCAGGGCTTCCGCGAAGATCGAAGGGAATGCCAAGGCCAGCGCAAGGCATTGCGGTTGCCCCCGGGTTGATCCCCAGGGGATCCCGGTGCCGATCCGCGCCCGCCACCGCAGGACACGGTGCCATCTCCACCCGAGGCGATTGCTTTCATCGTGCTGCCCGGATCACTCTCGGGTTGGGCTGCGATTCTGGCGACGATGCGCTGGCCTGCGGTCGGTGGGCACGACATCGAATCTTGGTCATCACCACATTCAGCAGATCTGCGGCCAGAAGATACGGACTGGGCGGTTCCTGATTGGGATTCTCCCTGCCCGGCACGGTCCGCGTGTTGAAGATCAGATAAGGGCCACGCGGCCTGTGCGCCCGCCCGCTTTGCATCGCCAGATCGGCGGTGGGGGGGGGCGGCGGCGGGCGGGGGGCGGGCGGCCTGGTTCATTGAGGAGCCAGCGGTGTTTCTCGATGGCACAGGCCCGATCAACCAGCGGGCAGCTCCGAGGCCAACTTGCACCGTGCCCCCAATCTCAGGAAGAAGATGATGGCGGCCACTTCGGCGGGCAGCCCTTTGCCGGCCAGCTCGATAATCACCGCCGGTCTTCAGGGGCCTTAGCTCTTGTGGTCTTGAGAGAGGCTGGTTCTGATCCTGGCGAAAGGCTGGGCCAGCTCCGGGTTGTGAGCAGCGCAAAAGGCGGTGATCGCTGGCTTGTACTGATCCTCCAGGCCAGCAGGCGCCTCAAGCTGGGATGGGTGCGCCAGTAAGCAAAGAGCCTGGGACATCCCTCAAATCCGTGCCGAGGCCGTGTTGGGGCGAAGGCCCTAGGCCATTTCTTGACTTCGGCTTGGGGCCTTGGCCGGAGCCTTGCAGCCATTGATCGATGGCTGCGGCAGGCAAGGCAGCGGCGGCCGGCTGGAGGTGGTCGATCGCCAGATGGCGTGGTGAGGCGCGGGCCACTTCCTGGCTGTATCGGTTGCTGCGGCGGAAAGACATAGGGCGACCATCAAAGCGGCCGGAGTCAAGCGGGCAGGGGCGTAGTGAAACGAAAGCTTTGTCACCGCAGGCCAGGGGCCTGAGGAAATCGGCGCTGCAGTGATGATCGGCAGGGCCCACCGGCCCACGCCTCCATTCCGGGCTGGGAAAAAACAGGGCGTGGCCTGATGCCCGAATTGTTCCAGGGCTTTGCTCGTAGGCCTGCGTGCACCAGCGCAACAGCTGAATGGAAGTGCATGGACGCCGCGGCATCGTTGTCGCCGAAGCGAACGGGTGCGCTGCTGGGAAGCCAGGGTGCGGGCTGTCAAAGGCTGTTCGATCGAGGGTGTTGAAGCCTCTGTTGTTGAGCCGCTGGAGAGTGGAATCTAATCGAGCCTGACTCCGCCCTCTTGCCTTCAGCTCGCCGTTGCTGCGCACAGGAGCCTCAGTAGGTTTGCAGTCGTGCTGTCTATCGATCTTCTTGGCTGATCCAATTGCCTACGAGGGCTCCCACGATCAACAAGGGCGTGGAACAGCCTTTCATCCCCCTGTTTGCCAACCATCCTGCTGATCTGGGTGGCCACGATTGCCATCATCCTGCTGTTGGCGTATTCGTTTACTTCCTGTTCAGGCCTGCTTTGGTTCTTGCAGTTGCTGGCGGGCCCGGAGGTTGGACACTTGCCGCAGTCGATTGGTCTTGGTGTTGGGCCATGTCGGGCAGCTGCCGTTCTCGATACTCTCCAGTCTTTGGTTGGTGGTTATTGTTGCCGGGCCGGCCGCTGCATTATTCAAACGGGGAGGACGATCGCGCCAAGGGGAGGGCTTTTATAAAACGCTGCTTGAACGTCCTAAACGCTATTTTCTGGCAGGCCTTCTTTTTGCGCTTGCCTCGGCAATTGGGCTGCTGCTTTGTGTTTTCCCAGCATTGCCGTGGCACGGGTTGCCTGTGTATGTCAACAAAGATCTTTAAACGGCGATTGCCACGGTGATCGAAAGCCTGAGAGTGGATGCCTTTTATTGGACAGATCTGGCCCCTTGGACATCGTTAACCTCGGGCGGGGAGGGGACAGGGTTCAAATTTGATTGTCGACCTCATTGGGAGTTTTGCCACAATGAGCTATTGGGTCTTACATGCAGTACCTCCATAGGAATCGGGACAAGCTGATTTCAGCTTTCCCAGCCATCGTGTAGGCGCGCAGGTACACCTTCCTTTTTCATATTTGACTTGCCTCCCATTAGTCTCATCCACCAGGCATGTTGTCGTAGGCAGCGCCCTCTACCAGACCAGCTGATCTTGATCTCGCTCTGTCTTGAGCCTTTCCACGAAGTCACCGGAGGTGAACTGACACCCCTGATCGGAGTGGAAGATCTTGGCTTTCGCCCAACGGTAAGAGCCAATTCCAGGCCTTCCAAGCAGAATTCCCATGTCAAGCTGTTGGAAGTTCCAGCTGAGAACATTCCGGGGAGAACAGAATCACAACGGGCCACCAGGTAGAGGAAAGGCCCCTTCGTAATGGGATTAGGTAATATTTCTTGTTGGCCCACCTGATTCCACTTCCGTGACTCCTTGAGGTCCACCAGGCAGGGAAAGCGCTCCGATGGGTCACCTGGCACCGTGTGCGTGGCTGTCATGGTAGATTGGCCCGTTTAAACCCATGCACCGCATGAGGTTTCGGACCCACGGTCACGGCTGATCGGGGATCCTCTCGGGCCAAATTACTGAACCATCCGACGGCTTCCCAGAGTTGGATCCTCAAATACGAGCGCATCGATCTCTGGCCATGATCCCCAGGGTGGATTCAGGCCACAGGATGGGCTTGTAGTACGCGTGGATCTGGTGCCCCAGGGAGCTTCGCACTGACGGCTTGATCCGTGTTCTCGTTGGTTCGTGATCGACCAGCTCGCAATTCACGGGCATCAGAGCAGCTGCTGACTTTTTTTTAAGCCCTCCAGTTCAATCTGAGCTTGCCATCTGCTTGAACAGTTCGCCTTCCTTGCCTGGCTCTCGTCTTTGCCTTGAGTCTTTTTGCCCTTGGGCGAAAAGCTCACTGGCTCCTTCCAGGAGCTGCTTCTTCCATTGGCTCACCTGGATCGGGTGCACCGCGTCGGTCTGCAGCGATTCTCCTTGGAGCCGTCCTTGCGGCCACTGATCCGCTTTCCATGGCGACCTTGGACTTGAATTCTGGGCTGGGGTACGGCGTTTGCTCATCGGTAGGAAGCCCCTTCAGGGCGGTGCCCGCCTCAAAGGTTTAAACGATGGGGCCGTCCAGAAACCCCAGACCACCTCAGCCTTTCCACGCTCTTCGTTTTCAGGCCGTTTATAAAATCTTCCGATGGCCTTTCGTTCGTGGGGCTGCAGGTGATCGGTCTGGGCGGTCACCGTTGGGGTCTTCCTGCTGTACCTGCGGCCTTGGCGCCCTGGTGGCGTTTCCTGTTTCCAGCTTATATCTTCAAAACGCTGTTTATTTACAAGGGTCTGGTGCGTTGCCCAGGTCGAACGCTTGGAAACAATTGATTTCCGGCGCCGTAGGTCATGCCGATGCGAACGCCCAGTAGCGGCCAGGCAGGGCTGCGGCAAGCACCAGCCGGGGGATTTGAGATCCCCCTAGGCCACATTCCCGTTGGCGGATCGCTGCAGCGACCAAAAAGAATCAGTCCTTGCCGCGGCGAGCGGGCGAGGCATGCAGCGCCAGGGATTCTCGGAAAGTTTCAGCGACCCAGGGGCTGGCGCTGATGGATCGGGTCAGAATGCAGGTGGGCATGGAATGCCTGTCAGGGCGCGGAAGGGACAGGCCCAAAAGCCAGGGCAGATCCGGTGTGCAGGCCCTTGAGCCCAAGGGTAGCCGGTCAGCAGAGCGGGACCCCAATAGCCCGAGGCCCGCAATCGGTCAGGAACGCTTGAACGACGGCGACGCAGCTTTGATTCAGAGGCCCCAACCGTTCGGGACAACATCCGTTAGCGGTTCGACGAAGGAGCCATTGATCACATCGGATCGGAACCGAGGATTCGCCACTTTGATGTCGGCGACCTTGGCTCGCGTCAGGATTGGGGGAGGATCTGGGCGCGTTGTTGGAATCGGCGCCCGGAATCTATTCCAACCGCCAGGGAGTGACATTCATCATCTGCCCATGATGAAAACACGCCCAGTTCTCCTTTTTCCCGGAATTCCCAGCCGCGCGGTAGAGTTCAACCGCCTTGGAATACTTGAAGGTGGAGCCCACTTTCTTGGCGATGTACTGGTAATCGAAGCCAGAGAATCGCCGCCCTTGCCTTCCCATCATCCGCTTGTTCGAGGAGATTTCTTCCGGTTAGGCCGCCGGGGATGGCCTTGGGCGGCCTTGCTTGAGGGATCCTAGCGACTGGCGCCATGTTTCCTTCGATCACGCACCGATTCTAGCGGGCGTAGCAGGTCGCCTTTCGCTTGGGCGGTAAGGCCACGTTCCCCACTCGAAATCGTTCGTTCACGCACTCGTTAGTGATCACCTTGCGCAGAATCCCCAAGGGCAACTCCAGAAGGGCGCCGGCCAGGGGCATCGCGCCGGAAAGGGCTCCAGTTGATCGCCCATTTTTTTTTCTTCCACGGGCTGATCACCCCAAGGGGACCCCTTCAATTTCTGCGGGCGTTTGAGGGAAAAGACTTCGGGGCATTTTGTGGGGGGTTGATTTTTTTCAAAAAAGGCCTTTCTCTCGTTTAAATTTAAAAACTTTCCTTCCTTTTTCCTTCCACTCACGC
>Ga0163217_1066393_pt1 | contig 12191 bp, 8 predicted proteins | sample SynspAceP_FD_185933 | JGI IMG/M metagenome (GOLD analysis project Ga0163217, IMG submission 185933) | Saline lake microbial communities from Ace Lake in Antarctica - Synechococcus sp. Ace-P (PacBio error correction) | ecosystem: Environmental > Aquatic > Non-marine Saline and Alkaline > Saline ... | reverse complement strand
GGGGTTTTTGTCGAACCCGTCACCTCCTCGATGTTGAGGGTTGGTGTCGGCGAATACTGAGTAGAAACTGGGGCAGCGGCCAACATACTCGCCCAAACCGGATGGCCGTATGCTCGGTTGCTGTTCAGTCGTTGATTGGGAAGTCCCAACGGCCTGCATTGCCACTTTGTCATTAGCTCGGTGACTGCGATCCAAAGGAGGATCGTCCGCGCATTTGATGGGCTGGTAGAACTCGAATTTCCTCGGTTGAGAGATGAAACCGAAGCTCCAAAAGGGACTTTGCAATTCCCACGAGAACTTCGGCGGGGCCTACCCCGAACTATACGCCATATAAGGGGACGTGAGCGTTGCTTGGCCATCAAGCAGCCAACTTAACCCACGCCTGGCGCAAGTTCCCATGCCTTCTGTGGGCTGCTGTCGAAGCACTTGGTCGCCCAGACCAGAAGCGCTTCCACAGGATTGCCCGCGATAGAGGGAAGTGGGAATAAGCCCCGACCTGCTCTCGCCCCCAACTGATCCGCGCTGGAATTCAGGAAGAAGCCATATGCCCATTGATCAATGTAATCGAGGATCGAAGTAATATTCAATTGTAAATACCGTAGAAAATTCGAGGTTTGGTTACTCTTGCCGCATGAGGACCCGTTGCAAGCAACCTCTGATAGTCTCGAGGCAAACCCAGGAAAATCTTTTGGCTTGGAACCTACGCGTTGCGATGAATGCCACGTCGAAAATATTGTGAAGCTTTAATCAGTTAGGTACGTTTTTTCCAATTTCTCCCTTCGGATCCACACTTTTGCCAATGTCTTTCTTGCCAACGCCGCAATTGTGTAGATCCCAACGGGCAAGTTTTCATGATGGTCCAAGTCGCCGGTAGGACAGTCGAAACGCTTGCTTCCCATTAAGGAAGCTGCGGCTCTTGTCACCGAGGCAGTCTGCCGAGGCACTGCCTGGGGGAAACATCATGTTCGATATCCCCCATTCGCAGCCCACGCGCGTGTCACTACCTTTTTCAAGAAAACCACGGAGGCCCTCCAGAATTGCGGGCGCTTTCTACTGGGCGGACACACTGGCTCAACGCGTCCAAAGCTTATGAGAGCGCTCTGGACCGAGAATTCCCTTCACGGCCGTGTCGGCCGTGAAAATCACCGCCTGTCATCGGTCTGCTTACTCTCACTTCACGTGCACGATCCCGTCCCGGCCCCGAAGCTGCATTGATTCGCAGCACTCGATCCTCTCGCCGCATGTCGAGGAAATCAGCCTGCTTGGCTGACGAGGCTTCGCAGGCGATCCGAAGAGACTACCGCCGATCCAAGCGCCCTCCAACGGACTTACAAGGAGAATATCAATGGATAAACCCGCATTGGGATGATAAACTGACCTCTCATTGACGCTGCTCTCGATGGTTCCGAACCAGACGCTGAAGCTATCCGCCTGTGCCAAGAGGGCGAGGCGCTCGATGGGTTGCTCGAAGCATGTGCTGGCCTGAAAGACAGAATTGAGGGTCTCACCATCCTTCGCGACAACGAACACTTCGCTGTGAAGAGATGGTGACCGCCCTCGAAGCCAGTCATCACTCAATCCCCTCCCCCCAATTATCATTCGCCCACCCATTTTCCCGCCGGCGTTCATTCGAAATTTTCCCGCCGGTCCTTATTCCTTGCTTGTTCGGAACCCCAGCCTTTTGATATCTCACGCCACTCTTTTTTCCAAAGAAATGGTTTGCCTTGTATAAATCAGTCCATAAAGTTCGAAGGGGTTGTAGACATTGTAGCACTTTGTCCATTCCCAACACTCCCCAACAAGCGACTCTGTACAAACTTCCAGGATAGCGGTCATCAAAATTCGAATCATCCCAATTTAAACTGGCAGGGGAACCGATTCCGTAATAAATCCCTTCTATACGCCATGGTCTACTAAAATCTCGGTTAATACAGAGCTTTGGACCTACTTTATAAGACAGGTTATTATGAAGATAAACAGCATAACACAGCTGCATTTCCCCTCATCCCTTTGATATTAATTCATTGGAAAACGTATAAGCCCGCGCATCAAGAGCTTCTTTCTTTAAAGCCAACAATATCTGGACAAGCAACGGCACCAGAAGAAGAAACATACCCTCAAGCCAGCAAAAGCAACATTAGCCGTTCTGCAAAAACCCATGGCGACGCAATCCATCTTTCTCATTTGTTTTACTATGTGTTTCCAATTCTGGGTCGTCTTTTTTTTTCCGTTATTTGTCTTTATTTGCTGCTCCTTGTTGTTATCATTTTCTTCAATTTTTTGATGGGTCTTTTTTATGTTTTATATAAATTTATTTTTTTTTTTTTTTTTTTTTTTTTTTTTCTTTTTTCTTTTTTGTTGTGTCTCTAATATCCTTTTCCTCTTCTATTTCTTTATCTTTTTATTATTAGTTATTCTTTAATTATATATATGTTTGGAAAGGGTGCAGTTATTTTTTTTTTTTTTATTGATATATTTCTTCTCCATCTTTCATGCATCTTCTTGTTTTTTTTGGGTATATACCGTTTTTTTATAATATAAATGAATTTATTTTGCTCTCTTTCTTCCCTTCTTCTTCGCATATTGAACTTTCACTTACAAAAATTTTCAGCAAGCTTCTTCATTTACAATTCCAGTCCGAAGCCGCAAAAAAGGCAGAGAATGTTATGAAATAAACGCTATCACTATTTCAACTTGGTGTTCCATCCGTTTTAAATTTCTTTCTTTTGTTCAGTTTGTCATTGTCTATATTTGTTTTTCTCATATTTTCTCCTCTTTTGTCTCTTTTATGTTCTCCTATTAAAACTAGCCTTCTCTTTATCTTTTTTTCTTTTCTTTTTTCTCTTTTTTCTTTTTTTTTTTTCTTTTTTTTTTTTTCTCTATGTTTTTTTTATCCTTTATTTTTTCATATCTTTTTTTATTACATCGTGTTTAATGCTTTTTTCTTTTATATGTTCGAATTCATTATCCTTATATTAATTTCAAATTTTTCTTTTGCTTTTAATTTTTGGTTGTCTTTTTTTTTCATGATTATATTACTGGTCTTCTTTTTGTATATTATGCTTCCGTTGATATCTTTGTTTTTTCCTAACTTTTCTTTATTTCTCTTTTTATTTTCCTTGTGTACTATTATATTGATCTCTTCTATTTTAGATTTCTTTTTTTTTATTATGTCTGCGTTTCTTTTTATTTATTTTATCTGTACTGTGTCTAATAGTATCTGTTTTTGTTCCCTTCGTCAGTGTTCTCTTGTCGTGGATTTTTTTATTTTTTCTTCTTCTTTTTTTTTTGTAACAAAAGATTGCCAAAATACACCCAATAAACTAACAGCTAAATAAGCAATTACCCACCAAAGTTTAAAGCACAAAGGTTGAAAGGTATGGTTCGGCAAGTTGAGGTCATTAGGCCCTGCATACGAAAACATTGCTGCATGTACATCCAGCGAGAGCATGTGGGATATCAACCCACCGTAGCAGAAGGAAAGTTCGTGAGTCAGCTCTATGTCTCGCAGGTAAAGTCAACTTCGTAGCACGACTCTAGTGTCTCGCCTTACGGTGTGGCCGCCTATCTCACAGAAAATAGCTGAGAATTAACGCCACAGGAATCCGCGCGGAACTCTCTCGCAGGTAGCAGAACAAGAATAAATCTCGCATGACCACCTGGATCTTAGTATATGCCATGTGCAGAGCCTTGAGCGGCACACTAGTCGGCTGTGTCTTTCCGACTTTCGGAATATTCATCCTGTAGCGGTCACATCCTACCTTCAGAGTAGTCTTGTGAAGTATGGGCGCTCCGTGAGAAGTTTCAGGCCACATCTGCAGCTGCTATGTGTCGTAAAGCATAATCGGCCCATACGTGTACAATCAGGAGCTTTACCATGCCTATTCCGAATGTTCAACATGACCCAGAGAGGCAACTAAGTTGATGATTGTCAGGGTAGCTACTGGGCTCGCCCCAAATATTGAACTTGAGTGATGCATATACACTATTGATAGACTCAGGGAAATATTGCCGGTATGCGCGTCTACGGTACACAGTAGGGCGGAACAAGACGATCTTGACCCGCTGGAGCGGAAATGAGTGAGAGGGTCGTCAGGCAATGGGCGGCCGAATTGATCTCTTCAGAAGTGGATAGGCTACTGCCCAAGCCCTTGTCGACCCCAGTTTCTTTGGTGTTTTCATCGGGAGTCTCCCTGTAGCTATGTATATCGGGCGGAGGATAGTGGACCAGTTCCTTACAATCAAGTATAAAATTCCGAAATAACCTTAATGAAATGTTAAATGAGAATTAATCTTGATTCACTATAGGGTCGTCATACGTGGTCCCTTAATCCATGTTCTCCAGCAGGGCGCCCATTCAAAGCCGGGGAATTACCAAGTGAATGCTGATAAATACCCGCAGGCCCAAGGCGCCTTAGCTCAGCTGTTTAGAACGTCTTTGAATTAGTGATTCATTAAGAGGTCCATGACAAGATTACTTAGCACGAGAAGGGTTCTGTCCCCACATACCCAGTGGCATCTGCGATACAGAACCGCGTCTATGTGGTTCTTTGTTCATTGTTGCATATTGGACATGGATCAATCCATAGCGGTCGATTATCAACCTTCATTATGATATTCATCCGTACTACGAATATAGCATCTTCGTCCGTGGCAACGGGCCCTTATGTAATTCATAGCTTTTTATATCGAGCTGTCAATTAGAATGCCTATATGTAACAAAGTTTGCAAAGAAATTTAAACTGAACATTGGTGCAGTGGCCGGGGTCGGGCCACGTGATCCGGAACGCCTGCGTTGCTCATATCACTCGATATTGCGCAACTACCATCTATCTCTCATAAGGGAAGTTTTGTCAGGGCCGTCTACTCGGGGATTGTGTAGCGTTCGGGAGTCGCCGCAGAGGCTTGGTATGAACGGAGCCGTTGCATCGGCTTCTGGACAACGCTATGAGTTACCGTATCTTACTTGGCTGTCGACATCTTGCTGGCGCTGCCGCTGTTAAATTGCTTCACCTCATTGCCATATCGAACCATATAACGGAACGTTGGTCTATACTAATCTCACCGGGTGAGTTCCGGGCCGGACTTTTCCTTTCACATGAGGCGGAGTTATAGAGAGTCCCAAGTTTCTCAGACGACGCGCAACTCTGCCGAGCGAATATATAACCGTCTAGTCTATTTCGATCTCGGTCACCTTTCTGAAGCGGTCCATAGTCGAAGATGACCTGCGCAAGACGGAGTTAAGAGAGGGTATTGAATTCTGAGACTTTACGCCTGCGAGGTCGTGAGCCTCGTCTTAGTACAATAGTGCTTGAAGCAACTTCCGTACACACAGAGGGCGGGTCCCTGGAGGTTTAGATCGGTACCCCACCTTTCGTGTATACGTGCCAATAATTTGCCTGAGCTCCAGGGAGCGACCGAGGGGTTTCAGTCCTTTCTTCGCCGGGAGCGTGTGTGAGACCGCGCATAACGTCTCCCGTCCCGTTCTGCACTTACCTAAGTGCATTAAAATGTGTCCTGGACTCCTCAAAATCCTGGTGCGTGGAATAAGAACACGCTCTTTGCGACGACGACCCACTACTGGCGGCACCGTCTTGCTCCCTCATCACCTTCTCATTTCTTCTTCCCTCCCGAGCGAGCAGAGAGGCAGCTGCAGCGTCCATAATATAACTGAGAGTTTCTCTTTCCAGGCCCGCGTGGTCGCGCAACAATCGATGCGCGCGTCACGAGCCGCCACGGATTCTAGCTGTGACTCCGATTAATTGAGCGATGCAGTAATAACCCATTCAATTCCTGTGTCGGAGGGGCCCATTTATAGTCGATGCATATAGCGCCAACCCAAAATCCCTATTCAAAGAACGATTCTTGGGGCGTAAACAGGTCTCGATCCCGCTATACTGCTTTTATAACGAAGCAGTGATAGCTCGCCGCATCTTCTGTCTACTCTGCCCCGGTAGTACCAACCACGAGTTTTCAAGTGGCGCCTGCTGTCCGATGAGCAGCAACTCCGGACCCCTTAAATATGCGAATCCGGTAGTCCCGGCCGCGGTAATGAACTCATCCTCGCCACCCTACAAGACAACCCGTGCACGCAACGTCCGCCTTCCTCATTGCCCAAACCGGCAGTAAGCACCATCCGCACAGCCCCCAGCGGAATAATGGAACGTGACGTAGTACGCCTCCATCTGTTTTTACTATTATTTCCAATAAGCGATATACTGACCATCTAAGAGAAGGGCCCAAATGACGACACATCTCGAACCGGAAATTTAATAAATCCTCCGAATAGGGCGCTATGGATACCACCCTCCAAGGCTGTCAACCTTCTTGCTTGCCCCTTCCAAGCTCACCCTTCGCGCCGACCTGCCAGTATCCATCGGGGACGATACTTGCCCCTGTGCATCAGCAAAACAGGCAATTAAGAGAATTTCGCGCACTTCCTTATCATCTTCCACGATCCCAGACACAGAAATGTGCAACTCCTTGGCTTCCCCATTTTGAATTCATGTTTTTGCGGGCAGCACCCAAACCTGGCTTCACTTACCTATTAAGGGCCCTGAATGTACCAATTTCTTCTGATTTCTCAATTAATTCGAAATTTATTTAAAGATTGGAAAATTAGTATTGCAAGATTACCGAAAGTGCAATGAAATCCCACCCGTTTCCATTACAGACTAATGGTATTGCCCTGGTACCAAGATACCAATAGTTCCGTTAGACCAACGAAAGGCCAGAGCAGCTCGTCCGAAGCTATTCATCGGCTATTTAAGCGAGTTAACCAACCGCTGAGCTCCGCAGATCGATATGCGCATATCAGGAATAATTGTTCACCGCCTATTTAACAACTTAAATGCGCACTTCTCCCTTCATTTTTAAGGGCCGTAAAACCTTCTCCCCCTGGCACAGTTATACCATCCGCGGCTGTATATATTAAAAGCATTTTTTGGAAAGGCAGGTTTACAGACATTCTTCCATAGAACAATTTTCCTCATGCGAACCAGATGGGCATATCTTGGGTGACCTCAAAGCCTTCCATGATTTCCCTGACGTTGATGTATTCAATATTGTTCTTGAATGTGCCGGTACTTTGCGCAGTATTGCCTTAAAGTGAGTGCTCTTACATACCGCTAGTAGAAAGACCTAGATCTCCCTTGAGAAACCGGCGCTAAGGTTTCACGGGCTTACCCTTTCGCACTCTGAGGCCCACCAACTGCATAACGGAGGTGATTCTACATGTGCATCTAACCTAATTTTAGTACGCTTATCATAGAGATAGATTGGCGAAACAGGTTCGGAAAAGATTGGCTTGCCCTAATTTACATTCACTGGGCCTGATATGAAGGTCAAGAAGTACTGTACAAATTATGGGGAAACAACATCGTATACAATTGATACATCATTAAGTTCTCTAACCGTCTGCTAGTGTCTCCTCGATTTATTTGAGGCACGAAGTTCGACCTTGATGCGCCAAGTTCCATTCAGTAAAGCGCGAAAACCCCATTTACACGAACAAAAAAATCAGAAGCGTTAGGGAGGGACTTGCCAAAGGGCGTAAAATACCAAGGAAGCCAAAATTGAAAAGGATAGCTTACGGGCACATGCTTCCAGAAGGTCTCCATCATAATATACTAACTGTGTGTGTGTGCGAATATCTCCGAAGTAATCGGTAGATCCGGAGCGTCAATGATAGTCGTGGGCAAAGTTCTGGTTGCCCGCAGAAAACCCATTCTGCTTATTCAGAATCAACCAGCCTATTATTGGTTAATTTCTTGATGAGAGGGAAGTGGACTATTAATAACTAGATAAAGCGTAAAAGGAAATACGCTATTTTGCTTGGCTTCTCCAAGGCGAGCATGATCTATGTGAAATGGGCAATAGTCGCTTACTAACTCCGTATAACTCCGACCGTGTTAACTCGCACAGTCGTATGAGCGAGGGTAAGATGGTGTATTCTCTAATCGTTGGGCCTAAAACCAATAAAAACCCATCCAAAACCACCAAAGAATAGAGGGTAGCCTGGGCGCAATTGAATCCATTTGTAGGCTGCCACCGGTATTTAAATTCAATTCGCCCAAATGCCTCCCTAGGTTATATAGTGTTACTCTTTCGGCTCGAAGCTGGAGGTTTCATTCCAATAAATGTCCTATTTGTGCAAAGTTCGAACTCCTCCCGGTAAGTTCGCATGTTAGGAATCTCACCAGCATATATCACCTTTTCCTTACGATAATCCTCCGTCTCTATTTATTTCCCTACTAAATGACATTGTCTGGTCCATAGCCGCGCAATCCTTGTCACTGTTAGTTTGGGTAAAATCGCATCTTGTTGTTCATAAACGTCGCATATGCAGAGGAGATTCATAGAAAGAGCCAATCATCCATCCGGAAGTGTAGTGACCGAGTCCCAAAGTTCACTGAGGAAGTGAGGGAATCAGAGTTTGTTCCCCGAAGTCGCGAACCTGCACAGCGATGTTATCCGAGATGGGTCATTTATATGCTACAGGTCTGTTACTAGTGTTGCAGCGCGATACGTGCAATGAATATAAGCATATCCCGAATACTCATTGGCTCTCAGGTGTTCTGCTCTCAAAGTGCAACAAATTACCTATTTCCTCCCGAGGACGATCCAGGGCGACAGGCATGGTGATGCTGCGATGTTTATTTCTCTCCTATAACAGCCCCGAGGAGCTGAGGTTGCAATCCGGTAGTTCCCGCCTGGATGTCTCCATCCTACTCGAAACGTTTCCGGGTGTTACTGTATACATTCTTCATGTATCGCATTGGGGCCACCGATCTTGAGGCCTTTGGATAACGCTCTCTTCGTTCTCACACCCAGGGAGCTCCCATATATCGACCCTATCAATCGCGTGAACCAAAACGAGTCTCTCTCCGCCCTAAAATTACTATTTCCCGCGAAAGTATTCACGTAAATTGCAAGAGAGAGAGTGCAGGAAGCGATCGTCGCCTATAAGAGAATCCTCCGCTGCTTCCGTCGCGCCTATCCACAAATTGTCGTCCTATGATCACATTAAAGCTCATAAAACACGACTCTGATGAAATAGTTTTAAATCCCATTTAAGGTCTTTAAAGGTTCTCCAGGTATTGGTGCTGGGACTATACGTGTAAGCTTTGCCAGGCAGTGTCCTATCTAATACTAGATCTTCTCTCTGGTCGCCACCACATGGCTAGGAAACCATCTACTGACCATTCGGACGCTAATCTACTCCAGCACTTTTCCTCCGGCCGGTCATAAGGATCTCTAGCCTGAAGGAAACTGGCCTGTCTCGTGACACCGAAATACTTCCACTCGAAATGGCTCATCCTCACGGCGCACTATTCACTGACTCAAAACCACAAATGTGCCCCTTTGAATTAATCCTCAACCCATGACTCAGTCCCGTAAAGAGTAATCAAAGGGCCCGCTGGTGGGTGTTATGCCTCCTTCGAATAGAGCAAAATGGGTTACCGTTGAATACTTTGTTCAAAATGAAACGAGATATAAGTCCCTTGCACATCAGGGTCGCCAAAAATCGCAAAGTCCCCTGATGGTAATCCAGGGCAAGACAGATCCGGTAATATTCAAATCTGCCGGCAATACATCTTGAAAACGGATTTAAAACGCCCGAGTAAATACGCTTCTCAAAGGAGCCCTATTGGGGATTGTAGCTGCAAGATCCCAGATGCTAGCACCCTATAACGGTCATTGTTCCTCGCTTACCAAATCTCTTCGAGACCACTTGCCCTCTGGAATGTCCGCGAGGGCCCTATCCCACTCCTCTAAATCGATACGAACACACTCACTGATGAGTGAAATTCGAGCTTATCACAGACTTAGCTATCTCGTGCTGTGACTCAGTAGCCACCATAACACGTATAATGAATATTGTGATTGTTATGGAACTTGGTCGTTAGGTGGCATATTGCGATTGCCATAGGCCAAGTAGTAGGCTTCTCGGCTTATCATGGCGTGGGTTGCACCGCATTTGGTACGGGTACAAAAAACTCGAAAAGTCGTAGTGGTTTTTTGACAAAACTGAAGCGCGATAACGGCGGTCCCAGATCGGCGGCTTCGTGACCGCATCGATGCGGCGCACGCGGCCGCAAAAGAGAGGAACAAGATATGTGACTTTCGTCTGTTCGCTCTTCATGCGTGGTCGCTCGGGCATGAGCACAATAAGTTTATTTGTAGAAAGGGTGATCATGAAAGTCCGTTTGAGCAAAGACCGGATGGCAGTCGCCCCCAGATATACCAAAGTAGGTATACTCTCCTATCCATTTAAAATGGGCCGTCTTCGCAGAGGCAGTAACGGGGTTACTCCATTCGATCATAACCAAGCGGATTGAGGAACTCAGATTGTACCTTTTTTTTCCTGCTGTGTGCCTAGTGTTATGCAGAACGTAGTGCGATGTTTGCGTTTGGTCTAGAGTCCCTATCATAATCGCGTCCCTAAGATAAAATCACGCGTATAACTGAGAGACCTTTTCCCAAATCATTTAGCGCTCCACTGTAATGTTCGGTTAGAACGGCTGCGGCCAGCAAGGTGAAACGGTGGATAGGAATCTATCTAAGAGCGTAAAAAGGTTATGTTGCAAACCAGCAGCGAGCGCCGCAGGAATGTATATTTATCTTAGATCCACTATTTCTGGCGTCGGACAATTCCGATATAAAACTTGAACACCTCGTTAATAACTGAGTCTCTGAGGTAGAAACGTTTTACGGGTATGGCCACGGTTTTGAAGAAAAAGATCTCTCTCATCTGACCCCCTGTGACAATCGGACGAGGACAAGCTGGTGATTGGACGCCTCCGAAAGGTGACGAGATCAATACCAAGGCTAGGCTTTGAATCGACGCTATAGTGCGTGAGAACTGTGCGTGGAAGTTGTTAGGTCTTAAGCCTACCGGCCTGGAGGGGACGATAGGGAAAGACGAACCCAGGTGAGGAATCAAGGCGAAGATCAGTATAGACCTTTACTCATGTTCCCCATAATAATGTTAAGATCTGAGGGCCTACTTTAAGTAGAGGCGAGTTCAAGATGCAGCGTTCCTTATTCGATGAATATGACTCACCGACAGTACCCATAATGTCTATTTAATAAAACAATGGCCTTCTCTGACAATATACAATGATAACGTCTCTTATACTAGCATGTGGCAAGAGTAAAATTGTCCAACCAAAAAAAGGTACAATCTGTTTAATAGAATAATTCAAGGGTACTAAGACCTTCCTGTCATTTATTTGGAACTTGAGAAGAACGCTTGCTTTCGGCGAGCAGCTACAATTATTACCGAGGGGTAAACCAAAAAAGAAACAATAACCGAACTGCCCAAATAAAGGCCCATATGAACACCCACAGGACCTGTGCCTAATAGATTAAAAGATTTGATGAATTACTCAGAGATGGCGCACTTCGCGATGAAGCAACCGCAGGAGTTCACGATGTCTACCGGTAGGTATCCTCTCCGATATACGGCCTCACGAATTTACTATGAAAAAATCCAAAACCTAACAAGGTTGATTGCGTTATTTTTCAAACCACATTTACAATCTTCGAAGTCGGTTTTGCAACAATGACCATCAGCTTCGTCATTATAAAAACTGTTAATTCTACAGGAACCGCTCCCTAATGGCAGTTAATTCTCACATATATGTGTATATAGCCAAAGAATACTTATCCATTCACAGAATCTTATCCAACCATGCGCTTGATTTTTAATAGTAGCTGCCTTGGACATCAGCATTATTTCCACAAGGATCCATATTTGTATTTTATCTCAACCTTATGGATCCATAGATTACTAATTTCTCAATGGGAAAGTTGGCATCGTCGATGGGCTCGTCCCAGTGCCACAGACCGAAGACAGAAATATGACATCGAATGTTAACAAGACTAAAACTAAGAAAAACTGATAATAGAGAAAATACTCTATACCAATATTTTGTATGGTCAAATTCAACTCTGCCGTGTTATTGCTTGATTTGTAGTGGTTCTATACCACTCTTTATCATATCCGGGAAGATAATTATGTTTTGAGCAATGTAGCCCTTGGTAATTTGTCCAATGAAACAAGATACCACATAGGCGGGTTCTGTCCGCATGATGCCGGAGATGGGCCACCCCTGGTCTCGAACCAGGAACCTCTGATCCACAAATCGAAGCGCTTTCTAACGCTAGCTAAGGCGCACTTGGCGGAA
>Ga0163217_1006216_pt1 | contig 12191 bp, 4 predicted proteins | sample SynspAceP_FD_185933 | JGI IMG/M metagenome (GOLD analysis project Ga0163217, IMG submission 185933) | Saline lake microbial communities from Ace Lake in Antarctica - Synechococcus sp. Ace-P (PacBio error correction) | ecosystem: Environmental > Aquatic > Non-marine Saline and Alkaline > Saline ... | reverse complement strand
TGTTGACTTCATGCAGTTACATAATAAGAATCGGAACAACGGTTACTTGTTTATTGGGTTGCCAGGCCAAAAACGTGCCGCCATTTTGGTTAAGATGAAAATCACGGGATTCCTGCTTTATTCCAAGATTCGATAATGCAAATTTCCCATTAAAGAAAAATCATCGGTAGGCCAATAAATGACTCGGGGGGCATTTTGTTACGGTACACTCCACAGCTCCATACCACCATATAATAGGACATTAAAAAGGCCAATTTCATGTCTTAGATTTAGGGTGGATTGCATGGTGAGGCCAGCACGGCAGAGAAACCATCTGCCTATTCTATTATATCTATCCCCACTTCATCCGCTACGGTTTACTATTATTGCATAGGTGCTTCTGCATTTCCCATTGATTGAAGAGTTTCACGTTCTGCGGATAGTGGTGTAGTGGGTTCCGGTATTTGAAGTTTTCGATGGTTGGTGTTTGTGGGCGATTCATCAGGAGGTAAGTCTCAAGGATTCTGCAGGGGGCTGAAGACGGTATTTTTACAAGGTGTAACTCTTTGTTTTGCCATGCTTCAGACTTCCCAGCCTCGTTAGCATAGTAGCACATAAACCTCCCCGGGTGTTAACAATGACCGGCTGTGCCTTTGCTTTATTTTGGATCGGGTAAAGGGCGTGGTGGGCCTCTGTAATATTTTAGCCCATTGGTTCCCTTGGCGAACAAGTCTCTGAAGCAGGTTGGTCATAACCACTGTATTAGAGAATGGCGGTTGGCTCTTTGTGTCTTAGAGGGTTCTATAGTTCAGTCATTGGCAGTGCTTTACTGATTAAAAGTGCGTCATACAAATGAGGTTTCGGTTAGGGGTTAAGGTTTGATAATATTTAAGTGTTTTTTTATAACACTTAAATTATATAATGTCTTGATTTTTGAAATTAATCTTGATTATTTTTGGTTAATAATATAATTTTTATAAAAAAGTAATTTACGGTCGAAAAAAAAACTTTATTATAATTGAAATAGTATATAATTTACTGATTATTAGTTAATAAAAGTTTTCAATCGGAGGTAGGATTACAAAACGATAGTAGTTGTTCTAGGAGACGAAATAGTATTTGGAAGCTGTTCTGGTTTGCATGTCGAAGTCTCAACGAGGCTTGATGTATTACTTGTTTAACGATAAAACAAAACAAGATTGGCCATTAAAACAAGTACAGTTGATTGTAAATTTGGGTCAGGTTCGAAATAGTAAATTCTGAGAGGTGCTGTAATTGGCAAAATTTTCAATAGCACTAACGATAAGTTTTAAAAAATTGTAAAGGCGAAAAAAGTAGATGATACGCATGCATATATTGTAGTTGGGGAAGACCGCTGAGATTGTGGATTACCTAACACAAAGGTTAAGCAAGTAGCCGTTGAAGGCTCAACCATCGCTCTTGTGGTGAAATACAAGAGGTGAGAAAAGATAATCACGAGATTAGGTGTAATGAAGTTGTTGATGTTGGGGAAATAATCCTTTTTCTCTAAGCCTTCAACGTGCGCTTAGGATGCATTTCTTGAAAGTATTGTTTGGTATGATTCTCCTTATGGATGGTGATATTTATTAATTTTTAAAAAAAAACTGAAATTCGAATTATTATGTCAGGTTGAGCGTTAGTTCGAAGACCTTATTTGGTATATCAATTCTATTTTTGCACCTATGAGCATCACAGTACAGAACTACTCCTTTATTAAAAACTCATTTTTGGCTATGATTTTTTAAGCGGAATCAATTATCCATATTGAGGAGGTTGCTTTGAACAAAAAGATGTGTGGCAATTATTGCCACAGGAGGGGGAAATCGCTATGTTATAAATTACGGCCTTAGACTTTTGAAGGTACGGGTATTGTAATTTCACGTTGATTGCCTTATGAAGGACCAGGTTGATGTATTCAGCCAATGGCTTGCTGCTGCTATTACAATAGTTCCCAATCGAGAAAAACTCGGCAGGCAATTTTGCACAATTTAAGAACAGCGAATGAAACTTGTTTTATTGTTGCTCAGAAGCTATTATGTTCTTTGTTCAATCTTAGAAAATTTGGAAGATAGCTTTTTGCAGTAGTGAAGACATTGTAATTTTCTTTCATGGGGAAATGACTTTGACCTGAATATACCATTTGGGTAAGTTTAAGACGCTTTCGATTTCGTATAGTGGGCACTTACGGCACAAGTGATAGAACCACGCAAGATGATTTGACCCGATCAATGAAGATTCGGATGCAGAGGAATTATAGATAATACTATATACAAATAGAGACCAAATCATAATAACTATAGAAATGTAAAGCCATATGCACAAAGAAAAGAATATAAAAGAAACATATCTAAGAATAATTTATTAGAAAAATGAATCGAAAAAAAATCCAACGAAAGCGGAAATTCATCTATTGTTTGGGAAAAAGTACGTGAAAGCTATTGCTCAAAAATTACAAAAGGTGTTTTAAGGCTAGGCATATACGGGATATGTCATTCTGAAGACGAGTCTAGGTACAGAGATTTTATTAAGATAGAGTTCTATCGCTGCCAACATTGCTTTTGAGCTTGGAATAGATAAGAGTATGTGGTTGGGTAATTCATTATAACTATATCGAGACTATAGAAGGTATACTATCAGAAATTGGTAGAGGTGGTCGTGGGGGGGGGGGGACGGACTCCCAGCTCAATTGATTGCTGTTTTATAGTTTGCCGATGTGGCCAGCTGCGTTCGATTTATCACACAAAGTTGAAATGCAGACCGTTAGAATTTGCCAATTGGAACGGATGCAGCATTTGGCGGAGCGTTGAGTTTGCCGCGAATTGCATTGTTAAATACTTTGGTGAGCAAGTAACAAAGGTGTGGAATTGTGATTTTTGTATGAGTCAACAGCATTATTTGATGCTACATTATTGCTCAAAAAGTATTGCTCTAGGGTTGCTCGATACGGGCGTGACCTATTGGGTATGGTTATCGATTGGTGTTACGAGGAGACGAATGCAGTTGTAGAACGAGGTAGAAATATTAAACATGGCGCCATAAAAGATGTTTCGTGGCATAGGATTACACAGTATGTGATTCAGTTATTGCAAGGCGTGTTGGATATTTAATTTTAGGGAGGGCCGATGGCTTGAGCGCATGGATTAAAGAGGTGCTTTTTTCATAAACCATTCAATTAGCAATCTTGGCAAACTGAAGGAAGAAGAAAAGTACAGCAAAGGCAAAACTAAAACACGGAGCTTTTCGAAAAGTTCGCCTTTTAGAAACGAATTGCCGAAGATCAAGGCGTGCCGGATATGTTGTTTTTGGTGTGCCAGTTTTAAGATATTGGAACTCTAGATGGCTAAATGAAAAGAATTCATGGAGGTTCTGGTATAGGGGCAGGCAAAATTAGATAAGTATTAACGCTATCATTGTTTATTAAGGAAAATTGCTGCTTATGCTCCTGCTAAAAATCAAAGAAAGAACGCATGGAGCAAACGTTCGATTTAGGGTTTCTCGACGGAATTTAAAAGTTTCTGAATTGCAACTGAAGAACCTTTCTGGATTTTACGCATTGTGGACGGTCACTTAATGAAAAACATTTCAGAAGGTGAGGAGCTGATTTGAATCATTCGTAAGTGTGATGAAGTATTCAAAACTAGCAGATGCCAAAATCAGATTAATTTGAAGCTACAGGTTAAAAGGACTATTTTGAGTTTTTTAAGAGCATTGCCGTAATTGGTGAATTAAGTTTGGGCTGGTATTTTGTTAGTTCTTAGCTTTAATATAATTTACTAGAAACAAAGCATTTGCTTATTTCAACTAGTGTTCATTTACAGGAGGCACTTGGGTATCTGTCGTATTAAATACCGTATTACTTTTTTCTTTTGGGTCTGCATATTGGTATTGAAATAACTCCCCATTCAAATGTACTCGTTAATTGCCAAAGGCCACCAGAAATTTTTCCTTTTTATTTGACTATTGAAAAGGCTAGGCCATGGTTTTTTGGTCCATTCCAGTATATCTCCAATTTGATTGCTTAAAATGCTTCTTACAGTTGTTACTACTCAAAATGTACTCCGTTTAATTCCTTCGTTCAATACATCTGTAAAAGTAGCGTAGTTCTTTTGCTGTGCTTGAGACCTAGCACCACCAGAAAGAAAGTTTTTGTCCTTTTTAGTAGGTAATCAGGTCATAAAGTTATAGGATCATTTTATCCATTTGTCTTTTTCCCTTTTTTTTCGAATGCTACTAATTATATATAGTTTTTTTTCGGTTGGTAGAACAGTATCTTTCATTTAAGTGGTTCGAGTTTCTCGTTTTAAAAAATTCATCAAAGGGTCACAGAAATACTTCGATAAAATAAGCCTACATCAAGGGCTTCATAGTGAGGTAATGCTCTCCTCGGCTCATTAGATGTAGTGGTAACTTTGCCAGTTTTTTTTACGTTTCGGCAATCGTAATTTTTTCTGTTGTAAATATCGGTTGTTCCTGTTTTTGCAATTATATTCTTGAATCGTTCATTTCTCCCTCAATCACTCATACAATACCTGATGTTGAGTCACAAATTATGGTGATTTTGGTTTCTGCTGGTTTAGTAGTGTAGACAGTCGGCTTCATCATATTAGGTATTAATATTTGGTTCGCACTCCACCGAATTCCTGGAATGTATTTTGAATTATTCTTTATCTAATGAACTTACTTCTTCCAAAGATCATTACAGCGGTTGAAGGTTATGGCCTTTGTTTGAGAGGCATACGGGGACAAATGGCATTCTTTTTCATCGAATGTTCGCTTTCATTTATCAACATGCGTACGCCTTGGTGAAAAAACTATTATGCCTTACGTGCAATTAGTGCACAGCCCCGGTATATTCCATTGTAATTCTTCTGAAATCATGGCGTCTTATTTTTTGAAAGACCTTGTGACATGCCTGCATTTTTTGCATTTTCTGTTTCTATGCAGATGATTTTGAAGGATATTGTTTGGAAGGGAAACTTAGGGTAAATAGAGCAAAAAATAATGTGAATAGTTACTTTTTCATTAGTTTGGTTTTAAGGTGTTATACTAATGTAATACAAATCTAGAGGATTGCGCCACCGAAAGTATTGCATGTTGCTTTCTACATTAATTTTGTGTCTTCGGATATCACCACCACATATACATTGCACAGGGATTTTTAAATTTCGACCACACTCAAGAAACAAAATTTGGCTCGAAGTTTACAACCTTTCTAAAGTAAGACTGAGTGGTTACCAGTTGTTCATTTCAGACATCTACCGCTGAGGTAAAGATAAAATTCTGGTTGACCGTAATGATGAATTTAGGTAGTTCTCTTTAGGGATGGAGAGATACTGATTTTTCATCGGGCCTTTTAGGTAATTTGGAAATATCTAAATCTAGATTTTTACCTTATTTGAAGGGATAGTTAGACTTTACCATGCATTAGAAAATGTAAGACATGTTTGGGTATCATTTTGAAATTTCTGCTGACCATTACCTTGGTGGAAACATCTAATCTTACAGAGTATTTTTTTGCTAGCCTTATTCAATAGTTTTTGCGCCATGGCTTGGGAATTTTAACATTCAAAATGCTTGCCATGATCACTGAAATGCATTGGTGAAGTACCGCAGCCAATATTTCAGGTGAAATGCCGTATTGAGCGCGAATCAAGGCTTTTAGATAGATATATATGCAATTTAGCGTTCTCGCTCTACCAAATTTCCGATTATTGGAAAGACCAAATTTTTCGAGACATTATTTGCTGAAATCTCATATTTCACAAATCGTAAAAAATATTTTTCAGGATCGGTTGTGAATAGTTACAATATGTATATATTGGATTTTCGCTTCGAAAAATTGAATTGAGGTACGGTACTTCATATATTATTGCATATATGTGGTAGAGCTCATATTTCATCATAGGAAAACGATGACCTTTGGTATATGGATGTTTATAATAGGATGGTAGGGCTATTTTAAGATTAGCTGAACTATTTGTGCAGCTTTAGTTGAAATACGCTTTCTAAGGTACATCGACTTCTAAAACCTTCACACTTATTACTGTTGATGTAAATGAAATGTTCATTATACATCTTACAAACGAATCGGAGGATTAGAACGTGAATCAGTCCGCTTTTTCTTTGATACCTATATCTACAAACCCCAAAAATTAGTTAATTTCTTTACGATACAGGAAGTAATTGACCACCTGTGTAATCGGTAATCGATTTAATATTTTGGTCAAAAAGTGTACTCTAGCTTTTTCCTTTCGTCTAATCTGGCTTTTCTAAATTTGAAAGTATGTCTATTTTAGTGGGTTGTATAGGCCAACATTTCAGTGCAATATTTTTTTTATTCTATTATCTCTTAGTAATGCTTGTTGCCAATTAAAGAAGAATTTCGGTTCCTTTATCTTGGCAATTTGCTTTACTATAAGCATAGGCTTTCTGAGATGTACGGCAGAATATTACGGATGTATTTGGCCATCGTTAATTCGTTAAAATGAGTCCTTGTCAAAGGCTTTTACCCCCTAAGCGAGGAACATCCTAATCTCTTTTCTGCTTTTGACGCGCCTTTTTTCCTTTCTTTTGGAATGACAATATTTTTCGGCCAATTTTGGATCCAATACTGAAAACTAATTAATAAGAAACACTTGCGGTATTTATAATTACACACCAAATGGAGTTTAACACTCTCTACTACGACGTTCAAGCGAATTTTTTTGTTATAGGCTCTGGTCTACGTCATGCTGATATTGGCCTACACCAATAGCTTAGGGTCTATTTTAAACCAGCTATCTGCAAGTGGGTCGCAACGTCTACCTATAGAAACTGCGCCACGAACGGTAACATGCGTAGTTGGGAATTCATACGAGCAATCTTAGATGTGAGTAATAGATGACCCAGTTTCACTTACTCAAAAACTTTCAACCGGATTATTAATATCACTTTTTTTGAACAAGGATGTTACGTTTCTTTTGAAGCTAGTGCCCATTACCAATTGGCTATGCTTCTATTTTATATGCATTGACTACGACTCATTTTTAATAGCACCGCTTACATCATACTTGTTTTGGGATGGGGCCCCCCCGGGCCAATATGGGCGGGGTAATATTTTCCATTTATGCACTATTTACCTTGGAGCATTACTAAACACACAAATTTCAGCCCGATTTAAAAACCTGGGTCATGGCGAGATACGTTATTTGCCTAAAGGCGCACCAAACACATATGCTAGATTATTGGAGAATACACTGTAGCTTCATCATTGCCTTTTCCTTTGCGCGCTTTTAATTGTTCGTTGGCTAAGGATGGGATAGTAATGTCTTTTTAGCATGGCGATTGCCATTTAATTCTGTTAGCGCAGCGTTATTATGATTTGATGTTTACTATTTTCTATGCGGTCTAGTTTAATGTTCATATCCATCAATTTTACCGGATAAATTTCTTGATCTGCTCTTAAGAATCGCCAATAAAACGGTTGCGACGGACATTTATTTAATGTGTTCCTCCATTCAACATAGTCGCGATATTTTTGGGCTTTTTCAATTCTCTTTTTTAGTAGACATACTTAGTGTAAAATGATAGCAAATCTTTGCTATTGAGATCACTTATTGACCCTAATATCTGTTCGTGTCATAATCCATTCAAGAATATTAATGAAGCGAGCTCCTTCTAAAGCTCGTCTTCGTGTTCAACTTCTTTGTTTTACGTATTTTGATGCCGTAAATTCAATATCATCTTACGCTGCGCCATAATGATTTTAAGCCAAAGCTTCCTTAAACGTTTTTACGGGGCTATGTTTCGGCTTTGTTTTTTTTTGCTCTTTTAAAATGGTAGATTATTTAATCTTCTAACACTGCGTTTTAAGTCTCCTGCGTTTACAAAGCTTTGTTTGAGTTCTGCGGTCAAGGATTTCTGTTCCTCGAAGCATTTAATGTAGCTTTTTTTACGTTTTTCTAGAACTTTCACACTGGTCTTTAACTGTTACATAGCACCCTAACTTGAACTTAATCTAAATTGCCTGTTTTCTTTCTTTTTCGTACTCGAAATTTAAAAGGATCGTACAAATTGGTTTAGAAGTTCAATGATATTTGGATTTCCCTTTTTCTGGGAGGGAGGGTTTTTTTGGGGGTTTTTTTTATACTTTAAGATATAGCCAACTATTTTGGGCCGGAGATCCAATTTTTGACATTTTATTTGTAATATCGTTTATTAGGAGAGGTAATTGTATAGTCTTCTCCATTACCAACGCATCTGTCTCAGGATTAACGAATACCAATTTTCATCTGGCATTTTCTGTCATCAGATCTACTGGCTTCTACACGCGAAAGGGCGACGTGCAATATTGATTAAAAACAGATTACTTTTTTTCAAACATGCTCTTCTGGGGTTGTAACTTTCTTGCAATACCAGAACTATAGTACGTACAATCTAAGCCAGTTATCTATGTTTAAAACTAAGCTTTTTTGGCTTTTGGCCATTTTTTTCGGCTTCGATGTATAGTTCCGACACGCATGCTTTAGCTTAGAAAATCATACAAAGGTAATTGGGTGTCTTATTTTGAGAGGCATTAAGTTTTTTATTTCGTTTCGAATTCGCTGTTTTTGGTGGCTTCCAACTGTTATTGTGCTTGATCTCACTATCTTTCTTTTACTTAAAGAGCCACTCTGCTGGGGTTGACTTTGGTGGTCGCAGATTGTACGCCTTGGTGCGCTTGAAAACTGATGGCCAATTTAGGCCTTTTCGACTGCGCTTCAGGATTAGATTGAGTATGATTTTAAGCTTTAAGCAGAGGTAAATGGTAAATGGTTCACTTAATTCAGCTTAAACCAGCAGCGATTTGCAGGTACTTCATGATAGTTTAACGCTCTTCGTCGACTTAATACTTTTCAAGGTTCGGCATCTGCTAAATATTTTTGTTTCCTAAACGGGCTGGTTCATTATCTTGTCGGACTTCTCTAAGCGATAGCGCTCTATCGAGCTAAGATATCGTATCTGACTTACGAAGTTGGTCAGGGTTTCTGTATTCAACTCAGAGAATACAGGGTGGACTTTTCCGGTCATAATATTATTTGTCAATACAACTACTCTGATTTATGAAAATTCTGAGGATAGCACCAATTTTCGTTTGTTACGGCTGAAAATCTTTCCAGGTAAAATCCATTTCCTTAGATTCTGGAGCACTTCGTGTTAACGAATATAGGCGTAACGATCTTGGTTAATCATGGAAAATCATTTAGGTTTCTCGTGCAACCAAAACGCCCAATTTTAGAGGTAGATCAATATGTTTTGCCTTCTAATTTTAAATTCGTTGGAAGGTAATTATCGGTAATATAACTTCCTTCTGCTTTTCAGATAGAAGGGAAATGTTACAGTTGAAACGTTTATCCTTTCCCAATGAATGAACAATTTGGTGTCTTTGTCTTTCCAATAGGGTTCCAATTCTTTTACCTTCCCGGGCTGCCCTTCTTTTGGTAGATTGAATGTATCGGATGGTGCTCAACCACTACATAAGTCTTTGCCTTCGCCCACCTCAAACAGGTACGGGTACCAATTAAACTCAGGTTTATTGTCTCTTGGTTTTCTAGACCATCATCCATGATTTTACATTGACCGTTATACATTAGGTTTCCCCCTCATTTCTTGTTCTTTTAATCCAATCGGTAAGAGTAGAAATTCGTCTTACTGTTAAGGCAAAAACTCAGTGTTTTGGGTTTCTTTGTAGTCGTATTGTACTCCGTTTGTTGATTCGGAATTTATTAAATCGGTGGGCATTTAACTTGACCCGCATTTTTCACCACTGATGCCTGCTTCTTCATTTACCACAGTTTAGGGCAAGTACAATTACAAACGATTGCTAAAATTGTTTGTGTTCTTCATCGGTTATAATGGGCGTAGTTTTTCAAGATAAAATTCCTTTCATAAAGATTTTATAAAATTTCTGATGCGGTTTTCATGGATGTATTAGGTGCAGAGGTATCTAGAAATAGTTGTTCGATGATAATTCGTGTCCAAGAAAGAGCTGCTTAATTATCGCATGTAATTATCGTAATATCTTTAGGAGTAACGCCTTCTTTTTTAGCTTTCATTGAAAATTGCAACACCATGGTCACTCGCTGCCAACAAACAAAGGTAATCTTTTCCTGTTCAACGAGATTAGCGGGACGTATTATTGCTGGCACGTAAAATGGCTTAAAATGGCCAAATATGTATTGGGCCATTCGATATTAAGGTAAAGCTGCAGAGAGTATCGTATATCTAAAGGTTGATTTAATTATCGGACATCAATAAATAGCTACAAAACTGAATTTGATGGCAAGAGGAATACGAATACTTGCCCCAATATGAATTCAGCACTAAATAGATAAAGGTTGAAGTTTTATTAAAACTGTGTCAAACGTGTGCTTGTCGGGATATTTATACCCGACGAGTGCTATAAAACTGTTTTTATTGTAGAAAGACTTATTAATTAGTTTAAATATATATAATGAGTTGTTGGTAACCATAATTGCGTTCTTGAAGGATAAGAAAATAATAGATGTAGTACAAAAGTAGAGCTTTATTGTAGAGGAATTATGCTAGTTCATAAGGATAGACAATAGGTAAAAAGGGGGAATGTCCTTTAAACTAAATAACAATCGAAATTAGGCGTAAATAAAAAGTCCTATTAAATTTATTGATAGGCGACTTTTATATAATAGTGGAAAACAGTTTAAGCTTACATCACGGATTTTACTCATCTTTTGATTCTGATACACTTATTCGTAATGTACTTTCAGGTTGATGTTGTTCGGGATGCCGCTTATGTAGATAACTTATAGTGAAAAAATATTTACAGAATTCTTTATTTTATTTCGGAATTGACTATCGAAACATCTTTCGGTTAAAACAGTGCCCTATCGTTGACCGAGAATATTAGAAGTTGGATATCTACATGTGTGAAAAAGGCATTTTAAATGATATGTGGAGTACATATCTGTTGGGTATAGGTTGTGAAAAACCGGCATTAATTCTGATTGAAAGGTGTTTCTGCTTTTTCCCAGGTGGTACTGGTGGTTGTACCCCATACTATACGCTATTTTCTGGGAATGCTTGCCCCCACTAAACTAAGCTTATAATTATGGTACCATATGGTTTTGATGTTTAAATAAATTGCTCTCGACTGAGGACTCTTACACTAACATTTTCAGAAGTTACTGTAGCTTCAAAGATCTCTAAATCCTCGTGTACTCTAAATTTTTCCACGTCGTGGCGTTCATTAATGTTGGATGTCGCCAACAATGCACACTACCATTTAAACCTGATCCCAAAGAACAGCGTTTTTGGTGATTGCCTTTACATTTGATCGTACCGTATATCCGTTTTCCCAAATACGTCGTCGAATTTCAGGAAAAGTCTTACTCAAATACCTTATCGTTTGTTGTGTAAAGGCTCAATTCTTCATAAAAATTTGTTGACTGCAAACAGAAGATTTGTCTTAAACGTTGCGTTTTGTTGTGGCTGATTGCATGGGTATCAAAAACCCACCCATTGAATCATAAATACTTTGTGCCAAGTTTCCTTTTTTCGATGTGCTATAAGCGCCAAATTTGGCGTGCAAATCCGTTTTCTTGATAGTCTACTTGTTGTTGGGGCTAACTTTCATCAGGCTTCAGTTGAATGAGTCCTGAGTACTTTATTAGTTGTATTTGCTACTCTACTCAAACTTTGTTGGATCGCGTATTACAATTATTGATAGAGTATCGTCTAGCCATAACTACGCCTAGAATTTCTTGCGTATTCTTCTAATGGTCGATGTTCGAATGGTCACGAAGCATAATTGGTTTCGTCACTTGAAATACTAAAACTGCCGAATTGGACTATTTGAATTGCGCCGGTGCGTGCCGGTGGGGTTTATTAAGTAATTCTGGATACATATTTTTTCCAAAATGTTACCCATCCTCCAGTGTTTTAACGCTAACCCTGTTGTTTCTATATCTGTGTTAGGCAAAAATTCAGAACCTGTTAAAATGCGAAAGACTTATGCCTTCGTATCAAATCGTGTAAGCCTAAATTGGCCGTTGTCATTCAAGGGTTGCCAAATGCAATTCATGTAAAGATGGCACACCGGAATTCTCAGGTAAAGTTTTAATACTTACTTTACTTTCAGGGAAAATAAATATTTGGTCGTTGGCATTCGCATAAACTGTCTACTGCTTCTAAAGGGA
>Ga0163217_1106099_pt1 | contig 12192 bp, 3 predicted proteins | sample SynspAceP_FD_185933 | JGI IMG/M metagenome (GOLD analysis project Ga0163217, IMG submission 185933) | Saline lake microbial communities from Ace Lake in Antarctica - Synechococcus sp. Ace-P (PacBio error correction) | ecosystem: Environmental > Aquatic > Non-marine Saline and Alkaline > Saline ... | reverse complement strand
CCCATTTTCGCCCTGAAAGTTTGACTTTGTCTTCTGACCAATTCCAACAAACTCATATAAGGGCCTCTAGGGGAAATCAACTTTACAAATATTGCAGAGCAGTCTCGATCGCCCATAAAAAGTAATATTGCTAAACACGTTTGCAAGAGGCCATTGCACGCGGATTCTTTTTGAGTCCAGTAAGTCTAAGGCATCCATTCGAGCTGCCCAGTCATCAAAGCCATCAATACCGCCTGTTGCCTTTTTCTAAATTCCAATTGCCGAAGTGTAGTGAAATCCCGAATCTGATACATTTCAGCGATATCATTCGAAATCTGATTTCTTTTTCGTAATTCTTCCAAACGCTAAACTGAGCGGCATCCACTGTTGCTCTTCTTCTTTGGCGGTTAGGTCCCAGTACCCACAATCCACTGGTTTCAGATTGGTTCTTTCTTCTCCCAAATCGTTTTTCAGCATTCATTATTCCCTCTTGAAATTGGGTCTACTAAAGGACTTCTTGTCTTGTTTAGCCATTCAGCTTTAAGCTATTCTTTTGAACTTCCCAGGGTTGAATTTTCCGGGAAACCCTTTTCGCTAAACTTCACTTTGAAGTGAGCCGCTACACTTCCGTTTTCTTTTCATACCAATTTCCGATTGATTCCCGCCTCAACATTTTCAATTCTAAAAGGTTTTTGGAAATGACCAAACGCCAATAAAAACTGCTTAAAACCCAAACCTTGAATCGCCCCAGCTTTCCATTCCGCCCATGCACTCTCCTTTTTTTTCGCATGCTAGAAACAATTTGAATCGATCCAATTGAAAAATCATCATTCCCCAAAGCCCAACCAAAGAAAAGGGCAGTGCAAAAATACTTTCAAACAAACACTGTAAATAGCTGCATATCCTGCTGCAATAGCTGCAAGAAACACCCGTTAAAAAATACCGTAGCTCACCTATTCCATATATTTATTTGTTCTGTGGCAGATTCGTTTTAGAACAGACAAAAATTCGCACGCTCCACAAAACCAGGAAAAAACCGGGGTACAGTTGACTTCATTTCTGAAAGAGCGATTAGGTTGACGTAATAACTAACGCTAAAAACTTTCTCCAAAAAATGATACGCTGCTAAATGAATATTCCTTTTGGTAATAAAAAATGACCCAAACACCCTTTATAAGGGATGAATCTATCCTCTTTTAAAAACATAATACCTAATTTTCGCATTAACCCTAACTTTCTAAAAGATTGTACGAAGTGCTTCAATTTACTGAAGCACTCACTGAACGCCTTTCGGATATTTTCTGCGATTTGAACCAAACTTTATTAAAAATGAAATTTACAAATTGTCGGGGAAATATTGCCCCAATTGATTCCGCACCCTTTAATTTTTGGCATCGATGAACATTCCTTTTTAGCAACAAGAAGTACCGTTCAAAAAATGAAGTGAATCACTTACTGAACGAAATCGATCCGGCGGCGGATTGCGGAAGCCCAACATTCTTTTGTTTACAGGCAGCTTCAAGTGTGCGATTGAGTGGGAAAAATCTTCAAGTAAGAATTTTCCAGAAAACTCCCCATTATTCAATAACCGCGGATTTGGAGGATCACAGGCCCACGGACTTTATTGATCATTCTGGAATGAATTAGTGATTATGGTAGTTTAGCGCCCCTAAAAAGTTTTATTTACCGCAAGGGTGATAATTGTTTACATTACTACAATAGCCGGAGGAAAACAAAGCTGCTCCAAATCATGAAGCGATATCGATATGATTGTCACTCGGATTCATACCCAAAAAACGCCCTGAGAACAACACAACATTGTCCTTGATCCCAGCGCAAAACCAAGCCCATCTTCAGCATGCGCAACTAAAAAAACCTACCTTACACCGTCTTGAACGACTTGATTCAGTCAATATTGCCGACTACCTCACGATCAAGTTTAATTTTATGAATGTCTTGAACGTGATTGCTTGACAAAATCCGGACAGACCAATTTCAGAAAATCTTTATCTTGCGGATAGTCTTCACATGAATATGCCCAAAGGCTCATAGCCAATCTGGAATAAGTCAGATTGTCCCTTTATTGAAAATACAGCTATTCAAAGAATTCATCCCTGTTCCAAGGAAAGTTTCTTGCCTTAAGGCGACCATTCAAAGGCTATTTTGAGGTCCAAGACTCAATTCATATATCCTCGGATTCGCTCTCTACTTCAAAAGTTCCATTTTGTCCAGCTGCTTGCCAAGAACTAAAAAGGCTCCTGTTAGGGCCTGAGGTGTAAATGCCTCTCATATGCCTGAAATATTCAGAAATGAAGAATTGTAGGAATTGAAATTCAGCATGGTAAAAAAAGTCCCAAACTTTAACAGAAGAATCTACTCTTTTGTCTCCCATCTTACCCAAGTATATTTGAGTTGGCTCAGTATTAAAATTATACCTCCATCCCCACCATAATCCACAATGACTAGCCCATCAGTAAACTGCTCTGCAGTATATAGTGGTGGTGAATTCGCCCCAACACCGAAAACCCTCTTCCTTCCTCTCCGCCAAGGATATTCATAAACGAAAACCAAAGGATAATCAGGCTATTTGCATAAGGCGTTGAGATAAAACCTTGACCGATTAATCAAGGAATATAAAATGATCGGACTCTCGGGGAATGATAAAAGAAAGTTAAAGACCATATTTCTAAAACTGATATTCGCTTTTCGATAACCCAGACCTAAACCAAGTTTTACCACTCAGATGGGGGAAATCACGCGATTAAGGATAGGCGGGTTTCCCGTCCTATACGCATTCCCGAATTTTTCCAAAAAATTTCCAAATTTACAGCGGGGGCACGTTCCTTCTTTTTACTCCAATTGGGGCATGACTACTTCGGAAACTGGGTTTTTTACCCCAACGCGCGGCATTTGGCTTTTTTTCCTGAGGGCCTTTAGTATAAGTATTTCCGAGCAGATGAGGGGGGCGAGCAAAAAACTATAGCTAAAAACAATGGAAAGTTAATAACGCAAGTAACAAAAAAAAGCGAATTCATAGTCTGTTGTGGAGAGCTATGAGCTTCTCATTTAACTAAAAGTTAGACAATCCTTATTTTATTGTTTTGAGTTTTAAAAAATTTAAATTTCGACTTGAAAAACTGAAAAAATAATCCTAAGATCACTTAGCTTCAGATCCCAAAAATTATTCTATTCTCCAGACAAACCTTGATTGAAATTTCTTTCAGGGCTAATCTAGGTTTATCTCTTTTTAGAAGCTGTTTCGCTTATTTTGTCTTTTCCAAACAAACCAGGCTGAATTCTGTTCGTAATTAATTTGAAATCGAATTATAAAACCAAGCAAACACAACACGACAAAAAAAAACTGTTTTACATTTGAATCCATTAAGATTCGATTCAAAATAAGAAACCTATCTCTCAAATGACTCACTACAATATAAACAGTATTTTACCCCCCCACCCCCCCATTTGGGAAGTTACTAGTAGCGACTATTAATGTTTCTGGGGAACACTATTCCACGAGCAGTGCAGAAGTACAAGAAGCGACCTGGCTTTCAGATGCCGAATTGGTGGGCGATACGATGGAAACACCACAAAACTCGCAACTTTTGCAGGAGGCTGTTCTGGTGTGTAGAAGCAACCCTTGAAGGAAATGTGATGGAGCTAGTATCAGTACGTTTTGGGGCATATTTTTCTGGCGAAAAGAAAAAAAACCCTACTTATGGTGAAGTGGCCAGTGGAAAAAAACTCCCATCGAGAATCTATCCAAATCACACATAGTCCGGAGTAATCCAGCTATTCTGAATTTGGTAGATATTTTTTATGGCCAAAACTCTTTGGACCCGACTGATGTCGCTGTGGATCGTCTATGACGCGGCTACTTCAATTATGAGTCTGCGATCTATCTACCACGTTGCTAGCAAAAGGAAAGTTAGCAAGAAAGACTTCCAAAAAAGTATTGGATAAGTCTGTCGGGCTTCAAAAAACCAATTCGAAACTCCAGTGATCAAATACCAGCATTCTCTACGCAGCTGAAGAGTATCACCAAGACTATTATAAGAAAGCCCAAGGTAATATTACGGCTTACCGCTCACTGGATCAGCAGAGATTGCTTTCAATCAAGGGCTTCATTGGCACGGAACTTAGCGAAAAGGAAATATGGGTTGAAGCAACCTTCTAAATCTGAATTGAAAAAAATTCTTACTGACCTTCAGTATGAAGTTACCATGGCATGGATGCAATGAAATTGCTTTTCCAAAAATGGAATACACATGGGATAAAAGGATGGAATTCTATGACCGTGTGTATCGTATCCGGGTTGCTCCCTTCAAGTCAAAAAAGATACAATACTGAATCTCGGTCTTCAAGGAACGGCCTAGTTTCTCTAAAAACCAATTGATGCCCGTATCACTTTGATAAAGCCTTGTTGGACAAAGATTTAGGAATGACTCGGGGTGGAAGTGCGAAGCTAAACTTGAAAATTAGTCATCTAGGACACGTTTTTTTATGATAGGCCCAAGAGGGCCAACAAGTCTTTCGGCCGATATTGTATGAACCTCCTCCCCCGGCCGCAATTGTGAAGTTTATTTCCTAGGAAGAATGGCAGCCAAAGCGCTATCAGACTTTATTTTGGCTTGTGCTGAATTGATTTGGAAAAAAGCTACTTCTTAACCGCAGTAGCTTTTTTTATGATTTCGAAATTTTTTAAAGTGTTAAAAGATCTAAACTCTGACTGATTTTATATTTAAGTTAAATTTCTAAAAATTCATTATGAAAAATTTTGGCTGGATCATCTTGAATAATTCTCTAACAATTTTTTGCCGAGAAGTCTTTTCGGTATTAAGTATTATTTCGTTTTTGTTGTGAAAGGATGTAAAAGCTGGCGAAGTTTAAAATTACTTTGTTCAAAAAAAGCAGTCTTGTTCAAAACTAACGAAGGTCCGCGTAGTTCAAGATAGGGTCTTTCAAAGCCCTTACTGCTGGCGCGCATTACAAAAGTAATCGAAGTTCAGATTTCAGTCGTTTACGCATCTACAGTTGCAGAGCAATTAGAGCGGTCTCAGGAAAACACGTAGAGGCTACGCGTTACAAAGAATATTAACGGAATGCTTCCATTGGAGAGGCACAAGCAAATTTGCAGGTTACTTGAAGTTTTTAACAAAAGGAAGAAGGCAAAAACCGATTCCCGGCCTTGCCCATTATATCAATAATTACTTCCTAGTCCAGTAATTCAACCACACCCGTCACTTTATCCAAGTGAGGTCCTAATAGTGCGCAATGCCTTTGTGATGCTGGATGAGGCAAATAAGCATCTCTACTTCATGGAATAAAAAGCAAACGTAAATGCATTGAGTTTAAGCCTTGAATTGATGCCCTCTGGCTTGAATCATCTCCCCTTCAAAATCCTCAATCCCATCCAATCTCATTCTGAGATTTCTTGAAAAGGAATCTACAACAGATTGTATATCAGCTGGAGACGAAGTTTCTTTGAAACTAATAAACATTGGTGCTTAAAAAACTGAATCTGAGTTTTGCATGCCATAAACTTCTTCTTTCGTATTTCTCTGTAATTTCTGTTTCGCCGGATTCTTTCCCTCTTTTTCAGCACACGGAAAAGCGCATTGCTAAAGGAAGCGAAGTAAAAGTAGTTTTTTATAATTTTCATATATTTTTAGAACAATCTAAGGAGATTCAACAAATTATCCAAACCGCTGCAAAAAATTGCAACCCCCAAAAAACTAGAAAAAAAAATAGATTCACATTGAATTTTTAAATATTTGAAAATTCCACTCAAGCAATAAACATACTTGTTATTTGCTGCTTAGCGGCTCTATAGAAAATGAAAAAAGCTTTCAAACTCAAAAGGAATAAGAAATTTACAAACCATAAAAACTGACTTCCTTTCAGGTTAATAATTTTAGAGAATAAATTATCTTGGCTTCCAACCCTGAGGAAAAAAATCCACTCAGGCCTGTGCAATAAATGAAGATGCATATTTACTAGAGGTTTTTAGAAAAAGTGAAAAATTATAAAAACCGAAGCACATAAAAAAAAAAGAGATGAGATAACGAGAAACAAAATTAACGGGACATTGGAAATGCACGGTGGCAATTGAGGTCTTCGGGCACCGGCAAAACGTAACGGATAGTAACAGCTGAAATAATAACCAAAATAATCGCAGACAAGGTAATTTAGCTAACGAAAGAAACTATGAAATATGTACATGATCATTCGCATCAGCGTTCCCTCTTCCATTTTCGCCTACAGTCATTAGGGGAAACCACCTCATCATCAAAGCAAATGCATAACTTTAATGGGGTTTTTTCCCTATTTAGCGTATACCAACTATTCTCAATGCAACTTTATCTTATTTGAGACAGGAGGCTACAAACTATCCTCAAAAATTTTTATCCAATAATTTTCATAATCTGGGAGACAAAAACAGTAGTTCCGTTTACGAAGCCTAACTCTAGCTATAATTCGAGAGAAATCATCTTAGCCTGATTTAATGAAGGATTTTGATTCATATATCAATGCAAGTAATCCATTAGTCTTGATCTCCGTTTAAAAAAACCATTCCCACTCCAATTTTGGAGCGAATTCCTGACTTATTACCTGTTCATATTCTTGAAACTCAATTATTCTGAATTACGAGCCAGACTATTACGGCCAGCTATCTTGCAAAAACAAAAGCTTTTTCAAGCTTTGGAAATAAAAGCCTCTCTGTCCAATACTTCACAGGGAATATCGCAGGCACGAGTATGAAAGTAGGAATTTAAGAGAGCCCCCTATAATATAGGCAAACTTCGATGAACGCGAACAACGAGAATTTGTAATAAAAAACACTTAAACGATTTAAACCTTAAGATTGAGGAATAAAAGATTAGTTTAAATTCTTTCACTTTCTGACCAACAAATATTCAGGTTCAATAGCCTTGAAAATTCAGGAAACAATTGCAAGAGGTATTTACTTGTTTTTCGATTTTACCAACTTCAACCCAACTGACTATGAGAGTGGCGTTTTTTCAGTTTACAAATCTTCTATGACAAAGAGAGCTTCAGATAATTATGAAAACTAAGGGCATAAAGTTCACCTTTTTTTGAACACCCCCAAAACCGATATCGTACTGCAGGCATTTAGCGGAGGGTTATGATGCAATCTGTTCTTTGTAAATGATCAATTAAGACGGAGAGATCCTCTTGAAACTCTCTGAAATGTAAAGGCTGAAAAACATTGCACTGAGATGTGCTTGGTTATAAATCCAAGTTGATTTGAAAAAAGGCATCTGCATCTTGCCGTTCAGGAATCTGCCGGGCTTCCAGCATTTTACAGATCCAGAAGCGGTGGCGCGAGCATGCACTTGCCCTTATAATTGGACAAACTTTTAGTCGAAGGCACACACAAACGCACTTTAAATAGAGTTAGGGAAAAATAACTTATTCTTTAGAAGGTCTGACTGGATTTAATATACATGGTTAAAACGGCGGATGTAACGGTACAGGCACTATGGCAAAGCCATTTTTGCCCAATATTTAATTGCTTTGCATGGGATGTTAAAAGTTTTAGCTTGCGATATTATTGAAAAATCGACGGGCTCTCAAAATCTTGGGTGTTACCTACTTACCAATAGAAAGACCTTTTAGCCAAAAGGCGAAATAATATCACTCCCATTGCCATGACACCTGAAACATTCATTTTATTAACCGCAAACACTGGAGTAGATGAAAAAACGGAGCTTGGTACTCATCAATACTAGCAGAGGAGCATTAATAGAAACCAAAGCAGTGTAAAGGCCTTAAACCGTAAGTAGGAAACTTGGGATGATGTATTACGAGCCAAGAAGTAGGACTTATTTTTTCCAGAACCTCAGAGGAAGATTTTACTAGATGAGGAAATTGCATGCGAATTGATGACTTTTCCCAAATGTACTAATTCACAGACATCAAGCATTTCTAAACCAAAGGGCAATTAGATGAGATCGCAAGATCACACCTTCAAAAACTAGATTGAATTAGCCTAAAGGAGGAAAACTTACCAATGACAGTAAGGTGTGAAAAAATGACCGTAATGTCTTAGTAATAGCAACATTTATGGGAATCTTTAGCTTGAAGCGCGTATTAACCTATTTCCAATTCTAAGATGAACAAAAAAATGCCTGCAAATCAAAGATTTGCAGGCACTGCGTCAAAAGTATTATTTTTTCGGATAAACCCGAGATTAATTTACTTAAGCTACCTTACGTTAAACAGCGTTAAACGCCCTTTTTACCTTTGAACTATGTTCATACATAACACGTATTCGTTTTCACGGGATCTTCGTGTCAAGACCCGAGTGGTGTTTACGAATACATCTTCACTTTGTCTAGCTGTGTGATAAAAAACAAAACCTTTGGTTAGTTGTTAAGAATTTTACTGTTCCTTCATTTCATGATTACTAACTTTTAATTTCGGTGTTTCTATTAATTTTTGACCTCGGATTAATTTTCTTTTTTTGGTTGGCTTCAGGCTTCAGGTGAGTATCGGATTGTCCAAATTCATCCACGTAGGCCATCATATTCGTCCAAATCACCACTTTTAGGTTGATCTTTTCGCGACGGCCATTTCTCTTGTTTGTCTCTTTTCTTCTCTTTTTAGTTCTGCTTTTTGTTTTTTGATGAATGTGTTCTGGTTTTTTGAATTTCGGCGATCTTTTTATTACAATCGTTATGGCCCTACCGGTTTTTCCGGCCCCCCAGAAACCTTTGTTCCGGGGGGGCGGCGGGGCAATTTCTGTGGAATAAAGCTAATCCAATAGGGACCATGGTAAAAAAAGCTGGATTAATTTTATTCAAACATGTGGATAACATTTTTTTCAGGGGGCCAACGTCTTTTAACCGTTGGCAGCCACATCGGTAGCTACAAGCACTCTAGTTGTTCCGTTTCTTTGGAACTCTTCTATTGTTCGATTTCGGAAATTCTTGGGAATTTAATTGCGTGAATCAATCCGGATTTTCACTCCACTTGATTTTCATTTTTTCGCGATACGATCTGCAAGTCTTTTTGTCTCCCTATGAAAATATCACACGATTCTAGTTGATCATTTTTTTAAAAAAGACCTGATAGCACATCAAATTTATCTTTTCCATCTGGGAACCCGGATTAATTCCTGATCAAATTTCCACTTGTTGTCCCACCCTGTTATTAACTTTCACTTCTATAGCGGGTTCCTTTCAAAAGGCCATCGATTAGACTTCTTGAGTAGGCTCGAGCGTTGCAGAGAAAGCATTAGTTTGCTCTCTCTTCGTCATTCGCATTATGAGTTTTTTCACATCGTGACCAACCCATATCAAGCATCCTTATCAAAATGCTCTATACGAGAGTTATAATTCGGATTCAAATGACAGTTATTTCCTGATTTCCGCCTAAATCACCAGTCTTCCCTGGAGTGCCCACTATGACGTGGAGTTTCTACCCAATTGCTTTGAAATCTGAATTTATATTTCGTTCCGCCAAGTTAAAAAGTATAGAATGGAAGATTCATTTCCTTGGACAAGCTTTGAATTCCTCTTCTATTTGTGTGCCAAACTCCGTGTGGGGAGTTTACTATCAAAGCTACGAAAACCTGAAGGATCAGCTTTTGCATGCTCGAATGATAGATAAAGCAAAGCTCCAGTCTTTACCTGAAACCAGTAGTTAAGAAAATTCCAAGCAAATCTCTTCCGTCCAACCAAAGGTGGAAATAATTTTTCTTTTGAATGTTAGTCATATTCTTCGTACCTTTGCTGAATTATTCTTCAGGTAAAGCAGCATTGAGGTTTTAGACCAACTAAATGGAGTTAAGATTGAATCCTTCCTGTCCACTTGCTCGCCTTTTTTACAAAGGACGCTGGAATCTAGGGGTAGATTCTTTTCTTTATGTGTTGGCCTAGGGCAGTGAGGTCGCGAATTGGCGATTTTTTGACTTGGGCGCTTTCGTATTTCTATTAAATGTCATTTAAAAATCAAACTTTAACTGGCTCTACTTTGGCATACTTTACAAGAACATAGAGCATTTTTAAAAATGATCAAGCACTTGCCCGACAAGGAATTGAGGTTATTGAATGTACAGGAATATTAAATTCCTCTGCAGTTCGCTTTTATACTATTGGCAGGCAAATCCCGATAATGAATAATTGACAAATATTCTGGAATAAGTGATGCTCAATTGTTAATTTTCAGTCCTCCAATAAACCAAATAGAATCTATTATTTAGGCGGCAAAATTACAAGTGGTGGCTAATTGATGGAAGCATTCGCTCTCCTTTACACCACTCCTTCAGAATCAGGGGAATTTGGAAAATCAACATCCTCTACTATGTGTGCAATCTGCGAATTTTTACATTGTTTAATTAGTAAACCCTGTCACGAAAATGCAATCATATGGTAGCCCCAGGCAACAATTCCTACTGAAAAATGGTGCGAACACTAGAGGTAGGACCTAGGATTAATTACTAAATAACAATTTTCCAAGCTAGAATTTTCAATACATTCTTCGGTAGTCTTGGCTTATTCTTTATATCAACCTTGTTCATTAATTACCGCTTCAATCGAATAAAATCCTTCACTTGTCAACCCATGAAAGAGTCGAAAGAGATAAGAACAAGCCATATTAAATGCTGGATTACTTGTGCAAACTATTTTTGGGAAGCATTTTGGTGAGAAACCTTCAAGAAATGCGAGCATGGATATCATCATCATGATCATCATATGTTGGTATAACTGTTGATGCAAAGACATTAGCCTGCATTTCCCAAACAATAGAACTGGCTCCGACCATGTCTAGTGTTGACCACCATTTATTTATACGGCGGAATTTTATTGAATAAGAACCATGGATAGCATTTCATGCATAAACACCATTCCCACACCAGCCATACTAAAACCTGAGAGGAAAAAGCAAGCAAACATCTGAAATGTTAGTGGAAGCGAACAGTGGTGTTACACAAAGGTACTAGATTACAAGAAACAAAAAAATAGTCTTTGACGGGACATTTGATGGTGTTAGCGAATTTTTTGACGCGAACCTGTGGACCTTAAAATGACCATAGACCCTCGATTCTTTAATGTTTGGGAGAATTCAGATAATTCTGATTCAGGACACCTTACTGTTTTAATAGACTTTTTGTTTTAATAGCTGTTTAACTCATGTTCCCATTTGGGTTTGCTGGCAGGGTTTTAATCAAAAACAACATTGAGTTGTGCGATTAAAAAAGTAGGAAAGATGAAGAATTTAAACCTTTGCGGGGGAAACTCTCGAATTTGCTATTAAGCAGGTGATAACCAACGGCTTACTTTTATTTCAAGAAATATGAAATCTTTACGATATTTTGCGTTCTTTATTGCTACAAAGGTTGAAAGAAGAATTCGTTTAAAACCTTAATCGATGGCTTAAAAGTTAATCATTAAGTTTAACCTATCCTGATTCCTTTGGGAGATTTTTCAATTCAAGATTCCAGTTTCCAAAATCACAATTCGTTTTATGAACATTCCCACTTTATTATATTAGGCGTTGATTTGTTTTAAATCAGGTGTTGCAATGGTTTCTTTATCATAAATGATCGCATGAATAGACAGCTTCTTAACCTTTTGGCTTATTAAATTTTAAACCTAAACATTTATTTGTCGATAAGATGGGGAGTTACTATTTGTTGGCTTCTACTAAATCCAATATCGTGCAGAAGTGTAAATCGAAATTCAGGTAAGGAGTCAAACCAATTTTTGGAAACCGCTATTCCAAATAAGCAGTACCATTTTGCGGTTTAAGTTTTAGAAAAACCTTCATTTCCCTTTCCTCTAGAATGAAAGTATACAGCAAATCCTTGCCCCACTCTCCTCTTGGCTGAGCCACCCGACATTTCCTTCCCAAATGAGTGAAATTTCAAATTATTATTTTAGGGCGATTTTTTTCCCGTTAATTCCAGGCTTCTAAACGAAAAATTGCATAATTCCTATGTTACAGGTATTTCTTCTTATGCCAGTGTGAAGAATCTGGGATTACTCCTTCTCCCCCAAACCATATTGTTGAAAACCCGAATGAGCCCCAAAAAAAGCCAACCTGGGAATTTTTTTTGCGCCAAATTCGGTAGGCTTCTCCCCTATCCAGAAAGTATTTGAGATATTTTTGCACAACTATTTTTGTCACTTTTGAGGCTCTTAGCTTCAAAATTTTCTCCCCAAAAAACGCCTCTTTCGAAATTTC
>Ga0163217_1071573_pt1 | contig 12192 bp, 10 predicted proteins | sample SynspAceP_FD_185933 | JGI IMG/M metagenome (GOLD analysis project Ga0163217, IMG submission 185933) | Saline lake microbial communities from Ace Lake in Antarctica - Synechococcus sp. Ace-P (PacBio error correction) | ecosystem: Environmental > Aquatic > Non-marine Saline and Alkaline > Saline ... | reverse complement strand
CCCGTTTTGACTCTCGCGTCTGTCCGTCTGAGCATCAACCGCTGGCAGAACGCTAACCTAGTTCATCCGGAGTCTTACCTTGAAACCAATAGGTTTGGTCAGTTTTATGTTATTTCGATGCGAAATGCGGCCATGAAGCGGCCTGTCCGTTAAATCATAGCCCTTCTCTATCCGATTCGAGCCGGCCCATGATAGAACCCTTTCGTCAAATGGCCACATATCGGGCCGCTATCCTTCGTATATGCCTTTACAGTGTAATGAGACAGACGCAAAAAGTTTGTGAACAGTACGCGCATGGGTCTCGATCAGCTTTATGGCACGTGGCAGCGCTGGCGAGAGCTTTGTAATCGACATTGGGATTTTGTTATTCGCTCGCCCGCCATAGCTGTCCGATCTCCTTGTGATGTGTACAGAAGTCCCACTGCCTAGAGGACAAATACCGAGATCCGGGTCGGCGATCATAAGACGCCGGCGAACCCTCGCCTGACTTGCGAAAGTCCGCCCCGTGGCCGTGTGCGCACGCCAGCACGCGTTTGTCGCGCCGCGCTGAGTCGACTGGCGGATGTTCATGAAAATAGCGCAGCACGGGCACTTCGCCAGGGCTGGTGGTCGGGGTTCGCCTGATCGGTCGCCCCACCGAAGTGGATCAAGCTGGCATGCCCATGTTTCATCGATCCAGACCAGCGCATCGTCCAGCGCGAGAAGCGCCATGTCGGCAGGTCTCTTCGGCGGGATTTTTGCAAGAATTATGACACCAGGCAGCGGCACTCCACATTGCGGGAACACACGCGTTTCAATGAACAGCGGATCGACTGTCATATTCCCGTGCAATTGCGCCAGTTCATCCTTGGATCAGGCGTCTTGCAGAGCGCGTACCCACGCCGCATATTCAGCGGTTCGGGCAGGTGTTCGTCATCTCCCTGACAAGCGCCAGCAGGGTAAGCCCCGCTGGACTGTGAGTTCAGGGTGCCTTCGGGGGCGCGGTTTCCCCGTGAACACAAAGTGTCGCACGATCAGGGAGCAAGAGCGGGCGTAACTGACGATTCAGCGCGCTTCGATTAAGCTGTCACGGTGTGACCTGCCGGCCTGCATCAGCTCGCCACGCTGGAACGTTGGGTATCGCCCCAAAGGAAGGAACACGTGTGGGAAAGGACGGTCGACGGTTTGTTCGTATTTCGAGAAATCCGCCGCGCGGCGAGAGGAATCGGGTTGCGCTATAGGCAGCGCTTGCCAGCGGTTGCACCGATCACCGGGGAGCTGGCATTCCGCCTTGGCTTTGGTGGGCCGCGTCCGGGCAGGCAGCACGCAGATGGTTTCATCGCATCGTGTGTACATCACAGTGTCAGTTTGCGAGGGCGCGATATAGCCCGCAGATGTCGGATCCTTCTCGAACGTCTTTTGCTCCATCGTGCATCGCGGCGGCATCGACGTTCGCGGTCAAGCGCGTCCAGTTCATCCGCCTGCCGCGACATGGCGGTGGCGGGTTCGCCAGGTTGTGGTTGCGGGCAGCACGGCCGTTGTCCGTTCCGGCAGGTCAGCGGTTGGGCGGGCGTTCTTGAACGGTAGATGCTTGATGCGCTTTTGGCAACTTTTTTGAACCGTCGGGGTGCGTATTCTCTGATGTTATGGGTCACTCTTCGATATAGACCTCTGAGCTCGCGTGGACGATGTTTGATGCTTCAACAAAGCGCACTGTGCGGCCTGTCAGCAATACATTAATGGGATGCCGGGATGTCCCGATTGACACCACCGATTGCAGCTAGCCGCGCAAGTTACAGTGTTCGTGCGGTGAAGCCAAGTGCGGTCATTGGCGTCGCGTCACACCCCCGAGGCCGAGCATCCGCGCCGCGGCCAAAGCGTTTTGAGCGCCCGGCAAGCAAAGTTTTTGACGCGGCGACAGGGTGATGATCAAACGGATGTTTTGCTGCAAAATGCGGCAGGCCGGGCAGTTTCGCATTATTCGGCAGGGCTGCGCATACGCTGCCGCGGTCGAGTAGGATGTCGGCCGCGATCTTGATTGAGCAACGACGGCGCACGTTTTACTCGGCATCTAATGCGACGATGTTGCGCCATCGCAGCTGACCATTGCGACAAGGAATCGCCGCACCAGAGGCAAAAGGGGACATCGAACAGGGCAAGGCATTCAGGGGCCCGCCCAAGCTTCTTTTGTTATCTGTCCAGACGCGGCTTTTCAACCAGGCGAAGGTCCACGCTCGCACGTTCGTGGGTCGAGCGCCAAGCGACTGGAACACAACGTATAAGATCACGGCGCATAGGCGGTCAATGCCACGGTGGCCAGTGCAAACACCTTGACGGCGCCCCTGACGTGGCGCATGGTAATCAATCTCCAAGACGGTCCTGCGCATGGCGAAACCAAGCCCAAGAAGACATCCGGTCATTCTCGCAATTATGCGCACATTGGCGTTGATCACGCAACGATTCTCTAACCTCGGCGTGATGTTGGCACCTAAACGTATCGTCGTATCGGCAGCGAACGCGACGCGACCAGTAGCCCACGCCTAACCAATACCGCGATCACACCTAATTAGCGTTGCATTCGCATCAGCCACCGAAAAACCACTGCACATGTTCCCGCTCTCTGGGAATATTCCGGACGCCAATTGGACAAGTGCCGGGTGAATAGTTCCCACATGCAGGCGCAACTGATGATATAGGAAAAGACGGATAAAACTCGCATTTTTGGGACTGGTTATGGGGGGCGATGCCCACCATCTGCAAAAAAGCGGCTGACGTGGACGTCTATATCCGCACCACAGAAAGGCCGCACATTGCGCCAGACCCATAGCGGTACCATGACCGAAGGCCAGCGCCGCAGAGGGTGCGAAAATCGTTGTTTTCTCCGTGAGCAAATGATATGATCGCGGTCGGTTTGCCTGGGCGGATGTGAGGCCTTTGCGGATGGACGAGGGCGCGTCTTTGTCGCAACACGTTCGGCGGCACGTCCGCGCGATTACTGCGGCTGGGCTGCGGCCAGATCAGCTTTTATCGATTGCGCATTTCGGGCGTGCAAGCGGGCGCCGAGAATGACAACTTTCGATTATGGCTGCGGCAGGCGACTACCAGCCGCGGTTTTTTGAAAGAGCGTTGCCCGTCGATGGAAGGTCTACCAAATCTCGTCCGGGCGGGAACAAGCGGGTCCCCCCCAAATGACAAGTATGTGTAAGCCAGATCGCCATCGCTCGTCTGGTCCAAGGCCTGAGCGAGGCGGCTCCATTTCGCTCAGAGGCCGGAGTTGGACGGGCGGCGATGTGCGTCGAGGTGATCAAGCCAACGTGCGCTGGCAGCTGTGCGTATGGCAACATACGAGCATGCTGGCATGTTAAATTCGACCACGGTTCGCCGTTAGATGTGGGAATGCGCAATGATCTGGGGATTTGGCTGGACACTGCACGAGATTGCGCGAGCCTGTCCTGTCACGGCGCTGTCGACCGTCTATAAGAAGTTCAGAAAAGGGTGGCGGACGGGGAACGTCTGCGCTGTTTCAAACGAGCGACGCTTTTGGGAGGAAAAGTGCCGCCGCACAGAGGCTGGTCGGCGGTAGTTCCCTATAGGAATGATGCGCGGAGTATTTGTGTCCTTCGCAGCGTTCGCCCAAGACGAGCAGACCGGCGCTCGTACCGAACACTCGCCCCACGACGGGCAGCACTGTCGTTCGGTCTGCCTCCACGCTTTCGCCACCACCTCGATGACTTCCAGATCGGCCCGCAGCCCACCAGCGGGCGCGGAATCGCTTAGGGCGTTCGGTTCAATAAAGACAGCCGTGGGCCTATTGCTGCGCCAATTTGGCAGCCCGCCAGTTTGCCTTGTTGTATCGTTAGTTAATATCGACATTCATTGTTTACTTGGCGCGCCGCACGGCCATTAGGCCCTCGCCTCTCTCTTTATAGCCAGCGGGGCTGCTGCCGGCACCGCCGGGCATCACAAGCATGCCGTGTGCGATTAGTCGGGGCAGTTGCCGCGTGTGGGATAGGTGCGGTAATCGCGTCAAAGGCGTGGGTGCTCTTACACGCGCATCGTCATCCCGCATGCGGTGGGGCTGCCGATCACCGTTGCGACATGCCGTCAGGATCGGCACCCGCGCGTGCAATCGCACAAGGCAAAAGCCCGGCCGGAGAGAGGGTGTTGTGTGCTCATATTATTCTGCCTGTAATTATCAATACCGTTCATCCGTTTCCTTTCGGGGCTGTGATGGCGGGCCAACCACCGCGGCCCTGTCACCGCGCCCCCTCCTCCAGCTAAATCGGCATGAATCATGCCCTACGCTCGCCCCCCCCCCCTGATTTCCCCCGCCCTCCAAGAGCAGAGGGGGGGAGGTTAACCGCTTCATCACCAGCGCACTGCAGGGGCGAATAGGTCAACACCCCGTCGCAGACGCACGCTTAAGCCCTTTCAGGCTTTCCATCATTCCACGCGTGTCTTCGTCGGATCCAAGCCATTCTGCGCAGCGCCGTTGGACATTGCTGTATTCCCCCTACCCGTGATAGGCCAAAAGCAGTGGTGGGCGCCAAAATGGATTTCACGCGTGGCGAATCAAAAGCATTGCGGGTTTGACCATGACCATATCCCCCCTGCGCAGGCACGTTCCTCAGGCGCAACGCTTCGTGTTACTGTTGCGTATCATTTGATTAGGGTCTTTTCGCCGTCAGATCCTGGCACAACGCTCGCGGAAACGGCGTTAGAACGCCGAGGCGTATTTCGCGGCTAGCTCTGATCATTTACATTTTGCCGAATTGTTTGGCCCTTCAGGCTGCGCGTGATCGCGGCCGATACGCCCGTCTTCTATTCCGACGTCCGATGATATCTCGCGCCCGCTCCGCGCTGTGCCACGCATCTTGTAACCAGCGCTTTCACCTACGATCATTCACGATGATAACCGTCTTCGACAAAGCACATCTGACCGGTTTGATATTAAGGTATCCGCGCCACATCCGTCATGATACATTATCCGGCCAGGCCTTGCGGATCGCACGAATGGCGCGGTGCATGTTTTGCGATCCCACGCGCCGGCACACTCTCTGTCCGTCCTCGTATTCCGGTGTAGGGAAGATGCACATGCCCGATACAGTTCCCGCGCCTCGCGAAGCCGCCTCGCCAGCTTGTCGACGGCCGACGAATAACACCGGGATTAGAGGCACGGCTCTTCCATGCCTTCGCCGCTGCACCAAAGAGCGGCAGATCAAATCCCAAGACACGTGTTTTCACACACAAGGCGCGCACCTTCGAATTGCGGGTACCGGCAGGCGGTGCGGGAAAGGGGCTTGTTGGCGTCTCATGTAAATACTTCAGATGCTGACGCAAAGCTTGCCATGTATTTTTTTGCTTAGTTTCTAGTCTAGGTATTCGTGACCGTCCTTTATGCTGGCAGTGGATTGTTAGGCGCCACGTCTGCCAATGATTTCACTCAAAGACAGCGCACTTTGACCTCTTCAGACAATCTTCAAGTCATCGACATGCGATTCTTTCTCCAAACCTGTGGTACTGGATTGCCGTAGCTTGTTGGTCGTCGGCCAGTCATGGGTGGCGGCCCTTGGCTTTGGTGTTGCGGCACGGCCAATGGCGGAACAGGCGCTTGCTGACTCGAGGATTTGGCCCGCATCAATGTGACCGTATTCTTTATATCAACAGGCAGCATCTGGTATTATAGGCCTTAACTGCTTTTTCATGACATGCTGTTACATGGCGATATTCTACAACTTGAATTCGGGCCCAAGCGGTGCTTTACTGGCGTTTCCGCTTCGTTTGTTGCCTTTGAGTGTGTTCTACCGCGCAGAAATCAAGCGAGAGTTTCGCCACTGGCGACGCTGCATCAAACGCCTAACCGTCACCGTCTTTACACCAGATCATGAATGTTCTCTATTTTGTCACATCGATGTGGGAATGTATCAAACCTTTATACGGTCGTTGGCGGGAAAAAATGCGCGCGATCGGATACAGGTAACTGATGATGTCACATATCCCAAATCACCCGTCCCGGCGTCCCGAAGGCTTTGATGACAGGCATGCTGCAACTGGGACAAAAGTGGCACGCTGTGTTGCTATTTGCACGCGATGACAAGCCATGCAGGCGTGCAGGCGACGTTGCGCTTTTTCGCGCGGATGTGCCGGTTGTTGTGGTTCGAGCTGGGTTGTTTGCCTATGACCGTGTGTCGCCCCAACGCCGATATTTTCGGCGAGGCGCATGGCGACTGTGGCAGGCGAAGTGACGGGAGCCGGACAATTCATTCTGCTCACCTTCAACGCGCGCGCAACTGCGAGTGCCGGCACGCATTGTCTGCGAATGCCGCGTTTCCGCCGTGTGGTGGAACCGTATCGACGGAATCGCATTTACGGGTTTTTGTGCGTATGGATTTGGACAACCGACGGTAACCGAACGGGGGATTAGCCGATCCGCAGGTGCATCATTGACATTTTCACCCGGTACCTTGGCCCCGTGCGGCTTGATCTGTTGGGCGACTCGGCTGGACGGCGCGGGCGCTTTGATCTGCCATCGGCAGCGCACCCACTGGAAAAGCTGGAACTGCGAACTGGCCCGTCAGTAAGTCTCTGGACGAAGCCTCGATCACCTTTTCGCCGAACTACCGAATCGAATTTGGGCGCGGGCACATGATCCGCTGTACGAGGCGATCAGTAGGCCGCAAAGCATCAGGCGTTGCTGAACACTGGATGTCGTTCTTCCAGACGCTTGAGACGCTGTTTGATTCGTGCGCAAGCCACGATCACGCTGGCGCCAGCTCACTTGCGCAGTTCCTGTCCGGTTGGGGACAGCATCGCCGCCAGTATGAACCGCAGGCTGGCATGGCGAACGTCAAAATGACGCGTGTATAAAACCCGCGCCGCCCGAGGCTTACTGACCGTTCCGCCATGGAAACCGCGTTGATCGAGCAGCGCTGTGATTGTTTTTTAAGCGCGCAAGCCGACGGACCAATGTTGCTGGAATGCGGCGGCGTTTTGGGGTAACTTTGCAACCTGAACGCAAGTGAAAATGTTACCTTTTCGGTTTAGGCACCGCATCTTAAAAGAACTTCAAGACGGCCCGGGTCATCTCCAGCTATCGATGTGCCCGGGCGGTGGGGACGCGATCGAAGACGAAGCATGGTGAACCATCGCATCAGACGCAGCGTATTGGAAACGCTGACGGCATCTGGCGTTGGGCGTGGAACACGGTTCGAGGCCCTGGGAAGCGGCCAGCAGCACGCAAAGTGAACTGTATCTCTGCAGGATTATTCTTGGCGACGTTGATCCGCTTCCAGCGCAAACGCCTTGCCGATAACTTTCCTGACTGAACAATCGCTAGCCCCGGTGATCTGGTCGTGCATGTGGATCACGCGTGGCCGGTATCTGGGGATGATGTTTCGTAACCGCTGCGGTTCTCTTTCCGTCCTTCTCGAATTTGCTTTGCTGTTCTTGGAATCGCCAAAACTCATAAACTGATTTTGCCCGTTGAATATGAACTGCTGTCAAGATATGGGCACGACGAAGGATTGCTCGACAAGATTGCGGCGGGACTGGCAATCCAAAAAGCCAATTAAGGACGCATCACGCGAAGATGCGCGGTACAGCTGATCTCGCATACGCCGAACCGACGATGCGACGCGCAAGCCCTTAGATGAGATCCGCGGCCAGGGCAGTGGGAGTGCCGTTTTCGCACGTTCCCTATTGCGAACCGATGATCAGCTTAGCGGCGATTAGAGTGCTTGGACATCTGAACGCGCAATCAACGATGGAGACGGTTAATCTGCGGGCGACTGAGGCTTTGGCAAAACGAAATAGGCAAGCGCCGCGGCCATTATGTCTGCGATGACGGCACAATTGACCATTGGCCACAACCTGTTTGCCACGCCCCCACCCTACTTACCTCTTCCCGAACGCTTCGTGATTCCGCTTGAGTACGCGCTGTCCCGCTTTCAGGGCAAAAGAGCCAAGCGCACGCGCGATTGGCATCACGTGCACGGGGATTGGTCGTTGCACTCAGCGTTGTGGCGAAAGCGTCAAGTTCAAGAACCTCGCCTGACCGCGAAGAACACTTGGCGTTAAGTCACAACAGAGAGTCTGAAGGCGATGCGACGGATATTTCACGTGCTGACCCTCATCCGACGCATCCCGCGGACCCTGCAGCTTAGGTCTGAGGGCGTGGCGCGACTGTCGTCATCGACGCCGCCTGACGGTTGGGATTACGACCGTTATGTCATGATTTGACGCCGTAAAACCTTACGCGAAGCGCTGCTGCGCGAGCATTTATACGCGGGGCATCTTTCTACGTAGTGCCGCGCATTACGATCTTCAGAGATCGAGGCGTTCTGAAGGGCAACTGCCCGAGCTTCACCTACCTTGTCGCCCACGGCGTGCCGCCGGAGAAGATTGGACGACGCCGACTTTTTTTTTTTTCTTTTTTGTTTTTTTTTTTGTTTTCCCCCCCCCCCCCCCCCCCCCCATGTCTGCCCCCCCACCGGCCCCCCCCGGGGTGGGGGGGGGGGTGCGGCGCGGGGGGGGGGGGGGGGGGGGGTGGGGGGGGGGCGGGGTGGGGGGGGGGGCGGGGGGGCGGGCGGGGGGGGGGGGTGGGGGGGGCCCCCACCCCCAGAAAACCAAGAAACCCCCCCCCCCCCCCCCCCCCCCCCCCCCCCCGGGTGTGGGGGGGGGCGGGCGGGGGGGGGGGGGGGGCAGTGGGAGGACGCTTCTAGAAGCGGGCTAATAGGTAGTGGACTGGTTGCTAGCGACGATCATCGGTTGGAGGGGGTGCGGGTTGGCTGTTTGATATTCGGCGGGGGGAGCGGCCACAGCGAGGGGGAGTGGATGGGGGCCGTGGCCATATTCGGCCCCACCTGCCGCCCGCCCCCCCTCGCCTACTCAAGCATCCCGGGCAGGTGGCCTTCGTTTTCAAATTCCTCGCCCGTGTGTTTTGTCAAACGGCGCGGAGTCGCCGCCGCGACATAGCGACAGTTTGGCCATTCTCGGGCGCCCGCTTGACGCCCGAAATCGGCGCATCGCATAAAGCATATCTGGCCGCAGGCCGCAACGCCGCATTTGTAATTCGCGCGTGCGGCGCCGCCGATACGTGACCCTATTGTGGTCGACAAAGATCGCGCCCTCGGTGCCATTCCCGCAAAGGCGGCCATCGTCGCCCAGGCAACCGACCGCAGTCATCCTTCATTGCCCCAACGCAGGAAAAACACGATTTCCGCACCCTCTGCGGCGCCTTTGGGCGTTTCGGCCATGTACCGTATGGGTCTGCGCATGTGCGGGCCTTTTCTGTTGCGGAGTTATAGACGGTCCACGTCATGCCTGCTTTATTGCAGATGGTGCGGCCAATTCGCCCCCCCATTCACACCCAGTCCCCAAAAATGCGAGTTTTGTTCATCGTCTTTTCCTTTAGTATCAGTTGCGGCTATTGCCTGTGGGAACCTCATCATCCCGCGCACATTGGTTCCCAATTGCGTCGGATCTTACCCAGGAGGTGGACCATGGCATGGTTTTTCGGTGCTTATGCGAATTCAAACTCTTATGGTGGTGATCGCGGTGATTGGTTGTTGGTTGGGGCCTTACTGGCCCGCCTCCGCCGCTCGCTGCCCGATTACGACGAACGGTTTAAAGCGTGGCCAACCTAGCGCGAGGTAGAGATTCGTGCGTGACACGCCATGTTGCCGCATATCATTTGGCAGAAATGACCGCGGATGTTTCTATGGCTTGGTTTCGCCCTGCGCTCAGGACCGTCTGTGGCAGATGATTACCAGCGCCGCACTGTTCAGGGGCGCCTGTCAGAGGAATGTTTGGCACTGCCACCGTGCGCATTGACCGCCTTATGCGCCGGTTGATCTTTACGTTGTCGGTCCAGTCGCTTTCAGGCGCGCTGACCCAGCGGACTCCGTGCGGCGTTGGACCGCTGACGCCGCTGGTGTGATTTGGCCCGTCTGGACCAGATCAACAAAGAAGCCTTGGCGTGGGCTGCCCCTGAAATGCTGCTTTCCGATGCCCCCTGTGCCCCTTGGCGTGCGGCGGTATTCTGTCGCATTGGTCAAGCTGATTGGCGCTACCAACTGTCGCGCCATCTAGATTGCCGAGGTGGAGAAACGTGCGCGCACGTCGCTTAGCCCGCCAGATCAGATCGGCTGGCCGACATCTACCGACCGCGCCGGGCAGCGGTATTCGCACGGCGTTGCCAGAATTATGCGCAACTGGGCACCGGGCCTGCCGCAATTAGCTGCAGCAAACATCCCGCTTGATCCATCACCCCTGTCGCCGTTTCACAAACTTTTGACTTGCGGGCGCTTTCAAAACGCTTTGGCCGACGGCGCGGATCGCTCTGCCTCGGCGGGCGGACGCTGTCGCCAATGACCCGCATCTGGGCTTCACCGCACGACCATCTGGTACCTTGCGCGCTTTGAGGCTGCAATCGGGGTGGTGCATCGGCGGGCCCACAATTCCCCGGCATCCATAGCTGACGCCCGCAGGCAGTGCGCTTGGTTGGGGCATCCACATCGTCCTACGCGAATGTCGGACGTCTATATCGAAGAGCTGTTTTTAAACCCCCATAACTACAGAGGAATAACCGCAACCCCCGACGGGTTCAAAAGGTCGCCAAACGCGCATTCAATCATTCACCGTCCAAAGACGCCGACCCCATCACGCTGACCCTGCGCTGGACGGACAACGGTCGTGCTGCCGGCAGCAGTATAATCCTGGCGGCAATTCACGCCACCCGGCCATCGTCCGGCGCTGAACTGGACCGCGCTTCACCCCGCCGACCACCGTCGATCGCCGCCGCGATCGCAGCTGGTGGAGGCAAAGACCGTCGAGGAAGTGGATCGCACTGGCGAGGCCTATATCGCGCCCTCGCAAACCTGGGACCCAGCTGGTGGATGTAAACACGATCGCGATGAAAAGCCATCGGCGTGCTGGCCTGCCCGTGACGCGGCCCACCAACAGCCAAGGGCGGTGCCACTCCCGGGTGATCCGGGTGCAACCGCTGCCAGGGCCGTTGCCCTATAGCGCCAATTCCCGGAAATTCCTCTCCCGCGCGGCGGGATTCTCGGAAATACGACAACAAACCGTCGACCGGCCTTTCCCAACCACGTTTGTCCTTCCTTTGGGCAACCCAAACGTATCCAGCGCATGGCGCAGTTGATGCAGCGCCTGGCAGTCCACCACCCGTGACGGCTTTATCGAGCGCAGCTTATACCGTCGAGCTTTACGGCCCGCTCTTTGCTCCCGCTGCATCGTGGCCGAACTTGTTACGGTCGAAAACCCGGCCCAGGCACCCTGAACGTCAAACGCCAGCGGGCGCTTACCCTGCTGCAGGCTGTGTCAGGAAGAGATGAGCGAACCAACCTGCCCGAACGCTGATTCTATGCGGCGTGGTTCACGCGCTCTGGCAAGAACGCCTGATCCAGGATGAAATGGGCGCATTGCACAGAATATTTACCACGTCTCGATTCGCCTGTTCATTGAACGCGTTGTCGCAATGTGACGTGCCCTGCTGGATGCGATAATATCTTGACAATCCGCGCCGAAGAGACCTGCCCAGACATGGCGCGTCCTCCGCGCTGGGACGATGCCTGTCTGACTCGATTGAAACATGGGGGCAGCCAGCTTGAAATTCCCTGCGGTTGGGGCGACGCGCATCGGAGGCGACCACGACCACCAGACCCTGGCGGAATGCCGTGCTGCCTTTTTTCATGAACATTCCGCCAGTCGACCTCAGCCGCGACAACACGCTGCTTGCGTGGCCGCACACGCGGGCACCGGGGACCGGATCCTCTCAGGCCAACAAACGCACGGCGCAGGGTTTTCCCGCGGCGTTCTATGACTTATTCGGCCGACCCGGATTCATCGGTATTGTCACCATCTATGGGCAGTCTGGGCACTTCCGTCACACACTAATACGACGATCTGGCCCAAGGCTATGGCGGCGCTGGCGATAACATCCCATGTCGCTTGCAAGATCTCGCCCGCGCTGCCCCGCGTTGGCATCACAAGCTGAATACCGGAGGGACCCATGGAACCCGCTTATCCGTTCAAACAAACCTTTTTGGCGTCTGTCTCAATTCACTGATTAAGCACCGAAGGATCGCCGCGCCCGACTTTGTCGGCGCCTATTTTCAACAACCCGCCGCCAGCTGACCACCACGCCGAAAAGCCTGCGGGTGTGGGCAGCCAACGTTGGGAAGCGGGCTTTTA
>Ga0163217_1047611_pt1 | contig 12192 bp, 15 predicted proteins | sample SynspAceP_FD_185933 | JGI IMG/M metagenome (GOLD analysis project Ga0163217, IMG submission 185933) | Saline lake microbial communities from Ace Lake in Antarctica - Synechococcus sp. Ace-P (PacBio error correction) | ecosystem: Environmental > Aquatic > Non-marine Saline and Alkaline > Saline ... | reverse complement strand
CCTTATTCTGCGCATATCTCAGAATGGTGAGCCTGCTATGTCACGATAGCTCTGTTATACCCTGTGGCTCTTTTGACCCCCGAGGTGCCGGCCGCTTTCTCACCCATTCTCACAATCTGTTTGCTTGAGATTTGGGCAGAGAACGGGGTCGTTCCCTTGGCCCTGGTCGTCTTTTCCTGGTGCTGATGATCGCCGAGTGCTGGGCAACACGCTCACAGCCTCAGCCTGGGGACGCGGCCAGGAGATGGGTCGGGCACTGGCCTTCAGCAGCCGGCCCTGTTCTCTACTTACTCGGCTATCACAATGTGGGAGGCTGGGATGATGAGGTCCCCATCCTCACGCCCTGTTCCGGGCTATTCCTGGCGCGATCTTATCCCCTCAGCCTGCAAAAAGCGTTCACTCCAGGTCGATCACCAACCACGCCGGATAAGGCCGCAAGTACGACTGGTGGCGCCGGACCCCGACTTTGCCCTTGGCCAGCTCCACGATATAAATCCTGGCTGGACCCAGCAGCGAATGGTGGCGGGAGGAACTTCAGCCCCGGTTAGACCCAACTGCCATCCGGGCGTCCCGCTCTTTCGCCAGCACCGTTCCGCCCCCAGGGACACCGAGCGATCACATCCCCCTTTCATCGCGGATCAAGCAATCGGTTGCTGGGGCCACTGCCGGTATTCGCCGAACCCCTTCACAGGCGAGGGGTATCGGATCAATCGCATGGCCCGCGGGCGGCGGTTGCCAGCACAGTTTTCGAAGTCTGCTTGATGCGGGAGGCCACGATGAAAGGTGGGTGGAGATGTCGATGGCTCGGAGTGGGTCGTGCCGACCGCAGGCGCTCACAGAGCCAGCCCGAGGAGGGCAGCGTGCCGAAGCGCGGATCATCGAGGCAGTCGTTGGCGACGCATCCACGCGGAGATAGAGGAAAGCACACGGAGATAGAGCGATTCTCCGCGGCTCTGACCTGAATCAAATCCACGTAGGCTGGACAGCAAGCGCAGGGCCGCTGTCGTGTCGCCTGTTACCTGTCGGCGGTATACGAGCAGGGAAGCAAAGCTGTGCGAGCTGAGGGCCAGGCGTTGGCTCAACTCGTTTGACCTCGACATCGCCTTGCCGAGCGCAACCGGAGGAGGTCCTGCTGGCGGGTCACCCGATTGCCAGTTGCAGTTGAGATCCAGCGCCGTGCGTAACCCAGATGAGGTGCCGAAAGGCATTGCGACGCCAGCGCATGGCAGAGCTTCCATCGAAGGTGCGCAGGATCCAGGACCAGGGGTTGGAGCGATGGCGTTGCAGGCCACGATCCAGTCGGGTGGAAGCCCGGGCCACTCTGGATCCATCCAATGCCGCAGCCAGAATCACCGAGCGGTAGCCCCGTTGGCCGGATTGGCCTCGATGGCGGAGAGGCAGGCCGGCAGATCCGTGCTCCGCCTCACCCCTCCCAGCTGTGGGCCAGGCACCACCAGCAGGGTGGGGCGAGCTGCTGTTCGCCAAGCTCTTGCTGCCGATGGTGGCTTCAGCAGGGAGCGGGCATCAGGCATCCAGGGGCGATCGCCAGCGCCGGAGAGTCCCAAACCGTTCCCGTATACCCACTGGGCTCTTAGCGCGTTCCCATGCAAAGGAAGGCCTTTCGGACCACGGCTTAGGAGTCTCGGAAAACCCCCGACTCCGTGACACCTGAGGCCATTGCTCAAGCAGAAGGGCAGGGGGCGCTGCGATCCGGGGCCTCGCCATGCCGCTTTCAGCTGGATTGTCGCTGGCGTTGCGTGCGAGCGGATTTTTCGCGCTCACGCCGCGCGGGGGTGTGAAAGGCCGGCAGACCATGGCTGAGATCAAAACCGTCCTCCCTCCCAGAGATCAGCACAGACCCGGGGAGCGAAGGGCTGGCTGTGAAGGCCTGATTGCACCAGGCCGGCGTAGGCGGCCAGCGCCTGCTGCTCCTGTGGTTCGGGCTGGATCCGCCTGTCTTCAGGGGCCCCTCAGCCACCACTGGGCATCTTTCTTCGAAGCTTAAGCATTGCGGTCCGTCAGCCCTGGCTAACAGGGCCTCATCCGGCCCCTGCGTGGTTAACAGGGCGCCTCAGCAGAGCGCGGATGGGCGCCATGGCCGCGGGGCTCTGTAGCACCAGTTTCGGCCCGGGCGGCAGAAACAGTCGGCGTGCGTCGGCCGGGGTGAGAGCAGGCCAACGTATCCCGGCACCAACAGATCATTGAGTCGTCGCCACGTAGGCCGTTGCTCCGCCGCCACACCATCCAAACAGCCAGTTCGACGATGGCGGCGGGCCTTTGTCCTTGATTCCCAACCAAGCACGTGGCGAATGCCGAGATGGGCCGCCCGCATGGCTGGGTGGCTCCGCCCCGGCCGCCACTGAGGACAGGCCACCTCGATGCCCATAGCGATGATCAGCGGATCCCCAGGCCATCGCGCACACGAAGCGCTTATAGTGGCTCGCCTTTCGATCCGTAATACAGGCCACCGTCGGTGAGCACACCATCGACATCGAGTCACCAGCAAGCGCAGCCCCTTTCAAGGCGGGCGGCAGCAGAGGCGCAGGCCCCAGCTGGAAACGGAAGACGGCGCAGAAGCGCAAGGGATGCTGCAAGGGGAAGCCTGCCGGATGCTTTAGAGCGTGTGGGCGCCAGCGGCCCCTTGCGGAGCGGCGCCCGGGATCGCCAAGCAGCTGCCGTCGCAGGGCTTCGAGGCGATGCAGGCGGCACCAATGTTGCGGACCATCGCTGAGGGCCTGCTCGGGAATCGGGGTGGACCTCATGAACAAAACCATTCACGGCCACGGCCACGGCGGCGCGGGCCAAGGGCGCCACGAATTTCCCGCTGGCCGCCGCTGCTCGTGCCCTGACCACCGGGCTGCTGTAACCGAATGGGGTGGCATTTAAAAATCACCGGACAGCCAAGATCCCTGAGCTGGGGCAGGCTGCGGAATCCACCACCAGGGTTGGGAGCAGCTGTTTGCCCCGCTCCGTCAGCCAGATCTCGGAGCGCCGGGCCTGCCGGACTTCGCCACCACCTGGCCCTGTCCCAGGGAGCGAGAAACGAACTTTCTCTGACGTTGATCACCTTGTCGGTGCCGCGGGGTGGCCTCAGCGGCCGCGATTTCAGCAGGTCGCTCTTGGCGGCAGAGAAAAGGCCGGGACTGCAACACATCGACCACCTCTGCCACGGCGGCCGCCTGCACGCTCTCGTGGATGTCGGGAGCACGCGCAGGCCAAAGGCCGTTTCACATTCAGCCAAGCACATCCCAAAGCCTGCAGCAACGGCGGCGTCCGCGGAGGATGCCCCCCGAACCTGCCGGTTGGCCTTGTCAAACTGGCCTTGAAGATGTAATCGATCCAGGCGATCATTGATCCGCCTTGACCTCTTTCGGCGATTCTCGAAAGACCAGCTCAGGGCTCTCGACCACACAGGGACCGGCGACAGTGAAGGTCATTGGTGCAAACGGGGAAAAAAGTGTTCGGGGGATGCGAGGGTGGAGGCTCCAACCAAAAAAAACAGATTGCCTGTGTCAGCGGGTCCAGGCCGGCCAGCACGAACTTGAACAGCTTTGCGTTCCAGCGAGGCGAGATCCCTGCACCGGAATCGGAGCGTCCAACAACTCGCGGAAGCTACCGAACGCCTTCGCTCTTGCCCTTATCAAACTCATAGATCTTTTTTTCGATCGCAAGCGGCCATCACCGTGGAGAGGCGGTGGGCGATTCACCACGGGTGGTGCAGCGCCTGCCGATCACATGAGGGCTTCAATCAATCACTCTCCGTACGGTTATTCAGCGCGCTGGTGGCCTCAAGTCCAGCAGGCAGAAACTCGGAAAACCCCCGATAAAACGAACGAGCCAGCGCCAGCCGCTGACGATTGGCCACCAGACAACTGCAGTCCATTTTCGCCAATGCGGGGGTATGGAGTCCGTTAGGGAAGTTCCGCTGACAAATTCATCGAGCGGGGCCGCCTCCAGCGCCGCCCAGGACTGAGTTTCCTGATCGGTCTCATCGGCGTGGCGGCCAAACCGCCACGTTCTCGATTCACACTGGCATCAAGGCAAGATTGATGAACTGGCGGCACTGAGAAAGCAGCATCCCTGCCAGGCCGGCACGTCAAAGCTTGGGAAACAGGCAATGCCTCGAGGAGAGGTGCCCTTTCCCCGGGGCTCCAGCAAGGCCAGAAGAGCGGGGCGGTTTGGTGGTCTTGCCACTACCTGTGGCCCCCACGAAGGCCACACGCGAAAGCCACCGGACATGGTGAGATCAATCCCTTTGAGCACCCAGGTCGTGGGCGCCCGCGGGTAGGCGTTACCAGACATCCTCGAGGCCGATTGTGCGCGCGGGCATCCACCCCCTTGGGGCGGGCAGTACACCACGAGGTCACCAAAGACCGGGGACTGTCCAGTTGGAGGGTCAGATTTACTCAATGGTCTTGTTCGATCACCGGCAGAGCCCTCACGCAGCTGAATTTGAGCGAACTAAAATTCCTGCAGCGTGGGGTGAGGCGCAGGCGCAATGGCCAGCGGAGGAGGCATGAAAGGGCGATGATCCCTCGGTGATGCTGGCAGCCGGTTGCCGATTGAGCCCAGGGCCGGGAAACAGCACCACACTGCCAAAACATTCAAGGGTTGATCCCCAAAGGTTCCACATCAAAACAGCGTGGACCACGACGGCAGAAACAAGGATGCGGACCAGGCAATTCCTTGGCTTTCTCACCGGTTTCGATGAAAACCCTTTGCGGAAAAAAGCTCCGAACCGGTGAGTTTTTGATGTCGCGGCATCGAGGCCGAGCGACGTCCAGCAGAATGTGGGCCGTACGGCTGCTTTCCAGCCGCAGCTTTCTGCTAGACGCATGGCGCAGTAGGGGCGTGATCAACTGGGGAGAGCACCAGGTAGGAGCCCCACCAACGACACGACAGCACACACAGGCCCAGCGGCCAATCACCAAACACCCAAGGAAAGCAACAGAATCGAGAAGACGCTGCCAAAACATCCTCAGCAGTGGATTCACCACGGTAGTTAGAATGTTTTCTTGATATGGACAGCCAGCATCGCCGATTAGTTTGCCGTTGCTCTAGAGAGATGATTATTCATATTCTGTGCCCAAGACATTGGCGTGGATCTTGCTTCGAAAGATCGATTCCATACCTTGCGGTGGAGCGCTGCTGAAAGACACTGCCGACGCCAGCTTGCTGAACCGGAAGGCCGCCAGGCCAGCAGGGCACACAGAATCAGCAGGGCTCTGACGACCGTGATCACCCCGAAAACGCGCACCCAGGGCATGCGATCTCCTCGACGCCGGCGCGCCGACAAGAGCGCGCCATCAATCGGGCAACACGCCGGGACAGAAGCCAGGTGATCAGGCCCGGAGAAATCGACAGTGGCACCAGAATTTTCAGCTGTCTGATGCGTTCTGAGGGCAAGAACGTGAGCAGGCAGACATAATTAGGCGTCGCAGCTGTCGGTGTTTAAGTCCGGCTCTTCAAGAGCGGGCTTCATCGCTGACGGACTCCAAACGTTCAACCCCTACCCTCATTGGGAGACGCGCCACATTCCTGCGCCTAAGCGCAGCGCTTTAGCCGCCCCCGGGACCTGGCCCAGCCGCAATTCCACCACCCGGTAGTGAGCGCAGAAGCCAGGCCTACCCAGAAGATGCGGTTCCAATGGGCATCCGATCGCCCGTCAGGCCCGCTGCCAGCGCCGGCGCCAGCCACGGGCTCTGAGCACGGTCTCAAGCAGGGCCTTCAACCGCGCCGGCTGGCGGCAAGCACAGGCGGCTGGGGTCGGCCACGGCCGCGCTCATCCGCTCCAATCGGCTTCGAGTGGTCCCGCAAACGATTCATGAGGGGCCGAGCGGGAGGGATTCCGGAGACTGTAAAGCCAGGCATTGGCTTGAGGCTGCTGAACACGACGCCAGCCGCAGGCCAGGGCTCAAGCGGCGGTTCAGCCCCGAAAACCCTTCGGCTGGATCCGCCCCCGCCGCCCGCCAGTTAATCGGCGGAGTGTTACTTTTAGAGCACCCCCGTGGCAGCCATTTGCACCAGCTCGACAAGTCGATCGCTCCCACCCAGGCTCGCGGCCTGGCACCCTCCACCCGCAGGCCCCGCCCGCCCAGGGCAGGGTCGCCGAGCTCGATCCAGACAGTAAGCACGTGCTCTTGCGCCTCCTGACCAGCACGATCGTCGATGGTCCGGACCCCGCAGCGAAGCTGACTCCGGCTGGGCGACGCTCCGCGCTGTTCAGCCACTGGGGCTTTCCAGGGCATGCGGGCACAAGGAGGGGAAAAGGGGATTGCGCGGGCGCCCGGTTCTCCAATACACCAGAGTATTCTTGCTCCACCGCCAGAACCGGGTCACTCCGGGCGGGAGTGGGTCAAAGCCATATTTTTAGCCACTTGCTGGTCCTGTCCTCGCGTGGTACGCCACCCGGCCGCCCCTTTCAGCCGGCGCAGCAGGCCTGCGGGCACAATTCAAAACCCCAGCTGACGATTTCCAGAGGGGCCTCGCGCCGGGGAAGTGTCTCGGTCCACGCAGCAGGCTCAGCGAGGGAGGGGCCGGCCCGGTTCCCGTTGCCGGTTAGGTGACCAGCTCGGCACTGGGACCAGCCAGGCCGGTGAGCTGCAGCTGTTCTGGAGTTTCCAACCTTGAAGGCCACCACAGCGGAAACGTACCTGTGGTGCAGGAACCCAGCAGGAAAAGCCGGAGATAAACGCGCAAGGGAGCCTGGTCTCGGATCGCCACCTAAACTCTGGGCTCAGGCCCTTGGCCCGGGGGCTCTTTTTTAAACCCGGGGGAAAAAACCCCTTTTTCAAAAAAGGGGGGGGGGGGCCCCAAAAAAAAAAAAAAAAAAACGCACGGCTCGGTGCTGCCGGCGCGTTGACGGCGTTGTGCAGGGGGTTAAAGCCGAATCAAGCACATAGTTGGCCGTCGCCGCACCAGGTTGCCTTTCCAGCTCCGTTGAACATCCGTCATGTGTGGGTGGAAGGCATGGTTGGCCTCCGCCACGATTCTGATCGGCCAGGCCTGAAAATCAATCCGGGCAGGGCATCGTGAGGCTCTGGCGGTAGGCGCCTTGCAAGGGAACCTTCTCACTCGGGTGGCTGTCTTCGGAATTCGCTAGAAAAACCCGCAATCCCTTCGTCTGTTTTCATCGCCCCAGATTCATCGGCCTTCTGGGCAATGTTCATTGAGGATTCCCACCACCCGGAGAGATCGGCCGGATTGTAGGGCGAGGCTGTATAGTGATGCCCACCATAGGCAACTTCGGGTGTGTTCTCTTGTGGCCACCTGACTGCAGGCCCGGGCCACATTACTCCTGGGGCCGCGCGGAGGTGGAGGCTGAACGGTGTACTGCGCCGTTCAGAGCGATAATAAAAAATTCCAGATCGGCCTCAAGCAGGACGAGCGCGGTGAGCGCGTCGCTTGGCGTCGGGCCACAAAACCGGATGGCTCTTGAGTTTTTGCCGATTCCTCCTCCATGGCGCCAAACACGAAATAAGAGATCAGGCCACAAGCTTGCGGTAGCTGACTTCTTATCGGACCACACCCTTGAGGAAACAGGTGACGAAGCCCGGCTGTTCTCGGCCATCTGGTGGGCCTTCTTGGTGCCTTTTCATCGCACACTGGAAGCAAGGGGCAACACTTCATTCGCCGCTTGGGGTCTGATGGTACAGACAACGAAACGGTAGGCGCGCTGGGACCCGTTTGGGGGTGCTGAAGCGAGTGGATGCGAAAGGCGGGATTACCCAGCCCCTGGCTTGGGGCTCAGCGGCCAGGAAGCCTTCAGCGGCACGGGAGCCGGCGGGCCAGCCAGGGATTGCCGATCCGAAACAGTTGCCGCAGATTTCTATGCTCAATGTGGAGCGGGTTGGGCCACCTTCCGGGGGATGGGGGCGGGTGGGGGCACGTGGGTGCCCAGTCGCCCCACCGTGGCAGGACGCCAACCTGCTACTCACCCTTGAAAAACGTCATTTTCCGCTGATCAACACGCCGAAGCAGCCGGGGGCTTGGCCGCGGCTGCCGGCCTGGCGCGGAGGGCTTTCACCTCCGCGCCGCAGGCTGAATCAGCAGGGCTGCGGGACCACTGGAGGGCGGGGGGCTCCAGCTCGGCGAAATATGTTGAAGGCCAGGCTCCACCGCGATATGCCTACCTCCCGGGGAATTCTACGGAGTGAGGGGATGCCGGGTTTTCGGCGCCAGGGGGTGATGCTATTGGGCGCCCGGCGCATCGAAAGGGGAATGTGGGGCGTAACAGGGCGGCGCACCGCACAGAGTGGCATGAGGCGACTGCGGCCGATCTTTCGAGGACTGCGGGCCAGGTCTGCGCGCGAGTTACATGCGTCCGATGAGCAGCCAAAAGCAGAGTCGGGATCGCCTGAACGCTCAGGGCCTCCACCCGGCCGACCCGTTTCATGGCGCGCAGCGTGCTTCGCAGCCCGATCGGGTCACCGCTGCTCCCGCGCGGCACTCGTACTTTCCCCCGCAGTCTCGTGCAGTCCTAGCAACCGTCTGCGCGAGCGCGGTTCGCGAATCCACAGGCAGGCCATTCCGTGGTTGCGACTATCCTCAACCGCCGCTTGATCGCCAAATGGGCAATGCGAGTGATTCGCGTCGTTACCGCCAGTTACGACAGAGCTCACTCGCCCCAGGTCGAGACTGGCACCGCCATCGAGCGACGCTCGCTATCGAGAACGGCAAGCCCGTTGCGCTCCGACGGAATGCCCAGCGACCGATCCAATTCCGTTTTCATCCGCGGCGGAGGGCCACGGGGCGGCGTCAGACATTCGAGCCCGCCACCCAGCGGGGCTTGCCTCGAATGACGCAGTCGGAGCGGGCCCTAACAATGCGACATACTCGCGGCCGGAACGACCGGATCTCGAATGGTTCAAGGTGTTCGCGCGACGAGCCTGCGAGCTACGCACCTATCAATACCTGCCCAGGACACCCGGACGGACGATCGAGGCTACGGCGTGCCATCAAAGGGGCCCGCTGACCGACCCAGATCGGCGGTGGCTCGCCTCGTCCTGAACGTGGCCTGCGCCAGATCTTCACCTCTATTGCTGTGTTGCGCCCCTGGCCGTGGATACTACGGCCGGCACCGCCCAGCCGCGCCACAAACGGCCGAGGATCCGTGTTGCGTTTACAGGGAGAAACACCAAGACATCTACTGATGGGGATCGAGTGGGCGCCGTATGATTCCGCGTCTGCGTTCGAAGTCTGATTCGGCCCACCTTCATACGACACGTGTATTCCGGCCAACGGCAAAGTTGGGGCCAGCGCTTCGCATTCCCTTTGCCGGCTCCGGGCATCGGCATTCCAGAGGCCGTCAGCAAGAACGGCACCCAGCGCCAGAGTGTGCGCAAGGCGTATTCCGCGACGGCCTGGCCTGGAGGGGCAGACAAAGCGCCACGTAAGCCCTGGTGCACAGGGCAAATCATGAAGTTCACCGAAAGGGGCCTTCCGTGACTGGGCTATGACTCTGGCCACGCAGCGAATCCTGTGATCAGTCGCATCTACCGAGCGGGTGAAAGCTGGTTCTGGCGAACCTGGACCAGGATCCCGGACTTCAGTGGCCGAGGGCCCATGCCCGCCTGATCGAATCCTGGCTACAGACAGTCTCACCCGGGAGAAAGAAAGCGGCGATTCGATGCGGAAGGTGACGGGGGTTGATCGCGCGATCGCGCAGCACGGCGGCGGCAGAGGTGGAAACAGATGGTTGTATGGGTCGATGACCGAATCGCCGAGCAGCATCTCCAGCAGTTATCCAGACCCGGCTCCCACTGAGTGGAGGTTCTCGGTGCGATGTGCACCTCTACCTGCACGGCGATAATCTCCGATGGCCGCTGCCGCGGGTGGTAGGCTGAGCTGGCATGGGCACCGGGAGCCAACATCGGTTTGATTCACGCGGATCTTTGAGGCCACCCACGGCACAGCACCAAAACATGCGGGCCCTCGAATCGGATCAATCCCGGCTCGGTGATCCTTGGCGTGATGATGCTGGAGTTCATGGGCTGGCAGGAGGCCGCCGACCTGATCCACAGCAGGACCTCGGCGCCGCTATGCGCGGAGTGGCCCAGGTCAACCTCGACTCCGCCGACTGATGGAGCCCGGCTGGAGCCGGTGAGCTGCTCAGGCTCGCTGAAGGCGTGTTATCCAGCACTTCGACCAGCGCAGTCAGCCAGGCCACCCACTTATGGTAAGGTTCGCACTCCCATGGAACTGCAAAATGCGATCAGGGAGACCCGAGCACCAGATGCAGCCGCAAAGGCGAATCGACGGCTTGCGGGGCCGTCGCGTATATCGCCGTCATCGTCAATCACCTGAACGGAGCGCTGTGTTACAGCGGCTTTCATCGGGGTTGACTTTTTTTTGTGATCTCCGGGCTATGGTAATCACGCGTTCCATTCGAAGAAGCGATGCCGGCCGCAATCGGGGGGCCTTTCTGCTGGAGTTCTACCTGGCGGCGCATTAGCGGCTGGGTGCCGGCCCGGTCGGAGTCTGTAGTGGTTGTCCACAGCCCTGCTGACTGCCTGAGTGGTTTCGCGATTCCCACACGCCTCGCTTCTGGGACCGGTCTTCTGGCGCTGGGTGGGCGCTGCCAACGTGTCTCTGACAGGAGCCACGGGATTACTTGCGGCAGCAGTGGCTGCTGGAAACACTTCACCCGAGACCTAGGTATCTAGGGTGATTATCAAGTTTTATCTGATCTTTGCCCCTGCGCCCTGGCAGATCGGCCTACGGGCGAGCAGGCGCGCTCCGTGAGTCCGCGGCGTTTCCGCCTTGGCGATGGCCGTGTGGGCCGCGCTTTCGTTCCTTGCGTGTTCCTGATCCAGAGGCAAGCTGGATCCATCCGCCAGCACGTCTTCATTTTGCAGGCCAGGGGGTCTGGAACGTGGCGCTGGGGCATTGCCTGCTGGCCACCGCCGGGAGAGGCCAGCGCAGGAACTCGCGGACCAGGGCCAGCGGATCCGCAACGGGGTGGCCTGGGGGTCCTTGGCCGCCCTGATTCGGTGTGTGACCCCTGGCGCCAGCCAGGACGGCCGCTCATCGCCGAATGCTGGTCAGGCGTGGCGGCCACCGCGGCGCTGCGTCACAACCCGTGCAGCAGGAACGCCCCTGGGGTACGGGTCCTGAAACTGGCTCGCGGCCTGTGCGGCCTCTGGGGTGGTGATCTCCTATTCGCTGTTACCTCTGGCACTTGGAGCGTCATTGCCCTCAGCCGCTGGACGATCGGCCTCCACGCCTGGGAGTGTGCCGTTCCAGCTGCTGCTGATCCTGGGGCTGGCGAACTTCTTCCTTACCGCTGGATCGGAAACTCGCGTTGGGCGCGCAAAGCCATGGGTAAACGCCGAAGCATCCGAAGCCTCCTGATCGCTTCGGCATCGAGATGCCGCCGTTGCAGCCCTGCTGTTGCTGCTGATTCAGCGGCGAGCTCGGCACGCTCTTCTCATGCAGGGCAGCGGCCGGCCACGTATGTCGCGAGCAACGGCAGAAGCAGCGGGCATCGGCCGGCACATCCAAATCAACATTCGCTCGGAGATTGTCTGGTCAAACCGCAAGGCACAGACCAAGGGACCAACAGTCGGGGCGCGCTGCTTCCGCCAAATCCTGCTCGGGCTCCGCCCCGAGACCCACCCAGGGAGCACCTCTTCGTGGTCGGAGACGGCCACGCCGCAATGCCTGATGTGCCCCTGGCCGCTGGACCTGACCAGCAAGGCGCTGGGCATCACGGCTGCTGGCCAAGGACCGGCTGTGCCGTTCCCGGCCACAGCCCGACGCCATCTCGACCCTGGCTGTGCCCGCTTCCAGCGACAATAAAAATTTGCCAAGAGAGATTTCGTTGGCCGAGGCCCGGGCCCGGGCGGAGCCGCCGTGGCTGACTTCGAGGACCTAATCAACTTGAGGCCACTTGGGTGGAGATGTGGCAGGCCAGCGTTGTGATGCTTTCCTTCAGATCTTCGCCGAGCGGAGGCTCGATCAAAGGGCAGCCAAACCGCCAAGGTGACGATCTTATGCCCAGGGCCCCCTGGCCAAAAACGTTCCGTCGGGCTAAGGGCCGAGGCCTAGGGGGGCCTGCGGGTTGATCGTGATTTCGGGGCGGGGGCCGCGGGCTTGGTTTTGGGGCGGGACCCACCTCTGGCCTGCCGGGGAAATTGGTTTTTCCGGCCCGGGTGACGGGGAACCCGGCCTTGGCAATTTTCCCTCAATTCA
>Ga0163217_1078265_pt1 | contig 12193 bp, 13 predicted proteins | sample SynspAceP_FD_185933 | JGI IMG/M metagenome (GOLD analysis project Ga0163217, IMG submission 185933) | Saline lake microbial communities from Ace Lake in Antarctica - Synechococcus sp. Ace-P (PacBio error correction) | ecosystem: Environmental > Aquatic > Non-marine Saline and Alkaline > Saline ... | reverse complement strand
TTCGCGAGGCGAGCCGATCGATGTCGGCGAGGGATGAGTGATTGCACGACCGCCGGACGCACACGATCGTTTGAAAGAATGGTCGTCCGAAAAATCCAAACGTATTCGGTGTCTCGGTCGCGACGCCCGCGTCGCAATCAGCGCAGTGACGGCAACGACAATCAAAAACAATCGTTTCAGCATCTTTTGTCTCAACGCTTTTTGGGGAATCAATCAGGAGCAGAGGCCATGATAACGAAAACGGATTGCGGAGGATTGGGAGTTCCGCTAACGACACTTTCAGTTACAATTGACGGGTGGTTTCGACTTTCCCCATTTCTTCGTCACCTCTTTTTGTTTGACTGGTACATCGATGCGAAAGAGTTCCGCGATCGACTCGCTTCCGGTTTTCAATTACTTTTCTGCCGTCTGCCTCGGTATCGTCATCGCTGTGCTCGTTTCCGGTCCGCCCGCCTTCGGCCATCCACAGAACGGAGAGAAGGCGACTGCCAAACTCTAGGCCAAAACAAAACGCTTTTGAAATCCGGTTCGGGCCAGCGAAATCGTCCGGCGGGTGGAAGGCGGTATCCGAAAATTATACTGACGACGATGCCAAGGGGAACCCAGCCGATACGCCAACAGGCTTGGTTTCGACCGAACGTTCAATCGCGAGTAGGTGGTGATTTGGTTGGATGGGGCGACAATCCAGCATTGTTCGAACGGGTGACGGTTACGCGTTTGCAACGCGGTGCGTGTGCCATTATGCAACAATGGTTCTCTAAAATGTTGTTGCAGAATTCCGTCGGTCCCGAGTGTCGGGGGTAAATCTGCGTTTGCGAGCCGCGACGGGATCGACGTGATGACGAGGTGGCGATCCGAGCGCCCGATGCGATGGCATCAGAGGCGAAACAGCGTTCGATTTATCAAAGTGCCTCAGACCGATGAAGAATCACCGGCCGGAATGGACGCCAATTCACTCAACGACGATGCGACGGATTAAAATTGGGACCAAAAAGTTCATCCAGTCGCGGGAATCTTCACACGGAATCGACGAGGCAGCCCGTTTTCGCGAAAACATCAAAAGGTGTCACGCGTGCTTGGCGTTGTGGTGGGCCACGGACCAACACCAGTCGCCCCCCCCCCCCCCCCCCCCCCCATGGCAATCGCTTGCCATCGGCGACCACCGGCGAACCGTTACTTTGCGTTTCCCACGTGCTCGATGGCGGTGGTCGGCGGACCATTATGGCCGCGTTGGGATGATGCTTCGGTTGAATTGCGTTCGGCCCGTCGTCAACGTTGTGATTCCGACCGCCCTAACCTGAACACACGCCGTTTGATTACCGACGCGGCGTCGGCAGAGTTAATGCGAACCGTGCTCGCAGTAGCGTGCAAACGGGTGGCTCGGCGTCAAGGACAAGGTGACCGGCGAGTTTGATTCATTGAGGGCGGTTTGGAGCTACCTTTTCACACATCCCGGTCGACCGGGTCGGCGAGGCGGTTCCTCGCGACTCGGGATGCGGATCACGTGCAACTTTGATTAGCGAATGATTTATCTCGATCACCCACGCCTCGACGCCCTGCGATCCCCGCTGGTGTGATTGCCATGCTGCCGTTGGTTTACGAACGTTTGCCAACCCGCCACAGTAGTTTCTCATGGTCCCGGTCGGATGCCGGCGAGGCGATCGTGGCAGGCTCTAAGACCATCGCTAATCGATTACGCGGCCGGCACCGAGTCCTTGTTAATGACGTCGGCGCGGACCGAGAGCATCAATTTGCGATGCGTGGTTGATGGACGCATCCCGCGGGAACAAACGCAACCACATGTCGTCTGCACGACGGAGCACGCGGCGTAGTGTGATCCGGACGCTGGCCGCCGATTTGCAAACGCAAGCGGTTGTGGAGGTTTCGTTCGGTCGGGGTTGGCATTCGCAGACACCGGTTCTGACACGAGGGCGGTTCTTGAACACGAGGGGTTCCGACACGAGGGGTTCCGTCCACAAACACCAACGCGGGGATCATCAATCTTGAGCCCCACTCGCGAGCTCGTGACGGGAGAACACGAGGTCATCGTCACGTGATGTTTGGCGAATAACCGAAACCGGTGCGATTGCGCCGATCGCGATGGTCCGCTCGGATCGGCCGCACGGCCGGTGCGTTGGTGCATTGCGACGCGACTCCAGGCGATCGGGGTTCGGGATTCCGGTCGATGGTGCGGGCGATGGGGATCGATCTGCTGAGCGCGCGGACTCGTTCGCACAATTCTTACGGGCCCAAAGGCGCCGGGTTCCTCGTCTCTCGGCAGGGGGCGATCGGCGATGTACGACTGCGTTTCGCAGATCTCGGGTGGCGGGGCAACACAGGGATGCGCAGGCGCACAATGAACCCCGCGGCATCATCGCGTTGGCGACCGCGATCGGAATCGGAAACGATCCGAGAATGTCACAGACCGCTGGCTGCGTGACCTCTCTGGGAAACGTTTGCAACGTAACGATGGGCTCGTTCTCAACGGGGCCACCCGCTCGATTGATTCGGAGCGTCCGATTGGCGGGCAACTTGAACTTTCGGTTGCCACGATTCGAAGGTGAAACCTGGATGGCGGCGACAACCGGGAAATGCGTTCAGGCACGGGTCGGCGTGCAGCAGCGAGCACCCGCTCGGCGAGGTCCACGTTGTTTGATTCGCCATGGGATTGTCGGAATCCGAAGCCGACGCAGCGTTCGTTCGGGTCGGTCGCTTTACCACGGAAGAAGAGATCGCCCAGGCGAGTGGCAATTGATCGCGAACGTATCACGGTTTGCGCGCGTTAAAGCGGTGGTGGTGGTGGGCTAATGAAAATCGCGGGAACTGGCCGCAGCACGCGGGAACGGTCCTGTTATTGCAATTGCAATCTGATTTGCGTCAGGTTTGAAAGGACGTGATTAACCGTCGCTCCCTAACGCTTTCGGTTCGGGAGAATGTCTTCGGCTCTCCGAGCCGACCAACGTTCCAAGCGCCCACCCCGCCGTTTTTCGGTTCGAGAACCGAGCGACAATGGCTCTGCGAGACGTTGCCGATGGAAACCGCAACTTCTTAGATTGCACGCTTCGACTGCCCAGCCACAGGTGGGTGTATCTTCCGATCGAGCCTTTCTTCCCCTCTGGACACGGTTTACCAGCTCGTCGGGACTGAACCAGTTCGCGGGCGCGTTAATCGTCGGCTGAGTCGTCCCCGATGATGCTAAGGTGCCTTGATGCCGATTCGCAATTTACGTCGTCTGTTTCTCCTCGTCGTGTTCGTGGTCGGTCGGTGCAGCCGGCGGCTCGCCGCGTTGGAATACCGTGATGCGAACTTGGCCGGCCGCGAACTAATCACGGTGAGATCATTTGCCGTGACCGGAATTACGATTCGGTTCGAAGGCGTGGCTTGTTTGCCGAGTACGACGAGGTGCCCGGGGAGGAATCGATTTAGCGGTGCTGTGTACGCCAGCCGAATCGACGTCGGAATTTGTTCGAAAACGTGTGGCCGTCTCGGGCGTGAAAGGGTGGTTGGTGATTTCTGGCGGGCCGTTTTCGTGAAATCACATGTGTGGCTTGCGCCGCTGTTGGAGTCGCAATTGCAATTGTTTTCGAAACGCGTACCGGGACAGGATCATCGGCCCGACTCCTTGGAATCATTTCGCCACTATATCGGTTTGAACGCAGAGTTTTCGCGGGCGTGTTGTCCGGCGACCCAGGACGGATTGCATTGTTGTCAAATCGGGGGCACTCGGAACGGCGGACCTGAATTGGCGATCGCCGACGGCGTGGGGTTTTCGCATTTCGTTTTCGTTCGGCAATTTGGTCGATGTCAGTATCGCGGACTGATCGATTTTTCTCGCCGAGGATCCCGCTCACACCGATTCGATCGTGATGTACATCGAATCGATTGAGAATGCACGCACAGTTCATGTCGGCGGCACGAGCGTTTTGCGAGGCAGAAACCGACATCGCTTACAAGCGGGGCCGAATACCGACGACGGCCGAGGCTTGCAAGCGCTGCACCACCGGTGCGATGGTGGTGTCGACGCGGTTACGATGCGGCGTGCGCGCGAGCCGGGTGTGCGGGGTGGACCAATTTGACGATTATTCATTGCGCCGAACTTGCTCGCGGACCGAAAACATCGCGTGCAGTCGCGGCTGCGCGATCCTGGGTAACACGGGGCCGGCGGGCCGTAGAGGGCGGCCGATGGTTGCTGCAAACAGCAGTGGCCACGCTCGCCGAGTGTCTGACGACACAGAGCAAAGGCTGCGGCAGATTGGTTGAAAAGCGGTCAGCAGAGGAAAAAGTTCTGCGGGAGAACACGTCGACGATCGAGCCAACCGCAACGAAACCCTGTCGATCTACTCGCGATGCCACGCCTGGGCAGTATTCGGAGGCCACCGAGGTGGATCATTTGGCGATCCGAACGTCGATCGGTTTGCTCGTTGTCTGGACGCCTCAGTTTTTTTACCCAAAACCGGTCGAGACGGCCGACAGTCTTGATCGAGATTTCAGGGCGGCTACCAGAAATCCGATCCTCCGGTGTGGATGGGTGGCGCGACGGTGCAGGAGGGGACGCACTCGGCTCGCCCTCGCAGCGTTCCGACGTATTGACCACGCCCGGGCCAAGCCGTCCGTGCGTTTCGCCTCGCTGGTGGGACGTGATTCCCGCCGCCGCGAGTCCTCCACGAGACCACCACGCAGTGTGCCGATCGGAGTTTCATCGCGAACCCGCGAGCAATGGGCGTGAATCGTTTCGCCTCGTTGTTAGTTGAGCGAATCGAATTTGTGTCCGGAATCAATTCAAAAGCCGTTGTTTGGAAGCCTACGGATGCACCACGACCCGACCCGATCCTCGCGACAGCGGCAGAAGAAGCGGTCAATTTACGCTCAGAGATCGGTTTCCGGTCGCGGTCAAAATTCTTCTCGCCGGATCTCGTTCACAAGACGGAAGTCGGCCGGGCTGATTTTGAACGTAACGAGGAGGGAGGTGTTTCGTAAACGCCTTTGAAACGAATTTCGAGATCGCTGCGGTCGCCTACGTTCCGGAACGGCCGCTTATTCGGGGTGTCACGGGTTGCAAACCGATGGGATCGATCGAACGGGCCGGAATTGATGATCGGGGCCAGCGTGATTCGAGTGTTTCGGCACCGGTTGATGTTGGTCGGTCCGGCGGGATTCATGTAGCGGGAACTGTTTGCACGACTGCTCGCTCGAATTGCCGCCGCTCAACGAACGGCTCGCACGCGTAGTGCTCAAACGTTTGCAGTTGCTGGCGACTGCTGCCCGGTGCGTATCGCGGGAAACCGGGGTCGATCTCGAGCAACTGATCAGCGGTTTGTTTGCTGCGGATTTCGTACTTGCTCGCCGATCATCCCGAGATTGTCGGAGTTGGACATCAATCCGTTGGTTGGTCACCCCCGAGCAAACGATCGCGTTGGATTGCAACATTCATCATCCGGATCTCGATATGCCCGAGAATGATCGAAGCCGGTTTGTCGGCCGCTGCGGGGCCTTACTCTCACTGGCCGAATTCGTCCTTACCCGGATGAGTACGTTCGTCGTTGCCGGTTGGCCGACGGAACTGAGATCGTGCTGCGACCCGATTGCGCCCGGAGGACGAGCCGCGTGGCAACGATGTCCGGGGGTTGTTCGGAAGAAAACGATTAGGTTTGCGGTTCGATATTTATTGCAGAGCGCAAACCACGATTTTGCAGGGAGATTTCTGTTTTCACCGATTTATTGAACGCGAACTCGCGATCATCGCTGAAACGCATCACAACGGCGAGTCCCAAATCGCGGGTGTCGGTCGGTTGGTGTCCGGATGCCGATCACATCGACGCGAATTCGCTGTGCTGATCGCCGACGCGTGGGCAGGGGCGCAGTCTCGGATCCTTGTTGACGGACGAATGTTTGTCAATTTGTGACCGCTGGGGAATTGCCAAAGTAGACCGCCGAGGTCGGACCCGCAGAACCGCCGGATGTTACGCATGTTTCGGCACACCGAGGTTTTTCCAAAAGGATTCAGCGACGAGGACGGAACATCCTCGTCAGGTAAACTGCGCTCTAGGCTGCGGGAACATCACTGCTGTCGCCGAACTCGCCAGAGTTTTAAAATTCCCCCAATACTGATTGTAGCGGAACTCGCCAGAGTTTGGTTTCTACGCGAATATTCCAAAATCTGGCGACTTCGGCTACGGACCTGAGCGATTCGCTCCAGCGTGGCCTGGGCAATACGCGACGAGTGGGGGCCGTTGAATACCTGTACGGTTTGAGGCAGTCTTAGCGGTTAGTCTACACGCCGACGCGCCCGCGAAATTGTCCTGCAACTCCTTACGAAGCCGATTTGAATGATCTGGGCGCGACGAGAGCGCTTCACGCCGCTTCATTCGGTCCCGTTTGCAGGGCCGGAGCCCTGTTGACGACGTTCGCGGCGGAATTGCCGACGGTACGCTGAGCCACCGTGACGAGATCGATGCGAACTTCAAACGTTGTCAACGAACTGTGCGCTCAGCCGGATGCCGGTCACCGATCGCAAACGTTCTGCGACTCGGGGCGTACGGAAATTTTGTTTTCGGAAACGCCCGGCCAGGTCGCGATTCCGAAGCGTTTGACGCTCGCAAACGCTATGGCGGCGAAACAAAGCCACGCTTCATCAACGGCGTGCTGACCTGGTTATTTAAAAAATCGATCGCGGAAAAGAACGCCGTCGCCTCGGAAATAATCCCATTGCGCGTCTGCCTTTTTGCAGAGGTACGGCGTGTCGCGGATCCCCCTGATTTGATCAGCACGGGGATTTGTCTCGCTGCGTGCTCTTGTCGATCGACGTGCTGTTTCAACACGGCCCAGCCGAAGATGCCGCGGCGATGGCCGCGGGCAACCTGTTCGTGGGTTGCATCTGCATGTTCGTCGGCATCGGCTCGATGACCGGCGCGATCGCGAGCCAATACTCGGGCGCCGGGACCGCCGAGCGAAAAAATCGGACGCATTGCTCTGGCAATCGCGTTGTGGTTCTCGCTGGCAACCATGCCGCTGTTTTCATCATGGCTACTTCGCCGAATTTTGGTTCCGGTGGACCGAACCCAAGCCCCCGGGTTGATGCGGGCCGAAACGAGTTATCCAAGTCTTGATGTTGGGCGGCGTTGGCGAAGTGCTGCAGACGTCGTTGTCGGGGTTCTTCAGCGGCCACGCACCGGACCCGAACCATTTGCAATCGTCAGTGTGATCTCAGGAGTGAATCAAACCTTTGGTGGTGGATTACCTTTGATCTTCGGCATCGACCGTCGTTGGTGGGGCGGACCGGACCGCCGATATGGAATTGGGGATCTCGTGCGGGCATCGCCAGTGTGATCCTCGTTTTGGTTCAAAGCGTTTCTGTTACGCCACCATTTTATTGCGACCGCAGTTTCGCGAAACCTACGGTTATCCTTCGCGGGTTGCTGTTTCGACCGGCGAATGATGCGGCGACTGATCTACTTCGGTTTTCCAAGCCGGGTTAATGGACGTGACGAGCGTGCGCGGTTCGCCTGATCGTTGTTGATGATCGGAACGACTCGGCGACGTGCCCTTGGCAGGCCACGGACGATGCAATCAATTTCAAAATGATCGCGTTCATTCCCTGGTTTTGGGGCATGTCGATCGCCGGCCTCCGTCCGTTGGTCGGCCAAACACCCGTCCTGCGAGTGGTCCGGAGCGAAGCGATTCAGTGCGTTGGTGGGGGGGTCCTTGACGGATTCGCCTGGCTGTATTCCCGCGCGTGGCGCGGTTGGCGTACTTCTTGGCGCCGAAAACGCTGATCTCCTTATACGCCATCAATCAAAACGAAGTCATCCTTTCCTGCCGACGCGGAATTGGCCTCTCCAGACCGCTTCAGGGTATACTCGGATTTGTGGCGATTTTGTCTTGCTCGATTGCGACCCAATTGACTTGCCGGGGCAATTACGCGTGCCCGGCGACACGTGGTTCGTTTGTTAGCCGGATTGAGCGTCTCGTTAGTCATGCTGGGCATCGCATCGTGTGGGAACCGACGGCAGCCGACCTCTTGGGGCACGGAGCGGTTGCACGACTGAGCGAGCGATTCGATGTGGACTCGGTCCGCCCACACGTTGCAGTGTGGTGGATGATCCTGACCGCGGTGGGTCATCTCGCTCGCCGCCGCCATGACCGCCCGATACCCAAGGACGTGGAAAAACGCATGCGGATGGTGTGAGTCTGGGCTATCGAGAATTCCGGATTTGACATGTCGTTTCTTTCTTGCTGGTCTTGAACACGGTCCGAAGCAATGCTCTCGTTTAACGGTTAGCGGCTGTCGTTTAGTTAGCCGATTGGGCGCTAGCGGCCTGTCGATTTAGTTAAGCCGATGGGCTTAGCCCCGGTTATCACACCGGCAACCGGGGCTAACGCCCATCGGCTAATCTTTGCTGGCGAAAAACGATTAAAATCGACAAGACGCAGCCCCGGTTTCTCACGCTAGCACCGGGGCGAACAACCGTCGGCCTAATCGCACTTGGCAAAAACCGGGGCGAACCGCCCGATCGGCTAACTCTTGCACCCACTGTTTGCCTCAGAAAATTTGCATTCTGAATTCGCTTGACAACGCCAAATCAAAACCTGGTAAACCTAGTTGACTAGTGGAACCATTAGCCCGAGGCGGGTGTGTTTTTTTCGATCGATGTACAGAGCGGACGTCGCGATCTATTGCAGAGCGTTCGGCAGGTGAGTCGCGATCGCGGCGGGCAAGATTCCGTCGGGACAGCTTTTGCCGAGCGCCGTCGCCGCGTGCTCTCGGGCAGCTCGCGATTCAACCCGAACACGGTCGCCCACGCCCCTACACGCATTTGCAAAAACGACAGGGTGTACGGAATCGCGCGTGGCCGCGGCATGGTGATTTGCCGAATGGGGCGCGGGCAGCGTGTCGTCGACAACGCGATGATGTGCTCGCCAACGGATTCGGGGAGACGTCTCGCGAAGCCTGGCCATGCGTTTGAGCATCGAGGCGATTTCAAAAGGTCGTTGACGGGCGATCTTCAAACGGCTCGCCAAAACGCCGCCCACGGTTCATTCGCGAGGCCGGCGGGAGTGAGCTGATTCGGTTTCGGTTTGGCGAGAGCCCCCCAGTTTGCAATGCAAAATGAAGGCAAAGCTAGCAGCTTGCACTCCGTTCTCTTTTCCCCAAAGGAAAAACCATGTCTGCCATCATCACGGCTGAGGCAATTGGACGATGAAATTTTCGTTGTTGCGAAGCACTCCGAGGCGTCGATCTGAAAGATCCCAACGGGTACCCGTTTTCGCGTTGCTTTCGGGCGAAACGGCGCGGGAAACGGACGTTGATCCGCGATCCTCACCGGGTTTCACAACCACCGGCGGCACGTGTCGCGTCGGCGGGATCAACCGACATCGGGACCCGGGCGGCGTGCGACGAAGATCGGTTACGTGTCCGACTCGGCCGGCGATTTTTATGACTGGATGACGGTCAACCCAAATCGCGGGTTCACCGCGCGTTTCTATGACGCGCGATTTTCGCAAATCGTTCGACAAATGATGAGTCGTTCGGACATTCGGATGGATCAAAGATCCGCAGTTTGAGCAAAGGGACAACGTGCCAAGTCGCGTTGGTCGTTGGCGATCGCTCATGGCCGCGCTGTGTTCTCGACGAGCCGACGTCGGGCATTGACCCGAGGGTGCGTCGAAATTTCTCGAAAAGCATGATCGATCGGGCCGCGACGGACCGGACGTGTTTCTTGTCGGCCTCAAATCGCGGAGGTCGAACGGCGTCGCCGATACGATCGGGAATTTTTGCACGCGGACGGATCGTGTTGACGGATCGTTGACGGAGGCTTGCGTTGCGTCCTTCACACGCGTGACGATCGACGTGGACGATTCCGTTGCGGGCGATTTCCGATGTTGCCCGATCCGGCTCCGCTGATTAGCGAGGATCCGGAATGGGCGGCGGGCATCAATGGATCGTGCGTGATTGCACGCCTGACACGATCGAGAGTATGCGTCAATCGCCGCGTGATCGAAGTGGTCGCTCACGCGGCGACGTTGGAAGAGATTTTTGTGGCCTGTCACGTCGAACACTCCGTCGAGGAATCGGATTTAGAACCTAACGTTGCACCGGAGCGTGTCAGCTGTGATGAACGGATTCCACCGCTGGCTTGTTTTGGAAAGAAGCACGGGGTCTGGCGCCGCTGGTCGTGATGATCGCGGGCGGTGGGGCGTTGTCCTATTGGGTGGTGTCGTGCGGCGTCTCCAGTTCGACAAGGGAGTTTCGCGATTTTTTTCTTTCATTCGCGATTTGATCCGGCCTGCTGTACGCCGTCGGTGTTCGGACCGGTGATGGTAGGGCAAGAGCGTGAATTTGAAACCGCTCCGGGTTCCTGATGACGCTTGCCGATCGGGCCTGCGAAAAATCAACACATTTCAAATTCCTCGTTTCGTTGGTGGGTTTGGCCGTGTTGTGGGTTGTTTTGGTCAGCCTCCGATTTGTTTTTCCGGCCACGGAGGCTGGCCCGGTGATGGGGAGCGACAGTTGGTTGCGTGACGAGCGCGGGGCCGGCGGCGGACTGCTGGTTGTGGATGGTTCCACAGCGTTGTATTTCGTATTCGCGAGTTTGCTACGCGGCGTGGCGGGTTCGCAACGTGTTGTTTTTATTGAGTTGTCGTCGTCAGCGGCGTGCTGGCGTTCGTGCCGATTATTGGATCGGTTGGGGCGTTGCGTTCCTATTTGCGGGACGGTTCGGATTTCGAAACGGGAACGTATCTTTTGGCGTGGCTGGCGACGACGGCCGGTTTCGATTTCCGGTGGTCGCGCTCGGTCGCGGCGTCGTGCGATGAAGACGGATGTCGTCGCATCCGGCGCCGGTGGCTGCCGGTGACCGCGGCTCGCAAGGATCTCGACATGGGCAGTGGGTTTCGCCATGACGCCTCGAATTCGATTTTCACTTTTCCGATTCGCGGCAATGCGATGGCCAAGGTGAACGTCGGGTGGCGTTTGGGTACGAAGGTGGCCATTGGCTGATCGAGAGGAATTTTGGTGGCGTTTGCACTCGCGTTGTTATTGCGTCGCGGTCCGGGGCCAAGGAGCAAGCTTGTAGTTTTCGGGGCATCTTTCTGGTGGTTTCGTGGATTCGGGGTGAGCGTGTTCCAAGGCGGACGCGTTCGGCGCGGAGGTCTACGGTTCCTCGCCGATCGTGGCATTCTCACCGCGGCGAGGTTTTCTCGGTACCGGCCACGCCCGTCCCAGCGGACTTGGGTGGTTCGTTGTGGTGCTCGGGTATCTGTTTTTCCGGATTTTCCTTGGTGACGGAGATCCCGGTGTGAGCGGTTTGTGGAACCTGCTTTTCGTTGGCGGACGTGCTGATGTTTGCTGCCGGTTTTACTCGATCTCGCAGTGGGCGAGTTCAACTCGTTCCGGCCATCGTGATCTCGCTATCTACTCGCCCTCCGTTGTTGAGTGTCGCCGGGGTGATGTGGTTTGATTTTTATGTGGGAGGAAGCGATTCGCCGTTCCGGTGTGCCGTTTGCTCATGCTTTCTCGCGTTGTTGCCCGTTGTGTGGTCACGTACCGGATGATTGCCGCGGCTTCATGACCAACCGGATCGCTGGGTGGGCCCGATCGCGGGTGTCGGTTTGGTGATGGCGCTTTGTTGTTATTCCGATGGTTTATGCGTTGATGTCGCAGTCTCTCGGGGATGGGGGCGTTTTGCCGGGTGGCCGCTGCGGTGCGAAACGATCGTTGCGATCAGGGCGTACGATTCTCAAATTCCGCGAGTTTTGAAACCCCTTTCCAGGCTTTGCGGAGGGCGGGATTTAGAGGACCGCAAGGGCGGAATGGCGTTGGTTGCCGGAAAACCCGTCACGATGGACGAATTGATCGAATCCAAAGTCAGGATCGCCGAAAGCGGTTCAATCTGGAGAGGGATTCGGCGGGGCGTGAGATGCTGTCGAAGCCGCCCCGGAGGTTGTGTTCGTGTTCGAAAGGGGACGAGCGCCTTGAAAACGCTTTGTTGATGGTCACGGCTGGGAATTTCGAAGCGTTGCGTTTCGAAAAGCCAATCCGTGGAGTGAGGAAAAGCGACGCGTTGAAATCCTACCGGTGGTGGACTCGGGTTGCAGCACAGTGGCGGCTGGAGATTGCGTTCGCTCCGTGGGGTTGGCAGCGGAGCGAGCAAGCCGATCAAGTCGAAATTTGGATGCCGATGCGACCTACTCTCTC
>Ga0163217_1036435_pt1 | contig 12194 bp, 18 predicted proteins | sample SynspAceP_FD_185933 | JGI IMG/M metagenome (GOLD analysis project Ga0163217, IMG submission 185933) | Saline lake microbial communities from Ace Lake in Antarctica - Synechococcus sp. Ace-P (PacBio error correction) | ecosystem: Environmental > Aquatic > Non-marine Saline and Alkaline > Saline ... | reverse complement strand
CTTTTATTGTATTTCGTAAACCGGCGATTGAGCAAAAGAACCCGACCCTTCCAAAGAAACATCCACACAGTATCTCTTTTGATCATTTTGCCACAACTGCAGAAGACCGCTTCAAAGTTTTGTGTTTGGCTTAGGAATTGTTGAATATGTCTCCCGAACCTTTAGTGATGGAGCTATCTCCATTGTACTTTCTTCTTTGTCCCTGCTTGATTAGTGACCAACTCTTTCGGTGTTAGTTTGGGCCACCAAAGTTCCACCATTTCCATATACCGTCTCCGATTTCTTTGCCAGGAAAACGTGACGCCTTGGGTCTATGCCCCAGTTTGTTCTCCAACCAAACTCTATTTTCCTGAACAATGCCTTAGAAATGCACGTGTGCGCTCAGCCAAATCCGGAGGCAACTACCGCCCGTCGGGTGGCCTGGAAGATATTTTTTCGCCCATGAGGGCTGTCTTCGGTAACTATTCGTAGAACTTGGGCTAGCGGTCGCACGATCAATTTCACCAGTATCATGAGTCTCCTGGACCCACGGTGACGCTGCTGAGAATTCTTTCAGATGGACCTGCAGACCTTCCCATACGCAGGAATCCTGTTTCATCCTGGCGTTTTTATACGCTGCGCCCAGCGTCGGGACTCCTTCAATTGGAAAGTTATTGTATTTAATGAGCTTCCCTCGAGCAATTGCTCTCCGGCTGTCTCCCATAAGACCAGCAAGTAGTCCGATTTCGCCCTGAACTAAGATTTTGCTCTAGCAGTCTGGAGATGTTCGTTTTTTGCCAAACCAATAGTGGGCAAATAAAATTTGATTCCTCTCCGGAAAATCCTATTTTCACACATTACCGCCGCAAGGTTCCTTCCCACTTCATTGTCATCTATGGGAGGATAAAAAATCACAACCGTCTTGCACCGCAAGCAGATTGCGCCGCCAGATAGAGGCGCGGAAGACATCATATTCAACCACTTGGTATGAAGCGGCCTTCGTCTGGCGGTTATTTGGTGGAAAAAGGGTGCGGCCCTGGCTATTCTTTTCAGACCCGCATACTGCAAATAGAGGGTTTATCCAGGGGTCTTTCGGCAAAATTTATCGGGTAGGATAAACTCCTTGCCGCGTGTTGTAAGGGCGGGTCGATATAGATCATTTTCACCTGGCGTAGTAGCTTTTTTGGGCAGCCAGCTTTTGAGGCACTCATCCACGGGTTGTGTCGCCCTTTCGATAAACAGGGTTGGGTTTTTTTTTCACGGTGTTGTCAAAATTCCACCCTGACTCTCTCGCGGCACGGCTGAGCTACGCACCCATGTGCCAGGCGGCTGGCATTATGCTCGGGTCCCTTGTGCTGGATCAAGCCGCCCAGTCTATCGCGCGTTGCCCGCGCCCCAAGTACACGATACGCCGTCATGCGCTCGCTGAGGCCCCCGGGTCTATTTCGCTTAAAGCAGTTCTCCACTGAAACTCCTGTCCCAGAAGGCCTTTCAGGCCTTCAGACCGCTCGAGTCGATGGTTGCTATCTACCAGTGGCTCACTCCAGTGCCCGTCATTGCCGAGTTCGTTTCTGTGAACACGCCGCGCTCTACGACGGAAAACAGTATTTCTGTTTTCTATGTACCAGCTCCCTCCGCTGCGTTCACCGTCTCCGCCGTGTGCTACTCCGCGACTGCTGCACTGTCCTGTAAATGGAGGCGCCGCTCTCGCTCCTGTCCACCGCGTCCCCTGCATGCGATTATAAATCAGTACCACCAGTGTTTGTGGGTATGGTGTGGTCTCCCCTGAGTAGAGCGCACCGATGTCCACCCCAGCCCCTGAGGTTAATCTGCCGGTCGGACCGTGACCACGGCTCTATATCCATTGTGCTGGCTTGTGCCAGCCTGCACGCTCAGCGGATCCCTAACCGATCGGACAATTACCTAGGAGACCATTGTGGGGCATACGGCTGCTAGTGGTCGGTGGATCTCATATGTGGTCGGTTCGTTACAGAAGGCGACCGCTCAAACACGCATAATCGCGCCGGTCTCGTAGTCGCCGTAGTCTTCGTTTTTTGTTGATGCCGGGCTATCTTTATAGCTCGAGGCGGTGTTAATTCCAGGCCCACTCGGTAGTCTGGCTGCGTTTGCGTTTCCCGAGTTGCAATAGCTTGTGGAAGTAATGATAATACGGCGAGACCCGTAGTTGGGGGGTATAGGCCGGCTGTTTCACGCCACGGTTCCCTGGTCGAGACATCCGGTCCGATGCATTGAGCACGTGTCAGGCTTGATAGCAGAGATCAATGCTGGTGCCAGGGTCTGCCCGGCAGGCCTTCGAGCGTACAGAGTGCTGCTCCAGGCCAGTTGATGCAGGGTGCCGTACCAGCGCCTTGCAGCGGCGCAGGTATGGTGCCCTCCAATCAGTATACTTCGGCGGCCTGGTGGGTCCACTGGGCATTGATAAACAGCAAGTTAGCACTGATCGATGGCTCTCACTGGTGGGTCGGCTAGTCGTGCGTTGAACTGGTGCTGCTTGGGATCTGCATTGGGTGTTCATTACGGGTCGTAACTCATATTGTCAGTCCGCTCCGCATTACGCTCGGCCTCCGTCGCTGGGTCGGCGCTCATATTTTCCCAATAGCTGGCCATTCAAGGCCGACGCAGTGCTTTTTATGAATAACACTGCCTCGGTGTAGGGGGCTCTTCGCTGGTAGGCCCGGCAACACAGGTTGTGCTTGAAGCTGGCCCAGACATTTACCCTTAGGTGCTTGAGCAGCTTGGTTTGTGCTAGTTGTGCAATGGGTAGGGCACGTCTGGTCAGCCCGCCACTGCGGCTGTTTTGCAACCAGTAGTCGGCCCGCTCCACGGCGTCGATATGCGCAAGGTCCGCCGCTACTCGAATCAGTTGCTGCAGTTTGCAGCGGGTTGGGGGCTGCGGGTGGAGCTGAGTGCAGGGTGGCCTGCTTCATCAGAGTTCGATATCACTCAGGGCTTCAGCACCCGCGCGCAAGCGATGCAGGCGTCGGCGGCCTTCGGATGGTTGTAGGCCGTCACCGCTCATGAGTGGCGATTCACTGCGGGCGGCCTGGTGCGAAAGTTTGCCGCCAAATGTGCTTGCGGCAGTTCTCTGCACAGTCAGGCAGGCTGTGGCTGCAGACTCAGGATCGTCACACTCTCAAAGCATCCCCAATAGTCAATTGTTTGTCATGTTAGTCGCGGCAGACATCGGCGACCCACAAGTCCCGGGGCCTTCCGGCTGTTCGCAGCGCAGGTGTCTGGCAACGCGCTAGCCAGAGCTCCACCGCAGCGTCCCAGCGCAATCCGCTCTCAAGGTATCCCGTAAATTCGGTCGGGAATAGATCAGTCATCGACCCGCCTCAAGCATTATCGCACGTGAGGGTAGACTCAAGCAACTTCTCTGATATCTCACGAGCCAAAGCCTCACTACGACCGTCTCCCTCCGTCTGGGGCTGCAATTCCCGCTTTCAAGTGGCAAGGTCACAGATTATCCAACCAGCAAGCTTGGCTCCCAACATATAGTTAGACCCTGTTCGCGTATATAATGCCTTGTGTGCAATGACGTGGCGGTGCCAGCACGAGACGAGTCGCACATCGGCGCGCTGCCGTGGGGTAATCAATATAGGCCTGTGCTCAAGGCGTTCTTGCATTGCGTGACCAGCGGCGAATGCACCCTATTTGACTGACCTGCCTTCTGGCTATCGCAAATAGGGCAAGCCAGGAATATCAGGCGGTAGGACGAATTCCGACTCCGACTCATGTTTCTTCGCTTGCTGCCTGCCTAGCATTTGTGAATCCTCGGATGATCTCGTCTGATCTATTCGCCATAAGCGGCCATACAGAAGGTCAATCGAGGCAGGGGGCAAGTGGAGCGCTCGGTCTTTTGGCAAGCCCGCGCAGGGGTGTTTGAAGTTTGTTACGCTCATCTGCCCAGCCGCTTTCCTTGTTGGCCGCGGTCACATAAATACGTTTTTTCAATAGCTCAGTAGCCCTCATCGTCGATTTCTATCAACGATACCTCTGGCCGCTTGTCCGCTAAGTGCTTCGCTGGCTGTTTGATGATTCTTGGGCACGCCTTCACCCCACGGCGCTTATCAGGGCCTGGCGTCCGGCTTTCTTCGCTGGGGCGTCTGTATCATTAGTAGCGGCCTGAGCAGCGGGTTGGACGATTGGGTCGATTCTAGGGTAACGGTTCTGTTTGTATCCCATCAGTGGGTCCCGTCGCCAGGCCTCAGGGCCTGTGCGGGCAGGGTTCGCGGGGCTTGGTATAGCTTCCAAACGGTTCGCAAAAAAAACATATGCAAGGCTAATTTGCGGCTCCGACCCAGTCATAGGTGGATCCATGTCCTCGCGGTGCGCTTACGTGCATCTAGCGTGCGAAGCTGCGAGATAACAATGGTGTCCTCGAAAAAATCCAGCGGACGCCCAGTCGTATTGCGGCTTCTACGGTCTTGAACCTGCCGAACTTTTGACCGCGCCGCAAACGCATGTTCTTGCCGCACAAAACTACGAGAGGCGGGCATTCGGTTAGATCTGCTGATCCAGCGGGCCATGTAAGTCGGCGGCGTCAGCTGGTTCTATGAGGCGTCACCGTTTCCAAGCCCCCGCTGTAATAAGACGCCATTTGAATATAGGCATTGCCCAAGGCCACTGGGTTGGGTTTTGCGTCAATAAGCAGGGAGTGCCGGGGGAGAGCGATTCGAGCAGTACATCGCAGCGAGGGACGGGAGGCCAGTTCGCCCGTCCTACGTTTGCACCTGAGATTGCAGTCTTCGCATGTTTTGGTCGCTTTTTCGGGGTGTGTCGTTTGCGCGCAGGAAGCGTTCATATGACCTATGCTGGATACGGTCGGAATTATCCTGGCAGGGGTTAGGTGCCGCGGGGCACCAGGATGTTTCGATCATCAATGGCGATTATCATAACCGCGACTGGACTTGCGCTTGCTGGAACAGACGCATAATACTTCAGGCTGTTTCCTATGTTCCTGCTATGGTGTCTGGAGCCTACGCGCTCTCGCCCATTCACTGCGCATCCACAATAGCAGACCTTCTACTCTGCTGGGTGCCGATCACATTTGCTAACCGATGGATTGACTGCGCGGACACTCCACAATTACACTCACGGTTGGTGTATTCAAGTTCAATGGCTCTGGCCGGCTCGATCGCGACTAGGGACCCAATAGATGCAGCAGGCGGCTTAGTTTCGCTCAGATGTGACCGGACTGGATGTTTTGATCGCTAGCCCTGCATGTCCCTGCTGGGATTTGGACGGCACCAGTATCAAGGTACACAATCCATTCTCAACCTTGGCCCACCAATCCCATCTGCGTAATACCTATGACGTTCACGTTGCGAGTAACGGTTCTCTACGCTGAGCACAATGTCGGGACCGCCGCCTGGCTGTTGGCAAAGGCAGCAATTTCAGTGGGCCATCTGTGTCTTTGTTCTGGACTGGCAACGCGCTTGTTCTTGCGCAAACACGGCCTTGAATTCATATGCTGGAGTCTTCCACCAGACGGAATATCGGAAACAGCAGCTCGTCTCTGCGCGGAGAGTTTTTCTCTGTTACTACCATGCGGGCTTCGCTGCGCAGGATCAAATCACGTGCTCCAGCGGATGCTGATGAACAGGGGTTTTGCAACAGACCTGACGGTAATTCACATGCTTCCAGCCCTTTGGCCGCTCTATTTCTCATCGAGCAGGACACTTCTTGTGCGATCATAAATCCTCTTTCCTTTGTCCTGGGTGCCGGTGATTATTCGCCCTTTCAGTGGCATTCGCAGGTCACCGATTGCACGCTCTGACTTTTGCGCATCGGTCTTTTTTGGCCGTCCACTATTTTGTTGCCAGCTCCGCAAGGTTGAGGCCACGTTGTCGAGGCTGTCTTTTCTCGATGGTATCTCTGACATCATTCGTTCTATCCCACTGATCTCTTACGACAAGTGGCTGACTTCAGTCGAATTACCTAAGCAGGCGGATCTGGTAATCTGCGTCTATATCCCGTCTCTCTCCTGGCGAGACCGATCGTCGTGGCGCCCAGCCGCTTCTTTAGCTTTTTCCGTTTTCTATCTAGCTTCCGGCTAGTGTCGTAGGACTCCAGTTGCTAGTCAGGTCTCTCCAGTCTCCTTTGTTTTAGCTCCCGCCCCTCCCTTCGAGCTTAAGGGTTGTAGCGCGCGTAGGCTATCAAGCACCATGGGTTTTAGCAAAGTAACCCTGGCCGGGACATGCGGTTAATGCAAACATGCTCAGGGGCGATCTGGCATACTCGACTGAGCACCTCTTTCATTGTCTAAGGAATGGGCCAACCCACGAAAAGTAAATGGCTGCGGCTCACGGCGGTTTTAGTCGGTATCGTTAAAGGTTCAAGCTGCGCCAGTTGCATACGTGCCACTTTGGCCGGATCATGGACCTCAGTGGCCCGCATCATATGAACCGTCCCTCCCCAAAACACGCCCGCGTAGTCAAATTTTGAAGATGGGCATCGGGGCGACAATCGCGAGCTTCTGGCCCTGTGTGCACCAGATCCCACGCCATCGGTAATGCTCAGTGGCTTGGGCGAGGACGAAGGAGAGAGTGAATCGCTGGTCCTGCACCAGCGGCCAGCTAAGGTCCGGCCCCCGTTTCAGCGCTTGGTCCTTGAGGGTTAAACGAAGTGGTTGCCGTTCGGACGACGCACACCCTGGGGCAAGCTCCGGCACGGGCCAGGTGTCGCAGCAATACCTGTTTTATGGCTGCTGGGAGAAAATCCTGGCTGTTATGGTCCCGACGGGTTTTCAGCGCCGCCCGCACCACGTCGCCGGGTCAAAGTTTGCCTGAGCAGATGCTGCCGGGGCTCCTGCTCTTCCCTGACTGACCAAACAGCCTCTTCCTCTCTGGTCTTGTAAATTGGTTCGAACTGCGGCTTCTAATTTTCCGCCCTCGTTCGGCAGTTTTTTTGAATATAAATCTTCGTAGATGCGCCGCTCGATTATTGTCTATTTATTCTTCTAATCGCACCCAGTATTGTCATCCGAGCCACCCAAATACTCCCTTCGAACAGCTTGAGCTTTTCACTCAACAGCCTGAAAAACCGCTGATGCGGACGTGTTTTTGCCGGGTTTTTCTGTTGAACGAAAGAATTGACCACCACCAACGTCGGTTTTTGGCCGTAACGTGTATGTACGCAGGCCAATACGCTGCTCGACCTTTTGTGGGTTCCAGGGATAGGTCGTAACTTTGCATCGTACCCGCAGCAGAAAGTTGGCAGGGTTGAATACGCCTCCTCCACGGCTTCGCTAGAGATCGTAAGACAGTATCCGCCTTGCCGTCGCTTTTACAGTGTCGTGCTCCGGTCTACCAGGCGCGGCCTTCATATCCGCCCGTGCGGCGAACCGCTGGACCCGCCCGCTTACCTTAGGTGACGGCGCGCCAAAGCCAGTCGGCGTAAACTGTTTGCGAGCTTTGCTGTCGGGATATGCTGCCGGTTAAGCAGCACAGTTGCGGGCCTTGTGTAAGCGCATTGGTCCTTGCCAGTAACTTGTCGAGGGTATTGCTGGGTACGGCAGGATCCGGGTAAGACTTACGGCCCTTATCGGCTCTCGCGAACTCCTGGCGCCTCCAGTGCCGTTAGCTCCGCGCTCCAATATTGCAGAGGAGGTCAGCGACATCAGCTAGGTGATCCTCGCCAACCACTGTGCACATTCGGCCTCTCCTCTAATCTGCGCCTTGATTGGTCGCAACGCAAGCTTAGGTGCAAGGTATATTTGAGTAGGCATGTTTGCGCGTGCATCTGCTGCTACGTATTTACTACGCGGACAACACAAGCAGTGGCTGGTAGCCCCAATATTCTCAGCCTCGCGGAGGTCTGGCTTTGTCTTTGCATAACTGTCTTCCGGACGGCTCGGGTCCCGTGTCCAGGCTCTCTGCTCGCCTGTGTAGGTCCTCCACGCGTGTCGATGACGTGCTGTCGTCCGAATCCTGATTTCCGAGGCCAGTCCATGCGTTCGCTCGCGGGCCACTACGCCATGTTTCCAGATCACTTCCAGGACTCTACTTGATCGGCGACGGACTTAAACAATCTGCTCTGGCGCGGCGCATAGGCGGCCTCTTGGACCATGCCCTCCTTGCCGAGAGGCATTAGAGGTATTCTGTTGCCGGGCATTGGGCAATAAATCGTGTGTGTAGCTACGTGCTAGAGTAGGTGCCTCACGGGATCTTTGCCGTCAGAGCACTAATAACACTGCTGCCTTCAACCACTTAGGAGGCTGTAGGTCCCGGGTCCGAGCTGAACATCATCGACTCCTGGGAATGCAGTGACGATCTCTCACTGCGCTTGCAAGTCCGGTGGGGTGTCAGGGTCCTTCTGATTTCCATCGGCCTGCGGCCAGAATACAACTGGGATCGACTAACTCTCTTTATAGGCGTGCGTTTCATATCAGCTCCCATTGCACGTACTCCTCGCGCTGCTTCCTTGGGATTAGGTGGGTAGACACTTCAATCGCGTCCGCACCACTACGGCGGTCGCGTTCGCTGGTCCAGGGTCCTCGTGATCTGAGACTTGCATGCGAAGTGCTCCTGGGCGTGACAGGAACCCCCGTTCGGGATCGATAGTGCGGGCCTTCCAGATTCTTCGCGTAGGGCGAGCAGCGCCACACGGCGGCGGTCATGTCAAATGTACATGAACGCCCCCCGCTTCGACTACGTTCTGGCTGGCGCTATGAGCCGGCTGTTGGTGTTTGCGGGTTAACCACGTAATCCCGTAGCCCTGCCGAGGTCGAGCCGAGCCCAGCGATACCTGCACAGCACGCATTGCGGCTTCCCACTGCTTATGTTCTACCTCTCGTTATGCCTCTGGACGCGAGGCTCGTTCCCTTTTAGTGCAATGTCGCTGGGTCGACCTAGGCACGATGTGGCCGGTCTCGTTGAATTGCCACGGGCCGTTTCAGAGATCAGTGCCAAAGCCAGTCGCCCTCCGCACCCGCATCCTCTGATTTTTCTGACCTGCGCCGGGAGCCGCATGCCCCGCCCTTCTCGCGCTCAGCCCGCCGGCCCCTCCCTTGAGTTATCCCAGCCAAACACCGCGACGTCTCGCCGTCCGGCACGCTACGTGCCGCTTGTCAAATGAGTTATGGTCCTGCTCCTCACCGTCGCCTGAGCCCTGAAGCTCTCGCTCCTCCCGCTGCTCCTGCCAATCCAAACCCCGTACCCATGCACGCCAGGCGAGCCAGTTGGCTCCGCGCTCTCCACGAATCACACTGGCCGACCAGCCAATTAAAGCTCCATCAGGGTTGTTCTGGCGAACTAGGCTGCTCGCCGCCTCTGCCCACTCAGCGCCTCACCCTCTGGTCCCGGCATCGTGCGCATCCCCGCGCGCAGAACGCCCGCATCGCTCCGAGCGCGGCGCTCGTAGCGATCGCGCAGCCACCGCCCCTCCCCCTAGCCGCCGCGCACCAGCGCCAGCCTCCAGAGCCACCTGCGGGCGTCTCACCATGGACGCTCTCCAGGCCACCGTCTCCGGCCTTCGTGTTGCCCCCCTCGATCTTGCGCACGCCCACTGCCTCGCTCCACCTTGGCCGCGCGTTCCTCGTGTCGCTCCGTCTCCTGTCATTCTACGACCCTCTGCGCACGCGCTCCCCGCGCATGCGCCGCCCTAATGCCCGCATCACTGTCGCCCGTCATATCTGTCTCCGCCTCTGCTGCAGCTATGCTTGCACCTCATGCACGCGGCTCTGTGCTGCCCATCTCGCGTCCTCCTCACTCTCCGCCTGACACCACGACTAAACCGCGCCCCGCGGATGGATGAGTCCCACCGTGCGGATCGCTCGCCAACTCACGGTGCGCCCCGCTCGCCCGGCCCCCCGCCTCATACTCCTGGCTCACCTGTCCTTCTGCGCTCCCGCCTACACTTTCGTTCTCATTCGGAGCCGACATCACTTAAACGCCAACTGAAACACCGCATACCTGCTCGCGCCACCGCTCGTGGCTCCAACACGCGGCTGCACCATCCATCTCCACTTTCCCATGACCGCCCCTCGGCCGCCTTCGCTCCCGCGCTCCGTCACGCCCCCGCCCCCTCGCGTCATCTATGGGCCAATCTTGCTGCGCTCCGCATACCTATCATGACTCCCGCAGCCAGCCCTCTGCTCTCTTCTCACGGAGCTCGAACTGTTATCGCGTGCCACTCCCTCGAGCGCCGCACACCCAGCTCCTGTGTCTCCAGCAAGTCTCTTCTGCCTCGCGCAGCTCGCGCGCCGTACACCCGCGCTCAGGGCTCGCCGCGTGACCAGCTGAGACCATGTCGACCTCCTCCCTCCTCCCCTCCACTCCTTATCTGCCCTGCTCCTTCTTTCATTCCCTAGACATCCGGAAGCCCACTTCTCCTCCGCATGCCGCATCCTGCGGTCGTCGGTCTCTGCGCAATGAACCAGGACTGGCCTCAATGGTTTTACCAAACCCACCCCCACTTCGTCAGCCCAGGCAGCACACCCTTGGCCAGTGGCGACTTTGAGCGCCAAAGCAGGCGGCCTCGATCTGCTATGCGGGTCATTGTCCACCTCGTTTGCCGAGGCCATGGGTCCGTGAGATCTGGTTCTCGATACGCGCCCACTCTGGGTTCAGCCACTGTACCATGTGTGCAGCCAAAATATATCGCGTTCGTCTGCGCTTTGATGCGCGGGTGAAAGCTGGTCATTTGCGCCCTCTCACGCCGTCGTGATCGGGCCTCCAAGCAAACGAAATCCAATCGCCTCCGCTCCTTCTTGCCAAAGCGCCCACGTTTGCCCAGCTTCTGGCCGGGACCCTCACTGGTCTTAACTGAGCCGGCCCACCACGCCTTTCTCTCTTACGTCGCGCCTTCCCCATCGCTCTCAAAGCCGTCCACCGGCCTTCTTGTCAGCAGGCGGCATCTCGCAACTCTGCTACGGGCGTCGCGAGATTTTGACACTCGGAATACAACGCCAGGCTCGTCTAGGCGTCATGACCTGATCAATGCTGGTTGGTTCACGGATCACTTCTGGTATTTAACAGTTTTTAGCGGGGAACCAGAGTATGTATTTATCATAACCGGGAGAAGTGCCAACCTTGAGATTGCTAGCAAAGATTCGTACGCAAAATACCTGCCTCGCTCAAAATTCATCCAATAGAAAATGGTTTGCAACTTAAAACCGCGATCGGACCTCAGAAGCAGGCAAGCTCAGAAGAAAAATGCTTCCTTTCCGACTCCAAAAGCATGGTCACCCTCTGCCATAGTCAAGTTCATCCACTACGCAGTTTCTAGAATTTGCTTCGCAGGCGATTGGTCGCCCGCGTGTGGATAGCTCTTGGACCACCCGTGCATATATAGCACTTCCGTAGTAGATCGCGAAAAAGACTCCTAGGGGAAAAAGGACTCATCCGCACGGCTTCTCGGATGCATGCAATTATAAAAAGGCATTTCTCGGACTGGAATCGGGAGCTAGTGCCTAAATGCCCTCGCTTCAGCATCAGTTAAGCGCCTTGTAGCGTTAGTTGCTGATTCTTGAATATGAACGTATTAACTTGATGACAATTTCAGCTCAGAGGCTTCGCGGACTTTATCGGGTGAAGTTTCGTTTTGCGCTGCTGAATAGAACCTTTCGCTGTTGGCCTATCTCGATTTGTCGCTGCCTCCACCGTGCAACCAGTAGCGACCAAGGCAGAAAGCAAGAAAGGGAGAGAGCTTAAGTTTTTTTCATTTGGTTTTTCACTATGAGCCAGTGGAATCGTCACCGCACTGGTAGGAGGCTTATAGGTACTGCTTCTTCCTTTCTTGAACACTTTGTAAATGTAGCCACCGACTAACGGACGATGTGAAAAACCGCGCTACCAAGCTCAGGAGGCACCCTGGTAAATGTGCGCACGCGCAAAGGTCGCCCCTCCCCGACCCCTCCACTAGGCGCGTATTTGGCCTCCCGCCATTTCGGCCTCCACCGAGCGAGCCCGGCCTCATATTCTATCCTCACTAATGGAATCCGATTAAAATTTGGCGCCTCCCATCTTACCAACACCTATGCGGGCAGCTCTGGAAAAACTGTTTCTACGGGTACCCAGATGTTGATTTGTGCTTGCTCTGCGACAGTGGAACCCCATTAGCCGACAGACAAATAAGCTCCCCGTCCATTCAAACTCAATGCGCCTTTGATGTAAGAATAAATGTGCCGTTTACGCCGAGCGCCCTTCCGCAGGTAAAACCACTTTGCGACTTTTTCAGCGTGCCGTGTGGGT
>Ga0163217_1019079_pt1 | contig 12194 bp, 11 predicted proteins | sample SynspAceP_FD_185933 | JGI IMG/M metagenome (GOLD analysis project Ga0163217, IMG submission 185933) | Saline lake microbial communities from Ace Lake in Antarctica - Synechococcus sp. Ace-P (PacBio error correction) | ecosystem: Environmental > Aquatic > Non-marine Saline and Alkaline > Saline ... | reverse complement strand
GCGTTCCCCCCCCAGCTATCAGTTTAGCGGCCCGACATCTCCACCACACCCGCCGTGGATGCGGCCGCAAGCCATCGGTCGATCGCTGCCGGTTGATCAGCCACCAGCCGCCTTTGGCCAGCCTGTTGGCCTGACCGTGGGCCTCCGGTGCTTTGCATTGGGCGTGAACACGGTTGGGGATTCTGGCCGATTCTGCTCTCCAAGCCGAGGGTCTGGGTTGGGGTACTGGCTGGGAACGGTCTGCTGGCGTTATAGGTATCCCCTTGTGGCGGTGATCATGATCACCAGCCAGGATCGAAAGATCAGCGGGGTGAGCTTTAAGTCGGAGTCTCTGCTGGGCAGTGGGCGAGCTGGATGGGCCCCCCAAGCGGAGCGAGATCACTGCGCCGACGCTGTGCTGGAGCGAGCGGGACGCTTGCTGTTCGTTTGGGTGCAGCTGGCGCTTCCTACCGCGGGCCCAGGTCCGCTCCTGGCGGTGCTGCTGGCACCACGATCGTGGGCCCGTTTGGCATTCTCGACCACGCCGGCACCGTTCGCTGTAATCGGCATGATCCCGGCGGCCTGCCAAGTTTCTCCCTGCCGGCAGGGGGCGCGGTAGAAGCTCAAGTATCTGGTCTCAACAGCGGTGGGGATCGCGCCTTGGTGGGCTATTCGTACAACGTGTGATTCAGCGTCGCTCCTTTGCCGCCCGGAGGTGGCTATCGCATCATGCAACCAGAGCTGCTTGGGCTGGGGTGGGAATGTGGGCAATGGCTGCTGCAGGGGTTTTCCGGTGAGCAGTAGCGGGCAGCCGCACCGCCCATCGGTGAGTCGCTCTGGCAGCCGCTCGCAGCTGTTCTCACTGGTGGCCTTTCGGTTTGGTGTTGCTGGTTGCTGCTGTATCGCGGCCGTGCTTGGCGCTGTTCCCAAGGGGCCCTGGGGGCGATCCGTGATTACGGCGCCATGCGGATTTGGAGGCTGAATTGACATCCCGAGTTTCCAGCGGCTGCGGACCGCTTCCGCAAGAGGGCGAGTTCCGGGCTCGCCTGATCCTTGTTCGGCGTGGCTGCGTCACGGAATCCTTGTTTAGGGGTCGGGCTCGCCGGTTGGCGTTTCGTGGGTCGATCTTGGTTGCGCCTGGTTTTTACGCCACCCTGACGCGGTTGATGGGGGGGGTGCCCAAAACTCGCCGGCCTTACACGTCAGCGGACTGGGAGGGGAGCCAGCAGCTATCCGGCTCGTGCTCTCTTACCGCTACGAGCGCCCGCTCTGTTCGGCCCAGCGCGGAGGACTTTCCGCTGCGCGCCCTTGAAGCGGTGGCGAGGAGAAAAGGCACCGGTGGAGTGGTTCAGTGCTCAACGCCGGAGGCGATCGTGGAGATCGACATCACTGCCGTGCGACGTGTTGCAGGATCTCTACCAGGAGCCTCACCGACCACGGCATTCGCCTTCGGATGGCCGCGGGGTGAAGCAGGATCTCTACAACCAAACTCCATCGTGCCGGCATCGTGGGAGTTGGTCGGAGCCGCCTGGTTTTTCCCGACGCTTGCCGGCGGGCGTGGCCTCTTACTTGGCGCCGAGGTGGGCCTTGATCCTCAATGAAGCCGATGATCGCTTCATTTCATGGCCCGGCGAGAACGTCCAACGCGCTGGGATCCAGCAGAAACAAACCCACGAGGAGACCAGGGAGACCCTGCGATCGGATGGATGGACAACGAGGGTCACAGGGCTCGGCTCAGCGATGAACAATCCGAAACTGGGGATCTCGAGACTTGTGCTCTCGAAAAACCTCACCTTGGAAAAATCAGTTTCTCGGCCTGACGGCAGGCGGCAATGTCCAGGGACTGGGTAAGACGGCACCTGTCGAAATTGAACGCAAACAGAGGGTCTGGCTGGCGGCCCGGAACGACAGAAGGCCAGACGGGTCTTCCGCTTGGGAAGCAACTGCAGGTCACATCGGTGAGTGCTTCCTGCCGGCCGCGCCAGGGATCAGAACGGCCGCGGTATTTGTCAACAGTGACTGGGAGTCGCGCTTCCTGGCCTCCACCGCCATGCGGCAGATGTTCCCGGGAGGCGGCAGCCAGGCCTCCGGCGGCCGTGGTGAAACCCGGCCTGATCGCCCTCAATACGTCCAGGGCATGGGCGGTGCGGCAAACCCGCGACCCGCACAGCGGATAGCCGAATCCGAAGGGATTTCTTGCATCCGTCGCGGGGGATCTCGGGCCTGGGTGCAACCCGAGTTCCGGTCACCCTGATAGATGACGCAGTTGCCCTGCAGGCTGATCAGGAGCGCGGCGATGCTGATGGTCGAAGGCCTCCTGACTGAAGTGTTCGTTCCATCAGGGCCCGTGCAGCTGGGAGGGCGAGGAGGGGAAAGTCGTGGGTTCGCGGTTCCAGGCAAAGGACTCGCCCTTGAATTGGGCCTGCACCGCTCGATGATGCCCGTGAGCCGGGCGCGATTCAAGGGGCTCCTCGCCATCAGGGAGGGAGTTGTTAGGGCCATGTGCAGACTTGTCGGAGGCGTCCACGTGGCAGCGGCATCGGCTGATCGCTGGTCTTCGGCGCAGGACACCTCGGCCAGGGCTTGGTTGCGTTTCCGGTAGCTGTTCGAGCAGGCCCGAATTGCGTTCCACTATCTCCCACGGAGCTCCGGCACGGCCTGGTGTTAGGTGTTCACGATTGAAAGGAAGGGACCTCTCCGAAGGCCCCGGTCGGGGCAGGGCCATTACCTGGAAGCCGCTGTGGATTGTTCCGCGGCCAGTTTCTGATCGAGCTACAGAAAGTTGATGAACGTCGAAACGAAAACCGTCGGACGCCATGTCGCAGCAGTAGGCGCTCCCCACGTCCAACATGGCTTTCCTGAACTCCTGATTTCCGCCAGTTTGAGGGCGGCTGCTCCTTGAGGAAATGGTGGAGGTTTAGTACTGGGGGGCGCTGGGGTCCCATGTCAGGCCGAAGCCGCCGAAGGTGGACAGCCAGTTGCTGGGAGGCGGTCATCGGGGCAGAGATCATGCCAGGACATACCAGTCAGTGTGAGATTATGGCACTCTTTTGCTCTCGAGAAACCAGGGGTTGCTGGTCGGAGGCTATTGACTCCAGACCTGATCGATGATCACCTTCAGGCTATGGCTGTGGGCTCATCGAGGGCGCACGAACATCTTCAACGAGTTCCCAAAGCGCGAGGACGGACTGGCGGATAGTCATGACGTTCTAGCCAAAGTCCTTCATCGGACAGATGGGTAGAACGGGGACACCAGATGCGCATCGACGCCAAGGGAAGCGACATAGGGAGTTTCTGGATAATGTCTAAGATCGCAACACCGTTGCGCTGCTGTCCATGAAACTACGCGGATAGATCTGGTAGATCACGCGGAACGCCACCACTGCTGGTGATGAGGGCTTCATCGCTCCTCACAAGGGCTCCGTAGGGGGACATCGCAGAACCCGCACAAACATGATCCTCGCGAAGGCGTTCAAGCCGATGGATCACAAGGAGGGTTGCAGGGGGCAATCGACCAGACCCATTGCCGTGAGGGATGGAAGTCGGCCAAGCGCCCATGGTATTTTGAAAAGGCAGAACACACTGCGTTCCCCGGGAGTCGCCGCGCAGGAAGGCCAGCAAGGGCTCCCCTGTCTCAGGAACGGTGATTGCATCGCTGTGGCGGCGGGCTGGTTCCCGGCGCCAGTGCAGCAAGCCGGGCCAGGTGTTGAGGCAGGGAGCTGGATCGTTTTCGTCTGCGGGGTACCACGCAGAAGCCCTGCTAGCCGACGTGGAATCGGCAGCCAGGGTGCCGCCAGTGGTGAAACCCTTGCTGGGGAGCCCTGGACACCAGGGCATCGGGGTGTCGGGAGCCGTCACGACAGGCAGCAACCGGATAGAGCGCTTGACCGGAACGAGTCCCCGGATTTCCGGTCCTCGGGGTGTCGGGCGGGAATCCGAGCTTCGGCAACCCAGCTATCCGCCTGATAGAGGCAGAGCGGCTCCGGGGAGACAGGTCAGCAGAGCCGCCATCATGTTCTTAGATACGCGACTTCCGGATAGGGTGGCCGTTGCTGATCGGCTGCCAGCTCCAGCGCAGCGGAACGGCCATAGTCGTGATTTCCCACCATCCGCACTGGCCCCTGGGTCGGGGGAAAGTTGCTGAGGGTGCGCTTCCAACTCCACCTCTCGCAGCATCGCACGACAGGGGCGCCTTGCAGCAGAGAGCTGTTGTTGCGAGGTGGCAGACGGTTGCCACCCTGTACATTACGGCACCAGAAAGAGAGATTGTGAATTCCTCAGCGAGGACGTCACCTCGCCCAGGCTCACGACGTTGGGTACTCATCCAACAGTGCCACGGTGGCAGGCAGCCGCTCGACACCTCAGGGCGACAGAAATGTTCACCAAAACTGCTGGCGGACATCGGAATTATTCGGGCGGATCCGTCAGGAAATCCCATCTCCGGTTGTGCGCTCCGGGTTATCCGCGAAGAGCAGGTTCGACTCAACGAAGAAGTTTCACGGCGTCCGATGCGGAAACCATCGACGCCCTTGTCCAGCCAGAAGCGGGCCCAGATCGAGCACGGCCTCCAGCCACCTGCGGGTTTGCCAGTGAGTTCTGGCTGACAGGGCAGAAAGTTGGCGAAGGTTAGTTACTGCGGCCGCCCCCAGATTGCCTTGCCCAGGGCAGCTGGCGTCCCATGAAGGCCGAAAAGCCAAGTTGTTTGGCGGGGAGCCATCGTCGCGTTGGTCATGCCAGACATACAGTCTTGATTTTGGGGTTGGTACGGCTGGCAGCGCTCTCCACAACCATGGGTGCAGCTGGAGGTGTGATTTCCAGACCTTGATTCGATCAACACAACTGGCCCATATTCGTTGGGCAATGGATAGGAGTTCCTCGAAACCTTCATCACCCGAATAGGGGGCGATGTGAGCATGTCCGTGGATTTGTCATAGCCCAAATCGCTTCATGGGTGACTCGTTAAAAAGGTGCAGCAGATGGCATCTTACCCCGAGGAGGCAAATCAAGTCGACGGATGATTCCTGCAGATCACCCAATACCGGTGCCGCTGTATCGAGGAAACTCCAGGCAGGATCTGGCTATGATCACTTGCATCCTTCCACCAGGAGGCGACCGGGCGGCGAAGATCACATCGCCACCAGGGAATACGCCGTGGGCTGACGTTGGTGCCGGTGAACTCACCCTTGTGCTCATCGGCGCTACAATTGCGTTGGATGCTTCCCGGAGAGGCTTTACCTCGGCCTCTGTGCAAGTCCTGAGCAAGCACTTTTTAACCCTAGCATCTTATCGCCTGTTACAGCCCCCGCCTGCAGCGGTTCAGAAAAGCCACGCTTGCACCCCGCTGGGAGCTCATCAGGCTGGAATAGGAGAACCCAAGCCGTTGCTTTGGGAGGCCAGGCGTAGGCGGGTTGCAGGGGCTGAGGAGGCTTCAGTATAGGCTGTTGATAGCTGTTCTGAACTCATTCCAGGTGACCTTTCAGGGACACCCGCCATCCGCCACCAAAGCGTGGGCGTACCGCAATGACTTCGGAAAATCGGCGCAATTGAAATTGATCACGCTGGCCATTCACTGATATCTGATGAGGTTGCCGGTCCAATCGTCCTTGGATTGAAACTCAGGTGACAACAAAGGCAGGGTGAAAGGACCAACTGGCGATTGCGATCTTATCCAAGAAAGTTGAAGTTTCGAGGTGGTGATCATCCAGATGACGGGCGGTGAGATTGAAACTCACACGGAGGAGGCGCTACCGAAAATGTTTCAGGTTTGGTTGGTGCGTCTGGGAAGCGAGGCTTGCTGTGCGGGGAAGCGGCAGGTAAGAGTCTGATTCAATTCCACCGGCCGTCAGAAAAGGGGCCAGACGTTATGGAAATGATGCACCTGTCCGTGTCCATGGCCCGAGTGCAGACCATCCGCCGCGGCGATCGGCACCTGCAGATAGGCATGGGCGCGGCTGACGGCGCAGCCAGACCATCCCCTGCGCCAAACTGCGCAACGGCGGGCTGAGAGCTGCAGCTGTGCCGGGGGTGTTTGGTGCGTCACCTGACGTTGGCGCGTCAGGCGCAGAACAGTGGCTGTTTGTGACGAGAAGATCTAACACATTCGGCCATCAGCATGACCACCTTGCAACAGAACCGCGAGTGCGCGCCGAAGCCGACCGGGGCCTTTACGCCTTGTTGGCAACAATCGCGACTCGGTTGTGGCCACCGGAACGTTCAGCAGCAGAACCGCGTTCGGGCAGGTTGGGAGTGAGGAGAGACGCCATGGGCAAACAGGGCCTGGTTAAGCAGGGAAAAAGCATCCGCCTGGACAACCAAAGCCATCCCCCTTGACTTCGCACCATCACCGGTTTCCAGCACGTCGGGAGCGAACAAACCGGCAGACTGTTTGCACGGTATCGATCGCGGCGGTGTCGCCCCAGCATGCCCGATTTTGACGGCCCGGACTCAAGATTCAGCGGAATACTTGCCGCAATTCTGTTGCCCGCGATTCATCGCGGGGCTGGCAGGTTCAACAAGCTCACGGCGCAGGTGTTCTGCCGCCGCTTCAGGGCCGTGACCACGCTGTTGGCGCGTAAAACCCAATGCGAAAACGTTTTGAGATCGGCTTGGATGCCGCGCCGCCGCACTGTCGAGCCGGCGATGGTCACGGGCAATCGGGGCCATCGCCGTTTTTCCTTGTTTGTCACCTTGTGGCCAGCGGGCACAGACGAAGTGAGCGTGTGGTCCTCGGTCTCGTCGCTGTCGCTAGCGCAGCGGGGGATCAGGGCGGATCTGCTTTACCCTATCTGCATTTCAACACTCCATCACCGGGCCTTTTGAGGATCAAGCAGGGCGGTGTAAGCCTTGCCCACCAGCAGGTTGCCGTTGACTGAATTTTGGCGGTCTGTAAGCTCAAGGTGCGACCACTTTGCGATGGCTTTGCACCGCCCACAACCAAGGCTTGACGCCCTTGGCTCCAGCAGCGGCCCTCATTAGAAGGGCCGGTTGAAATTCAGCCGTGGGTCGCTGCCATCCTTCTTGGTGGCTGACGTTAGCCGGCGGCGCGTACAGATCAGACTTGAAAACTCCAAGCTCCTTGGACTTTGGCGAGTAGATCAGGATCCGGTAAGGGGCCATCGATGTCGAGCAACAATGCAATTAATATAGGCGGACGCGCCGATCGTGGGACGGCCATCCGATGGACCAATGGCTCGCTTCGCCCGTCATCTCACTGCGGCGACGCATTGACGCCGGCTTTCCCATCACCACTAGCCTTGAAGATACCCGGCAGCCTCCAGGAACGGATCCAAGAATCACCATCGCGGAATTTCCGCGTTTGAATCTGATTCCTCTCCGCCACGGAAAGCTTCTCTGTGGCCGGCAGACTGATTCTACGGTCCAATCGCCAGGTTCAGCCCATCTCCCAGCCTCACTTCCCTGGTGCATTACGGGGCACATTCGCGTACAATCTTGTCTAGGCGCCCAAGGCATGAACGACCCTACCTGCCAACCGCCATGCGTCTTTACATCGCGCCCTCCAGCTAAGCCTCTAGATGGATCCGCGACACTACATACTTTCGGCCAATTCCAGGGCGTATTGCCCGATCCCATGTCACGGGAACGTTATTCGGTTTCGCCTGCCCGCTCTCGCGTGGCTCACTCTCTCCTCGCCTGCGCTGTCACCTCCAACCGCCGCATCCTCGCTCTGGCTTCGTGCGCCCCAGAGTGTGTGTGCTCGCTCACTTGCTCCGCGCGGCTGTTACCGGCAGTTCGGTGATGATTTTCCAGTGGGTCTCTCTCACTTTGCTCACCGCCTTGCGCCTCTAGTCGGGCACGCGATCATCAATATATCAGCGGATGGTCGGGCCTCTGTCGCCGGTCGACGGATCGCCAGCGGCACACCTGAATCACACTCGAGACCGCAGCTCAGCCCCCTTCTTGGAGCGCCGATGCAGGCGCCGTTCCTTGTGACGGGCGCCCGGTCGTCTCCTTAGAGAGACGCTGTCGCCATCCCTCATCCCGCTTCTCGCCCGTGCTTCTGCGAGTTGTCGCATTGCGCTCTCGGGCAGCCAGGTTGTCGCCCTGCACCTGGGCTGACCTGCTCGTTGCTTTTAGTGGTGGTTTTAGGCAACAAGGGCGCGGCGGGAGAGAGGCAGGCTTTTTTGCGCAGTCTCATCCCAGCTTACGCGCTTACCGGGGCCTCCACCGCGGCGATTCTCTTATCTCCCCACTTGCCGTGGCTGGATTGGCGCCGTCAGCCGTGAGCAGCCGCTAAACCCAGCGTAGAACCGCTGGCCCGTTTTGGCGCTGCTGGGGGATCCGAACCCGGCTGGGCAATCGTGCGGTCAGGCCAGCGGCCTTCATGGCTCACCGTTCAAAGCCATTGTGCTCCCAGCCCGCAGCAGGCCAATCCACCTCAGTTGCCCATAGATCCTCCCATTCGGACGGCAAAGCGCGCTGGCGGCGGCCATCCAGCGGTCCCTCCAGGCTCAAAGCTGTCAGAAGTCAATCCGGAACATCGACAACTCAGCCGCTGAATTGATTTTGGGGCGCAAGCAACACCTCTGGATCCTGAAACAAACCCGGCCCCTCTCCACCGGCAGCTGGCCGGCCGCGGAGGGCGGCGTTAGTAGCCCTTGAGATCCGCTCGGTTCTGGCATGAACAAGCGGGCGGTACTGGCTGATCGGCCCCCCACGTTGACGACGGATTCGCCGAGCAGATCAAGCTCCCTCGGTGGTGTAACCTGGAAATTTTCGGGGTGCAGCGTCCGGCCCTGCCGCCGCTGCCGGCTAGTCCGCCGGGCAGGGGCAAAATGGTCCATGACCGTATCAGCGATGTAGCCATCACGCTTGACGTGACTAAGGACCTCAGTAGCCGCCGGCTTTGCAGGGCATCCCCGCATACCGTCTCTCGTGGCTGGGCAGATCTCGGCGGCGATCTTGCGGCTGCACATTTGGCAGCTGCCCGCTCGGTAGGTAGGCGAAGCTGAACAGCGACACTCCTCGATCCGGCTTGCTCAGTCCCTCCACCTTAGGGCGAATCGTGGTCTCGTGCGAAATGCCGCTCCGGCAGTCTGAACAGTAAATAAAGAAATTATCGCAGAAATAAATAAAAACTTGGCAAGCGGCAGATCAGACTCCTCAATTCACATCTTCGAAGCCCCCTCCCGCATCCAGGCCATCGCCCGGCGCAGCTGATCGACCGGCCAATCCGGTTGACGGCCGCTTCACCTGGGCGAATCGGGCGTCCTGGATCTGCCGCAAGCTGATGCCGCCCTTGCGCCCACCCCAGCCGCCGCAGGCCATGCACCTCATCGCGGCTGAGGAACTCTGGCGTTCACCCGATCGAGGCCTACCAGGTCGGGGGCCAGGCTCGAAGTGCTGCTCCGATCAGGGCCCAGAGCTGGCCTGTTCGGCAGGCTGAGTAGCATTGAGGTGTGCCGCCCGCCCCAGTGCAGCTGGCCTAGCCGCCGGCGCTGGCCGGAGCAGGCCGATGAGCATCCAGTTCCGGGCAGAGCCTGCGGTAGTGGGCCCACCACCTTGCGCATGCCTGGCTGGTGATCCGGTCTGCAGCCGCCTCCAAGTTTAACCAGCAGGACGTGGGCGGCAGAGGAAGCGGGGGAATGTGGATACCTCAAACGGGAAACTTCGTTCCGTGCTGGGTCGTCCCCAGCTCCTCGGCTTGCAGCATCTCGCTACCGCTCCTGCACCCCTCAAGGTGACTTGATGAAGCGCCGTGGCGGGTGACGGTGGTAGCTGATCGTTACGCGGGGAACGGGCTCTTGTCGCATTGGTTGTAGCCAACAACACTGCAACCGGAGTAATTCGCAGACGGCTCAGGAGTCGGTAGCTGCGTTCACTGGCGAAAAGTGGGGAAGCGTGCCGAACGGCACGGGCGCACGGTACGGGCACCAGTGGGCTGCAGGTAAACGTGATTTCACAGCTTCAGGGCTGCTCCACACACCGCACCCTTCCGTGCGACACGTTCGTGCAGCAACGGCGATGAGGTGTCCGGAAGGCGTGACCCAACGCGTCCTCCTCGTAGCAGTTCGCGAACCGTCTACTCCTCAGGACCTTACGCTGAGTTCAAAGTCTAGCTCAAAGCCGTTCATGCGGGGGCCACTGCTGAGCTTCCGTGATCGGCCGATCCGAAAACCCAACAAAGGTTGCCAGGTGGCAGGCCGTGGGCCGCCCAGGAGGCGTTGGCTTGTTCAGCCAGCTGCTGACCGCCCGGGAAAGAGTCACCCGCCGATAAGCGGTACCGTTACCACGTTTGGGCCAGGAAGCGACGGGGCTCCTGGCTTGTGGCCAGGAGTGCGGCATAGGCTGCTCCCTGGCCAGACGACGGCAGGCCGGCTGAGGGGGTGCGTTGCCGGCGCGAGACGCTCCAGGGCTGACCGTGTTCTTGGCAGGCGCGTGTGTGCGAGCCAAGGTGCCGCCCAGGGCGAGCATCTGGTCCGGCACGAGGGCGGCTGCCCAGTTCAGAGGGCCGTGCTTTGCTCGACTCACAGGGCGTAAGCCGGGGCCCATGGGCGCGGAGTCCAGGGCCGCCCACATTTGCAGATGCGGATTTGGCCTGCCCGTCAGCAGGGCGCAGCGGAGAACGGATCATGCCTCATCGGTCCTAGGTGTGTTGCAGGCGCGCACCGGCAACCGATAGCGCGCATGCAAGGCGGTCGCACCGGAGCGGCCGAAGCCCTTAGACGGGCAGCCTCGGTTCGCGGGGGCGTTCGGCGTTGGTCGGAGATCAGGGGCTGGATGGTGTAGGGGTACCGATGGTGAATCGCCGATCGGACGCGAAGGCGCGGTGAGTTACGAACACGAATCAAACGCTATCGCCTGGGTATCGTTATGTACGTTGTTTTACGGCGCTCTGCTTGCCTCATTATCGTCTCTGCAAACGCGCCATGCCCATGTGCTTTCTGCGTTCCTTACCACCGCGCCTGCCTGCCCTGCATCTGCCCTGCCGCCCGCTGTGGTGTGCCCGGTTGCTTGTCATCCCTGTGTCGTAGTGGCAAGATAGCGCGCTCTCTCGACAGAGACGATCCGCGCGGACGTCGCAATCCACCTGGGGCTTTCAGCTCCCGACTATCGGTGGCACGGTGAAGGCACGTGCGCTTCTTGGAGCAGAAGGCTGCTCCATTCCCGGGCTAAGCGGTGCCGGCCCCCCACTCTCTTCTCTCTCTCGCCCATAGCCCCAGGGCGAACACGACTGCTCTTTCGGACGCGCGGCAGTTTGGCGTCTCTCCTTAGCAAAGCCCGATCGGCCCTCATGCGGCGCCTAGGCCTGTCGTGAAGGTGAACGGCCAGGCGCGGGCTCGGCACGCGGGTTGCCGAGTTTCATCGCCGGCGCGAGGGCGAGCCAGCCAACTACAGGTCCGAGCGGCGGCATTTGTTCGAGCAGTCCGGTCGAACCAGGACGCCCAACGAGTCCGGTGGTGTAGTGCCGCCAGACGATCATGAGAGGTGGGCGGCAGCGGCTGGCACCGTCCCACAAGTCACGTTTCTCTCGCCGGTGGTGGCAGCTCGCCAGGATCTCGGGCATCCGCCAGCAGTTGGAACTGCTGGCAAACTCACAGCCCGTGCACGGGTCACCGTAGGCCGGGGCATGAGTGTTAGCTCCCGCACAAAGCGGGGAGCCAATTGTTAGCTCCGAACATCACCGCCGACCAGTTCTCTGCGGCCGCATTCAGGCGGGCGTCTGGGGCCATGCCCGTGTGAGACTATTCCTTGCCTCGAGCCCTCGCAGTCAGATGCTGGTGTTTCACAGTTGCACCCTGCTCGCGCAGACGCGCCCTTGTTCCGCGCAGGTGGCCCGAAGAGCTCGGCGATTAATTTCCGCGACGAATCCACGCAAGGCAGCACTCGTACGCCCGCGGCGTCCGAGTGAAACCAGTGCTTCCAGCCCTCGATAGCCCGCAAGCCTCACCCGGACATCCCACCGTATGCTCCTGTTTTGGGGGGGTGCTTCGCGGTCGTAGATGACGGCCCAGCTGATCGAGCCGAACCTGGACCAATCAACAGCGGCAGCTACTGAGCAGGCTTGGAAAGGAATCGGCCAGCACATTTCCACGGCACCGCTACGCGCGGGTCAATAGCGATGAACACACGTGGGGTCTACGGGGGGATGTTGCGAGCTGGGACGTATTCATGGCGGTAAGAGGCAGCCGCAGCGACTGTGTTGATAGCTCAGGACGGCCATACGGGGTGGCCTCACTTACCGCCTCTCTGCCCAT
>Ga0163217_1103255_pt1 | contig 12195 bp, 14 predicted proteins | sample SynspAceP_FD_185933 | JGI IMG/M metagenome (GOLD analysis project Ga0163217, IMG submission 185933) | Saline lake microbial communities from Ace Lake in Antarctica - Synechococcus sp. Ace-P (PacBio error correction) | ecosystem: Environmental > Aquatic > Non-marine Saline and Alkaline > Saline ... | reverse complement strand
CCTTAATTCCTCTGCGGGCAAATTCTATAAAAAAAAAAAAAAAAAAAAAAAAAAAAAAAAAAAAAAAAAAAAAAAAAAAAAAAAAAAAAAAAAAAAAAAAAAGTTTAAATTTGATTTCTTTGTGCATTATTATGTCTGATTAGGGCGTGCGTCTCCTGAACGATATTCATTCAAGAAAAATATTCAAAACACATTTGTCCAAATATTCTGCGTTGCAAAATGATCGATATCGTATGAGGGTCGATATGCGCTCAGTTTATCGGCCACGTGACTGCGGCGTCTTTGAGATCCTCTGCCGGCCGCACAGTTACTCAGAATTATCATCTTCTTCCATTCTTCATAAAACAGCCTTCACACTGATAGCCCTGTTTTTTAGCAAAAAAGCAGAAACAGAAGAATTCCACTCACCCAGAATCCCTCCGATGACTTTAATGCGGCTTTATTGGATTTTGTTGAGACGACTCTATGGCTCTGACCGAAAAGTTGGCAGATCTGTGACCATAAACAATAATTTTAGATTCGTAAAAAAACGACGCAAGTTCTAGCAAAAGGTCCTGCTTAAATCATCTCGATATCACCAGTCATTAGTGTTAAAAAATTTTAATGTAACGAATGCCATAATCTTCGACTTTATTGTAATATATTGACGATATTTGACCCACGGGAATGTCATCGATGGTCCATTGCCATCGATAGCCACCAGACGTAAAGTCGGATAGCCTACATGGGCGTCATTCGTCGTACTGACGATTACGGTCTTCGGTTATGGTATAGATAGCCAGGATAGAATAGTTGGCCTGAATCTGATGGGCGGAATCGCGCGGCCAAATCTGAGGTTCTGTGTGTTGCTAATAACCTGGCCGCGCCGTTAAACCATCAAACTAATTCAACACCTCACACAGGGCTTTATGCGTCATTATCCACAGTCCAAACTTGTGCCCCAATAAGTTTAGCGGTTTAGCTGAGGGGATGCAAGTTGGTGTTGTAGGCTTGCCATCATTTGGTTAATACAATAAAACCTCATATCTCTATCGAGCGCCCCGCTGCATAATATTTTCAAAGAAGGAAATAGTCTTTAGGTTTTGGCGCCCTCTTGTTCAGAAATTGGCTTAGTACATTAAGTTGTTGAATACACGATTGCGTTGGCTTCAACTGGTTTTTACCACGCAGTGGTGTTGCCTTTCGATTTCTGACTTTAATTTTTGAGTTATGTTGATCAGATGACATATTTTAACTGTGCTTTATTCGTCGATTAAATAAAAGGGTTTAGTTTGTTTTAAGTTCGCTTAGCTAAATTAATAGTGCAAGCAAAATTGTATTACCGTAGCGCATTATTATTTGATATTGTTTTAAGCTGGTTATTCATTTCTCAAACTACAACAAGAGCAAAAGTTTAATGGAAATGACAAAGCAATACTTACATGCTTTAGATGTGCCCTAATGTTACAAATGGTGGTGCCTCTGCAATAAGATCTCTCTCCTTTTCCAATTAGGCTCGGCCAGTCTCTTTGCCCTGTTTGCGGATCCAGCGGCGGCCCGAAGCGGCCCGGGGCCCAGCTGGCCGAGCACTCCCAGGCCGAGGGTTCAAAAAAGCTGGTGTGTGCCGCTGCAGCAGGCATGGGAGTCGCCTGATCGGCGACCGCCGCCTGACGATGAAGCGATTCACCGCCCCTCCCCAGCTCCAGAAAGCCTGGCTGACCCGCAGAGAGCAGGCATGGTCAAAAAAACCGACCGCGCAAGGGCCGCTCAGCTTTCTCCCGGAGCGCTTCACCAGTGCCTGTTGGCCTGGTCATTGCAGCCTCAGGCCAGCGGGTCTGGTTTTATTACGGCCCTGCAATCCGCCCCAGTTCAGGCAAGCCCTTTGCCCAGAGCATCGCCACGGCGATAAAACCCTGGTGTGGGGATGAGCTTCCTGCCAACCTTCACCTTTGCCTTTGTCGGCCTCGGACTTTTGCGTTGTTCATTCGCACCTCCACGCCGGCTGTCGGCAGAGGCTTCCTAAAGGTCCACAGAAGAGCAACGCTCAGGGATCCGCATGACCCCCAACGGACCCGTCTGCTCGCGCGCTGCTCTCGGCCGGGGATGCTGCTGTCGGTTCTGCTGCTCGCCACCTTTGCGGCCGCCCCACCTCCGGGCGGCTGAACGGACTTCCCGGCGCCGGTGCTACTGCCTGAGATTAGTTGGCCGCTCCACCGGCAATCGCCCGGGTCCGCACCCTCCCCGTTGGCTGAGGACGCTCCTCTTCAACGCCTGCAGCCATGCCATCGACGAGGCAGATGGCGCGTGATTGACACCCGTCTGTGTGTTGCGGCGAGGACGTCGGCGAGTACGGCCGCCCGGTTCCTTTTTACAAAGTCACCCAAGGACCTCTACGAGAAATTACGGCCAGTGGCGGCGTGCTCGACACCCCATCGCCGAAACAGCTGTCACCGGCATGGCCCGTCGGCCGCCGCCATGACCGGCCTGCGGCCCGATCGTGGAAGGCATGAACTGGCTTCCTGTTGCTCGCCTTCAACCAGATCTCCAAACAAAACATGGGATGCTGCCGCTACCACAGCGGCGGCAACTACACGATCCCCAACGGTGGTTGCGGAGGCCCCGGCGGCGTGGGCCGCCAGCTCGGGGCGGAGCACAGCCAGCGCTGGAGGCCTATTTCCACGCCGTGCCCGGCCATCAAAATCGTTGGCGGTGAGCACCCCCACCAACGCCAAGGGGCTGATGGAAGGCCGCCATCCGCGACAAACAAACCCCGTGCTCTTCTTCGAGCATGTTGCTGCTCTACAACCTTCAGGCGAGGAAAACTGCCCGAGGGTGATTACATCTGGCGCCCTCGACCAGGCGGAGGGTGGTGCGCGAAGGAACCGCGACGTCACGATCCTCACCTACTCGACGCATGCGTCACCACTGGCCTCAAGCCGTCCACCAGGCTCGAAGCCGAGGGGGCGTCCGATTGGAGCTGATCGACCTGATCAAGCCTCAAGCCATTCGATTCTCGAGACGATCACGCCGCTCGATCCGCGAAAGACCCACAAGTGATGGTGGTGGAGGAATGTATGAAAACCGGCGGCATCGTGCTGCTGATCCGCCCTGATCACCGAAGACTGTTTCGATGATCTCGATGCCCAAGCCCTGCGGCTCTCATCCAGGGACATCCCTACCCCCTACAAACGGCGCCTTGGAGAATTGACGATTATCCAAGCCCCATCAGATCGTTAAGGCCGCCACCCAGCTCAAGACCGGCGTAAATTCTGAGATGGACGCCCACAGGGGTGGTTCGCCCTGATCCTGGCCCTGGCCATGCGCTTGCTGGCCGTTGCTGGCCTCCTTCCCGCGTCAAAACTGGGCCTCGACCTGCTGCGGCGCAGCCAGCTCACCTTGCAGGTGATGCCGGCCGGCGGCCATCACCCGGGGTGTGGAACGGGAGCAGCTCGTAAGCGTGCAGGGCTGGTGCTCGACCGGCGGGTCAACGGACTGGGTGTGGCCGAATCCACCCTCCAGGACCGTCGGAGGACGACCATGCTGCTGCTGCAACTCCCGCGTGAGCAGGACCCCACCCGGGGCCGCCAAGGTTCTCGGCAGCACCGCTCGTGCTGGAATTTCCGTGGCCCAGGCGGCAGGCACCGAGCAGGAGATGCCAGGGGCTGTACCGCTCCAAGCGCCAGGGCCGAGGCGGTTCTGGCGCGCCCGAGGCCGAGGCCGCCAGGATCCAGGCCCCGCTTCCCCCGGACAGGAGGCCTCCACCGGCTCCCGCCTTTCCAGCGAGAGCTCGGTGCCGCCACTGACCAGCCTCGGGGGTGAGCGTCCCCGAAGGAGCCAGTGAGGGCCGAGCAACTCACGTCCCTGCTCGATGAGAGTGAACGCCGGGTCGCCGGCTCTCTATGAAAACCGGCGGCCTCACCGGCCAAGGATCGGTTACCGCCGGCGCCAGGCAAACGCACAATGCCCCGGCTGGACGTCCCCTGGGCTCAACAGCAGGGCGGTGAAGCCTTCGCCCGACTCGACCCAGACCATTGCGGCAGTGGCCGCCTGCTGGGCATCGTTGCTGGACGGTCGCTCGGATCAGCGAGGCCAAGCGTCGGCCAGGAATTTTGCTGCTGCCGGCCATCGCCGGCGGAGCGGCCCAGCATCACCGGCAACTTTCAGCGGCCGAAGAGGCCCGCACCTCGAAGTGCAAGCTTGCGGGGAGCGCTCGCTTCCCCTGTTACCGGCGTCCGGATCATCGAGCGTCCGCACCGTCCGGGCCCACCCTTCGGGCTTGAGAACGTTGCCGCAGCCTGTCGCGGCCCCTCTCCGCTGGCCATGTGGCGGTGTTCATGGTGGTGTCTTCCGGCTGCCAGGTGTGTGGGCGGTGATCGCTGCTCGCCCTCTACGCCTGTTCAACCTGGCGACTAACGCGCTGATCCGGTCACGCTCAACCCTGCGGGGATCGCGTGTTCATCTTGAGCTTGTGGGCATGGCGGTGTGGATTGCCAAAAGCGTTGCTTGATTCTTGAGCGGCGTGAAGGAGGAAGCTACGGTCGGGGGCAACACCTTGATTCCGCTCGATCGACACCGGTTTCCCCTGGCTTCAGTTCGATTCTCGACGGCCACCTCACCACCTTGATCAGCATTGCGCCGCCCTGTTCGGTTCTCGGCACCGGCTTGGTCCAAAAGGGTTTGCCCGTCACCCTGGCAGATCGGCGTTGCTGCTCAGCCTGTTCACCGCCTTCACGCGGACCGCTCCCTGTTGCGGCTGCTGATGACCGTACTCCCTCGCTCAGGGCGGCCCGACCTACTTCGTAACCCGCTGGCCAGCTCCGGCCTGACCGTTCCTTCCCCCAATGGCGCTGACTGGCCCCTTGTTCGCATCAAACCGCTATCGCCCCTTCGCCTGGTCGGTTGTTCCTCCGGGTTGTGGCCGCTCAGCCTGCTGGGTCTGACGCTCTCCTGGCCTCAACCCGGCGTCGGGCGCCCTTGCTCTGGCCTTGACTTCACCGCGGCACCCGATCCAGTTGCAGCGCAGTGCGAAGCCGCCTGCGAGCACGATCGAGCCCGATCAAGCTGCCAGGCGCTCAGGGAACTGAGCCTGCCGGCTGAGACTCCGTCCGCTTCGCCCAAACCTGGATTCCGCCGCCATCCAGTGCTGCTCGATGAGAACCGCACGGTGGTGCTGCGCCTGCCGGTGCTCTCTCCGGCCCGGGACCCAGGCCCTGATCGACGGCCTCGGCGGGCGTGCTCGGTTCCCCTCCAGACCAGCGGCACCGAGGTGAAACACGAATCGGCCCCAGCCTGGGGCGGCAACTGCTCAACGCCAGCCATCGCCTCGTTGCTGGTCAGCTTCACCGGCATCGCCCTCTACATCAGGCTTTCGCTACAGCCGCTCTCTACGCCTTTCTGGCCCTGCTCTGCCTCGCCACGACGTGCTGAGCACCACCGTGTCTGGTTCGCTCTTGGCTGGGACTGCTCAGTGGCCCTGCAGCGTCGACAGCCCTCTCGCCGTCGCCCTGCTGACGGTGGCCGGCTACTCGGTCAACGACACGTGGTGGGTCTTTCGAACCGGATCCCGTGAACGTCTGCGCGGACCTGGCGGCGCTCTCGTTTCGCAGGACCAGGTGGATGATGCCGTCCCGCCGTCCACTCTCACCGCTCGGCCTACACCACGCTCAACCACCCTGTGCCCCTTGCTCGCCCTGAATTTTCTTCGGTGGCAGCACCCCTGTTCTGGGTCGCGATCGCCCTGTCGGTGGGCATTCCAGCGTGGCAGCTGGTCGAGCATCGCCCATTGCCCCACCCTCTCCGCGGTGATCAGCGGCGGCCAAGACGGTGCCGAGCGTAGCCCCGGATGAGCCCAGGCCCCTCATCCCCGTTCTGCTTGTGGCCCTGGCGTTTTGGGATCGCGCCTGGAGTTCGCCTGCTTGGCGATTCACTTCACCTGACGAGCCTGGGTTGCGCCGATGGGGTCAGCATCCCCTGCGCCATCGCGGTGCTGGTGCTGCTCCGAGCACTCTGGCGCCGCCCACGCGTTCCTAGGTGTCCCTATCCCTAGCCGCCGGGCGGCCCAGCGATCCATCACCTGCTCAGCCAGCAACCCGCTGGCAGGATTCACCTGCCAAGCACCACGGTCAGCGGCAGGGCAGCAGCCACGCCGGGCAAGCCGAGCAGCTTGCCGAGACTGAGCTGGGCCATCAGGGCCACCGTTGGGGCAGCAGGATGGACGGTGCGGCGCAAGCGTGGAGCAAGTGGAGTGAGGCGACTCGAACGCTTTCGAAGTTCTGTTAGCAGCAGCCGCAGGATCAGCACTCTGCACCAGCTGGCCACGGTGAAATCAGCAGGGCCACGCCAGCCGGCAACAGGGTGGCGGCGGTGGGGCCAATGTGTTGGGACGAAGTAGTGAGCAGGCCGCAACCAGGCCGCTGAGCAGGGGCCAGAGGCAGCGTTGCAAACAACCGCCCAGACCGGGCCCAGGTGAGGGCGAACACCACCAGGGGCGGGAGATCGTCATTGCGCCAGCCAGCCGGCCCACGCCTGGCTGGCAGTCATGCAGCTAGCCGCTGCAGGTCAGGCCGGCAGAAGCGGGGGCAAGCGGCGAATCAACAAATTGCCTTGATGGCTGCGCGGATCGAGGGCCAGCAGCAGGGCCAGCGACCCATCCAGGCACCATCTGGACCGTCTGTTCGCCGTGCTGCCGCGGCCACGCCGAGCAACTGAGCCCAGGGGTCTGGGAAGCCCGCTCCAAGCGGCCCGGATCGAGGCAACAGCTTGCTCCAGGTTCTGCAGGCCACGGAACTGCCCGGCCAGCTCGGCCCAGCCGCTGCAGCAGCACGCGGCACCAGCTGGGTGAACTCAGTTGGCCTTGCTGCACCAAGTTCGGGAAGCAAGCAAGTTCCGACCAACGCTCAGCCGACAGCCCAGCACCGTCAGCACCAGGGCGAGGGCGGCGGGGCCGTTGAGGGGCAGCCGGCGGCGCAGCAAGCGTCACCCGGCACATCGAGGCCACGGCCAGCACCACGGGCCCCAAACAGAATCAGTACACCACAAGCCCAGGTTTTCCAGCAGCAGCCAGCCCCAGCCACCACCAAGGCCATCACCCCCAGGCAGGGCGCGGCTTTTCCATGCGCTCAACCGCTTGCCGTTTCCAGGGATCGAGCACGTCATGGACAGCACCTCCCGGACACCACCTGCAGGCAGACCGCCAGGGGCAGGGCCACAGCAGACCCAGGGTCCGAACAACACGTGAACAGGAACTGGGCCGAAGAGGGTTCAGGGCCGGGAGAAGCTTGAGCTGGTGCTGCCATCACGAGGGGGGTGATCCACGTAGCTCTCGAGAATGCGGGATCACGATGTAGAGGCCCCAGCACCCGCCAGGGGTCCTTCCTGGGGGCATCGAGCAGGCCACGGAATCGGAAACACCCTGCTCAAGGGTGGGCCCGACGTTGGGAATGACGTTGGCAGACCGGCCAGCAGGGCATTGGCCAACCACCCAGCTTCACCCCCAGCAGCATCAGGCGATGCCTGAGAGCGCAGAAGCCACGCAGCAGGACTTGATCAGCACGCCCACCATCAGTTGCTGAGGGCAGAGCCGCAGAGATCGAGCACCCGCCTGAAGCGGCGCCGATCATAGAACGACGGAACCCAGGCAGGCACCAGCCACCATCCCGGTAGGCCGTGGGCTGCACCGGCCACCATCAGGTCACGCCACACGAAACAGAGCTTGGATCAGGCACGCCGAGAGTTGGCCCGGCCAGCCCCAGCAGGCGCTCAGGCCGCCACCCAAGCCGCTGGCCAGGGCGCGGTGCCCACACTCTGCCCCGGCAGCAGCTGCTGCAGCCAGCTCAGATCCAAGGCGGCGTTCTGACTGCCGTAAGCATCTGGGCGCCATGCCTGAGCGCCCCCGCGGGCCCATCTCAAGCAACAGCGCCCGCTGCCGGCAACCTTTGGTGATCCACTTCACGAAACTTCACCCGCCCCCCGGCGGCGAAGGGGGCGGACAATACGGTGACAGCCAGCACCAGCAGCACCAGCAGGACCACTCCAGGTGGCAGCAGGGCGATCTGGCGCTTGCAGCGCAACTGCTGGCCCACGAAGCCCACCAGGGGCAGATCGCCATCGCCAGGATGATGGCGGGCGAAACGCACCTGGGACCACACATCCGCGCAGGCTGCCGAGCAAGGCGATGGCGGCAATCCGTGGGGCCGAGCAGTCCCACACCAGTTGCCGAATTTCAAGCCCCTTCTTGCTCCGCCTCCTCTGGGGCGCCTCGGTGGCTGATTCGCCGGCTGATTCCTCTTGCCCGGCGAAGCCGAGGCCGTGGCCGGCCGCCTGTAGCGATCGGCGCAAGCGCCTATGGAAGCCGAGCGAAATCTGTCTTCGGTTTCCAGTGAAGGTGGCTTCGATGGCGCTTGCTTTGCCCGTTCACGAACCGTGGCACTTGACCTCGCGGTCCCCAGTTCGCCTTCCTCCATCGGAGCAGGAACATGCCGGTGATGTCACCCATCGCCTCGGTGCCAGGGGCCTCGGGTTCCTCGAAGACAAACAGGGCCTGGCCAGGTCTCCGTCCATCGCGGGAGGCGGGTCCAGGCGGATATCGGGAATCAACGGCTCATCCACGCCACGAAAGAACTGATCGCAGTCATCTGAGTGCAGCAAAGGCTGATCCTAAGCAGCGCCACTGATCTGGACCCTTCGCAGCAACAAGTCGGCGGCCTCAGGTTCGCAAAGCGTCATCAGATCCAGCGACTCGCCAGCCATAGGCCTGTTGTTGGCGGCTTCGTGATCGTAACAACGCGCGTAATAGTCAAGCATGGCGGCAGCCGGCGCCCAGTCCTCCGCCGCAATCGCCTTCCAGGGCCAACCGGGTCCGCTCCAGGTTCCCAGCCGCCGGGCGATCCGGGTGCGTGGCCTCCGGCCCAGGGCGCGCCGTTCTGGCTGCCGTTTACACCGTCACGAGCCGGCGGCACCGCGCTTCGTCGAAAGGGGGCGGCGCAGCTCCAGCGCGGGTGCTGCCTGCACTCTGCGCCTAAGAGCCGGCGGGATCCGGCAGCGCCCACCTAACCCACTCTCGGCCTCAAGCCAGATTGGGCCGGCAGCCACGAGGCCAACGAGCCTGGCGGCCAGGCGATTTCGAAGGTTCGGTGCTCGGCTGGGGCGGCAGGGCCGAGGCCGGCCGAAGCTTGCTTGACCACGCGTGATGGGCCAGGCCCTTCGAGAATCCACCACCCGACGCCGCGGCGCTCCAAACTCCAGGCAGCAGGTCGGTCTTGCGGTGCGGTGCGTCCGCCCAGCAGGCCGCAAGGCCAGGCTTGCCTCGAATGTGGGCCAGGCGACCCAGTGCGGATACAACCTTGTAGCCCCTTCCAGGAGCAGAAAACCGCAGGTCGATGCGTCTCGGCCAGCCGGCGAGGGCTCGCTGAACGCAGGCCACCGCGCAGCATGAGGCACGCAACGCAGCGCCCGTTCCGGCCGCGCCCGCGCCACCGGCCTGGGGCCCTTAGGCTTTCGGCCCAGTCGGCCAGGCGCGGGAACCACCCGGCAGTCCCAGGCATCACGGCCTGGCCTGCTGACGACCCCGTTGCGTGTTAGAGCGTGCCGATCTCGGCCCGCTCATCGTCGCTGAAACAGGGGCAGGTTTGTGGGCGCCGGGATGTGCCCACGGGCGTACTTCGCGGGGCTGCGGGCATCAACGATGGGGACGGGCCGCGGCCAGGAAGGCTCGCATCGCCAAGCCGCTCCGACCACCACCCGACCCGGACCGTGCCTGCCTGACATAGTGGGCCAGCGCCAGCCCCGATCCAGCCGCCTGAACGTCATGATCCTTCAGGGACCCTCCCGCCACCAGCACTGTCAGTGCCGAACAGTGTTGGAGCAGGTTTTTGCCGGCTCCAAAACAGGCAGCGCCGCAGCCTTCTGCCCCAGCTCGAAGGTGCGAGCTGGGCGAGGTGCGACCGCTGCTGTGATGGCTTGGTGGTCTCGCATGCCACGGCGACGGACTGGGCCGCTGGCGCCCTGATCCAGCTGTTGCTGCGCGATAACGACAGCCTGGCAGCGGCATTCCCTCCCGCTATCCCCAGGCTGGCTGAGGTGCGAGTGGCCGAGGGCATCGATACGAGCCCCGCCAAAGCGCCCTGAATCCCGAGCAACGCTTCGAGGAAGCCGATCGACTACCAGTGCCCTGCTCCGCGCGGCCTTCGCCGGGCCCAGCTGCGGAGCAGCGGGCTTATGTCTATTTTCAGGCGAAGTTTGCCGGCGATCAGTGCGGCTCGATCTGGTCAGCCTCGACCGGCTCTTGGTCGTTATTCGCTGGACGCTTTCGGTTTTTGCGGTGCAGGCACGCCTGTTGCGCAGCGTCGGCGGGCGCTGGCCCTGCTCTGGCCGAAGCTGGGCTGGAAAAAAAAAAAGAAAAAAAAACCCGGCGGCACCTGACCCGCTATCCTCCGGTTCACCTGGTCGCTGCAGGCCCCTGAAGGCCACATGCCGCTGATCAACCAGCTGCGCGGGTGCGCCTGATCGATTGCGTTGCTCTGCCATTCCAAGCGTTTGCACAGCGCCAAACCCAGTTGAAGCCTTGAAGTGTTAGGATTCAAACTTGCAGTGATCCAAAAAAGCGAAGTTGAATGCCCCGCGTTTGGATTTCACCCCCGCCCACCAGGTTCGTGACCGATTTCGATCATTCCCTCCACCCTCCAAGCTCGCCCCCTGGCTGGAGTTGCTGCTTTGGAAGCCCATGGCCAAGTCAGCCGCATCTGGCGGATCTGCAATCTGGGCCTGCAGGCGAGGCCCTGGTGAAGCCGTGCGGCATTGGCCAAATGCATACGGACCCCAACAAAATGCCTGCGCCATTCGCCGGATCCTCTCGCCCCGTTGGATCATCTGGCAGATTCCAGGATGGAAGGGCTCGGCTTCCGCTTGATTCGCCGCTGCGCCGACCCTTCCAGTCCAGCGGAAGCCTGTTGCGGCCGGGGTTTTTTCCTGATTCTCACCACTGTTTGATTGATGTGGCCGGCTGGAGCGGCCCGTGGCAAACACGCTGCACGGCTCGCCTGCCAGCGCCGCGTTAACAAACAGGCGGAGTCTTAACGGCGGTTGGTTCTCACGGCCGTGGCTGGCAGCCCGGGTTCCTTGAGACCCCCTTCAAGGCCAGGCCAGACCATGTTCAAAGGCAGGGCGATGCTCCGCCGCCTGCCCGTCACCGGCCAGTCGGTTAGGGGGAGCTGTCGGCGCTGAGCAGTTGCACCAAGGCCGCCGGCGATCTGCTCGGCGCCCACGGCGCGGTTTCTGAGCTTGAGCGCATTTGCCCAATCGCGCTCCTCGATCGCCGAAGCAGCCTGTGCAGCTCCTCGGCAGGCTCCCGGACTTCTCTCTCGGCCAGGGCCGGTTGGCTGGGGCGGACGGCTGGAGGGAGGTTTCAGGAGGAGGCGTCCAACTGGAGGACGCGGGGGGGCAAGGGGATCCATCCTGGCGCCATGCCCATGTGGTTTTGCGCATCCGAACCCGCTCAACCGTCCCGGATGGCTGGTTGCAACAGCTCGCGTCCCTGCTGCGGTGGTGGCCCGTGGCGAAAGGCTCGGGCCCTCGCGACACCCAGCAAGTTGCGGCCCGCCGACTGCGTTCAACGTCTTGGGAGCTGGGCCAGCGGTTGCTGGATCCCCTGCCTCAGGCGCTTCGCACGGGTTTGCGCGAGGGCAGCCTTTCTGGGAAAGCCCTGCGTTGGGGGGCGGCGGCGGCATGCTGCTGGCCTCGGTGGCTGCTCGGTCGCTGAAAATCCTTGGGGGGCCGCGGCCGATTCAGGCGGCGGCTTTGCTCGCTCTCCAGAACCGGCATGAAAGTGGGTTTCGGCGCGAATGGGCCCCGAAAGCCGGCACTGCTCGAGCCGGCCCCTCGATCCGATCACCGGATGTTTAATTCCGCGGTTAGTAGGGCGGCTCGTGATGAACATCGCCGGGAAGTTCTCCATCCGCCGGCATGAAGTCAGGGGAGGTCGGCCAAATCTGCAACCGGAATTTAACGGCCAGCCACCCCAGGCGTGGCCCGGCCGGGGTTCGAGCACGACGGGGGAAACATCGTTCTATTTCCACGTTTCTTGGGCGGCCCTCGCCGGGCAAAGCTCCGTTGCAAAAGCAAGGAAAATTGCAGCTTCACCGCCTTTGAAAAGGCCTTGTTTTTGGCGTCGGGGGCGAAGGGGGGGCAATTACTTTTGTTCTTTTCTTCCCCTTCCTGTAA
>Ga0163217_1028940_pt1 | contig 12195 bp, 13 predicted proteins | sample SynspAceP_FD_185933 | JGI IMG/M metagenome (GOLD analysis project Ga0163217, IMG submission 185933) | Saline lake microbial communities from Ace Lake in Antarctica - Synechococcus sp. Ace-P (PacBio error correction) | ecosystem: Environmental > Aquatic > Non-marine Saline and Alkaline > Saline ... | reverse complement strand
TCCTTACAGGGCTCTCTCGATACCGTCCATGCTCCCAAAAAGGTGCGCAGCTTGTCATAGGACCTTGCCCGCGCGGCTAGCCAGTCAGCGGTATGCTTGTTCTGATCCTCGAAGCGCCCAGAGCTGTCGGACGATATTCATGGCTGGTTAACAGCGTTGGTGGGCGTGGCACCAGACATTCTGCTTCAATGGCTTCTGAAACAGGCTTTTCATCGGCTTCAAGGGCCTCAACAAAGGCCGATTCGATAGGGATGAACATAAAGGACCATTTCCGGTTGCATTGAGCCCGGCAACTCGGAAAATAGTTGCGATCTGACAGTTCGCGAATCCCGGCTGGCTGATTAGCTGAACATTGCTTCGGCCAGGCGCCACCCGCCGCTCGGTCTCATCTTCGCTGTTTTGCATTATAGCGCGTTAGGGCGTTTCAACGAGACCTTGGCATCGATGATCAGGTTGTTTTTCCTTGCGGCAGATAAAACCAGTACAATCGGGCGCTTGCCCGCGGCCGTCCGCCGTTGGTCATGCTGACTTCGCGTTTGAAATCCTGCCCAGCGATCAAGCCCCGGACCGCTCCAGCACATTCTCCAGAATTCAGCTCGCCCCAGTTGCCCTTGTTTTCTTCTGCCCCGCGCAGCGCCGTGCTAAGGGTTCATGGCCTCTGAGTGATCTGCCGATTTCAGCTCCTTGAGATGATTCAGCTCACTGGCCAGCGTTGGCCTGCTGCTGGGGTGTTCCTTGTGGTGAATATTCCTCGACCTTGGCACGGAACTTGGTCGATCTATTCACGGAAGGGTTTGAGCAGGCTTGTCCCAGCGACTGCTGGCTCTGCGTTGAGAAAGCCATTGCCCCTTGGCCTCAGATCTGCCTGGCCAGTTTGCCTCGGAAACTCCATCTTTCAACTGTCGCGGCGTCCTGAGCAATTGCTGCTGTCGGTAAAGTGCTGCGCGGTGCTAAACAGGGTTATTTTTCAAGCGTGCTTGTGCTTCAAAGCCAAGCTGTTCATGGGTGCCTTGCAGACTCGACAGCCCGCTGTTTGAGGGCTTGGCCGCCCCTGACGTAAAGCTCGTTCAATCTGCCCGCCTGCTCCTGGCTCAAGCGCTGTGCGCCGCTCTGCCCTGAGCTGCAGTTCATGGCTCTGCTGTTCAAGCTTGGGGGAAAGCACCGCGCTTGCGTTGATCCAACTGCTGACGCAGGCTTCTCCAGGCTGGTCCTTGTTTGGTGCTCAGCGTACCTCCACGCCCGCGTGGCGTGCCTGCTGCTGGTGCAGTTCCTGTGCAGTTGCTGAGCCTGATTGACAGGCGTTGAGCCTCACATTGCTGACGACTCGAGTCAGACCTGTTGGCAGGCGAGTTACTTTGCGCCGCAACCGCCAGGCCATGCGGTCAGCGCCCAGCCCAGTAAACAACATCAGCGGAGGGATTTTTTGGGGGGCGGGAGGGGGCCAGCAGCGTTTGAGGGATCCGTAACAGGCATTGAGCTTTTCTCCTTTGAGCCAATGCGGCATTATCGGGCCTTGTTGCCGTTGCTTTGTAACCCGAACAGAAAACGCCAGCCCCAGGAATGCGGATTCAGCAGCAAACGGGTTCTACATCCCGGCCAGATAATTTACCGTAAGCTTTGGCCCCAAACATAAATATTCGGGATAATTTGCAGGCAAAATCGTATGGCTTGTGCTAGGCTTTGTGATAACGTCACGCTTTTGCCCTTTTAACGGGACAGAGAATTCACAAGGACAGGTTTAGAAACGTGGAAGGAGCTGGGTGCTCTGGGAAAAGGCCAATTACGCTGTCAAAAGACTCCTGGTAGTGGAAACATTGCCGAATTGAGCAGCTTGCTGAACAACCTTCACTCAAAAACGGCTGGGCGGGTTGAAAATTACCCAACCTGAAAACCTGGCTGCCGGAAAAGAATGCGACTCGGCATGATTTACTTTGGCTGACGAACATGTTGCGGTCAACAGGAGAGTTGAAGCGGGTTATCCGCCAGAGCGGTGGAGAATGGAATGCTGTTTCGTCGATTCCCGCTGTGAAAAGAACCTCCCTGCAATGCCGTGCGTTATCCAGTGAGTGGTTTTTCGATTTTTTACTATGCCCTCGGACTTTTCAGCGCATGCAAGCCGCCCTCGGCCGTGCTTGCGGATGTCAGCCTGCGCAAACCTCAATCAACACTCGGCTGAGGGACGATTCACGAATTTCTTGGCGCCAGCACCCAGGCCAAAAGCTTACGCAAGCTGGATTGAACGCTTCGCCAGTAACGATTCACCGGTGCTGGTTCGGGGGTGAAAGTGGCACCGGCAGGAGTTGGTAGCCCGTGCACTGCACTGGAAGTCCCGGCGCGCGAGGCAAAACCTTTTTCGTGGCAGTGAACTGTGGGCGCTATTCCCTGACCAGTTGATTCAGCGGAGAATGTTTGGCCAGAGAAAGGCGCATTCACCGTGGCTCATCAAACTCAAGATAGGCCGGGATGAAGCCGCCAACGGTGGCACCCTGTTCCTCGCGAGATCGGGGGATCTGCCCCTGGAGCTTCAAGCTAATTATGCTGCGCTTTTCTTCAGGAAATGCAGATTAGAAACGCGTGGGCGGAAGCCAGCCAATCAGCGTTGACTGTTTCGCGTTGATTTCGCGGCAACCCAATAAACTGGAGGCAGCCATTGTTGAGGGTGAGTTTCGCGAAGACTTTTACTACCGTCTGAATGTGCTGGAAAGTACACGCGAACGCCCGTTACGTTGAGGCGCCAACGGAGGACATAGCGCTGCTTTGCTCAACATTTTGCGCCATATCTATGCGCCGGAAGTAGGACGCAAATTCTTCGCCCCTTCAGCGATGCCTGCCATCAGAGCAATGATCCAGCATGCGTGGCCTGGCAACGTGAACTCATAACGTGGAATTGGCCAACCGGGTGCGGCGGGGCATTGGTATTGGCCGAGGTCGCTCTATAGAAGCGGCAGACCTGGGGGCTGGCGGCGGTGACAGCGTGAGGAAATGATTGATTAGACTGGATGATTTACATTACTACGCGCGAAAAAAGCAGGGCGTTGCAGGACCTCGCTGTGCACTGGCATCCTGACAATATGTGCCGGGTTGGCGAGAACTCTGGTATCTCTCGCCCTACCCTTGTGACCGCTGCTGCACCGCCATCAGATCCCTTTGATCGGCGGCCAGCAGCCAAACGTTGTTGAAGACGATTAAAAGTGTTTAAGGAAACTCAGGGCTGAAATTGAAAATCCGGCGCATTCCGGAGTAGTCCGATGGACAAGCTTTCGGGAACATAGGGTCAGGCCGATCCGTCCGCGCAAAGGTCATTGCCCAGGTTTGAAGTAAGCGGAATTGGTATCACTGCCGTTTGGACTGTCTGCCAGGGGCTTGCCATCCGGCTTGATACGACTTGAGCGGCTGATCAAGTCAGGAGAACGACATCGACATGCTCATTCCGCTCGTTGAGCGCAAAAGCTGCCCAGCCAAACTGGAAGTAATTGCCCAGCTGCACTTGCCCGGCACCTTGACGCCGAATTGTGGCTTTGATATCCGAGAAGTCCTGCCCCTTCCAGATGGTAGGTATAGACAGGTTACCGAACAGCACCGCCGGATCAATTGTCTTGACCAGCGAGAGCCCGGCGGTCACTGACCACACCCACCATTTTACCCGTAGGCAGGTCGTCGCGGCACGCTGAGATTGTCATTGGCCGGGTACCGCAGTCAACTTGATGCCGTAAGGGTCGTCCCGGTGGGCATCTTTGATCCGCAGGCTGGCGACCGATTCCGGCATGCCCGGTGATTCGTCCAGGAAAACTTGTAGGAGATACCCGCGTGATATCCCCCAGCGCGGATCGCCAGTGACCTTCTCCTTCGATGAACTGGGCACTGGAGCGCCTGCACGGCGGACTGGTAGGTGGTCTTCGGTAACCAAGCGGCACGTTGGTATCAAAACTGCCAGCGCTGGCGACCAGTTTAAACGGCCGTCAGGTCGAAGGTAAAGGTGTTCGGCCGTTGATCTCGTCAATTCCCAAATTACCGAGGAAAAATGGCATCCAGCGCCAAAAACCGTTCAGGAAGAGTTTGTCCGAGTTGTCGTAATGGGCTATAGGTGATGCCCAGGCTTTCAGATGAAAGTGGCCGCCACCCAAAAAAGCCGCTGGCTTACCTTGTACAGCGCTTTCTACGCTGGGCGCGGCTCGGAGTTTGTCTTTCAACGGACTCCGTAACCTGATCCCGCACTGCGGCACGTGGGCCTTCGGCCACCCTGCACCCCGCCCGCCTGATGACCTGGGCGACGACCTCGGCCCTTGCGGCCTTCTACCTTCGCGAATGCGCTGTGTCCAGAATCATCAATGCGTTCTGCTGGGCCTCATAACGCTGCTTGTAATTCGCCAACTGGCGGGCGAAGCGTCAGGCTTTCTCCGGCTTGGCCAAGGCCATCGAGCTGATTACCGACCAATCCCCATATCCAATAAACGTCCGCGGGCTTATACATTTGAATGGCTTCCTTGTTGTGTTAAACAGAGCAAATCGGTCAAAATAGCCTATGGTCCTCAAATGCACGCAGCTGCTTCCCAGGTTGCAGTTGTTTCATTTACTCGACATTAACGGCCGATCGCGGCAGGGCTACGTCAATTGCAGGCAGGTGCGCACGCTGTTCAACTGCTGTTGATGTTGGGGCTTGCTGCAGCACCACTGGCCAGCGCCAATCTGCTGCAAAGGCCTGACCTTTGCCCGGCAGCTGCAAAGGCCACCTGAGCCCGCCCGCGTGGTGCTCACCTGAATGCTGCCAGCCCGCGTTGGAAAAACTTGCTTGGCTCCGTCCAGGATTCCCGCCCTGCACTGCTGGGGCTATCGCGCCACCTCTGCTGACCGTTTGATGCTCAGGATCATTCAAATGGCATCATGCCAGATCGCCAGCACTGCGCACGTCTGAGCTTACTCCCTGGACCTGGGTCAAAACCCGTTTGCCTCCCAGGACCTGACCGGTGCCCGGCAGGGCTTGGCAGGCCATTACCGACTGTCGATTATAGCTCACGAGAGATTCGGTTGAGCGCCTCCCATCAACCCGTAGGAGAGACCAGCGCCCCAATTTACCCTGCCGGCGCTGTTCTGCCAGAAGGTTGGCTCATTGTCACGCCGAAATGGATAATCCGATTCAGGCAGTACATAGCGCCCGCGCAAAATTCGGAGAGCTCGCTGTCGCTCACTTCTGCCGGATGAAAGGACTGGGCACTTCTGGAACCGGCCAGGCTGAGGACATTAGCACACCGCCACCCACAATATCGCTTTTCATCTGTTGCTCCTGGGGCTTCTGGCCCTAGCGCGACCACGCAGGCGCGCTAAAAAAAGTCGCCTCTGAAATAAACCGAAAATCCAATAGCTCTTTGCGTCGGGCCACCGGCTCGGAACCGGTCCATTCTGTGTTAGCTGTCAAGGGTTCCGGCGGTGTCAGCAAGGCCCATTGTCCCGGTCATAGCGGGGCCAATAACGCGCAAAGACGATGCCGTTCCAACCTTGGAAAACTCTCAGGCTCAATTTCTTGTGGCCCAGGACCGGGTCACCGATAAAACCCAGCCGTCGCTTGCTTGGTCTGCATCACGACAAAAATGCTTGTAACACGGACGTCGATTAGCACGATCGCGGGGATTTTCACCTGTTCCAGGTGCTCCGGTTCGATCCGATAACCACGTGCGCGCAACCCTTATGGTCTGGGCGTTAGCGTTTCATGTCGAGCATCGAAAAACCCCTGGTCGCGCACCAGCTTCAGGATCCGCCTCAGCGAGCATCCCGTGTTTGTATTACCTCAGCCTTCGGTGAACTGCCAGGTAAAGCCTTGATTTCAGCAAGGTGGCCAGTGCACGCCGCTCCGCAACTGAAGGTCGGTTTCTGCCTTCTACTTAGGTTGATTTAAAGCGCCGCTCGCGCATGCTGGTTACGATTTGTACACCCAGTGCACCACCGGGCAATGCAGCAAAGGGCTTGGGCCGCGGTTTGCACCTGGGCAGGGATACCAGCGGCCGCGCCCATCAAAACCACCAGCGCCCACAACTGCTCCGATCCCTTTCATTACGCCTCCTGGACTGGCGGGTGGTCTTTATCCATCACTCCTGCACAAGAGAAGAAAACCCGGGCCACTGAGTGCCGGGTCTGACCTTGCTGTTACAGCTCACCCACCACCATTACGCCGCCTGCAGGAACGCAAGCATTACACCCGGCAGCAATCGCCAGCGAAATTGCTCTGCTGGGGTTGCACTACCCGCTGCAATGTTGACACCCACGTTGGCCGGAAAACGCCGCCGAGTGAAATTGTCACCCGCGCAGTGTTGGTTGACAGCTTGATTGAGCCCGGACAAACCACTGGCAAGTAGCCGCTGACGACCCCACCAAGGGCGCATTACGGCCTGCTTCCTTGAATGCCAGCGCGCGCCATCGCCGTTGCAGGTCAGTGCCACCTTGAAGTATCGGAAATCCAGATCGAAGTGACCGGTCTGGTTGGCCGTTCGGAGGGAACTTGCCAGTCCAGGATATCCGGATAGACATCGCCAATCTGTCAGGACACGCCTTTGTAACCCACCGACAGCGCCCAGCTTCCAAAAGTTTGACCTGCTGCTGGGAGTATTCCAGAGTGGCCTGGTGCTGGTTTTCGTTACCAGAGGAGTGCTGGGCAACGTTCACGTTGGCACCGGCTGTGTAGCAGTCTGCGATGAGGCATCGCCATATCGTTTTTCTGTGCGTTGCTGGTGCTGCGGCGATATTGATGCCCAGATTACCCGATGCACCGCCGGCGAATGCTCAAGGGCCGCGTTGGGCACGCTGTTAATTTGGTACATCGTTCTTGAGTTCTTCTTGGCCTCTACATCGATGCTGGCCTGGGCGGCAGCAGCAAATGGCAGCCGGAACCACAAAGAGCGCGTCAGACGTGGCAATGGCCGCGGGCGTTTGGCTTGCTGGTTGGGTTTTCACCCGCGGCCACGGTTGAACGGGCCCCACGTTACCGGGAGAAGCGCCACCCAGGGATCCTTGGAAAACGCGGCGGTATTGTTGGTACCCTTTGTTATCAACGTCGTTGTAACTTTGTTCTCCTGGAGTCTGTGATGTCAGCGATAAGCCGCCTGAGTAGCCCGCGGCGTGAGCACTCGACAGACACAGGCAGCCACGGCCATGGCCAGCGTGAGGTTGTTAGCAGTTTCCTGATTTTTCATTGGTGCATTCTTCCTTTAGATTGGTATATCCATGCGATTAAGGCAGGCAGTACTGGGTCAATCCGTGACCCTTTGATGGCCGAGACTATTGGACATACCGGTCCCTGCCCCGGCACTCTGGTTCAGCTGCACCACTCCACGACTGTCGGGCAAAAGCCTGATCGTCAATACTGATTCAGCCTCTGGCCGCTCTGAGCACCACTGCTCCCGAGTTTATTTTTGATGGACAGCGCGGCACTTTTGTTGCCAGCCCGCTGCATCCAGGCTTTCCGGGCACGCGCCAAGCTGGATGCGGAAAGCATTTGATCTGCTTGATTTGCCGATCGGCACCTTGGGTTGACGCCAGCACACCGGCGCCCTGGCTAAAAGATTGCACCGGCCTAGTGAGCCACTGGCGTCAAGCGCGCGGCTTGTCAGGGCTGAAGCAGATCCTGCGCCTGCTCGGACGCTTGATCTGTGCCCGGCGTGATCTCCCGCCGCCAGTGCTCGGGCGGTTGGCCTCGTTGCTGCCCGGTGCGGCTGCCTGATTGACCATGACCACCCCGTGTAACCCTGGCCGCTGGCGTCGATATCCGCACTCACGGCAATTCACCCAAGGCAGCTGCTGAACGAGCAGCAACAGGACGGAAACCCCTACCACCAGTTTTTGCAGCGTTCATGTTCATTGGCCTCTGGAAGCAGTTTGTAAATGGCCGCAGGCCTTGTTCGATGCTGCGGTTATCTGTCCGTCGATATTGCCGAGCGCGTTGCCCCGCGTGAACCCACCGGGTTACTTGCCGGCAATCGCAGAGTGATTTTCACCCCACTTCGGCAGGCCCCTGCGGGGTTGCCCTGCACCAGAGATGCAAGCGTCTGCTGAATATCGAGCACCGCTGGTCACTGCAGGCAAAATCCTGATCATCCAGTTCGGCCAGCACATTTGCGACAATCAATGACAGTCAGTCACCGACATAGGTTACTTGGGTTTGGTGTTGACGACAAGGGGGATTGGGGTCGGGGACCAGAGGGCGGTCTTGTGGCGGACGCGGGTTTGGAACCTTGGACGGGTCGGAATTACATCGCCGCCTGCGCAAAGACCCGGGCTGCTAGGATGATGCTGATCGTCATGGCGCTGGTAACCAGAGCCAGGCTGCCAAAGCTGTCATGACGCAGTAATGATGCTCCCCGGTTCATTTGCCTTTTCTATCCTTGTTGTTGCAGCCGGAAATTAACCAGCCTTGAGTGAGTCAAAGTACCGGCCATAACTTCCTAGTGCAGCCTTCCATGCCATTTGATGAAAAAAAGGCAAGACGAACAAGGTATTTGGGTTTTTCACTCGACGAGCGCTGGGGGCTCAGTGTTTCAGGCAGGGGAACAGATTGGGCCGTGTCAGCCAGGGCGAACGCTCAACCGTGGGGCCCGGATTGCACGGGCACTGTACAAGAGTGACACACCACGGATTTTGCCGGGCAAAAGCCGGTTTAATGTATCAAACCTGGAAACAAACAGGCTCGTGAGTATGTGAATGCGGGGCTGGGGGGACACAAGCCCGCATTTTCGGCGGAAGTATCAACAAAGCAGCCTTGAAACGGCAATCAGTTGGCCGAAACTGCGCTGCATCATGCGGTGGATAAACTCTGCGGTTATGTCCGGGCTTGAGTGAATGGGCAAACATATGCCGCCATCAACCATGTTCGAGCCTCGGCCCAGGTACCAGGTCCACCAGTGCCTGCCCCTGCTCCTGCGGATTCAGAATTGCGATTCATCGCGGCCGTTAAAAGGCACGGCCAGAGCCAGATTCAGGAGTGGGATACTGGCTGTTGCAACTTGCAACACAATCAGCAAAGCAGTGAGATCGGATGAAGCGCCGACAAAGTGGGCTGGCGCAGGCAAGAAAGCCCCGCACGCAGCCCGAAGTCTCCGGCGGGGCTGTTCGGAGGCGAAGACGATATCCAGTACCTTCTCGCGACTGGCGAATCGACATGGGGTAGCCAATGTCCAGCCGACCAGAGTGCGCAACCAGCGCCATGCGAATTGGTCAAGGCCGCAAAGGCAAGCGGGCTAGTGCGCGGCATATGCGTTCAAGGGTGCGATCAGGGCAATCCCCGTACCTTCTGCGGGTGGCGCAGGCGCCGTGGCCAACGCCACTGCGCCGCCCAAAGAATGGCCAACCACCAGATGGGGCGATTCCAGCTTGAGCGCATTCAATCACGCCAGCCACGACGTCGGGCCTGCCACGCCAGCGAGGCAGAAGAACGCGGATGACGCACTGAATAGCCCGCTTACCCGGCCGATCAATAGCCACAACATCGGTAGTGCTTGGCCAGTTGCCCCATCACGCATTAGCCGAAAATTTTGCGCTTACGCCGCTAAGGCCGTGGATCATCAGAAATGGTCGGGGCCTCTGCCCTGCTCCAGATAATGCACGGCCGGCGTGCCCTGAACTGCAGAAAAGCACCCTCAGGCGGGCATGCCCAGTTCAACCGTTTGCTGATAAACAGCGTGTATAGAAAAAGCCCTTGGCAACGATGATCAGCAGGAGAATACCGATAATACTAACAGATTAACCCACAATAAAGTCCTTGTTTCCGGAGCCCCGGTATCAGTTGTTCGGCCAGCGATTTGCCGGCAGGGCAAGCGCCAGTTAGTTGACTGGCATCAGACGCTCGGAGCCAGGGAAGAATGCTGCGTCATTAACCCACCAGCACCCCGTGCCTTGTCCCGCTCGACACCCCGCAGGATGATCTCCGCCGCGTCTGCAAGGCGGCATGCGCCAAACAGGCGCTGGGCGCGGCGCGAGTTTTTTCCCTGCATCTGCGCCTCACTCGCCCCTTCCGGTGCGCGAGCACTGGTGGCAAATCGCCGTGGCCACGCCGCGGGGTGCACTACCGTCACGCCCCGGGCGTGCCCTGCAGCTCCAGACGCAAGGCGGTTGAAAAGCCACGCACGGCGAATTTGCTGTGCGCAGTAGGCAGTCTGGCCACTCGGCGTTACAGCCGAACAGGCTGGACAGATTGACGATTGGCGCGCCGCCGGACGGCTTGCTTGCAGAGCGGCAGAAAGGCGCTGCACAGGCACACCACGGCGTCAAAGTGATCGACATCAGCCAATCGAAGTTTTCCACGAGACCTGATTTCAAAGTTGACCACCCAGCGCAACGCCGGCGTTGTTTGAATCAACAGGTTCCACCGGCCATGCTCGGCGATCACCGCCTTGGCAGCGCAGCCACCGCAGCGCGATTGGCTTACATCCAGCGGGTGCTCACTCACGCGCACGCCCCTTGGCGCGTTGCCCAGCGCGGCAGTTCCGCCAGCGCTTGCGCATTTCAGGTCAGCAATGCCAGATGGCAATTTTGCGCTTCGGCCAGCGCCAGGGCCAGCGGCCCGGCCAATGCCGTCCGGCGCCAGTCAGTACTGCAACACAGTCGTTGATCTGCATTGTTCTGTTGTCCTTGTTATTTGAACTGCATAACGGCGTCGTCGACCGCGGCCCGTACTGGATGGGTCAATTTATCCTGCAAGTAATTTGGTGCACCTTGCCAGGGGTTTGCGATCGCCCTGGCGAGGCAGCATGCCCTCGGCACGCTGCACATAACCGGACGTGAAGTTCAAAAAAGGCTCAACGTTTGAACGCAAGGATCGCGGCCGGGCAACAGCCAATTGCGGTGCCTTGCTGTTCCATGTAAACGCAGCAAACGGCAGGTGTAGCTGTAGGTCAGCTCGGCCTTCAATGGTCCAGGATGGCATTGGTTGTAGCCAAAGGGTCCATGATCAGATTGGGGAAATTATCACTCGCATCATGCCCTTGTAGGCCATGCGCTCGCCAAAAGGTCCACTGGCTCGCCATCAACTCTGATGCTGACATCGCCAGAGCATGAGTTTTGAAGCCCGGTGGCCGTTGCGATTGATATCCGCCTCAAGCTCCTCGCCACTGGTCAGGCGGGAATACCCCTGGCGGTAAAGGGTGTCGATGGTATCGTTCACCACGAGGCGCGGCCCCGCGCGCACATCGTTGAAAAAGGATCCAACGTCGAGGTACCGCACAAAAACCGCTCTGAATCCCAGGTTTGTATGCAGGCGTAAAAATGCCGCATTTGGTCCCACATCTGGCCCAATTTGCGTCTGGACCATATTGAAGCAGGCGCTTGGGAAAAAAAAACTCGGGGGCTTCCCGCGCGCCAGCTGTAGAAATAGAGATCCCGCCAGCCACGTTCTTCCAGCGCGTCATGCGATGGGGCAATGGCATCGGTAGCCCATTTCTGCCAAAACCCTTGCCTATGCCATCTTTCCAGGGGGGCCTGGGACACCACGTAACTTCGGGCGAGCGGCTGGCAGGCATGTGACATGGACGCTGCGGGTTTTCGCCATGGCCGGCACCAGCGTAACGGCGTCGCCGGCCACTGGCCAATAAACGACAAACACGCTTGCCGGCAATAATCCAGCTCCGCCGGCCCAGAACTGCGGGTGAATGATCTGCCCGGTAAAACGCCTGTTCGTTGGGAAAGGTCCGCCGGTTTAGCCTTGTCCATAACTTGTAATTAACCGGCGCACACCGATAGCAAGCCGAGCCTGGAAATTGCTTTCCTCGTTTGCTCGGATTTACCCGTTGCATCGGTGGCCAGTGCGGGTGACTGTCCACAAGCGGCATCAGCGCTGGACCAAACTGGCCTGAGTCCCCAACTTTGCGCTGGGGAAAGCGGGATTGTTATGGGCCAATGCCTGACTCTTCAGCGATATCTTCGATGTATTGCTTGGATTATCACGGCCGTTCGGCAATTGGCCTTTTTCCTGTGCGGTCCAGGGGCTTGTAGCTGTAAACTCAGGGTATTAACATTGTTCCGAGGTCGGAGCGGATTGCGGGTAGGCGGAAACAGGAATCCCAGTTTACCGCCAATGGCGTTGCCCGTTCCAAAAGAAATTTCCAGGTTAAAACGCTTTGTCAGGACATTGCTTCCGTCAGGCGCACCGCCGCCCGGCCACCCAAATTTTACCGGGATAAAAACCCGGGGCAAAATCTTTTCTCCTTTTTTCTTTTT